>WNEZ01005593.1_pt1 | contig 20823 bp, 23 predicted proteins | sample 5400521 | NCBI WGS metagenome assembly WNEZ01 (sample SAMN13153339, study PRJNA577476) | soil metagenome | isolation source: 120 cm saprolite under Douglas fir tree site 2 hole 1 replicate 1 | place: USA:California | collected 2015-04-18 | reverse complement strand
TGGCGCGCGAGGTCTTCACCGTGGAGTTTCGCGCGGCGCTGGCCACTGAAGCTGCCGCGCGTCTCACGCGCCTCGGCTACAAGAATGCTCACGTGCATTGCGGCGACGGAACGCTGGGTTTGCCGGAGTTCGCTCCGTACGACGCCATTCTCGTGGCTGCGGCGGCGCCTTCCGTGCCGGCACCGCTCCTTGCGCAGCTTGCCGAAGGCGGAAGAATGGTTGTGCCGGTGGGCGATGTGGAAAATCAGGATTTGCAGCTGATCGAGCGCAGCCATGATAGCTTTCGCACCACCATGCTTGAGCCTTGCCGCTTCGTTCCACTTCTCGGAGCGCACGGCTGGAAGGAAACCCCGCAGCGATGAGCTCCGTTCCGCCTGAGCTCTCCATCGTGATTCCATCTTTCAATGAGGAGCTGCGCTTGCCGGTGACGCTCGCGCAGGTATCGGCATATATCCGCGCCAGCAAGCGAGAGACAGAGGTGATCGTTGTCGACGATGGCTCGACCGACCGGACCGCGGATGTGGCCAACTCCTTCCGCGGTGAAATTCAGCGACTGCGCGTAGTGGCCAACAAGAAAAACCGCGGAAAGGGCTACAGCGTTCGGCATGGGATGCTGGAGGCGCGCGGACGCGTGGTGCTGTTTACCGACGCGGACTTGTCCGCGCCGATCGACGAGACGGACAAACTCCTTGCGGCACTCGCGGATCACGATGTGGCTATCGGCTCGCGGGCGCTAAACCGCAGCCTGATTTCCGTGCGTCAGTCCGTTTTCCGGGAGTCTGCCGGCATCATTTTCAATTTTATTGTGCGCGCCATACTCCGCTTGCCGTTTGTAGATACACAGTGCGGCTTCAAAGCCTTCCGGCGGGAACGCTGCCGCGTGATCTTCCAGCAGCAGCGCATCGAACGCTTCGGCTTTGATCCGGAGCTTCTGTACCTGGCGCGGCATCACGGCCTGAGCGCGGTGGAAATTCCGGTACGCTGGGCGCATTCGCCGGCCACTAAAGTGAGCATGTGGCGCGACAGTATCCAAATGTTTCTGGACGTTTTCATCATTCGCTGGAATGCACTGACCGGGCGGTATCGGCGTTCAGAGTCCTCGATGGCCAGCGTGTGGTGAATGAAAGCGTTTGGCTTTGTATCACAAAGTACTTGACATGCGGGGCCGGCCCAGCTAAGCTTCAAACATGGCCCTCATGAGCCCTCTCCGCTCGCACCAACGCGAGGCTATCCCCATCGATGCCCGCGCCGCAGACCACCTGCGTTACATCCGCGAAACCATGGAGCGTGCCGCTGAATTTACCGCCGTCCCCGGCTGGGGTGGGGTAGCCATGGGATTGACCGCCATCGGCGCAGCTTGGGCAGCGTCGCGCCAAACGTCGCCGCGCGCCTGGCTCACGGTTTGGCTGGTCGAGGCATTCGTGGCCGTGGCCATTGCCGCCTCCTCGGCGGCGACCAAGGCACATCGCGCCAGCGCCAGGCTTTTTTCCGGGCCGGGCCGCAAATTTCTCCTCAGCTTTACTCCGCCGATCATCGTCGGCGGCCTGCTGACCTTCGCGCTGTTTCAAGCCGGCGTGCAAGCCGCGATTCCTGGCGTGTGGCTGCTCCTTTACGGCACGGCCATCGTCACGGGAGGAGCGTTCTCGGTGCGTGTTGTTCCGGTGATGGGGTTGGCGCTCATGGGTCTGGGAGCAATCGCCCTTTTCGCGCCGTCTAATTGGGGAGATGCGTTCATGGCCGCGGGTTTTGGCGTGTTGCAAATTGGCTTCGGGTTGTGGATCGCGCGGCATCACGGAGGATAGCGGCAGACGGGGATTCGTATGGCTAAGTCATCGACAGCGCGGGACGAGCGGTACCAGCGGTCACGCGAGCGAGAAGCCGCACTGCCTGCCGCGCATGCGCAGCCACGGGAACCTGTTCCCGCCGATCTGGACCGTCTGATTCATGAGCGCGTGCGATTGGGCATTGTCAGCGCTCTGGCGGTCAATCGCTCGCTGACCTTCAACGAACTGAAGGCCATGCTGAAGACCACGGACGGCAACTTGAGCGTGCACGCCCGCCGGCTGGAAGAAGCCGATTACATCGTGTGCACGAAGTCGTTTGAGGGGCGGCTGCCCAAAACGGAGTACCGGCTCGCGGCAGCAGGGCGAAAGGCGCTGGAGCGCTATTTGAACCATATGGAAGCGCTGATCCGCGCGACGCGCGAGGGCTAAGGCTCCAAAAATTTTTGCCTGAGCACTTTGCAATACAGAGTAGTTTGTATCGTTTAAAATCCAGCAGCGGCGGAGAAAGAACATGCACATGGCACCCATCGTTCTGCAGCAACCCACGGCGGTTCCCCAGGAGCTGCCCCCGAGACGTTTCCTGCACGTGGCCATCATCTCCGATGGCAATGGCCGCTGGGCCACCTCGCGCGGCCTGCCGCGTTCCGCCGGACATCGTGCCGGCGCGCAAACCGCGAGGCGCATCATTGCCGCCGCTCCCAGCCTGGGCATCCACACACTCACGCTTTTTGCGCTCTCTTCCGCGAATTGGAAGCGCCCTCCGGCGGAGGTCGCCGGGATACTGCGCCTGTTGCACGAATATCTTCTGACCGAGACATCCAACTGCATCGCGGAAGGCGTGCGCCTGAGCATCATCGGGCGCCGCGACCGTATGCCCGCGACGCTGCGCGACGCCGTCGCTGATTCCGAAGCAGCCACCGCAAATGGCACACGTTTGCACCTGCGCTTGGCGATCGATTATTCCGCGCGCGAAGCGATTTTTCACGCCGCTTGCCGCTTCTACAAAGTGACGAAGCTCTCGTCCGATTCCTTCGGCGATGTGTTGTCGGAAGTGCTGCGCGGCGGCTCGACCGATGTCGATCTGCTGATCCGCACCGGCGGAGAGCAGAGGCTCTCTGATTTTCTTTTGTGGGAGTGCGCCTTCGCGGAATTTGTTTTTCTGGCAAAGCGCTGGCCGGACTTCACCGCGGCTGACCTGGAATCCGCGGTGCAAGAATTTGGCCATCGCGAACGCACGCGCGGCGCCTTACCGGATGCTATCGCTGGCTAAAGTCTTTCAGAACGAAATACGAGAAGGGAGAAAACTCAGATGGAATTCATGCCCGAACATGCGCCTTTGGTTGTTATGGCTTTCCTGGGAACCGTTGTCTTCCTTGCGTCCATGGCGCTGGTTATCCTCGTGGCCTTCCTGACGAAAAGAAAGTGGATCGGCCTCTCCGCAGCTATTCTTGCGCTTGTGCTTGCGTCCGGCTACGTGCTGGTTCTTGCCGGCGTCTCGCTGACCAGCCACGAGAAGACCCTTGCGCCGGGAGAAAACAAATATTTCTGCGAAATCGACTGCCACATCGCCTATTCCGTGGTGAATTTCGAAGAAGCCAAGGCGCTCGGCGATGAATCACATCAAACTCTGCCCGCCGGGCGCTTCGTGATTATTCGACTAAGGACCTGGTTCGATCCGAGCACAATCTCGGAGCATCGCGGTGATAGTCCGCTGGCACCCAGTCCACGGCGTGTTGTTCTTGTCGATGACGCAGCGCAGCGATTTTCTCAATCTGCGCACGGGCAAGCGGCGCTCGCCAGGCTGCGCGGCGGCACGGTCCCGTTGTCACAGCCTCTCCGGCCGGGCGAGTCGTATGTCACCGATCTTGTATTTGATGTCTCACTGAACGCGCACAATCTGCGTCTCTTTGTCGGAGATGACTTCGACATGCCGAATCGCTTGCTCATTGGGCACGAAGACAGTTTTCTGCACAGGAAGATTTTCTTAGCACTCACCGCTCCCGGCACTGTCTTAGCCGGCCGCGTGCCTTGATACACTCCGGACCGATACTCGTCAAGAAAAGTAAGAAGGGTGTTGGTTCTCTTGAGCGGGAACGCCTGGCTGCCATAATCGCATCCCGAATCGCATCCCTAACCTGCTGAACCTTCAGCCACTTGCAACCCTGACGTTTTACCCTTCTCCGGCGTCTTTACCCCAGGAGTATCGCATGGGAATTATGGGACTTGCGCTGGCCTGGGAGACTAGAATTCCTGCCGTAGCGCAACGGGAGAGGCGGGTGGAACCTTTCCGCGGACAAGTCGCCGCTCCTGACGCGGCGGAGGCGGGGCGGGCGGAGGATACAGCGCTGGCGGCGGCCTGCCGGTCGGGAGACCTGCGCGCGTACGAGCGACTGTATGCACTCCATGGGGCGCGCATGAAGAATCTTGCCCGTAACATCCTTGGCAGCGCCACGGACGCGGAAGACGCTGTGCAAGAGACTTTCCTGAAGGTTCAGCGCGGCATCGCCAGTTTTCGGGGCCAATCGAGTTTTGTGACCTGGACCTTCCGCATCCTGGTGAACACCTGCCACGACGCGCGACGCAGCCGGCTGCGGAAGAAAGAAGTCGCCGCGAACGACGAGCAACAACGCGATGATGCCGCGCCGCGCCCGGAGCCACGTGCGTCTGTCGCTCATCCCTCGCTGCGGCTGGCGCTTGAACGCGCCCTCGCCAAGCTGACCCGCCATCAGCGCGATGTTTTCTTGCTTTACGAAGTCGAAGGTTTCCGCCATGCGGAAATTTCTTCGATGCTGGAAATCAGCGAAGCCGCTTCGAAAAATACGCTTTTCCAGGCGAAGAAAAACCTTCGACAGATGCTGGAGCCTCCCCGTGGCAGTTATGCCGCGGGAGCAAGGTGATTCCTATGAATGTAACGTGTAAAGACCGAGATCGGATTTTCGAAGACGGCACGGCGGCCGAATGGGCTGCGCTCGAAGGTCATGCGGCAAACTGCGTATCCTGCGCGGAAGAACTTCGCTCCTGGAAATCCCTCAGCGTGGCGGCGGCTGAACTGCGCGAGTACACGGAGAGCCCGGCGCTTTGGCCGCGGATCCGCCATTCCCTCACTGAAGAAGCAGCTTCAATCCAAAAGGGACGCGAGCGCTGGGGCTGGCGCTCGCTTTTCGCGACTTTTTCGTTTTCCTGGCAAACCGCGGCAGCGACAGCCTTCGTAGCCGTGCTAATGATTTCCGCCGGATGGCTCCTGCGGCCCAACAAACCACCGATACAGGAGGGCAGCTTGCTGAAGAGCAAGGCGCTCACCGAAGTGGAACACGCGGAATCCGCTTACGTGCAAGCGATCGATAGGCTCGCCGCCGACGCAAAGCCCCAGATCGATGATCCCGCGACCCCACTGATGGGCAACTACCGAGAAAAGCTGCTCGTGCTCGATAGCGCCATCGATGATCTGCGCGCGCAGACCGGGCAAAATCCATCGAACGCGCACCTGCGTTACGAATTGCTGGCCATGTATCAGGAAAAGCAGCGCACTTTGGAGGAAATTTTGGAGGAAAAGCGATGACCGGCCCCGTTCCCAAGACGCGGCAGGCTGCGCGGCCCCATTGGTCGAGCAAACGCTGTGTCCTGGTCTGCGCTGCCACTTTGCTTGCCATCACCGTACCGTCCGCAGGCGCTGCAAATCCTGGCCAGGAGCAGGTCACGCGCGACTTCCAGAAGACGCTCTCCCTGGGCGCTGGGCAATCGTTCCGCATCGAAAACAAATTCGGCCAAATTAGCATCCACGGCGAATCCAGCCGCGACCTGAAAATCTCCGCAACCATCCGGACGCAAGCCGACTCCCGCGAGCAGGCGCAAAGTTTCGCCGACAAAGTGCAGATCGATGTCCAGCAAACGGCGCACGGCGTCGAGGTGCGCACCAACTACCCGGAGGCAAATCGCAACTGGTTCGGCCGCAAGAACGCTTCCTATTCCGTCGATTATGAGATTGCCATGCCGTCCGACGCTCCGCTCTTCGTCAAGAACAGCTTCGGCAGCGTGAACGCCATCGGTGTCCGCGGCAAATCCGAGTTCGACAATAACCACGGCTCGCTTAACGTCCGCGATACCGGCGCTGCGCGGCTCAGCAACTCTTTCGGAAGCATCGAGCTTAGCGGAGCCGCCGGCGAAGCCTCCATCACTGACAACAATGGCTCAGTGCAGGTTTCGCAGGTGAAGGGCGCGCTCGAGCTGCGCAATCGCTTCGGCAGCGTCACGGTCCGCGAAATTGGCGGCGCCGCGAACATAACGGATGGCAACGGAGCCGTGAACCTGACGGACGCCGCCTCCGCTAACATCACCACATCGTTCGGCAGCGTTGAAGCCCGCAACATCCGGGGCGACCTGATGGTTCACGACAATAACGGGAACGTCGACGTCTCGAGCATCGGCGGCGCCGCTGACATCACCGACAGTTTCGGAAACGTCACCTTTTCTGACGTCAAGGGGCGCGTGAACTGCACCACCAGCAATGGCCGCGTCTACGGGAGCTCGCTCTCCGGAAGCGGCGTCACCATCCGCGATTCGTTCGGCAATCTCGAGCTGAGCAATATCGCCGGCGCGCTGAATGCGGAAACATCCAACGGAAAAATCACGCTGCGCTCCGCGCACGGTACCGTGGAGCTGAAATCCTCTTTCGGCGCCATTGAAGCTTCGGACATCTCCAAGGGCATTCGGGCCATCACCGGCAACGGCAACATCACGCTCACCGACATTGGTGGCGAGACTTTCGCCAAAACCAGTTTCGGCAGCGTTTCTGCCGACCGGATCAATGGCAATCTCATCGTCGAAAACACCAACGGCTCGGTTACCGCGCGCAACGTGAAAGGCGATGCCGAAGTGACCACGTCCTTCGCCGGCGTCACACTCGAATCGGTCGGCGGTAAAACCACGGTGAACAATCAGAACGGCGGCATCTCCGTCACCGCCGCGCGTCCGGCCAGCGGTTGCCGCAACATCGCGCTCAAGACCTCCTTCTCTCCCATTCGCGTGCGCATCCCGGAGGGCCTTGGCTACAACGTCACGGCCCGCACGTCCTTCGGCCGCATCTCCACTGATTTACCAATTACTGCCAGCGGCGGCATCGGCCCTGAGTCGCTCAGCGGCACCATCGGCTCCGGTGGCTGTCAGCTCCAGCTAACCAATGCCAACGGCAGCATCGAGATTAACAAGGCCCAATGACCTCCTCTTCGCGAACTCTGCGCGGCGCTCAGTGCCGTCTCTTTCGTTCCATGGCGAAGGCCTTCTTCAAAATCCGCGTGGCCGTCTCCGTCAACTTGTATTTCGCCTCGTTCGCTCCTGCGGTGCTCTCCACGTAAATTCGGTCGAAGACTTCGATTAACTCGATCACGCGTACCGTGAGACCAGTCTCTTCCAGCAGTTCGCGCGCCACGCCTTCCTCCAGCGTCTCGCCCAACTCCAGCGTTCCTCCTGGTATCGACCATTCTCCAAGCAGCGGCTCGCTGCCGCGTCGAATCAACAGCGCGCGTCCCTGGTCGATAATTACGCCGCCTACACCAACCAACGGTCGTTCTGGATACTCCCGCGAAGATGCCATTTATAAGCTGTATATCCGTTTTCTGGAGGATTGCAAATCCGGCGCTGCCCGCCCGCATGGGGTTGACTTCACGCCGGTATATAATACGCTCAACGGTGGTGCTCGCCGTCTTAGCGGTGCCGCCTTTTGATACATGTACGGAGGATGGAGCTGTGATCCGCTGCCCTGAATGTTCCGCTGAAATCGACGTCGACGAAGACGAAGTCGAAGAAGGCGAGATTCTCAGTTGCCCAGAGTGCGAGTCTGAACTGGAAGTCTCGCAAATCCATCCCGTCCATCTGAACGTCATCTCCGAAGACATGGATGATGACGAAGACGAAGAAGACGACGAAGAGGCCGAACCTGGAGAAAATGGCGATGTTCCCAAGGACGAAGAAGAGGACGATGAGGAAGACGACGAAGAGTAATTCTACCTTCAGGAACGCGGGCATCTTCTTTTCTGCCTGCCCCCATCTAAACTTTTAAGGAGCGGGACTCATGCCTGTCCGTTGTGTCGTCGCCTTGTGGGCCGCGGCGCTGCTGGTTCCGTTCGCCGCCTCCCACGCGCCAGTTCAAGAAGCTGCTCCGGCCTCTCAGCCGCAGTCCTCCTCGTCCGCAAACAGCGGCAAGCAGAAATACAGCCACGCCGATGACTTTTTGATCCGCGGAACGGTGTTCACCGACCAAGCTCTCTCCTTCCCTGGCGTGCAACTCCGCATCCGCCGCGCGGGCGAAAAGAAATTTCGCTGGGAGGACAGCACCAATTCGCGCGGCGAATTCGCAATTCGCGTGCCGCAAGGTACCCAATATGAGATGGTGGCGCACGCCAAGAGCTTCGCCGACCAGGCCAGGACCGTCGACGCACGGACCGGCTCCGGCGAAAACAACGTAGTCCTTCGCATGGAGCGGACCAAGAGAGGAAAACGATGACGCCTCGACTACGCTTGCTCTTTCTGCCTTTGGCTTTATGCGTGTGTGTGTGCACAGCCATGGCCCAGGACGCCAAGCATGAAGCGCAGCTCCGCACCGTCCGCGGCGTTGTGGCCGATAAGTCCTCCGAAAATCCCGTCCCATCGGCCGTTGTCTTTCTCAGGAATACGCGCACCAATGCTGTTCGCAGCTACATCGCCGACGAGGAAGGCAATTACCGCTTCAGCGGCCTGGATCCCAACGTCGACTATGAGATCCACGCCGAAAAGGATGGCGCCAAATCGGCCACTCGAACGGTTTCCAGTTTCGACGACAAGAAGGACATCGTCGTCAACCTGAAAATCGAAAAGAGAAAGGCCTGATAGACAGCGAGACCTAAGGCCCGATCGACGCGCGCGATTTCAGATCGCAGCGGTCGACCTCTTCACGACCACGCGTCCTTGATATCTTCGTGCGCCCGCTTCTCCGCGCTCTTGGCTTCCGCTTTCGCGTCCGCCTGCGGCTTTAGCGTCTGAATCGCCTTGGCGAGGCTCAGCGCTTTTCCGCCCTCGGGAGCGCTGCACGAAGAAACATTGCCGCTTCCCGGCGGAACCCCGGTGACCTCCCATTTCAAACAGTTGAATTTGATTTTAAGATTATGGCTGACGTACAGCGCGGCGACACACTCGTTTAATTGCCGGAAAGCCGTGCAGGCGTCCGCCAACTTCGTGCGCGGCGGCAAAAGCGCCTGCAGTTGTGACGCCAGCTTTTTGCTCTGCTCGCCATTTGCGACAAGTTGCTCGCTGGCCGTCGGGCCCTTCTTGATCCAATGGATGGGATTGTACGATTGCGCCGCGGCCTTCGCGGCCCCGAGAAGCACCAGGCCTGCTGTCAAGACGGCAATGATCCACTTCTTTTTCATGTCTTATCCCCTTCGCTCTGCAATCTCTAGCAAGCACGTCGCGAGCAAGCTCAAGTGAAAGGGCCGGACTTCCCTTGGGCTGGCTGCGCAAGGCAGCTCACCTTCCTAGTAGGCCATCACAGCAAACATAATTTCGACAACTACGCAGGCCGGTACTCCCCCAATGCGTCACTCCTGTCCTTGCGGCCAGTTTTGTAGTTTAGTGAGCCTGTACTCTTTTGCGGTTGTCCGACGCACACGATACGCCTAGAGTTATTTTGGGTCCGTAAAGACAGATGAAGTCCATCCTCGGTCTTCGTGCGCACACACCAAAACCTTCTCCCTTGGAAGGCTCGGGCGCTTTCCGCGCACTGCAAACCGAGACCGAGTTGCGGCAGCTCGGGCGTAGCGAGTGGTGGCTGTGGTTTTGCGCGTGTACCGTGACGCTCCTTGCCGCGTCGGCGTTGGTTCTGTCCTTCCTCCCCTTTCTCTTTCGTCACGCCAATCACTTCTACGAAATTCGACCCGATCAGGCGCAGTGGGGCACGGCGGCTCTCGTGGTGATTTTTAACGCTTGGCTGGTGTACCGGCAATGGTCTTTCCGGCGGCACAGGAAACACCTCACCACGCAGAATCCCTCTCCGCGCTATGGCAAAGCGGCTATTGACTCATTGCTGAAGGAATTTGCGCGCCGCCTGAAAAAAGCCATTCGCGCCTCCGATTTTGCCGTGCGTCTCACAAGCGGTGATTTTCTGCTCGTTCTGACCGAATGCACCCTGGGCGAGGTAAAACTTTTTTTGGACCGCATAGGTCCGCTGGAAATCACCTCCGCAGGAGAGAAAGTCGCGATCCCTTACTCCACCGGCTGGGTCGACTATCAGCCTGGCGACCTTCCCTCCGATCTGCTAAAGCGCGCCAGCCAAATTCTTCACCTGTACGAAAACGCTTCCAAGGACAGCTCCTCGACGACCCTCGTCGCCCGCTGACGACGTCACGCTAGCACGCGTGGACCCGCATGTTGTTGCTTTCCGTAACTTGCGCGCCTATGATTTGCGCAGATTTCCCTCATGCGCCTCGGACCGTCTCCCTTCTAGGGGGTCTAATGTCGATGACCGCAAGGTTCCTACGTTACCTTCTTCTTGCCGTGCCGTTCTTTTGCAGCGGATGCACCAAGTCTCTCAATTCCGCTGGACGTCAATCAGGCAGCCAATATTTTCTGGTTACCGTGAACACGCAAGTCCCTTACTGGCAGACGGCTGCGACCGGGTTTACAAAAGCCGCTTCCGAAATGCAAGTACAGGGCACCATGGCCGGCCCAAACAATTATGATCCTATGGCCGAGCAGCAGGAGTTTCGCCGCGTTGTGCAGTTAAAGCCCGCGGGCATTCTGGTTTCACCGGCCGATCCCGATCTCATGAGGGCGGACATCGATGCCGCCGTTGCTGCCGGGATCCCGGTCATCACGGTCGACGCCGACTCCTCTGCCAGCAAGCGCTTATCCTTCATTGGTACGAACAACTATGAGGCCGGAAGATTGGGCGGTGAAATCGTCAGCCGCTCCCTGCACGGCAACGGCCGCGTCGCCATCTTTACTATGCCCGAACAGACCAATCTCAATGAGCGGTATCGCGGCTATATGGAGATCTTGACCGCGTACCCTCACGTCACGGTTCTACCCGTTGTCGACATCAAGGGAGATCCGCAGATCGCCTTCGAGCAAGCCCAGAAGCTAATCGCGGCAAATGCCAAAGTGGACGCCTTCGTGTGCCTGGATGCGCTGGGTGGCAAGGGCGTAGCGAAGGCATTGAGCGCAACTCGCGTCACGGGTAAAACACTTATTGCCATGGACGACGACCCCGAAACTCTCGAATGGATTCGCAAGGGCTTCATCCAGGGCACCATCGTGCAAAGGCCGTTCACCATGGGCTTCGTCGGTTTGAAAATGCTCGATGACCTGCACCGCCACAAGCCCCGATCGCTTGACGTGGGCTGGGCCAAAAGTCCCTTCGCGCCTGTCCCGACCTTCGTAGATACCGGCGTGATCTGGATCGATAAACAGAACCTGGACGCCTTCGTCCACGCTCTGGCCAGTCCGTAACACCGCTAGCCGCCTGTAAATCGTTTCGGGTCACGACATTACGCGCTAACACTGAGCGAGTTCATGGAATCCCGTGTGCAGAAGGCCGTGGGCCGCGCATCTCATCGGCGAACCCAGGGTGAGGAGACTGACTTGGCAAACCGATTGGAAGGCAAAGTAGCTGCCGTTACCGGCGGCGATCAGGGGATTGGACGCGCGATTGTGGAGCGCCTGGCGGCGGAAGGCGCCGATGTGGCGTTGTGCTACCGCTCGAACAAAGCTGGCGCTGACGAAGTCGCCGCGGCCGTGCAGAAAGCAGGCCGAAAAGCAGCAGCGGTTCAATGTGACGTCGGGAAAGTTGCGGAGGGTCAACATTTCGTGGACGAGGCGGTCCGGCAGTTGGGCCGAATCGACATCCTGGTCAATAATGCCGGGCTCGAGCGCCGCGCGGATTTTTGGGACGTCACCGAGCAGGACTACGACGCCGTCCTTGACGTGAATCTGAAGGGGCCGTTTTTTCTGACCCAGGCATTTGTGAAGCATCGCATGCAGGTCAAAGCCGGCGGCAAGGTCATCAACATCAGCTCCGTGCACGAAGAGCTGCCGTTTCCGCACTTTGCCTCCTATTGCGCAAGCAAAGGTGGCATCAAAATGCTGACTCGGAATTTGTCCATCGAGCTGGCGCCGCTTGGCATCACCATCAACTCGATTGCGCCGGGCGCTATCGAGACGCCCATCAATAAGAAACTGCTGAATGACCCGGTGAAGCTGAAATCGCTGCTGGAAAATATTCCGCTGAAGCGCCTCGGCAAACCGGAGGATGTAGCATCGGTTGCGGCGTTCCTGGCATCTTCGGACGCCGATTACGTGACGGGAACAACCTATTTCGTCGACGGTGGCCTGACCTGGAACTACGAGGAACAGTGAGGTTGGTTTTGGAGACCCTAACCTAGGCGCGCATCGCGGTCGCACCCCGTGCGGCTTGCAGCAGCTTGCGGGCATTATCGCGAATGTCGCCGCGGGCAAACACGGCGTTGCCCGCAACCAGCAACTCCGCGCCGGCACGAACCACGTCGCCGACCGTGGTCAGATCGACGCCTCCGTCCACTTCGATGCGGAACGAAAGTCCGCGGCGCTCGCGAATCTGAACCAGCGCTTCAATCTTGCGCAGCGCGCCGGGAATGAATTTCTGGGCGCCAAAACCGGGATTCACAGACATGACCAGCACGTGGTGCACGATGTCCAAAACCTCGTCGAGCATCTGCACGGGCGTCGCCGGATTGATCACCACCGCAGGCTGGCATCCATGCGACGCAATCAGGTGCAGCGTGCGATTGAGGTGCACGCAGGCTTCCTGGTGCACGGAAATCCAGTTGGCCCCGGCTTCTGCGAAGGCCCCGATATAATCGTCCGGATTTTCGATCATCAAGTGGCAATCGAAAGGCACCTTTGCAATCGCCTTGCGCAGCGACGCAACGACCGGCGGGCCGATCGTAAGGTTCGGAACGAAATGCCCGTCCATTACGTCGAGGTGCAGGACCGTGCCGCCGCCGTCAATGGCGGCGAGCGCTTCGGCGCCGAGCTGCGCGAAATTGGCGGAAAGAATGGAAGGTGCGAGTTCGATCAATGTAGCGCTCCCGCTCCTGTGATTATACGCGGAAGCAACAGCCCCTCGGTCCTGAATGTGGAGGTGGGGCTCTAACCGCGCCACGGAATGGCGCACCGGCGGGCGCTGCTTTCGCGGGCGAGTTCGAGGACGCGCATGACATTGAGCGCATGCTGCGGCGTGACTGCAGGCGCGGCTGTGCCGAGCAAGACGTCGCGGACGTTCGCGTAGTAGCTGCGATAGTCGCTCGGAGCGGGCGGGACGAGTTGCTTCGTGGCGGTGCCATCGGCGTTCACCACCGTTAGGACGCCGGAGTTTTCTTCTTGGTCCTCTTCGCTAGGCGTTTCGTTCCACGGAATGCGCCCGGCGCGCAATTGTGGCTCTTGCACGTCAAACGCGTGCTTCACGTAGGCGCCGTTGGTGCCGTGCAGAATGAAGCGCGGGCGCGTGACCGGGGCGAGCATGGTGGCGCGAAGCAGTGCCCGCAAGGCACCGGCATAACGTAGCGCGAGATCGAACGAATCGTCAGCCACGGCGTGCTCGCGCTCGACGCGGATATCGGCGGTGATTGCTTCGGGAAGGCCGAAGAGCACCAGCGCATGATCGATCAGGTGCGGCGCCAGGTCGAAAAGAATGCCGGTGCCGGGCCCGGAGCGCTCGCGCCAGGCGTTCGCTTTTAGCTGCGGGCGAAAACGATCGTAGTTCGATTCGAATCGCACGATCCGCCCGAGACAGCCGCTCGCAACAAGTTGCTGGACAGCCTGAAAATCGCCATCGTAGCGGCGATTTTGGTAAACGGTCAGAAGCCGGCCGCGTTCTTGTGCGAACTCCACGAGGTCGAGAGCCTCCTCCAGCGTAGGGGCTAAAGGTTTGTCGACCACCACATCGCGACCTGCGGCGAGACACTGCCGAGCGATGGGATGGTGCGTGTCGTTTGGTGTGGCGACCACAATCAGTCGAATGTCAGACATGGCCAGCAGCTCTTCGACGCTGCGCACAATCCGCGCGTCGGGATAGAGCTTTGCCGCTTCGTCGCCGCTGCGTTTCAAAATCGCGGCAAGCCTCAAGCCCGGAACAGCACGAATCACCGGCGCATGAAACGAGCGCCCCGCCAGTCCAAATCCGATGAGTCCGACGTTGATCATCCGAGGTGGCAGCTCTTATATGCCGACGTAGAGCGTACACGATCCCGCGCAACGCAGCTGCCGCGGCTGCGAGTGAAATTTGCCTCTGGCGGCCTGCTCCTTCAGAATGTTTGACAACATGTCGGCAACCACAACGGTGGCAATACCAGAACGTACTCGCAGCAGGCGCACTACCTTGCTCGCGGTACTTTTCGTCGGCTTCGTCTTGAGTGGGATTGCCACCACCATCGTCGGACCGATGCTGCCGGTTTTCATTCGCCGGTGGGGACTGGATGATGGGCAAGCCGGCCTTTTCCCATCGATCCAATTTCTCGCGGCATTGGCAGGGACCGCAATATCGGGCGCATGGATGGCATGGCGTGGTTACCGGCCTTCGCTCGTCGCGGGGTATGCATTGATGGGATTCGGCTTAGCCACCCTCAATGCCAGCACGCACGGGAATGCGCTGGCGGCTGCCGCGGCCCTCGGCTTGGGCTACGGGCTGATCACGCCAGGAACGAATTTGTACGTTGCGGAAGCCGGTCGTGCTCGCAGTGCTTCCTTGCTCAACCTGCTCAATTTTACTTGGGGAGCGGGAGCAATGGCCTGCTCGCCGCTGATCGCCGTGGCATTGGCAAACAATCGATTGCCCAGCCTGCTCATCAGCTACGCAATTTTCGGAGGGCTGCTGGCGTTTACGCTTCTGTTTGCGCGATTCGGCGCCGAAAAACACGAAAAGGCCATCGACACCTCGGGAGCCGCACCCCTCCTCGTCGGACGCGGAGTGACCATCGCGCTCGCAACGCTGTTTTTCATGTATGTCTGCATGGAAACGAGTATTGGCGTGTGGTCCGCGGAGTACTCGCGTCGCATCGCAAACGGAATCACAAATATGACCACGCTCGCGCCGATGTTTTTCTACGCGGGGCTTACCTCCGGACGCGGCTTGGCTCCGCTCGTCTTGCTATCCCTTTCGGAAGGACCGTTGGTGATTGGCGCGCTTAGCCTGGTCGCGATAGGAACCACGGTAGTGATTTTTTCCGCCCCGTTGAAGGTGGTCATTGCCGGAGTTTTCCTCGCTGGCTTGGGATGCGCTTCCATCTATCCCATCTATATCGCCTGGCTTTCGAAATGGTACGGAGCGCGAGCAAAGCGCATCGGCGGGTTTTTGTTTGCGCTCGCTTCGCTGGGAGGAGCCGCAGGGCCGTGGCTGGTCGGTATTTTGTCGAAATCTTCCGGAAGCCTGCGCGTGGGATTCCTCGCGCCGCTCCTCAGCGCACTCATCATGATCTGCATTGTCGTGAGCCTGCGCCGGCAAACGTCGCAGTGAGGTATCCTCAGTCCGTGTCAACGCCTTCGCCCTCGGAACGCTCACCTGCCTCAGGGCTTCTCTTGGGTTTAGTGATTACCTTGGCCGTCGTTGTTGCTTACTCGGCGTACATTCGCGTGCAGCTCGCCGGTTTGCGCAAGCTGCAGAGCGACATGGTGGACCGCGGGCGCAAGGATTCGCTGCAATTGCTGCGCCTGCAAAATGATTTGAACACCGTGGCCCTGGCGATGCGCGACATGCTGGATGCCGGCGAGCCTTACCCCTTGGTCGCATGGTCCGCGCAATTCGACCGCGTGCGCGCCGATTTGGATTCGGCGCTCCGGCTCGAAGAGCAGTATGCCGAAGTGCATCGCACTCCCGAACAGCGCGCGTATTTGAGCCAGCAGCTTTCGCAATTCTGGGATGCGGTGGATAGGATGTTCTTGCTGGCGCGCGACGGCAAAGAGGTGGAAGCGCGCGACCAAATCCGGCTGTCGCTGCAAGCCCGGCAAGCGGCGCTGGGCACGGCAGTGTCTCGCTTATTGATCGAAAACAACGAGGCCGAGCAGCAGGCCGCAGCGCAGATCGAGCACATCTACAACGGCGTGCAGCGGCAATTGTATATTTTTCTGACCGCCGCACTGATCGCCATTGCGCTCACCAGCTTGTACCTGATTCGTTCGAACCGGCAAATTTTCGCGCGGCTCGCAGCGCTCTCCGCACAGCGCAGCGATCTGGCGCAGAAACTGATTGCCACGCAGGAGTCCACGCTCCGCCACATCTCACGCGAGCTGCACGACGAATTCGGCCAGGTGCTGACCGCCATTGGCTCGCTGCTGAGTCGCGTGGAAAAGCAGGTTCCGCAGGGCGCCCCGCTGCGCCGGGATTTGCAAGACGTGCGCGAAATCGCGCAATCCACGCTGGACAATATTCGCAGCTTGTCGCAAGCGCTGCACCCAGTGCTCCTCGACGAGCAGGGACTGGAGAGCACGCTCGATTGGTATATTCCCACGGTCGAACGGCAAACCGGGTTGAAGCTGCACTACGAAAAGTCGGGCGCTGCGTATCCGGTCGATGGCACTGCCGGCGTGCAGGTATATCGTGTGTTGCAAGAGGCGCTGAATAATGTAAAGCGCCATGCGGGAGTGCAAGAGGCTTGGGTGCGGCTAAAATTTCAAGGCGACTCCGTAAGCCTGGAAGTCGAAGACCACGGCAAGGGATTTTCGCCAGACGCCGGGCACCAAGGTATTGGGCTGGTTGGAATGCGCGAGCGCGCCGAGCTTGTGGGAGGCACCTTGCAAGTATTGCGGCGCGAAGGCGGCGGAACGATCGTGCGGCTCGTCGTGCCGGCGGAGAAAGTGGAAGCGCATGGCGGATAGGCTCACGGTCCTGCTGGTGGACGATCACGCGCTGGTGCGCAAAGGATTCCGCCGCATCCTGGAAGACGATCCCGGAATTTTCGTCGTCGGAGAAGCCAGCGAGGGCGAGGAAGCAGTGCGGCTGGCGCTGGAGCTGAAACCGAAAGTAGTGGTGATGGACTGCGCACTGCCGGGCATCAACGGTATCGATGCTACCCGGCGCATTCGCGCCGAGATGCCGGGCGCGACGGTGCTGATGCTCAGCATGCATTCCGAGGACACTTTGGTGCGCCAGGCCCTCGAGGCAGGTGCCCGCGGCTACATCCTGAAGAATGCGCTCGAACTGGATTTGGTCAGCGCCGTAAAGCGCGTCGCCGAAGGCCATCTGGTGCTCGATCCGCAACTCGCCAAGCCGGCAGCCCTCAAGGGCGAGCGCGACAGCGGGCTAACCGCGCGCGAGCTGGAAATTTTGCGGCACATCGTGGCAGGCAAATCAAACAAGGAGATTGCCGCCGAGTTAGGACTGAGCGCGAACACCGTGGGGGTGCACCGCGCGAACATCATGGACACGCTCGGAATTCATAAGACGGCGGAACTCGTGGTTTACGCCATTCGCAACGGATTGGTGACCCTGACTTGAAGCGCCGTGAATTCTTGTCGGGCACCGCAAGTGCCGGGCTCCTCGGTTTGGCTTTTCCTCGGCTCTCGCACGCCACTGCCGTCGCACCGGCGTTTCGCTTCGCGGACGCCACCCAGCACGCGGGCATTCAGTTCCAGCACAACAGCGGCGCGTACGGCGGCAAATTGCTTCCGGAGACGCTTGGCTCCGGCTGCGCGTTTCTCGATTACGACGCGGACGGCTGGCAGGACATTTTGTTGATCAACGGGATGGACTGGCCTGGCCACAAACGCCAGCGCTCCACGTTGCGCCTCTACAAAAACAATCGCAATGGCACGTTCACGGATGTAACCAAAGCCGCCGGTCTGGACGTCGAGATGTACGGAATGGGCGTCGCGGTCGGCGACTACAACAACGACGGCTTCCCGGATATTTTCATCACTTGCGTCGGACAAAACAGGCTATTTCGCAACACCGGCAAAGGAACTTTCCTCGATGTGACGCGCGCAAGCGGCTTGAATGCGCGGCAAGCGTTCAGCACGTCAGCGCTGTGGTTCGACTACGATCGCGACGGCTTGCTCGATCTCTTCGTCTGCAACTATGTGCGCTGGTCACCGGAACACGACGTTTTCTGCAGCCTCGACGGAAAGCACAAATCGTTTTGCACGCCGGAAGCGTATCGCGGCGACACATGCTGGCTGTTTCACAATCGCGGAGACGGAACATTCGAAGACGTCACGGCCACCAGCGGAATCTTCGACAGCAGCTCGAAATCTCTGGGCGTGGCGATGCTCGACTATGACCAGGACGGCTGGCCGGACTTGCTGGTGGCCAACGACACGCAGCCCAATAAGCTCTACAAAAATCTGCGCAACGGCAAATTCAAAGACGTCGCTGTGGAAGCGGGGCTCGCTTTCAGCACCGAAGGTAAAGCGCGGGCCGGCATGGGCGTCGACGTCGCGGACTTCGAGAATTCTGGCAACCCGGGAATCGCTATCACGAATTTCGATAACGAGATGATTGGGCTGTATCGGGCCGTCCGCACCGGAACATACGACGATATTTCGATTGCTGCCGGCGTAGGCTTGCCGTCGAAAAATACGTTGGGCTTCGGCTGCGCATTTCTCGATGTGGACCTCGATGGCTCGCTCGATCTCGCGGTCGCCAACGGGCACATTGAGGAAACCGTCCGCAATATTCACGGCAATGTTGGTTACGCCCAACCGCCGCAGCTTTTTTTGAATCTGGGCGGAGGAAAATTCGAAGATTTCGCGGCCAATGTGAACGGCGGATTTGCTGAGCCCAAGGTCGGCCGCGGTCTGGCGTACGGTGACTATGATCGCGACGGAGATCTGGACATCCTGCTAACCACAAACAATGGTCCCGCTTATCTCTATCGCAATGAGAACATTGTCAGAAATCACAGCATCCGCTTTCATCTGCGAGGAACGAAGTCAAATCGCGATGCTATCGGCGCGCTCGTTCGGATTTTCGACCGCGGGAAGACCCAAAGCCGTGTCGTGAAGGGTGGCTCGAGCTACCTTTCGCAATCGGAATTGCCGCTGACCTTTGGCCTGGGACAGCGCCCGACCATCGAGCGCGCAGAGATCGAATGGCCAAGCGGCGCCAAGGAAGAGTTCAAGAATCTCGATGCTGGCCGCAGCTATCAAATCACTGAAGGAAAAGGACTTAAGGCCAACACCGGTTTCTAGTGTTTTCGGGTTATTGCAGGGCTTTCGTCTAGGCGATATATAACGCGCACATCGCTTCCAGATAGGCTTTCTTCCTAGCGCCCACCCGGAGGCACCCCAAGCACTCGCGGCCGGATGTGCACCCATCCGGCCGCACTTTTTGTGGTAGCGTCGAGGCGCTCGAAACTGGAGACACGCGGGATGGAACGTTGGCGCTTGCGAAGCTTGTTGGCTCTCGTGGCAAGCGCCATTTATTTGTACGGCTTTCCCTCCGCCACGATCAGTTACCAAGTCCTTGTTCTCTTTCACCTGGCTGTCGGCATCCTGCTGACCGTTTTGCTGCTTCCCTTTCTTTTCCGGTTACTGCGAGTGGATGCTCCGCTCGCGCGCGCCGGATGGGTGTTCTTGGCTGTGGGCGCAGTGCTCGGCATCGTGTTGATCTTCATTGGCACACTGCACCGCCTGAGGCCGTGGCTCTACGCGCATATCGTCTTTTGCGTCATCGGTTCTCTGTTCGTCGCGACGGCGTGGTTAGCTTCGCGTGGATGGTTGGGCACCACAACAACACAGCGCGTATTTCGATTTGCAGGACTAGTCCTTGCCACCGCGGCGATTGCGGCGGGAGCCTGGTGGTCGCGCGAAGTCCCGTGGAGGAATGCCAATCGCATTGTCAACCCGCAAATGCCCGCGGCCTCCATGGACGGTGAAGGTGACGGCCCGCAGGGGAAATTCTTTCCAAGCTCCGCGCAGACGAAGCATAACGGCTACATCCCGGCAAAATATTTCATGCAGTCGGACGCGTGCCAGCGCTGCCATGAGGACATTTACAAGCAGTGGTACAGCTCGGCGCACCACTTTTCATCGTTCAACAATCAGTGGTATCGCAAGAGTATCGAATACATGCAAGACGTTGCGGGCGTACGCGCTTCAAAATGGTGCGCAGGTTGCCACGATCCGGCGCTGCTCTTCAGCGGCCTTTTCGACAAGCCCATTAAGGAAATCGTCGACCGGCCCGAAGCCAAGGCCGGCCTGAGCTGCCTGATGTGCCACAGCATCGTGCAAGTGAAGAGCACTATGGGCCAGGGCGATTTCGTGTTGGAGTACCCGAAGCTGCACGAGCTGGCGGCCAGCGACAATCCCCTGGTGCGCACCTTGCACGATTTTCTCGTACGCGTGAATCCTGAGCCTCACCGGCGGACGTTCCTGAAGCCCTTCATGCGCACACAGACCGCGGAGTTCTGCGCGTCGTGCCACAAAGTGCACCTCGACGTTCCGGTGAACCACTATCGCTGGGTGCGCGGCTTCAACGAGTACGACAACTGGCAGGCCAGCGGTGTCTCCGGCCAGGGTGCGCGCTCGTTTTACTATCCGGCGAATTCGATGATGTGCGCCGATTGCCACATGCCGCAGGTGCGCTCCGCGGATCTCGGGAATATCGATGGCTTTGTTCACTCGCACCGATTTCCGGGCGCCAACACGGCCGTGCCCACGGCGAATCAAGATCAGACCCAGTTGGAGTTGAGCCAGAAATTTCTGCAGGACAAACAGCTGAGTGTGGATATTTTTGCGATTTCACCCGCAGCGAATGAGGTTTCCGCGCCAGCCGCTGCGAAAATGGGCCGGCCAGAGCTATCCACGTCATTCGCGGTTGGCGAGGAAGCAGATACGTCTCTGCCAAGCGGACCCGCCGGCGAGGCTCGCGCTGTTACCGCGCCGCTGGGCCGCGTTCCTGCCACGGTGCGACGCGGCGACGACGTGCGCGTGGATGTCGTCGTTCGAACGCGCAAGGTCGGCCACTTCTTCCCCGGTGGAACCATCGATGCCTTCGATGTATGGCTGGAACTGCAGGCGATCGATGAAAATGGCCAGACGCTCT
>WNEZ01001321.1_pt1 | contig 20823 bp, 10 predicted proteins | sample 5400521 | NCBI WGS metagenome assembly WNEZ01 (sample SAMN13153339, study PRJNA577476) | soil metagenome | isolation source: 120 cm saprolite under Douglas fir tree site 2 hole 1 replicate 1 | place: USA:California | collected 2015-04-18 | reverse complement strand
GATGGCGTCCACGGCCGCCGGAAGCTCGACCGTTTCTATATCTTCAATAGAGGGTGGGTGATGCCCGTTGGCGATGGCGTCCCCAGGTGATGGTAGCTTGACCGTTTCTATATCTTCAATAGAGGGTGGGTGATGCCCGTTGGTGATGGCGTCCACGGCTGCTGGAAGCTCGACCGTTTCTATATCTTCTTCAAGGGCATATGGGTGATGCCCGTTGGTGATGGCGTCTTCGGCCGCTGGAAGCTCGACCGTTTCGCTCTCTTCAATGGACATCACAGAGGGTACAGAAGCCGCAACACTGCTTGTTACGATGGGTGAGAGAAAGATAAAGCGGTTGAAGAGGACAAAGTCCAGGCACGCCATCACACTAAAGACAACACTATTGAGATTTACCCATGCCGACAGGAAAGACTGGTTTACATTGAGCAATGCCAATATAATCAACACATTCAGAAGAAGCAGAAGACTGATCTTCCAGATCCGCCCGGCAGCTGGTACTTCGCGCCACAAGCGCAGCATATGACGCAAGGCCTGTATGCCCTGCTGCATCGTCGCCTTACTCTGCCCATGAGCTCGCGCCTGAAATTGGTACGGCACTTCGAGCACTTGCCGCCAGGGACAGCGCAGCAGTAGCTCCAACAGAATTTTGTAGCCGATCGGGCGCAGGGATACATCAGCCAGCAGCGCACGGCGCAGCAGAAAAAAACCACCCAGGGGATCAGAGAGACGCAGCAAGTGCCCAGGAAAGAGTAACTTGGCTGTCCATTTGAGGCCAACAGAAATACATCGTCGCCCTACACCAACCAGCCCCTGATAGCTCCCACCCTTAATATAGCGGCTGGCTACGACCAGGTCCCCATGCTGGGCGACCGCCTGGTCATACAACACACGCAACTGCTCCGGGGGGTGCTGCAGGTCAGCATCCAGGACCGCCACATAGTCAGCCTGTGCGCGGTTCAGGCCCGCTACCACGGCAGTCGCTAGCCCACCAGCACGGGCCTCTCCAGCTAAGCGATGCTCCAGTTGAATCTGAAACAGAGCCGAACTCATCGTGCGTGCAGCATCCTCGATGACGTCGGGCGTATCATCATCGCTATCATCAACGAAGATGACTTCCACCCGCAAGCCACGTAAGGCCGTCTGCAGCGATTCTACGAGAGGCCAGATGTTCTCACGTTCATTTCTGGTGGGCACGACGACACTCAGATCATGCGTGGTAGAAAGAATGCTCTGTGAGACAGCCTGGTTCCGATCCAACTGCGGCCGCTGAATATGTTTTTCCCGCGCTACTAAAATCGCCGCCCCAATAAACAGGACGGCCAGGACCAGCAGTGCACCAGGTAGCTTATAGCTAATCCAGCCAACCGCCAGGATCACCGCTGCCACCGCCACTACGGACGGAAGCTTGTCAGAGAATTTTTCCTTCCACGTCGGTGGAGAGTTCCGTTGCAGCTCGATCGCGGAGGCCATGACAGGCTCCGGCGTTGGAGGCTCGACCCTTTCTCCATCTTCTTCAAGGGCGGGAGGGTGATGCCCGTTGGTGATGGCGTCCACGGCCGCCGGAAGCTCGACCGTTTCTATATCTTCAATAGAGGGCGGGTGATGTCCGTTGGTGATGGCGTCCACGGGTAATAGAGGCTCGACCCCGTCTCTCTCTTCAATGGTGGGCGGGTGAGACCCGTTGGTGATGGCATCCCCGGCCGCTGGAAGCTCGACCGTTTCTCCATCCTCTTCAATGGCATGTGGGTGATGTCCGTTGGTGATGGCGTCCCCGGCCGCTGGAGGCTCGACCCCCTCTCTATCTTCGATGACGGTCGGGTGAGACCCGTTGATGATGGCCTCCTCGGACAATGGAGGCTCGACCACTTCTATCACTTCAATAGATATCAAAGAGGGCGCTGCAGACGCAACACTGCTTGTCACGATGGGTGAGGGAAAGATAAAGCGGTTGAAGAGGACAAAGTCCAGGCACGCCATCACACCAAAGACAATACTGTTGAGATTGGCCCATACCCACGGGAAAGACTTATTTACATTGAACAATGCCAATGCAATCAACACATTCAAAAGAAGCAGAAGACTGATCTTCCAGATCCGCCCGGCAGCTGGTACTTCGCGCCACAAGCGCAGCATATGGTGCAAGGCCTGTATGCCCTGCTGCATCGTCGCCTTGCTCTGCCCATGAGCCCGCGTCTGAAAATGGTACGGAACTTCGAGCACTTGCCGCCAGGGACAGCGCAGCAGTAGCTCCAGCAGAATTTTGTAGCCGATCGGGCGCAGGGATACATCAGCCAGCAGCGCACGGCGCAGCAGAAAAAAACCACCCAGGGGATCAGAGAGACGCAGCAAGTGCTCAGGAAAGAGTAACTTGGCCATCCATTTGAGGCCCATAGAAATACATCGTCGTCCTACACCAGTCAGCCCCTGATAGCTCCCACCCTTGATATAGCGGCTGGCTACGACCAGGTCCACATGCTGCGCGACCGCCTGGTCATACAACACACGCAACTGCTCCGAGGGGTGCTGTAGGTCAGCATCCAGGACCGCCACATATGCAGCCTGGGCTCGGTTCATGCCCGCTACCACGGCAGTCGCCAGCCCACCAGCACGTGCCTCTCCAGCCAAGCGATGCTTCAGTTGAATCTGAAACAGGGACGAACTCATCGTCCTTGCGGCATCCTCGATGACGTCGGGCGTATCATCATCGCTATCGTCAACGAAGATGACTTCCACCCGCAAGCCACGTAAGGCAGTATGTAGCGATTCAACGAGAGGCCAAATGTTCTCACGTTCATTTCTGGTGGGCACGACGACACTCAGATCATGCGTGGTAGAAAGAATGCTCTGTGAGACAGCCTGGTTGCCACCCCGCTGCCACCCCTGAATATATTTTTCCCGCGCAACTGCGACAAGTTTCTGCGTTGGTTCTAAAACATCTGCACTATCTAACTCGTGCCGTCCACTTTCAATCGACATCTAGTGCTCCGTTCCGTAAATACGGTAAGAAAAGAGACGGCGGCGCTAGCGAGGAGTCTTCGGAGGTCGCCCCAGACCCAAGGCTTAGCCCGACGGTTCAGCCGGACTGTGGCCACTTGGGTGGCCCGCTCAATTTCTTGGGCATCAGCAAACATTTGACAAGCCAGCGAATCGCGTCGATAGAGCCACCACCAGTCTTCCTGCATATTGAGCCAACACACCCTCTACCGCAGTGCTTTTGGGATGAAGTCCTTTTCATCGCTGGTGACCCAGCTATGGGTCGGCGACCGCCGACCCTTTCGCGCAGCAGAAAATACCCCCTGATTCTTATAGAAAACGGCGAAATTCTATCTCAACCTCTGGTTGCTTGCAAAAATTTCACTATTAGTAGTTTAGAGAAGTGCGTAGGAGGAGACAAGTTGCGAACGTATCGGGGAAGAGTACTATCGTATCCTTGACATTTGGGGAAGCCTGCAAGGCTTGCCCGGTAACGCCAAAAGAGGTACAGGAGTAATATGACGCCAGAAGAAGAACTGATCCAACTCTGACAGGAGAATGGGGCACTAAGGGAACCGGAGAGCTTGCAACAAGCAAGAAAGACGAATATTTTTCGCAAGTGAGCTAAGGGCAACCGTAATGTTGACCTCCGGACCTCTCATTCCAATATGCACAGGTGTTGCTTGCCTCAAAAGACGATCACACCGATCGAATGCAAGAATGCGTGCCAACTTGAAGTACGTTCACTCTGCCATTGTGGAGACCTTTTTACCTGCACCTTTAAAGCCAAACTTCTTGATTGTGTTGTGTAGCCAACTGACGGTGGGCCCTTCATCGATTCTCTTGCTGGTTTCGATCAAGAAAGGAGGTGTCTCAGGACGAGATGCTAACTTGTTCGCCTGGCGTATGGCTGACAGTTCCTCATAATGCTGGAAAGCCCAGTACATATTGACGCGGCATCCCTTACAATTTTTGATGTCGTCTTCATTCGTGATTCCGCATTGTGGACACTCTATCATGGTCGTTCCCTTTCTATCTAGTTCATCCCGTAGTTAGATCAAGCCATGGCGCACCGCTTCCGCGACCGCCTGTGCCCGATCAGTGGCCTGCAACTTCCGGTAAATATTTTGCATCTTACGCTTGACCTGGACCTCACTCCAGAACAATTGCTTTCCAATCTCCTTATTAGTGCATCCATTCGATGCAAGTCGCAGTAACTCGATTTCTATTGTGCTGAGTCCCCAATTCAGGCGATTCTGCTCTTTGGCCAATCGATGAAACTCGATCACTACTTGCGTAACTGACTCGGAATCACCGAGGACACGCTCACCGCACTGCACAGCACGTAGAGCTCTTCGTAAATCCTCTATGGACAACGTTTTTTGCAGGTAACCATGTATGCCGATTCGGATGGCTTCAAAAAGTAGTTTTTCGTCATTAGAACCGGCGTATAACACGATACGTGTATTGGGGGAGCATCGCAGCAACAGATTTGCTGTATCCAGTCCGCTGGATGTTTCTAGAGACATATTGACTAAGACAATATCAGGCTTTGATTCCATAGCAAGCCATAGCGCCGCTTTCCCATTTTCTGCCTCTCCTACGACCTCAAAGTCTTCTTCCTCATTCAGCAGCACCTGTATTCCCTGACGCAGAATGACATGATCATCGACTATTAGTACGCGAATTGGAGCGCCTAACTGCTCTGCTATTTGTGTCACCATGGACTTTATCCTCTATTGCTTCAGGTATTGAAGCGACATAACTCATCAAACGCAAGAGCAGATACTACTGGTGATAGTGACATCTCATAGCGCGGTGTCGTACCCGTTGCCCTGAGAACGATGTATCAGAATGCATGCCACTCGTTCACACACTTAGTGCATGCTGGTCCCTCTTCAGTCAGGCTCACCAGCCGGAAATACCACGCATCTTGATTGAGATCATCCATCATCGCTCGAGCCAGTTCCTCGCTTTCGAAATATGCAATGGTAATGAACTCGCGAGGAGCTTCGGTGTTCCTGAGCAGTTCCCATGAGAGGTAGACTTTGGCCTTAGTACCCTGTTTGCGTTGCCAGTCCTCATGTAAAGCAATGATGGCATCCTCCTCACCCGCCTTTGCCCGATAGATCGATACAATCACGTACATTTGCGATTCGCTCTCTTCTCGGTCAGAAATTTCGATTAGCGCCATAAGCTTACCGAGGGCAATCGAACAGTATCACCCCTTATCTACCAGCAAAAGTATACCCTCCAAAATATAATTTTCACAAGGGTGAAAATTCCTACATTTATAAGCAATTGATTAAGATAAAAGGATTCTTTTATCTAAGAAGATACTCCTAATTATGGCTGTAGGATTCTTGGGAAATGTGAAGGAAAGCGAAACCAGGCCAGGATTATGTGATGGCTGTAGCTCTATAGTCTGGTATAGGATGAAATACCCAAAAAGGGGAGGTGCAGGGGGACGCTAGTCCCCTTGCCGGTGTGTGTAGTCCCGGCTTTTCCCCATTCTGCCTCGTTCGCCGTGGGCGTCATGAATCGGGCACCTGTATAGTTACTCTTGAAGATAAAAATGAGTAGAAATACCCGGTGTAAAAGTATCGCAGGAGAAAAGTTAAGCCAGGCTATGTTGAATGGCAAAGGCTGCGGCCGCTGCCCGGTTCTCACACAACGTCTTATTGAAGATACGGGTGAGGTGATTGGCAACAGTTTTTGCGCTCAGTCCCAATTCCTGTGCGATCTGGAGATTGCTCTTGCCCTTTGCAACGAGTTGTAGCACCTGAGCTTCACGCCTGGAAAGATTTGCCGGTAGAGATTGAGATTGAGTTGCCAGGCCCTTTTTGGGATGTGAAAGAGAACGTAGTCGAGCGTGAACCTGCTCTAGCTGCTGCGTCATCTTCAGTTCTTTGAAGAGAGCCTGTGCATCAAGCAGGAGTTTTGTAGCACGTGTAACCCTTTCAGGGCCACTACGTGCCAGTTCTAAATCGGCTTGCCCCAGCAGTGTGCGGGCCAATTCGGGATGCAGGTTTTCGCGTCGAGCCGTTGCCTCTGCCTCGGCCAGGTGCATCGTCGCCATTTCCCAATTTCGTCGGAGGGTGGCGATCATTCCCAAAACGCGGTCGACGAAAAACCAGTGGAGCTGACCTCGGAATGTCAGGAGTTGAGGATAAAGTTCTGCTGCCAGTTCTTGATCACCCACAGCAATTGCTATGAGTGCCAGGCAGGTGATAATCGGGGCTGTCGGTAAAGTTCCAGTTGGCTGTTCAGTGAGAAGTGTCTGTAGTTTGGCTATGTATGCAAACGCATCCTCTCGTTTCCCCAGGGCAGCTTGTGCTAGACCGAGCAAGCCAGCTTGTAACATCAACCCACCAGCATCTTTCCGCTGATTCACCATCACAGCCTTAAACTCCTGCTCAGCAGTCAGGTAATCTTCCCGCTGGTAGGCAAGAAAACCTCGGACTTGGTGCAGGAAAGCTACTGAAGCTCGATTGGACAGGTGATCTACATGAAGTTGTGCGTGCTCGATTGCTTGCTCAGCTTCGGCCCATGCACCCTGAGAGGAATGCAGCAGTGCAAGCCAGGAGTAAGAGTTTCGCAATTGATATGGCTGCCGGAAGCGCTCAATGTACTCAATACAACGCAAGCTCACTTCATAGGAACGTTTGATTTCACCCATGAAGTAGTATGCCCCTGCCAGATAGAGGCAGCACTTTGCCGCTTCAGATGGATCATCAATCGCTTCCGCAATCGCTAGAGCTTGCTCTATTGATAAGATGGCTCTCGGGATATCATTGCCAAGCATATTTAGTTTTCCAACAACTGCGCGAATTACCGACGCTTCCAGGCGCCGGTCTTCCAGCCTTCGTGCCATTTCCATTGCCAGTTGTGCGTAAGCCGTTCCCTTCCCTTGCTCTCTCATGTAAATCGTAAGCAATGTTGCAAGATCCACCAGTACTTGTACTGCCCGCGCAGAATCGGAGTTCTCCAGCAACGACAGCGCGTGTTCAAGTGCTGTCCGCGCTGCCTCTAAAGCCTGTTGTCGCCATAAGGCCAATCCTAGGCCATGCGCTGCCCGCGCAGCAGCCTGCACATCACCTGCCTGGGAAAACCATGTCAGAGCAGCTTGGTATGCAATCGCAGCTTCACTCTCTTCGTCAACCAGGAGCGCAGCTTCACCTAGACCCAGAAGCAGCCTACCTCGCTCTACATCATCTGTATCATGGAGTTTAAGAGCCATGCGATAGTGAACCATTGCCTCTTTAAATGCGAAGGATTGCAATGCTTGTTCAGCAGCTTGCCGCGAATAGGTTGCTCCTCGTTTACGGTCATTACTATTCGCAAAGTGGAAAGCCAGTTCGGTGAGCTGGTATGCGCTCTTCGTGCTCTCTTGATTGTATCGAGACTCCAGAGCGTGGCCAATCACCTCGTGTAGACGCCGGCGTCGCGAAGCACTTACTTCTGCATACAAGCACTCGCGGATTTTCTCGTGACTGAACGTGAATAGGCCTGTTGGCTCGGTTCTAACCAGCCCGGCCCGCTCAGCTTCAAGGAGACGTTCCTCGACTACCTCGACATTCTGATCTTCAACAGTTGAGAGCAGTGAAGCTTCAAACGTCCGACCAATAGTCGCTGCAACCCGAAGGTGATCAATAATATCAGAGGAGAGTCGCGCGAACCGTTGGCGCAGTGCCCCAACGATGCTCGATGGGAGCGTGCGCTCAAGTGGCGCGAGAGCTACCCAGTATGTATTTTCCAGTACAAGTGAGCCCTCTTCAATCCAGCCGCGTATGAGTTCCTCCGCGAAGAAAGGATTGCCCTCGCTTTGCGTATAAAGAAGTTGACTCGCATTCGGACTGATAGGACCACCAAGATAGCTAACAGCAAGTGCCTCAACCTCGTGAGCTGAAAGCGGAGTAAGAACAATTGTGGTAAGTGCTCTCAGGCGTGCAAGCTCGTTCATGGCCCGGCTGAGTGCCGGGGTTCGGTCGATCTCCTCTTCACGGTAGGTACCTAGAACCAGCAGGCGGGCATTCGATTGATGTCTCATAATATGGCAAAGTAGATAGAGGCTCGCGACATCCGCCAGGTGAAGGTCATCGAGCATTAGTACAAGCACTTTCGAGGTGCTAATAGCTTCCAGGAATTTGCCTATAGCTTCGTAGAGCCGCAGCTGTGCTTGCTCAGGAGGTATCTGGTAGGTCGCTGTAAGCTCGCCTAGACGGATTGCTAATTCTGGCAAAATACTCGCTAAAATCTGTGGAGCTGTGGCTACCTGCTCTCGCAGCCGGTCCAAAGGTGTTATACGGATATACTGGCCAAGGGCTTCTAAGAAAGGCAAATAGGGGGGCATTACCTCGAAATCGGAGGCACTGCCGCGCAGGATAGTTGCTCCATCGTCCTCTGCAAGCGCTGTAAACTCTTCCATAAGACGAGTCTTCCCAATACCTGGTTCTCCGCACAGTAGCATAACCCTGGCACTTCCATTGCTGGCTACTTTATATTGGTTCCAGATTAATGCTAGCTCGTGTTGCCGGCCGACGAATTGAGAAGTTGACAATGCTACATGCTTGCTCATTATTAGCCTTGCATCTTGGACTCTCATCACTACGCTCTCTGGCCAAATCACACGCTATCGAACTTCTACAATAGGATCATCTTACCAGGTACAAACTAACGTTACGTTACTGCTCCAGTAATAGATCATTGTACGCAGCATTTGCGGCTCTCTTTTAGTTAATACGCAGCATTAGTAAGTTCTCAATTACCGGGAGTGAACGATGTAAACATATACTCTATGGGAGAAAAGAAATCGGCTTTGATAAAGTAGCGTCAGCGCTCATCGAGGTATTTCAGGCCGCAATAACCCCCTTTCATTGCGAACCAGTGAATGTGGAAGAGATGTAATCGAACACAATTTTTAGAGGCGTTGTAACCTCGGCTTTACTTCTGTTTACACTGTAACTACCGCTCGAACGAGCATAAAAAGTCCCTTACAAGGCGCATAGATCGCATCGTAGTACGCACCAAATACTATAGGGTCTATGTATCCGGAAAGACCTCGGCCCCCCTGGCCAATGTGTCGTTTGATGTTAGACAACCTCGTCTCAAAAATAACTGATATGATCTATTTTATCACACCTTAGCTATTATATTTGTAAAATGAATTATTGTCAAGTGTGTAGACAAAATTAAATAATAGATGCGTTTCATTGTTGATACTCCCATGAAAAATCGCTCGATAAGCCTGAAATATCAAAAAAAGCCCGATTTTCATTGGCTCTGGTGCACACATTACCGCGTTTACAGCTAGAGCCCAGTGAACCACGGATTTACGATATTTTCAACAAGATGATGGCCGTTTCTGTTGCAATCTCAGGACGATACAACAGGCGCAGACTCGATGTCGCCGCTGTAGGCACCTGAAACACGATCGTACCACTGCGGGTCATGTGAACAGCGATGGTGCCATAGAAGTTATCAGAGCTATTGTATTGATAATCAAAAGTATCACCTTCAGCTCCTATCAACTGGAAGAAGGTGGATTGGTTCTGAATAGCTTTAGCGCTGGTATTTTGAACGGCCAGGTCCAAATTGATCAAAGTGGAATTCGTGCTCGCTCCTTTTTGCTTGCTGACACTGTTAATGATCAAAGTACGGTCGCCCAGAACAATCTGCTGACTACCGGCCTTGCCACCAGGCACCGGCGTCGGACTGGAAATAACCACTGGTCCTTTGCCTGGCGTACCTTTGGAGGCTTTCGGAGTAACCTGGTGCGGTGTGATAGTGGCGGCAGCAATTGCTGAGGGTGTCGATCCCTGATTCTGAGTTGAACCGGTTCCCATATTTCCATTGCTGCTATCGCTTCCAGCATAGCCACAGGCAACCAGCAACAAAAATAATACCAGTATCACCCCACCCAGCACAAAATTTTTATGTCGAAGAAACATTACTTTATTTCCTTTCCTAACTGGCATTTAGACTAAGTCTGAGCTACATTTTTTACAGGCTCTAGAGCGACTTAGCCTGGAAGGAGGTCACCGTCGCTGTGCCACCCTGCGTGAGGAAGCGCATCCCACAGAAACCAGAAGTGAGGGCACTATCACTGGCCGTCACCATCCAGCCACTCGGCTCGGTTCCCGAAGCAGCCCACACGTTGGCGGTCAAGGTCGACCCCACCACACGGAAATGGATGGTGTAGGCGGTACCCGCGCTAGCGGTGAATGGTGCACTCGCCAGAATGGTGGTCGCCCCGGCCACCTTTTTCTGAATGAACAAGCTGCCCCCATCGATAAACGCCTTGTACCAGTTATTGCCATCCGTCCAGCGCAGCACAGCCCCAAAGTTGCTATTGGTAAAGGAGCTCAGAGAGCCGGTCGCATACACCTCAGCGTTCGCAGCCGTGGGCCCTAACACAGCACTATAGCTGGTGCTCCCGGTAGTGGAGACCAGTCCAGCATTCCCTGAGATGGAGAAAGCAGTCTGGATATTCGCATCGCCGCCCCAGGTCTGCCCATCCGATGCGGTGCCCCATAGGGACTGATTGGCGCGCTGGAAGGTATCTGTACCCAGCACTGTACCAGACGTCGGGGTCGGGGTCGGCGTGGGCGTGCTCGTTGGTGTGGCTGTTGATGTCGAAGTTGGTGTGCTCGTTGGTGTGGCTGTCGGAGTCGGTGTGGGTGAGCCAGATCCACCGGGGACATCTGCCTGGAAGGAGGTCACGGTCGCCGTGCCGCTCTGCGTGAGGAACCGCATCCCACAGGAGCCAGAGGTAAGGGCACTATCGCTGGCCGTGACCATCCAGCCACTGGGCTCGGAACCCGAAGCAGCCCACACGTTCGCGGTCAGGGTCGAACCCACCACACGGAAATGGATGGTGTACGCGGTACCAGCGGTAGCGGTAAATGGCGCACTCGCCAGAATAGTAGTCGTCCCGGCCACCTTTTTCTGAATGAACAAGCTGGCACCATCGATGAACGCCTTGTACCAGTTATTCCCATCCGTCCAGCGCAGCACAGTCCCAAGATTGCTATTGGTAAAGGAGCTGATAGAGCTGGTCGCATACACCTCAGCGTTCGCAGCCGTGGGCCCTAACACAGCACTATAGCTGGTGCTCCCGGTAGTGGAGACCAGTCCTGCATTCCCTGAGATGGAGAAAACGCTTCGGCTGTTGGCATCGCCGCCCCAGGTCTGCCCATCCGATGCGGTGCCCCACAGGGACTGATTGGCGCGCTGAAAGGTATCTGTACCCAGTGGTGTACTAGGCATAGGCGAAGGTGTTAGTGTGGGCGTCGGAGTTGGCGTGGGAGAACCAGATTGAATAGCCTCCGCTAACTTGTTCGCGAATTCCTCATCAAACCAGATACGATTCTGAGAATCAACATTGAGGCCGTCATGAGGGTGGCCTCCAGATGGGCTATTAAAGAAAGAGAAGGACCCCCCGCCAATCGGAAATGAACCAAAAGTATTTTGCAGAGAATCATCCAACCAGATCAGACCCTGCTTATCGGCGCTGATGCCAGAGGTATGCGAACCACAACTGCTGCAAGAAGGGGTATAGGGATATTCAGTAACGCCATTATTCGTCCCTGGCAGAGCGGCAGCGACATTCAGCATACCAATAGCACTGGCAAAGCCCTCGGACCACCAGATATTGCCACTAGGATCAATAGTAATCAGGTGAGGAGTCAGACCAGTACCACCTGTTGGGGTATTTCGTATTTTATATTCCTTTAAGACCCCCTGATTGGTGTATTCCCCAATCAATGCAACGGAATCCGTATTCTCAGTAAACCAGATATTATCTGAAGCGTCCACCCTAATACCATAGGGGTTACTATTCGATGCGGGGGTCGCAACTTCATGAAAAGTCTGCGAGGTAGGATCAAAAGAGCCGATTTGATTCACATAATGCTCGGTAAACCAGATCTTTCCCTTTGAGTCAATAGCAATACCCCAGGGTCCAGCACTGGGCGTCGGAACAGCCCATTGTGTAATAGTCGTACTGACAGGATCATACATACCAATGCTATTCGTGACCGGCATGGTGAACCAGACTTTGCCGCTATGATCAACAGCGACAAAGATAGGTTGACCGTAGCCTGCAGGGAGTAAAACAGCGATAATCCAGCTGTGCACATTAGGATCAAACAGAGCGAGCTTGCCAGGAGGAGTCGAACTGGAACAACTCGGTGCCAGATCACAGCCGGGCATAGCTACCCAGACACGTCCACTACTGTCAAATGCGGTTCCCCAGGGATCGCTCCCAGGAACATTGAAATCGGTAACGCTACTGATGCCAGGTGCAAGTGATGACTGTGCATGCGAACCGATGATAGATCCAACCGCAAGAAGAGTACTGGTGGCAACCACTGCTAATGCTACACAAATGGTCAGGATCTTCCTCTTACTATGCTTCATAAAAATACACCTCTTCCTCATCGGTTCTGTTGCAAAAATATGAAGGACCAAAAAGAGATGTAGCTTTGGCTGCGTTTTCGGTAAAAAATAAAGAAGAGGTGCCGTTTTTCATATTATTTGCCTCAGCTGCCACCCCTCAAAAGGTAGAACTACACTAAGTTGTGGAGACCTTATAATGCCCTTTGACAAAATACTCCGGCCAGCCGTAGGGCCCGATTTATCGCGGCCAGCGCCGATTTATCGGCCTCGCTGGCTGTTCTGCTAGCCGGAGTATTGTGTTCATCTGCATAATTGAGCTTGATTTGCTAGCTTGTCCGAGCTTGACCACCAGTTAGTGTGATCCTACCAATTATATAGATAGCTAAGTATATTTGACTAGATAGCAGTTACGAGTAGGTTACGAAATGGTAAAGAAATGGTTATAAATTTATCGATAAGGTAAAGGATTTGTACTGCCCCCATTAGATTGGCACTACAGTCCATTGGTACAGGAGGCTATGATTGCAGTACAAGCGACTAATAGTGATGGAAAGCAGGTAACTATTCAGGTAGGGGTTGACCTGGATGCTAGAATAAGGCCATGACAACAAAGGAATGCTTGCTGCTGTCTTCGCCGGTCGTCCTCTCCCCATTACTTGGGGACCTGAGCAGTTACAAAGATGACTTTTTTTCGTAAAATAAAATTTAAAATAGTTACTTTTCTGGGGATTTCTATTCTTCTAATTGGTATCCTTCTCACGGTTTTTATTTCCCACAAGCCTCAGGAAATAAGACAGCACGCTGTTGGTTTAGGAAATATTGTTGTTGATTATACTTCTCCACTAGGGAAACTTGATCCTATCGCAATCGGTATGGATATCAGCGGCTATGGATATCCAAATGTGTTTGCAAATGACCAGCTAGAACAACAGAAATTAAAGACATTAGGTATTAAATATATGAGAATGGACTTAAAATACAGTACTCCGGGAGATCCAACAAGCAAGATAATCTGTGCCGCAAACGGATGTGATACCCGGTGGACAGGCGATCAATGGGTGCAAGCAATTAAAGCCATTGGTGCACAACCGCTCATAATTGTTCCCTATAGTGCTGTTGATGCAGCAAATATGGTGAAGCATTTTAATAAAGATACCAATAATTATGTTCGATACTGGATTGTGGGAAATGAACCGGACCAGGCAGGAATATCTGCAGCCACGTATAGTACGAATTTTAATCAGGATTTTGATGCGATGAAAGCAATCGATCCAACCATTAAAATTGGTGGTGGAGCGACTGCCTTCAATGATACACCATTTTTTCAGACATTTTTGCAGCAATCTGGCAGCAGAGTTGATTTTATTGATTTTCATGGATATGCCCAAGAGGGCAATGTGCAGGGGGATTATACGACACTTTTCCAAATCGCAGCAGGATATGGTAATGGTATAAACAATCTTCGGTCTCTCATTCAACAAATCGTACCTGCCCGTGCTTCTCAAATAGGTATTGAAGTTGGGGAATGGGAATTAAATTGGGGAGGGACTGAACAAAATAATACAAATTTCCATGCAGTATGGGCCGCTTCAGTACTGGGACATATTTTAAGTTCTGGTGGATGGTCACTCTTCTACGCCGATAAAGGGAATGCCATCTATGGAAATCAGCATACGATCACTGATCCATATGGACATGTAGTAAACATCAATGTCGATGATACAAACCCTGCCTATCATGGTATCGGTATGTTCACAGGCGAAGGGTTGTTTCGAGGATTTGGAGATACCATGATAAATGCATACACAACACTTCCAAATGTGGAAGTATATGCTTCAGATAATCCCAAAAATATTGTCGTGATCAATAAAGATCCCTCGATTACCCAAACTGCTACAGTTAGCCTAAACGGAGTAACGTCTGGAACAATCGAGGTATGGAGAAAAGATGAATCTGTGCTGTTTCCCAATCCTCCGATCAAACTAGGAACACTTCCACTGCAAAACGGAACTTTTACCTATCAGCTTACCCCTTTTTCTATAACAACATTTGTTCTGCATACTACATCGCAAACCTCTTCAAGACTATCACCTTCTCCATCGGTAGTGCCCTCACCAAAGCCGTCACCAACACTGGGAGTGACCCTGGCACAGGACACGTTCCGACGCGCCAATCAAACCTACTGGGGGACAGCTTCAGATGGACAGGTATGGGGTGGTGATGCCAATCTCTCTCCAGTCTTTTCTATTGCTGGCAATACCGGGCAACTCGCCAATGGCTACACTACCTATAGCGCCGTGCTGGGGCCTCCTGCCACGAATGTCCAGGTCCTGTTCAGTGGGTCAATGAGCAGGTTCACAAATACGAATATGGGTGCAGTACTACGCTGGACCGACGGCAACAACTGGTACAAGTCCTATATTGACGGTACCAATCTGGTCATACAAAAAATGGTCAATGGTTCAACAACGATCCTTAACGAGATAACCTTTGCTGCACAAGCTGGCATATCCTACAGCTTGCGTTTTAGCGTCGCTGGCTCGACACTGTCTGCCAAAGTCTGGCAGACAGGTAGTTCTGAGCCGGGTTACTGGATGGTGACAGCTACAGATAGCACATTCCAATCAGGCTACTGTGGCCTGCGCATACTGGTGCAGACCGGTTCCATAGCACACATTACTGCCTTTATAGCTAAAGCCCAGCGAATGTAAGAGTCATGTCCATTAGTTGTGACCCCCTCTGGAGCGTGTGGGTGCCAGCAGTACGACTTCTATTGCGGGTGTCTGTTTCGCTACTTCCAAGCTGTGGAGGAGAAGCCGTATGTAAGGTTGGTGTTGGAGAATGATCGTAACTATTCAGGGATCCCACAAAGCATCGATTTGACAGTATTGACAGGAGCCTGACGGGAACGTAAACTTGCAGGGAACAGATAGCAACGTCTCAAAAATGGAAACCAACGGGAAAGAGAATGGCGCCAGTTTCTAGAAAGCGCTTCCATGTGCTAAGTATTGCTGCATTTCTTTTGCTGCTGGTTATTATTCCAATAACGGTCATAATGTGTTTGCAGCGAGAGGTAACGGTCATAACGAGTTTGCAGCGTCAGACCCTCCGGTCGCGTGCAGCAGAGAGTCCGTTTGTCACCAAATCAGGTCAAAACTTGATGGTGAATGGGTCGCCGCTTCGTCTTCTAGGCTATAACTGGCTTTGGCTGGGAACTGGTTGTGGAGGACCCCCGAATACACAACTTGCGACCACTTTTTCCCAGATCAAAACTAATTCACATGGCAATGTCATCAGAACGGCATTTTATCAAGGTGGCAGCAATAATGGTGCTTATGCCGATTTTGATCGCTACATTGCGTATGCAAAGAAATATGATTTGTATATTGTTCCAATACTTGTAAATCATTGGACAAGTTGTGAACCTTCAACAGCGGCGAAAACATCTTCCTGGTATCAGTCAGGATATAAACAAACAAATGATGGATATCCACTCTCGTTCCGTGATTATGCAATAAAACTAGCTCGACATTATGCCAATGAACCAACCATTGCTTTCTGGCAACTCGTAAATGAACCGGATGCTGATCCGTGCGGTGCTGCTAGCGCTCAAATTTTGCGAAGTTTTGCCGATGATATGACGGCTGCTATTAAAGCAGTTGATCCCAATCACATGGTCGATCTGGGGGCTCCAGGAGGATGCGCAGGTGATAATACAACAGACTACACCACGATTGTCAGCGGCCAGGTTGACCTCTGCGATGTCTGGCATGATTATGGACAAGCGGCAACGCCATTGCCTTCACAGATACAGCAGCGTATCGCTATTTGCCGAAATCTCAACAAACCAGCCTTTGTCGGTGAATCAGGCATCTGTGCTGATAGCACGGACAACGGCGACTGTTCTGGGACCATCACAACCACTACCCTCAATCAGCGAGCCGCCTTCTTTGATGCAAAGCTCAGTGCTGGATTTACCGCAGGACTGGCAGGGTATATTATTTGGACTAAAGGCAGTCAGAGTGTTCAGTACGATATCGGACCCGGCGATCCAACGGAAAGTATTTTGGCAAAATATGCCCTTGTGTCAGCAGAGAGCTGATCTCCCTGCTTGAGAGCCATCCTCTCTCTCTCTTTCCTCCGAAGATTCCGGTTATACTGGTCCGGAAATCTCTACAGCCCCGTCAGCATCACACCTAATGAACTCAGTACGATTACGGAACTGCTAATATGGAGCAATGGCTTCGTGATATGCCTGAGTATCATCCCGATACCCCAGGCAGTAACGATGGGGTAATCCCACCTCCCGAATACCGGGTCCGTCATCAGGGTGGTCCGCCTCTGTACCAAGGCTGTTGTCGCCATTGAAGCCTCCCACTATCGGCTGCAATTGTCACAACGAGCACATCACCACCATATCAAGTAGTTCCGCAAAGGCGATTGTCAGTGAGCAAACTGTATGGTATAGGTCGCGTCGGCAGCGGAGGGCGCCCTTTCCGGTGATAGAGAGTGAGACCATCCCCTTGCCGAAAGACGAGCGTAAATTGTGACAGAAATTTTGGGTTCTTTAAATCAATGCGAGTTGTTATGAGATCGTTTGGTATCCTTGGTTGCGCAATTATCCAATCCACCACTGAAGCTGGATCATTTAGTGCCTCCTTCCACAACTCACCGGAGCCTTCATAGACGGCGTCTTTGAGATCAATTCCTATGTACGCTTCGTTAATGGGGAAGGCGTTGACATCTTCTAAAATCCTTCCACTGGCATAATGTTGCGCAAGATAAATGGTGATGCGCTCAGTTGGTAAACAGGAGGCACCATACAAGCCATCTTGCAGCGAGATAATCCCTCCATAAGCAGTCAACATCGTCTGTATACCGATAACTATTACAAGGACAATTTGTCGTATTACGGTCCAAAGAGGTGCTAGTTTCGTATTAGACCAATGCTTTGCTAGTATCGCTAGAAAGAGCGCCATGGGTGCAACGGCCTGCACACCAAAGCGGACATTCCACAAATAGTGCCACGTAGTGGCTGGACCAATCCCTGGCAAAAAGATGGTATCTTGCCCAGTGTAGAATATAAGTATGTAAAAGGCGAAAGGCGCGAGAAATGCTACTCCCCCAAACATGGTGGGTGTTAGGCGATGCCTGGAGACAAAACCGACGACGGCAATCGCTGCCAGCAAAAAGATGATCGGACCGACAGTCTCCAGGGTGAGAAGCATGTAGGCGCTGATAGACTGCCAGAGGTTATGATATGAATAATAGTGTGTGGCTAGTTCGCCTCCATACAGATAGTGATGCCAGTAGAGCGGATCCCCTAAAATGACTCCGTCCCAAAGGATCCATAACGCTATCCCTAGAATGCCCAATGAGCCGAAAATGAGCAGGGTGCCCTCAATCTGTACCCAGGGCTGACGCTTGATCAGCCCGACGATCACAAGCAAGACAAGCAATATCAAGAACAAGCCCCAGCCATCATAGCGAGACAGGGTCGCCAGGAAGGTGCCTGCCGACATCCCGACCAGATACTTCGGATGATCGTCCTGTGTCCATGCGAGGAAATAGTAACAGGCCATCAGAGCCGTAGCGACGCATACTAATTCACTAAGTGGCGTGCTCTGCAAATAGAGAACATTTGGATTCACGATGAAAAGCAGTGTACCCACAAAGCTAGCACGACTATCCTGCGTCAAACGACGTGCGGCGAGAAAGAGGTAGACGACCGCGACGACATAACACAACATTGATGAGAAACTTCCTGCTAAACCGGTACGCCAGAGGTAATAATTCCAAATGAAAGGGAGCATCAGAACATGTGGCAAAGGGAGCCAGACACCTCCAAGTTGAGCAAAACCTGGAGTCGTATTATCGAAGACTCTGCGCGCAATCCTCAGATGCGAGATGGCATCATCATAGAGCAATATCTGATGATGTTGGAAAAAATACCAGCAGGCGGCGCTGCTAGCAAAGCAGGCTACGACAAACGTGGCTAATAACCAGGGATCTTTGACCCACTGTTGCCATGCCGGGCGCTCAGGAAGACGCACGGATAGACGGCCCATGCTCCTGAAAGCAGCTAATGGCGCCAGCACCTTCGACTCGAGATCCTTTGTTACAGTCGTGCTACCGGAGGACGAGCCAGACGCAGGCAATGCAGGGGACACATGCTTTATGCTCGTGAAGGCAGGTAACTGCATGGTCACCACCGACTGGGGTTCCTCTTCCACAGTTGTGCTACCGGACGTACGTAGGTGCAAGCCGTGCTTGGTCTTCTCCCAGTAATGCGGTTTGAAGATGAGCTGGTAGAGAGCCAGGGATGCTGCTATGGTCATCATCATCCAGTAGATGGGAATAGAGAACGCCCACTTGATCAAGCTATACCGACTAAGTTTCATACACCCAACGAGGTTGGTATAGGTATAGAAGAAGTTACCAAAGATGAGACAGAGCGTGCCCATATAGAGGATAGGCGCCGGGAACAATGTATGATAGAGATCGATCGGGCGGAATAGGATGTAGATCACCAGCAGTGCCCACACCAGAGGATTCACAAACAACACTCCCGTCTTGCCACCTATCACCAGTTGCAGTGAGAGGAACTCGCGCAGACGTCCCTGGAGCAAATAGCGCAGAGGCTGTCGCATATACACCAGGTATGTTTGCAGGTAGCCCTTGATCCAGCGTGAGCGCTGTCGTATCCAGTTCTTCACCTGCGAGTTCGCCTCCTCATACGTAATCGAATTCAGCACGACAGTCTTAAGGCCGGAGCGGCCCAGGCGCAGACCCAGGTCGCAATCCTCAGTAACGTTGAAGGGGTCCCACGCACCTACCCTACGCAGCATCTCTATACGAAAATGATTTGATGTGCCTCCAAGCGGCAACGGCAACTTCGTCTGTTGCATCCCTGGAAGCGTCAGATCAAACCACAAGCAATACTCCACGGTGAACCAGCGCGTCAGCAGGTTCTGTGTGGTATTGTAGTAGTTCAGCTTGGCTTGCACACAGGCCACATCTGAGTCATGATTTGCAAAAGTCAGGACGGCTTTCTTGAGTTGTAGGGGATCGGGGATATCCTCTGCATCGTAGATGACCACATAATCTCCCGTAGCCTGTAATAATCCAAAATTACACGCACGAGGCTTCGTACGCGGTTGACCATCAGGCACTGTCACGATGCTGAAATGTTGTGGCAGGTGCATCGCTTCGATGGCTTTGCGCGTCTCTGCATCGTCTTCCTCAGTGAGGAAGAGAATCTGCAACTTGTCAGCCGGGTAGTCCAGCGCCTGCATTGCTTTCACAAATTGGGGAACCACTTCGGCCTCACGGTAGAGTGGGCAGAGGATTGTATACCGCGGCCAATCTGCATCAACTAGCGCATGTACGATCGCATCGTCGATCTGTTCATCCGATGACTGATTGAGTGCCCGCATGGCTAGCAAGAAGTCCAAGAGTAGAGAGCTAAAGTACAGCAAGGTAATCATGGCAATAATCGCTATGACCAGCTTTATACCAAAGAAAAGCAGACCGGACACACATCCAAGCATAATTATGCTCAGGACCACAGCTTGCTTGCGCGTCAGAGTTTTGTACGCAGAGAGTGCATGCCGAAAAGGGGCGAAAGTACGAAATTCCTGGCCATTAACGGTGACGGTTCTTAAGGCGTCCTCGGCATACTTTCTGCTTTCCTCCTGGTTGCTGCCGTTGTTATTGCGCTCAGCCTCGGTAGTCAGCCACTCAGCGTAACGCTTAATCTCAAATTGTTCGTCGGTATCGGCATCGACGATGAGAGTCGTTGGGATAGTGATTCCCTGACGAGAGGCTTTATTTAGCATGTTCTACCTTACTATGTTGTTAGTAAACTAGTCTTTCCCATGGGTATGGGCCAATCTCAACAGTATTGTCTTTGGTGTGATGGCGTGCCTGGACCTTGTCCTCTTCAACCGCTTTATCCTTCCCTCGCCCATCGTGACAAGCAGGGTTGCGCCTTCCGCACCCTCTTTGATGTCCATGGAAGATATAGAAATGGTCGAGCTTCCATCGACGGAGCTAGTCGTGGCCTCCGCGATCGATCTGCAACGGAAATCTCAACCGACGCGGAAGAAAAAATTCTACAACAAGTTTCTGGAACAACGCTACTGTAATCAAGACATTCAGAAGAAGCAGAAGACTGATCTTCCAGATCCGCCCGGCAGCTGGTACTTCACGCCACAAGCGCAGCATATGGTGCAAGACCTGTATACCCTGCTGCAAAGTCGCCTTGCTCTGCCCATGAGCCCGCGCCTGAAATTGGTACGGCACTTCGAGCACTTGCCGCCAGGGACAGCGAATCAGAAGCTCCAGCAGGATTTTGTAGCCGATCGGGCGCAGGGATACATCGGCCAGCAGCGCACGCCGCAGCAGAAAAAAACCACCCAGGGGATCAGAGAGACGCAGCAAGTGCTCAGG
>WNEZ01001320.1_pt1 | contig 20824 bp, 14 predicted proteins | sample 5400521 | NCBI WGS metagenome assembly WNEZ01 (sample SAMN13153339, study PRJNA577476) | soil metagenome | isolation source: 120 cm saprolite under Douglas fir tree site 2 hole 1 replicate 1 | place: USA:California | collected 2015-04-18 | reverse complement strand
CAGGTTTGACTTGCGCCGCGGCGCGGAGGGGATGGCTTTCATTACCGACTCCTCCTCGGCGGGCGCGAACGGCATCATCGTCGTCGATCTCGCTTCCGGGAAAAGCTGGCGCCGCCTGAACGACGATCCCTCAACAAAATCTGACCCGGCTTTTGTTCCCGTTGTCGAAGGGGAAATCCTGCAACTCAAGATCCCGGGACAAAGGCCAGCGCGGTTTGCGGTTGGCGCCGACGGAATTGCAATAGGGTCCGATGGCAAGACCCTCTACTACTGTCCGCTGACCAGCCGGCATCTCTATAGCGTGAGCGTTGACGCGCTCACAGATCGAACTAAGTCTGATGCGGAGGTTGCCGCCACGGTGAAGGATCTCGGAGAGAAGGGCGGAGCCAGCGACGGCCTGGAATCCGATGCTCAGGGACGGGTCTATCTTAGCGACTACGAACACAATGCCATTCGCCGGCGATCAGCGGTTAGCGACATCGACGCCCTGGTGCACGACCCGCGTGTTCTGTGGCCTGATACGTTATCTCTCGCGAGTGACGGGTACCTGTATTTCACGGCGAATCAAATCGAGCGAGGAGGCGCGTTTCACGGCGGTCAGGACCTTCGTCAGAAACCCTACGTGTTATTTCGTGTGAAAGTGGATGGGACGAGAATCCAACAATAAAAGCAGACCCGCAGGCGGCGCTCACAACGGGTTGCTCAGGAAGGCTCGGTCATGAAGGGTCGCTCATGAAGCGTCCAACCAGGAGTGTTCGAGCCCCTTCACCAGTTGCCACATTGCACGATTCAGAGGCACAAGAACACCGAGTTGTTCGCCGCGATCCGCGATGGCGCCATTGATGAAGTCTATTTCGCTTTCCCGTTTCGCCAGGATATCCATCAGCATGCTCACGTTTCTTTTGCCGGTCGCTCTTGCTCCTTCCGCGATCATTTCCCGGGTGTCACCGTGCAAGGTAATTCCCAAGGCTCGGGCGACCGACTCTCCTTCCCGCAACAGCGCTTCGTAGAGAGCGGCTGAAGGCGGGAAACGGCTGGCGGCGCCATGGTGGAGCCGGGTGAGCGCGCCCACGGGATTGACCGCGGAGTTGAAGATCAACTTGGTCCATTGCGCGCCGCGCGCGTCCTGCAGCGGGACGACTCTCAGCCCCGAGCGATTGAGCATCTCGGCGAGCTGGTGCACGCGTTCAAACGGTGTGCCACTTGGCTCAAAAGGGCCGATCCACAAGTTGCTGTAGAACTCGAACCCGGCGTGGCCCGGACCGCGCATGTGGGCGGCCGTTGTCGTGGCACCGCGGATCACATACCTGACGCGCTCGGCAATAATCTCCTCGTTGCCGAGGCCGTTCTGCACCGAACACACCGCGCCGGACGTGCCGAAAATGTGTGCGGTCTGCTCGACTGCAGCCCGCGTATGCGGGCTCTTCGTCGCAAAGATTCCAAAGTCGCAAAGCGGAATCTCCCTCGCGTCTGAAGTAGCGTGCAGTTTGACGGAAAACTCGGCTGCGCCGCTGATCTGCAAACCTCGCTCCCGGATTGCGCGGACGTGTTCCTGCGAGACGTCGTAGGCATGAACCTCGACATCGTTCAGCCGCGCCAAATGCGCGCCGATCACGCTGCCCAACGCGCCGCAGCCCACAATGCAAATCTTCACGGACATAAGGACTTCACCAGATCGCTGATCGGGGCCGACTACAGCGCGTCTGCAATATCAACTGCTCCGGAGAGTGAGAGACAATACCATTCCTCGAAATGTCAATTCAACCCGACGATCTGAGAGTTTGACGCCACTTTGGAATGAAGTGGTATAACTTCCCACAACTCGATTGGAGTCGGAGCACACGGTGAGCACGGTACGAGAAGTCACATACCAGGTCTTGCGCGAACTGGGAATGCCCCTGATCTTCGGCAACCCCGGTTCGACCGAATTGCCTTTCCTGCGGGACATGCCGCCCGACTTCAGGTACGTCCTCGCGCTGCACGAACGCGTTGCAACGGGCATGGCGCTCGGATATGCCCTGGCCAAGGGGAAAGCTGTGTTTGTGAATTTACACTCCATTGCCAGCGCCGGTAACGGTCTGTCAGCAATCCAGGATGCCTGGTACCTCCACGCGCCGCTGGTAATTACTGCCGGACAGCAGGATCGTCGTCATCTCCTGGCGGAACCGTTCCTGGTCAGCCGTGCAGTTGAGACAGTGAAGCCTTACGTAAAGTGGGCCTACGAGCCAGTGCGAGCCGAAGACGTGCCCGCCGCCATTGCCCGTAGCTACTACCTTGCCATGCAACCACCCATGGGACCGGTATTCATTTCCATTCCGATGGATGACTGGACTCACGATTGCGAACCTCTGGCTGCTCGCTGGGTCAGTCAGACTGTCCTGCCAGATCCCGAGGCGCTCGACCATGTCGTGAGTGCGCTCGATTCCAGCCGGAATCCCGCGCTGGTCATGGGCTCTCAAATCGAAGAGGACGCAGCCGGGCACGAAGTAGTGGCACTGGCCGAGCACCTCAACGCCGACGTCTATCAGGAACCGATTCCACCACGATGGACGTTCCCGCGAAGTCACAGGTTATTTCGCGGAGGCTTGCTTCCGGCCCAGCAACCCCTCGCGGATCAGTTGGCCGAACATGACGTTGTGGTGGTGCTGGGCGCGCGAATTTTTCTCTACTACGCCCACGTGCCGGGTCATCCCATCAGACCGGGAACGAAGCTTTTCCAAATCACCAACTCACCGCTTGATGCTGCTGCGGCCCTTGCTGGAACAGGAGTCGTGGGCAACCTCGCCGCCGCGGCCGAGTACATTCGCACCCGCACCAAAGCGAGGCAACGCGTGGCAGAAGCGTCCGCACCGCCGGAACCGAAGCCCGAGCATCCCATGACACCGGCTTATCTGTTCAGTGTGTTGAACAAAGTCATGCCGCGCAATGCCGTGATCGCCGAGGAGTGTCCGTCGTCGAAGGGCGACGTCGACCGTCATCTGATGTTGGACGAGCCAGGTTCGTTTTATTCCGTCCCGAATGGCGTGCTGGGATTTGGTCTGCCGGCCGCAGTCGGCCTGCAGATGGCGCATCCTGATCGGCGCGTCGTGTGCCCGATCGGCGATGGTTCGATCCAGTACTCGATCCAGGCGCTATGGAGCGCGGTGCAGAACAGCGCTCCTGTGATCGTCATCGTGTTGCGCAACTCCGACTACTCGGCCTTGAAAGGATTCTGCGACTTTACTCAGGTCGGCCGCAACGTTCCAGGCATGGAAATCCCCGGCATTGACATTGTGAAGATTGCCCAAGGTTACGGGATGACTGCGCAGGAGGTGGATCGACCGGAAGAGCTTGAGCCGGCTTTGAAAGCGGCGTTCGCGTCCCATGAACCTCGCCTGATTAGCGTTAACGTCGCGAAAGGCGGACAGAAATGTATGGGGATGGATCAGTCGGTAAATCCGCCTCACTACCGATGAATTGTCGGCAGATTTCTGGAAACCTACTGCCAGCCTCCACCCAGTGCCTTGTAAAGTTGCACAAGGCTTTGGTACTCGTCGCCTCGGGCCTGGGCGAGAGCAAGCTCGGCGATAAAGAGCGATCGCTGCCCATCGAGGACCTCGAGGTAGGTGGTGATTCCTCCCCGGTAGCGTACGAGGGACGTGCTGACTGTATCCTGGAGGTCCTTGACCGTCGTCTCCTGCGCCACCCGTACTTGATGAAGTTTCTGATAACCGATCAGGGCATCGGAAACATCGCGGAACGCCAGCTGAATGACCTGCTTGTAGGCAATCAGTTCCTGGCGATGTTGCGACTCAGCCAGCCTTAAATTCCCGCGCAGCGCCCCGCCCGTGAAAATGGGTTGAGTGACCTGGGCGCCGTAGGACCAGATTCCGGCCTGTGAACTTATCAGCCCGGAGAAGAGACTGCTCCGGCCGAAGGCGCCTCCCCCGGAACCGGTAAGCGAAATCTGCGGAAAGAACGCAGCTCTGGCGACGCCGATCTCGGCGTTGGCAGCGATCAGGTTTTGCTCGACCTGGCGAATGTCCGGGCGTCGTTCGAGCAACGACGACGGCATGCCCGGCGGCACTTCCGGCGGAAGCGGCTGCTCGGCCAGCGGGCGCCCACGTCGCACACTCTCGGGATAATGGCCAAGCAGAATACTGATTGCATCTTCTTCCTGGCCGATCTGCCGTTCCAGGTCCGGGATCTGCGTATTTGCGGTATCCAGCACCTGCTGGGCCTGAAGCACATCCAGCTTGGTGGCAACGCCGTGGTCGAGCCGCAACCGGGTCAGTTTGACCGACTCTTGCTGGGTTTTGACCGTGTCCTGGGTAATGCGGAGCTGGAGATCGAGATCAAGAAGCTGAAAATAGTCACTGGCTACGTCGCTCACCAGGGTCAATATCACGGTATGCTGCGCGTCCTGGGTAGCCAGGAACTGGGCGCGCGAGGCCTCCGTCGCGCGTCGCAGGCGACCGAAGAGGTCCACCTGGAATGCCGCATCCGCCGTGAGGGCCAGAAAGTTTCCCTTGGCACGGGTGTTTGAATCTTTTCCACCGCTGAAATCACCGTTCCCTTGAACTTGCGGAAACAGATTGGAGCGCGTGATCGCGACCTGAGCGCGCGCGGCGGTGATGCGCTCCGTCGCCAGTTGCAGGTCGTAGTTCTCCTTCAGGGCTATGCGGATGAGCTCTTGCAGTTGCGGGTCCTGGAAGACTTGCCACCAGGGAAGGTCTGCGAAGGATGCCGCTTGAGCCTGGGCCTGTGGGTCGTCCCTCAGATCACGGTACACGCCCGGAGTCTGAACGGCGGGCCGATGGTGTTTCGGGCCGACCGCGCACCCGGCCAGTAAGATCGACGCCAAGATCAAGGCGAAGACCGAGGCAAGGATCGCGGACGTCAATCGTAATGGCGCCAGCTTTTTCATAACTAGCTCCGCGGCTCGTCCCTCTTGTGCATAGGGCAGTGGAGCCACTTCAGTCGCCCTCCGCCGGCGCAGGCCTTGTGGGCACTGCGGCAGGGGCCTGCTCCTTGCCGGCGCCTGACCACTTCTCCACCAGGTAGAAGATCGCAGGCACGAAGAAGATTCCGATTATGCTGGCGGCCAGCATCCCACCAATAACCGTAGTGCCCATGATTTGGCGGGCAACTGACCCGGCGCCGGTCGCCGTCCACAGCGGCACGCAACCGAGAATGAATGCGAAAGACGTCATCAAAATCGGCCGCAGACGAAGCCTGGCTCCTGCGAGCGCTGCATCCGCCAGAGGCTTACCTTTCTCGTATTCATCCTTGGCGAACTCGACGATCAGAATCGCGTTCTTCGCCGCCAAGCCGATGAGCATGACCAGCCCGATTTGCGAGTAGACATCGCTCTCGATCTGGACCATATAAGGCGGCAGGAAAACGCCGAGCAGCACCCGGCGCAGCCAAAGAACTGCAAAGGCTCCGAAGACCGCCACCGGCGTGCTCAGCAGCACGCTGAAGGGCAGCGACCAACTTTCATACAACGCCGCCAGAATCAGGAATACAAATAGCAGCGAGAGTCCGAAAATCGCCGCAGGGGGCACTCCCTCTCGCGCTTTCTGCTCCTGAAATGACATGCCCAGGTAGTCGAAACCCATCTCCCGCGGCATGTTCTGCTTGAAAACATCTTCTAGAGCGGCCGTGGCCTGGTCCGCGCTATAACCTGGCGCGGCGCTCCCGTTGATCTGCGCGGAACGATATTCGTTGTAGCGCAAAGTAAATTCCGGGCCGAGGCGCGGCTTTACCGTGGTGAGCGTCGAAAGGGGGACGTTCTCTCCCTTGTTGTTGCGGACATAGAACTGCCCGACGTTTTCCGCCGTGGCACGGTCTTCGCCTTCCGCTTCGATATACACCTGCCACTGGCGGCCGAAGCGATTGAAATAGTTGATGAAATAGCCGCCCATGAACGCCTGGATCGTCCGGTACACATCGTTGAGGGCCACACCTTGTTTCAGCACTTTGTCGCGGTCTACGTCGACAAATTCCTGCGGCACGCTGGACAGGAAAGTCGTGCTCAGGCTGGCAATCTCCGGCCGCTTGCGCGCAGCCTCAAGAAAAGCTCCCAGGTTCTTGGCGAGGAACTGCACGTCCCCGCCCGAGCGGTCTTCGAGAATAAAGGTAAATCCTCCGGAGGTGCCGACGCCCGGAATCGCGGGCGGCGAGAAACTGAAGGCGATTCCCGCCGGCAACTTGCTCAATTCCCGGTTGAGATGCGCCTTGATGGCTTGAAATTGCTGGGCTCTGGTCGCGCGATCATCCCATGGCTTAAGGGTAACAACAAAGAATGCGTTGTAGCTGGTGCGAACAAAACTGAGCAAACTGAAGCCGACGGCGCAGGTTGAGTATTGGACCCCGGGAGTATTGAGTATGATTTTTTCAATATCCGCCGCGGCCGCGGTCGTGCGTTCCAACGAAGCCCCGTTCGGCAATTGCAAATTGATGTAGGCGTAACCTTGATCTTCATCCGGCAGGAAACTCGAAGGCACACGATTCGCGAAGAATCCCGCCGCAATAGCACACGCCACCAACAACGCAAGCACCACGACCGTCTTTTGGACCAGCACTCCGCTCCAGCGGACATAACCGTCCGTGGTTCGCTCAAAAACACGATTGAACCAATCAAAGAATCTCCTCAGCAATCCGCGGCTCGGTTGCCGCGGGCGCAGCAGCAGTGCAGCCAGCGCGGGGCTCAGCGTTAGTGCATTGAATGCGGAGAGAATAACGGAGATCGCGATGGTGACGGCGAACTGCTGATAAAGCCTGCCTGTGATTCCGGGAATAAAGGCCGTGGGCACAAATACCGCGGAGAGAACCAGAGCGATTCCCACGACCGGGCCCGAGAGTTCTTCCATTGCTTTCAAGGCAGCGTCCTTCGGCGTCATCCCCTCCTCGATGTGTCTCTCCACGCCCTCGACGACAACGATGGCGTCATCCACCACCAAGCCGATCGCCAGCACCAGACCAAACAGAGAAAGCGTGTTGATGGAAAAACCGAACAGCGGGAAGAGTACGAACGTCCCAACCAGAGAAACGGGCACGGCAAGCAGCGGAATCAGCGTCGAGCGCCAGCTCTGGAGGAAAATATAGACCACGAGGGTGACCAGGACCAGTGCAATCAACAGTGTGTTAACGATTTCCTTGATGCCTGCCGTGACCGAGAGAGTCGTGTCCAGGGCGATGACAGCGTCCATGTCGTCAGGAAACCGCTCCTTCATCTGCGCCATCAGCTTTTTTACGCCCGCCGCCGCTTCGACAGCGTTTGATCCAGGCAGTTGGTATGCCGAGATGATGGCGCTCGGCCGCCCGTTGAAACGGCCGGCGATGCTATAGTCCTGGGAACCCAGCTCCATTCGTGCTACATCGCGCACACGCACAATTCCACCGTCGGGAGTTTCGCGAACCACAATGCGGCCGAACTCTTCCGGCGACACCAGGCGGCCCTGCGCCAGAACCGTGTACGTGAATTCCTGGCCCTTGGGCGCGGGCTCGCCGCCCGCCTTCCCCGCCGGGTTCACGGTATTTTGCGCCTGAATGGCGCTGATAATTTCCGGGACGGTAATGCCGAGCTTGGCCAACGTATCCGGTCTTACCCAAAGCCGCATCGCATACTGGCCGGAACCGAATACCTGAACATTGCCAATCCCTTTCGACCGCAGGATAGGATCCACGAGATTGATGTACGCGTAGTTGGCCAGAAAGTTGGCATCATAGGTTCCACGCGGCGAGTAAATGGCAACCCACATCAGGGGCGCGGTCACGGATTTCCGGACCGTGACTCCGTAGTTGTTGACGTCGACCGGAAGCTGGGAAGCAGCCTGCGTCTCACGGGATTGCGTGAGGATGAAATCGGTGTTCGGATCGGTTTTTACGTCGAAGTCCACAATCAGGCTGGTGCTCGAGTTGCCGGTAGCATTCAGCGAGTACATGTAGTTCATGTTGTCCACGCCGCTCATCTGCTGCTCGATGGGAGTGGCAACCGCTTGCTCCAGGGTCTGGGCGTCCGCCCCGACGTAGGTGGCGACAACTTGAATCTCCGGCGGAGTGATGTTGGGAAACTGGGCGACCGGCAAGCTCAGGATGGTGAGGCCGCCCACCAGCACGAACACGATGGAGATGACCATGGCGACGATGGGACGGTTGATAAAGAACTTCGACATGGGATTACCTTCCTGTGGCTTCCACGGCAAAGGGCTTCGGGTTGACCTGCATGCCCGGACGCACCTTCTGCACACCTTCGGCAACGACCCGTTCGCCCGGCTTAACTCCGTCCGCAATAATCCACTGGTTGCCGACTCGGTCGCCGACTTTGACCGTCCGGATGCTCACCTTCTTCTCGCCGTCCACCACCGCGACTTGATAGCTGCCTTGCAGTTCCGAGACTGCACGCTGAGGTACAAGCAACGCGTCCTGCTGGACTCGGATCACGGCGCGAACCTTGCCGTACCCGCCGGGACGCAGAATATTTCCAGGATTGGGAAAGAGCCCGGCGATCCGGATTGCCCCCGTGCTCTCATTTACCTGGCGGTCCGCAAAGTAGAATGTGCCCTCATGCGCATACGTTGAGCCGTCGGCAAGAATCAGTTCAAGACGCAGATTCTTGTCAGCTGCTTGTCGAGTAGTCTCTGTCGGGTAACGTTTTCTCCATGCCAGGTACTGGGGCTCGCCGACGGTGAAATAAACCTTGATGGGGTCGACGGTTGACACGGAGGTAACCGGCCCGCTGCTTAGATTGACCAGGGCCCCCACCTGCAGCTGAGCCTGCCCGGCGATTCCCTCGATGGGCGCTATGAGACGGGTGAAATCGAGGTTGATCCTGGCCGTTTCGACGGCAGCCTCACCGGTTTTGATTTGAGCCTGGGCAGTCGCCACTGTGGCCTTGGCGGCCAAGTTATTCTGGACGGCATTGTCGAGATCCTGCTGGCTGGCTGCCTGTTCTTTGGCCAGTGGGGTATAACGCTCTACATCGAGCTGAGTTCTGCCTTGAACAGCCTCGGCGTTGGCAAGCTGCGCTCGGGCCTGCGCCAACTGTCCCTGAGCCTGGTCGAGCGTCGCCTGAAAGGGCCGTGGGTCGATCTCGAAGAGTAACTGGCCCTTATTGACGAATGCGCCCTCCTGGTAGCCCTGCCGAAGCAAGTAGCCCGTGACCTGTGCCTTGACGTCCGCATTCGTGAATCCGTCGAGAGTGCCGATCCACTCGCCAAAAATCGGCACATCCTTCTGCTCCACCTGCGCGACCTCAACGTCCGGCGAAGCGCCCGGCTGCGCTCCCGATACATGCTTCGGGCGTGCCGCTCCAATGATCAGGCCGATGACGACCAAGCAAAACGCTCCGCCTATCCAAAGCTTGTATTTCGAAAGCATGTTCATCTTCTTTCCCGGCCAGCCCGTGCTGAGTTATTCGCACTTAAATGATGACGCAGGTGTCATAACCGCGTTCGCGCCTCGGTGCTTTAGCAAGCCGGTCCGAAGTAAATTACCAGCTTTTATGGCTAAACTGTAACATCACCGCGGACGACTTGGATTCCCAGCCTTTGCAGCCGAAGCCACGGGTTGTCCGTTTCATCCCGAGCTCGAATCTGGGCTGATTGCGGTCGTCTGTCTCTTTGTAGAGGATTCCGCCGAAATCGGGACCGCTCGGGTCTGATGTCGGGCTCGTGATGTGCTTTGCGTCCGGCACGTTCACCTCCGTAGCGATTCCCCGGTGACCAACAACTCCATGAAAGGCTTCAGCAAGGGCTCATTCCGACGGCTGACAATTTTACCTCTTCCAATCCTTTTGCGTCTTGGACTTACGCCACTTTGGCCGGCCCGGTGCATGAACTTTGCGACACTCCTGTCGAGAACACATCACGAGATGCAGTGTTTTTTTGGTACCACGGAAGGTTGGGGGGCGAATAACCCGTTTGTGGTATCGAAACGTCGGCCTGCACGCGCCGGAGAAGAACCAGAATGTTTCGAGCGGAAAGTGAAATCGATCGATAGAGAATCACTGAACGATCTGGCATGCCGCCGATCCTGCTCAGAGCGCGCAAGCAGTTGATTCAAAGTGACCAACTACGGCCCCTGATGTGCTGCTCTATTGCCTGCAAGACCCCCTGTGGTCGAACGACCGGGTTTTGACTTAGACTCTCTCTTCACTTGTTTCCTGGAGGTCTCTTTGGCTGGTGTTCTCAAAATCTCTCCCGCACTCAAGAATCGCGCCAGGCAAATCAAACTGGTCCTCATGGACGTAGACGGCACAATGACGGACGGCAGTGTCACCCTGCTCTCGCAAAGCGACGGCTCCGCCCTGGAAATCAAGACTTTTGATGCGCACGACGGCCAGGGTTTAACCCTCGCCCACACCGCCGGTCTGCGTACGGGCTGCATTACCGGCCGCGAAAGTGCTGCACTCCTCCGCCGCGCTCACGAAATGAAGATGGAATTTATCTATATGAAACAGCCGGTGAAAATGCCGGCCTACGAAGAAATCCTTCAAAAAGCAGGCGTCTCCGACTCTGCCGTCGCCTATATCGGTGATGATCTTCCGGATATTCCCTTGATGTGTCGTGCCGGCCTCGCCGTTGCCGTGGGCAATGCCGTCCCCGAGGTAAAGAAAGCCGCGCACTACACCACGAAAGCCCTCGCCGGCCGCGGCGCGGTCCGCGAAACCATTGAACTCGTTCTCAAATCCAAAGGCATCTGGGCTGCGATGATCGACAAAGCGCGTGCGTGATGCTGCGAACGACTTAGGGAAGGGCCAATGGGTTGGCACCAGACAACCCTTTACCGACGCAACGTCTTGGCCCTTGCTATCGACCGCGCTGCGGTCAGCCCGATGATCCGACCAGTCAACTACTTGCGAAAATCCTTTGAGGCCTCCGCCATCCGGCATGCGGATTGCATTCTATCCGTTCGGCCCACGTAACAATGTGAGCTGCATCGAAGAGGACTCATGAGATGACGAGAAAACTGCTTCAGATGGCCTGCTTGGCCGCGTGTTTGACTCCGGCCTGGGCTACGACAACTTTGGAGTTGCCGGTAATGCCTCAGCCCAGCACGGTCTTCGTTGTAGGGCCTGGGACGGTTGTGTCCGTTCATCGTCTGGACGTGCCATTCGTCGGGCCGCGCTATGTGGTCAAATACAAAACCGACGACGGCCAACTGATCGAAGTATGGCATCCAGGGAAGGACATCCCGGTGCTCGAAGGGATGCACGGGACGCTGACCTACTCTATTCACCCTGAGATGGTCCGTAGCTTTCGAGTCGTCGCCCAGACTCTGGCGAAGTAGGAAAAGTGGCAAGGTGTATTTTCCCTGGCATTGTAGACGGCTCCGCGCGGCCGACCCCCTGGGTAACCCATCGAGCTAGAACTTGGCTAGGCTCAGAATGGCAGTCATTTTGTGTTCCTGCCCGGGCGCCAGATTGACCGCGAAGTCCAGGATATTGCTGGCTTCGGCACAGAGAAACTGCGTCCATTCGCCATCCCCAAGATCCCGCATCCCCTTGGCGGCCTCGCGCCAGGGATTCCACACCACCGTGGTGAGTGAATTCGCCTTTCGCAGCCGAATCCGGCGGCGCATGTGCGGATCCAGGAGATCAACCGCATTCTGGATATTCAGGTAGGCGTTGTCGGTCTGTGAAACGATGGCGACGTCGCCACTCTGCACCTTCTCATGGTTCGAGTCGGTGTTGTCGAGAAAACGGACGGTGTCCAGACCCAGCAAGCGCACCTCCTGAACGTCCGCCACCCGATTGTAGGTGTGGAGAGCTTCTTCGAAACGCAGTGGCGTTGTTCCGGTGTTGGTACACACGAGCTCCAGACTTAGCTCGGAACCGAACGTGGCACGATGAACCAGGCGGAACGACCCAGGCCACCAGCGTCGGGTGCGCTCATCACTCTCGGTGAACATGCTGACGACAACTCCGCGTTCGCTCTCGACCATGGATTCGAGTTGCCAGGCTTTCGTGCGCACGAATCCATGGGCTGGAGCCTGGGGGTCGTTTACCTTGGCCCGAAACCAGGGGAAACAGATCGGGATTCCGCCTCGAATGGCCTGACCTTCCTCCCAGCGTGATTTCGTGCTCAGAAAAAGCACCTCGTCCTCCCCGGCGGGTTTCCATGAGGTGACTTGTGCACCATGCAGATACATCTCGCCTTCGCACAGGGAGGAGGTGATCTGTGCTCGCGGCAGCGCGCCGTTGCCTGCGCTCACTTTTGCCACGCCCGGGATTCCGAACCGGCGGTCGAGTTCCGTCACCATGGAGAGTGCATCCATCTCGAAGTTCTCCGTTTTCGTAGATACGCAAGCCGTGCTCAGCACGGATCCACTCCGGGTCGAGACCAGGCCACAACTCTACTTACACCCGGCAGAGGGTCCCGAGGAGGGCATTGCTACAACCACAGCGGTGTCCGACTGCCTAGGGCGCCCAACCAAAGTTGCTGCCTGTGCTACATCATGCTCCAGAGTTTCGTGCAATGCGCTGAGCACCTGTTCTTGCATCGTCGCGACCTGATATCTCTGCTGGATCAGATACTCTGCTTGCTCGCGCGTGATTTGGTTGGCTTCCCCTGCCTGCGAGATACTCGCCAGTTCTGCGGACATTCTTTGCGCGATTAAGGCCATGTCACGTTCGTATTCCTTGAGCACATCGAGTGGGCCAAGCGGAATTTGTGCGTCGATCGCAGACAGGCCGGCCAGCACCTCGTTTGGCTGGCTGGTTCTGCCGGCAAGAATTTTCTCCAGTTGAGGTGGCTCGTCTCCACCCTTTCGGACGGCCTGGGCCACGGTGCTATAAGGTACGACGCCAAGAAAGAATACGGCAATGAGTACCGATCGGGCTTTCATTCTTTGCTCCTTCACAAAACTTGAGATGCTCACGCTGGCTTCATCTAAGGACTGGGTGCATGCCCGGTCAGGTTCGGGTCACTGCAAACGTTGTCCTCTTTTTGCATTCGCCTGGCGGAGTTGTCCAAGACTTTAAGCGCGTCTCGGCGATCTTGTGCCGGGAGTCTTCTCGCAACGCAGAGAAAAGACTCCGGGCTGCCTTCGGTATAAGCATTCAAGATTCCATCTCAGCTTGTACAACGAGGCAGGGAAGCTATTTCCTTGGGGAGTAGGTACTTGGCGAGTACTTGAGCTGAACTGACACAGTTCTACCGGGTTCGTTAGAAACGAATCGTTGGCAAGGACTTGGCAGGTGACAGTAGTTAAGCGTCATACCATACCGCTCAGAGGGGCTCTTCGAGGAGCTCTACCGCCTCAGGCCAGTCCGGCGCAGGTCTGAGCGTGGCGGTTGTGCGCGTGGAGAACGTTTTCGATGACGGCAAGAAGCTCCTGGATCTGCAGCGGCTTTGAGGTGTAACCGTCCATCCCCGCCTGCAGACAGCGTTCCTTGTCGCCCACCATGGCGTGCGCAGTCATGGCGATGATGGGAATGTGCTTTCCGCTGGTCATCTCGCGTCGGCGAATGGCGGCGGTGGCCTGCAAACCGTCCATTTCGGGCATTTGCACGTCCATCAGGACGAGGTCGAAGGGTTGCTGGTCGACCAGTTCCAGCATTTCCACGGCGCGTTTTCCGGTTTCCGCCACCACCACCGTGTGTCCACTTTTTTCCAGCAGCCCGACCGCCACTTTCTGGTTGATCCGGTTATCTTCGGCAAGAAGGATATTCAACCGACCTCTGGTTTCTCGCAAGGAGTGAACCGTGACCAGGGAAGGATTCTCCTCGGATTGGTTTTGCGCCCCGAGTGCCATGCGGATCGCGGCCAGGAGATCGGAGCGCTTGATCGGTTTCGGCAGATAAGCGCTGATACCCAACTCGCGGCAGCGAGCTGCGTCCCCCCGCAGGCCGGCGGAGGTCAACATGATGACGACCGGTGGCGCCGGTGGCGCATTCTGGGTCACTCGTTTCGCAACATAGAACCCGTCCATGTCGGGCATCTGGGCGTCGAGCAAAACCAGGGGAAAAGGAGTTCCTCGGCCAGCGGCCTGCTCCAGCACGGCGAGCGCCTCGGGTCCGCCTTCGGTCAAGGTTGGGTTCATTTGCCAAAGCAGCAGCATCTCCTGAAGGATGCGCCGGTTGGTGGCGTTATCGTCTACCACCAATACGGGAAGACCGCGCAGCCTTTCCACTCCGACGGATTCGTACTTTTGGGGCGCCATCTTCTGCAACGGGAAGAGTGCCGTGAAGTGAAACGTGCTGCCCTGGCCGGGTTCACTCTCCACCCAGATGCGTCCGCCCATCATTTCAACCAGTCGCGAGCAAATGGCGAGACCCAAGCCCGTACCGCCATATTTCCTGGTGGTGGAGCCGTCCACCTGGGAGAACGCTTCGAAGATAGTCTGCTGCTTGTCGAAGGGCACGCCGACTCCGGTGTCGCTTACGGCAAAATGGAGCAGCGCGTCATCCTCCGCTGCTTCACCACGGTCGACCCGAAGCACCACTTCGCCCGTGGTCGTGAACTTGATGGCGTTGCCTACCAGGTTCACTATCACCTGCCGCAGACGCGTGGGATCGCCTTGTACGGCTTCGGGAACGTGGGGCAACAGATGACAGGCGAGCTCGATCCCTTTCTGATGGGCACGCAGACCCAGACCCTTGATGGCATCCTCGAGGGTATCGCGCAGGTTGAAGTCGATGGTTTCGAAATCCAGCTTGCCGGCCTCGATCTTGGACAAATCCAGAATGTCGTTGAGCAGCGACAGCAGGGAATCGGCGGAGGTCTTGACCATGGTCAGGTAGTCGCGCTGTTCCGCGTTCAGCTGCGTGTCCAGCGCCAGGTCGGTCATGCCGATGATGCCATTCATCGGGGTGCGGATCTCATGGCTCATGTTGGCCAGAAGCTCGCTCTTGGCGCGGTTGGCCGCCTCGGCCGCCTCCTTCGCGCGACGCAGTTCTTCTTCGATTTGTTTCCGCGCCGTGAGATCGCGAGCCTTTTCCGCGAACAGCGCTTCTTCCATGACCTTGCGCTCAACCGCATAGCGCAGGGCCCGCAGAAGCCCGCGCGCCTCGATCTGGCCTTTAATGAGATAGTCTTGTGCGCCTTCCTGCAAGGCTTGTAGCGCCAGCGATTCGTCGTCCATGCCGGTCAGCACCACCAGGGGGACGCGGGGCGCGACTACCTGGACCCGCCGTACCGCTCCCACTCCTTGCGCATCGGGCAAATACAGGTCGATCAAGATAATGTCAACCGCGTGTTCCGCAAGATGCTTTTCGGCTACAACCATGTACTCCACGTGGGTCAAGTGGGTGCTGAACGAACTCAGCTCGTTCAACATCTCGCGGAGCAAGAGGGCGTCTCCGGGGTTATCTTCGATCAGAAGAATCTCTTTGATCGACTTCTGGCTCATCCGCTTTGCTCCTGAGGCAGCAGCTTGGCCTTGGTCAGCCAGAAATCATTGATGCTCTTCACCAGGTTATCGAACGCATCCAATTGCACCGGCTTGCTGAGGTAGCAGTTGGCCTGGAGCTCGCAGCTCTTCACGATGTCCGCTTCCGCGTCTGAGGTAGTCAGGATCACGGTAGGGATGGTTTTCAGGCTGGCATCCTCCTTGATGTGAGCCAGAACCTCGCGGCCATCCATTTTGGGGAGGTTCAGGTCCAGCAAGATCAGATCCGGCCGAGGGGCATTCGCGTGGGTTCCCTCGCGCCGCAGAAAGGCCATGGCCTCCACGCCGTCAGAAGCAACGTGCAAAGCGACGGCCGGATTGGCCTCGCGGAAGGCTTCCTGCGTCAGCCGGACATCTCCGGGACTGTCTTCAACTAAGAGAACCTGTAGCGAGATATCGTTATCCTCCACTGGCTTTCATGGTTTTCGCCTCGCTTCCCGCCAAGGCAAAGTGAAAGGTGGAGCCTTGCCCCGGTTGTGACTCGACCGAGATACTGCCGCCGTGGCGCTCGACAATCTTTTTGCAGATGGCCAGCCCGATGCCGGTGCCGGCGAACTCTTCCCGTTTGTGCAAGCGCTGGAACATGCCAAAAATCTTGTCGAAGTACTGCGGGTCAATTCCCAGTCCGTTGTCTTTCACCGAAAAGATCCATTTCTTCGCGCCATTCCTGGCAGCGGAGACGTGTACCCGGGGGACCCCGGGGCTTTGGTACTTGATGGCATTGCCCACCAGGTTCTGAAATAACTGCACCAGTTGGGTCTCGTCCGCCTGGACCGGGGGCAGGGGATCGTGAGTCACCTGGGCGCCGCTTTCCTCGAGGGCGCTACACAGATTCATCAGCGCCTGTTGCAATGCATCTTCGCTGGAGATATCGAGCAGGTCCTGGCCTTTGGTCCCCACCCGCGAAAAGGCGAGCAGGTCCTGAATCAGGCGCTGCATGCGATTGGCCCCGTCCACCGCGAAGGCGATGAACTGATCGCCGTCGGCGTCCAGCTTTCCCTTATAGCGCCGGGACAGAAGCTGGGTGTAACTGGCCACCATGCGCAGCGGCTCCTGCAAATCGTGAGAGGCAATGTAGGCAAATTGCCCCAATTCCTCATTGGAGCGGTTTAATTCCTCCACCGTGTGCAGGAGATGCATTTCGGCCTTCTTGCGCGCGGTAATGTCGCGGATGGCCGCGGTTACCAGGATGCCTTCGGCACTGTCGAGGGGGCTCAGCATGATCTCGATGGGAAACTCGCTGCCATCCTTCCGCCGCCCGGTGAGCTCGATCCCGGTGCCGATCTGCTGCGCCAGCGCGTCTTCGGCGGTGCGAAGAGCGTCGGCGATCAGCCGTTCCGCAAAGCCTTCGGGAATGATGTTCTTTATCTTCTGGCCTACCAGTTCGTCGCGGCTGTAGCCAAACTTGTTCTCTGCCTGAACATTCAGCAGAACGATGTCCCCGCCCGGGTTCACCACTACCATGGCATCCGGAGCCGCTTCCAGCAGTCCACGGTACCGGCCTTCCATTTGGGCCAGATGCTTTTCCGCGTTCTTGCGTACGCTGATGTCGCGGATGGCGGCCGTTACCAGGATGCCTTCGACGCTTTCGAGCGGGCTCAGCATGATCTCGATAGGAAACTCGCCGCCATCTTTCCGCCGCCCCGTGAGCTCGATGCCGTTACCGATCTGCTGCGCCAGCGCTTCTGCCGCGGTGCGAGTACCGTCGGCGATCAACCGTTCCGCGAAGCCCTTGGGAATGATGTTCTTCACCTTCTGGCCTACTAGTTCATCGCGGCGGTAGCCGAACTGCTTCTCCGCCTGAACATTAAGCAGGACGATCTCGCCGCCCGGCTTCACCACCACCATCGCATCCGGAGCCGCTTCCAGCAGTCCGCGGTACTTCTCGCCCGATTCCTTGCTCTCGCTGAGATCGCGGCTGAGCAGCGTGCGATATTTTTCTTCGCTGTCGCGGAGCATCTCCTCGGCCCGCTCGCGTCTGGAGCTGTCGCGCTGGACGCTCCAACCTGCGGCAGCGGTGATCAACAGGCCCAGGACAGTTCCGAAAATCAGAACCGCTTTGGTCTGCGCCAATCGCCGCTTCGCCTCCGCATTGCGCTGCGCCAGCAAGCGCAGCTCTTCATCCTGCATCTGGCGAACTGTGCCTTGAAACTGATCCATGATCCGCAGCCCCGCTTCGGCTCGGATGGCATCCGCCGCCGCCTCCAAACCCTGCGACCGGCGCAGACCCATGACCATCTCCGAAAACTGGATCTTCTCCGCTGCCAGCCTGGTGAGGGTGGAAAGCTGGCGCTGCTGCGCGGGGTTGTCCGCGGTTAAGCTGCGAATGGTTAGCTGGTCCTGCTCTTCCCCGGTTATGCTGGCGCGGTAGGATTCGAGATAGGATTCCCTGCCCGTCAATACAAATCCGCGGCTGCTCGATTCGATACTTCTCGTGGCGTTGCGTAAATCCGCGAGGCTCTCCAGAACTTCGTGAGTATGCCGCACCCAGCGATCGCTTTCACTGGACGCGACGATGCCGCGATAAGACACCGCACCCACCACGAGTAAGGTCAAAATGGCGGACCCGAACGCGAATTGCACACTGCGATTCAGCCGGGGCGTGGTCTTCATTTCACCTGACTTTTTACCAGTTCTGTATTTCGGGTTCCCAGTTTCGAGCAGGCTGCGGGCTGTCCGGACGTGAGCCGCGACGAAGCTTGCCCTACGGGTGACACACTCTTGAGTATTTATTAAGACGCTTAACCGTCAGATTAATAAGTTCTGGTGCTGACATAGATTAGATTTCAAATTGGGACACACCCAATTGCGAACAGAGGTGAAGTCTTAGCGTAATGACCGTAGACGGTGGTTAACGAAACCCTCTGATAGCGGTAAACGCAAGTCTGACCCCGCACGGGTCACACACGCCATCCCCACTCGCTCGCATAAACGATAAAGTAAACGATAATATCGGCGGTGAACTTCGAATCTGGCGACAGGCGGAAGGATGGCCAGGCGTGATCTTCACCAGCGCGCTCCGTATTTTGAAGTCATAGAGAGCCAGGAAAAATACCGATGAAAAGACGTGCTTTGCGGTTTGGTCTCGGGGTTGTTTTGTGTTTGAGTAGCGCGGGGCTGGCACCGGCAGCCTTTTCGCAAGGTTCTGCGGGTACGGTGCAAGTTCGATTTAGTTTTGCAATGGGCTTTAGTCCCTGGGGGTACCTCAGCGGCTGAAGCCGCAACACGCCGCCTTCAATGCAGCGCTAAAGCGCTGCTCCACCCAAAATCAGAATCAGCCAGACAGATGTTGCTGAGCCGCGCTGCGCTGGTGCCATCTATAGACTATGATCGAATTGTTCCAGAAGAATTTCGCTGAAGCGCGCGGTCCCCTGCGAGTCACATACTGCCGGATGATGTCGAATGTATCGGCGTAAGGCGCCACGTGATCGCTGTTTGGCCAGTCGCTGCCGTACAGCAACCGATCCTCTCCGAAGATGTCCCATATCTCGTCAAGCCAGGGCCGGTAAAAATCGAGATCGGCTGGCACCTTGTCACCAACCCGGCGAAGGACCTCTGAGCCCTTCACAAAAACGTTGCTGCGCCGGCCGAGTTCTTGCAGATCCCGCTGGTAAGCCTTCCGGGCTGCGGGTTCCACGGGGGGCACGGCTTGCGGAAGATGGTCGATCACGATTCGCAACTCGGGAACTTTGTCAGTGAGCTTCAGGATGTCGGCGATAAGCACAGGATTGGGATTGGCGCTCTCCAGCAGCCGGCCAGAGGCCGATAGCCGCGTCAGATTCGCGATAAATCCAGGATTGTTCAACTGGGCACCGAGATTCCGATCCCAGAGGTTGCCATAGCGGATGCCGCGGAAGATCGGGTTTGCCGCGAGGCGTTCCAGTTGTCGCGGAAAGTCGGGCCCGGCAGGATCGAGATTTCCAATCACCCCTACGATGATTGGATCGCTGGCGGCGGCGCGGAGCAGCCAATCGTTGTCTTCCACCCAGGGGCTGCACTCTACCGCGATCGCGCCGACCACGCCAAGGGGCGCCGCCAGACTCTTGAAGCGAGGAGGCAATGCTGGTTTGTAGACGACGGTGTCAGACGGGTCGGGCCAGGGAACTCCGCCCGGCCGCGTAGGATCAAACAGGTGAATGTGCGCGTCGATGATGGGAAGCGCGGGAGCCGAAGGATCGGAGGCATACGCCGAAGCCAGGCGCCGGGCGCCTTGAAGAAGAGCAAATGCGGCACCGCCGGTCAGAAAAGTCCTGCGCTTCTCATCCGTCAAGATGCCGTTCCAGTCTGCACACTCCTGTTGTTTCAAAATCATAACTGGCTGTCAACCGCGCTGACTGGACTATTTGGATTGACCTCACGGAAAGTGCTATCGAGATTTGCTGTTTTACTTTTCGCCCAGTCGGAAGGTGAGACCTACGGTGACGCCGATGGGAGAACCAGGCGTGCCGTGTACGCGGAAGATCGCGTTGTCGGTCGGGGTGACTCTTGATTCCAAGTAGTTCTGGGTTTCGTAAAAGCGCTTGTTGTTCACATTGTCGATGGCGAAATTAAAGTCCAGGCCGTGCCGTATCCGCTTCGAGGTGCTCAAATCGAGCACATCGAGTCCGGTGGCTTTGGGAATCGTGGGGTCTGAACCATCAAGAATGTACTTACTGACATGGCGGTAGCGCAGCGATCCGTTGAAGCCGTGCCATTCCGTCACCGTCAGCCCCGAGTTCGCCACCGAATGGGGAGCGCTGTCGACGTAAACGCGGGGCGTTCCCAGAAAGAACGCATTGACGACCTGGGTGAACCCACCGTTGAAGGCGAGGTAGCGAGTGATTTGAAATGAAGTCTTTCCCTCCCAGCCGTAGGCCCGGCTTGGTCCCTTGAACTCGAATGTGCCATCGTCCGGAATGTACACCTGCTCGTTAGAGCGATTGATGAGAAACCCATCCAGGCTCAGCGAGAACCTTCTCAAATTATTTGAAGTGCCCACCTGGTAGAAATCGGTGGTTGAAACCTTGGGTGCATCGGGTCGTTGCACCACTCCACGCGCATCCTGGCTGGAGATGCCCCGCCCGTAGCTGGCATAGAGCGTAAGAGGCACGCGATAGGTGGGTGTGTAGGAGAGATTCAGTTTGGGCTGAAGGCGGGAAGCGCCCTGTACTCCGCTGTCTGCGGGAACCAGATGGTCGTTCACATCAAATCTGAAATAGTCGAGCCTTAAGCCCGCGTCGAAATGGACCCGCTGGTGAGGAAAATCCACCCCCTGCTGAACGTAACCTGCAGCGTTAGTGACGTGCGCGTGGGCGCTGGTGTGGACTTCCTGAATCCGTCGCGCTATGGTCTGGTTCAGGCCAACGTTAATCTGGTTGTCGTGAAAGTTGTTGCCCAGGGTCAACAATGAGGAATGGCCGAACAAGTGGTAAGGGTGCAGATACTGGACATTGAACCCTTCCTGCAACCT
>WNEZ01004836.1_pt1 | contig 20825 bp, 19 predicted proteins | sample 5400521 | NCBI WGS metagenome assembly WNEZ01 (sample SAMN13153339, study PRJNA577476) | soil metagenome | isolation source: 120 cm saprolite under Douglas fir tree site 2 hole 1 replicate 1 | place: USA:California | collected 2015-04-18 | reverse complement strand
CAATTACCGGAGTCCCGGCCGCCTGCGCCTCGGCGGCCGCCATCCCGAACGGCTCTTCCCACCTTGCTGGACATAGCACCGCGCAGGCGCGAGCCATGAGCTTCCAGATCTCCCTGCGCGGCACACCGCCATGGATCGTAATGTCTGGCTCGCCGCCATGACAGTTGACCGCGTCGCGAGCATAGTCCGCGTCGTACGGCTCGCCATAAAGGTCGATCGGAACATCTGCCTGTCGGGCGATCGCGATGGCATGGGCCGCTCCTTTTTCAGGGCTGAACCGGCCGGCGAAAAGCAGATGGCCGCCCCCGGTCTCGAACCACGCAATCTGATTTACCGGCACGCCGTTGGGCAGCACGATATCGACGCGCGCAAGCCGTCGCCAGCCGGTTGCCGCGGCCTTCGAGACGGTCGCAATTGTGGGTGGATTCGCCGATCGCGATGCCTGGTCAAGGGCAGCCGCCATCGTGGCGTCGGGAGGTAAATGCAAGGTGTGGATGACGGGCGACTCCAGGGTGGTGGCGAATCGCACGGCGGGTGGATCGAAGGCGTGATTATGAACGACGTCGTAGTGAGCCTGACTGACCGCGTCGAAGACGGTGCGGAAGGCCGCTTCTCCGGCATGGCTTTCAGCCGCCGACGAGCGGTCCGCTCGGTATAACAGGCTCGTGAGTTGGTCAGCGCGCACTCCAGTGTCGACGACGGTGACTCCGGGAATCACTGAACCTGCAGCCGCATACACCTCTACCTCATGGCCCCGCTCCGCCAGGCCACGCGCCAAATCGGCGACGACCGCTTGAGACCCACCCAGCTGAGGCTCTCGAATGGGCGTGACCAGCGGCGCAACAACGGCGATGCGCATCAGGGGATCGTCTTATACGCCAGGTCACGAGGAGGGTTGACGCCGAGCAACTCATAGGGCACGCGACGATCGCCCCGCCGCCTGATCTCGTCAATCGCACGCGGGTAGAAAATACGCGCAAGCTCGATCGCTTCATCGAGGGATGCGAATTCCATCGACATGGCTCCGGCAAACGACAGATAGCGATACCCGTGCGCTGACAGCCATTCCGGATGGTTCGGCCAGACGATGACCACCATGCCCTGCGCCGCGCAAACGCGTTCCATCTCCGCCAGTCCCCGGTTGCCGCCGTGCGATTGCTCCGGGGTGAGTACGGAGCACGCGACGACGAGTTCAGCCGATCGGTCGGCCACCGGAAGCGCATCAAGGAACCCGCCGATGACGCGGACCTGTGCCGGTTGATGACCGCTCGCCGCACCAATAGCGCCGTGACGCTCCAGTTTCCTGGCCAGGATTTCGCGCAGTGGGGCAGCCGGTTCAATGGCGGTCAGCTCATGGCAGCGGCTCACGAGCTCAAGGGTTAGGCGTCCGCTACCGGCGCCGACCTCGACGATACGTTCCACGTGACTCGGGAGCCATCGGAGGATATTCGAATGCAGACGCTCCGCGACGACTAGCCGGTCGTAGAGTTCGGGTTCCAGGCGGTAGAGCAGCTCCCACGCGAGACCCGGGTCGCGCTGGGCATCGACCGAGCTGTCGATCAGCAGATGACGACGGTCGTCTGCTGAGATCGCCGCCAGGTCCTCCCGCGAATATCGCTCGAGCAGCGGGCCCGTGCGGACCCGATCAACTGTCCACACTGCACTCGGCCCAACTCTTCTCCGTTTCGTATACCCGGACGGTGCGGAGGGAACCCGCTGGCAGGTGCGGTTGCAACCGATGCCAGAACGCTACCGAGAGATTTTCCGCGGTCGGAATCCGGTCGCGCAGCCAGGGAATGTCGGTATTCAAGTTGCGATGATCCACCTGCTCGATGATCTGGCTGGCCATCAGATCGGACAGCAGTTTCAAGTCCATCAAATATCCAGTCGTCGGATCGATCTCGCCGGTCACCGCGACTTCGACCACGTAGTTGTGACCGTGAAGGTTCACGCACTTGCCGTACAGTCGACGGTTTTCTTCAGCCGAACGAGCCGGATCGCACAGCTGATGGGCGGCATTGAAGCCCTCGCGACGGCTGATTCGCAGCTTGGGCCGGCTATCCATTGACGACGACGGCCCCGGCGGCCGTTCGGCAGGTGGCAAGAAATTCAGCACGCAGGGCCTCGTTCGATTCGTAGGCACCGCGCCAGAACGTCGTCCGGGTGGTCGCCTGTTGCTCACGAACGCCACGCATTTGCATGCAGAGATGCGCCGCGTCGAGGTAGACCGCGACCCCGTGCGCATCGAGGATGCGCTCGAGGCTGCCAATGATTTGGCGGCCCATGCGTTCCTGGACGGTAAAGCGGCGGGCGTAGAGCCGGACGACCCGGGTCAGCTTCGAGATCCCGATGATGCGGTCGTGGGCGATGTAGCCAACCCAGGCCTGGCCGAAGAACGGGAGGGCGTGGTGCTCACAGATCGAATGGAAGGCGATCGGCCCCTGGACGATCTGGCTGATCCGGCAGTCGGGACCACCATCGCACTCGGTGGGGAAGGCGGTGACCAACTTGGAGTCCCCTTCGTAACCGTTCGTCGCGTCGAAGAGCGCGCGGATGAACCGCCGTGGCGTTTCTCTTGTCGCCGGCGAGCCAAGTCGCATGCCCATGATCCGCAAGATCTCCGCGGCATGACGCTCCAACTGTCGCCATTGCGCTTTGCTGATTTGCCGGGGCGCAACCCGCTCCCCTTCTCGGTCTTCCTGAGTAAGGGGAATCACACGCCGCGCCCCAGCCAGGTCGCTGGCCGCCGATAGGCGTCCCGCCATGGCTTTCACTCGTCCCTCCTGAGTCCGATCCTATCTGATAAACAGCAACGGGATGCCAGCCCGTATCGAAACTTCTAGCCACTCGGCGCCGGCACGATGAGCGACCTCAGGTCGACCAGGTCGTCAGCGAGAGTTGCCTCGGATACCGCCAGCTGCGCACGAATTAGCCCCTGACACGCCCGCAACTCGCCGTCGGCATCGAGCTCCGGATCCCCGCCTCGGTTCAGGCCACAAGCGGCCTTCACGATTCCTTTGGATAAATAGAAGGCCAGGAACTGTGAGTTCGCCAGACTGCCTCGGATCACGATCTGATCCCAGGTTCTACCGTCACCCACGTACTCGAGCTTGTCCTCGTACTGGTCAGACCAGAAACTGTGGATGTCGTCGTAGGGTCGCTGGTCGCCGAGCATAGCCCGAGCGGCCGCACGACCTTGCTTTTCAGCGTTGTTGTAATGCTCTACCCGCATCCGCCCGAACACCGGGTGGAGATGATTGGCAACGTCGCCTGCGGCGTAGACGTCCGGCGCACTGGTTCGACAGGTTTCATCGACCAGGATCCCGTTGTCCAGCGCGATCTCGCTGCCCTTGAAGGCGTCGATGGAGGGCTCGATCCCAATGGCCACCACTGCAAGGTCACACTCGATTCGTGCGCCCTTGGCGGTAATGGCGCCTGCGAGATGATCCGTACCTTCGAATCCGACCACCCGATCCTCGGTCACCAGCTGGACGCCGTGGTTTCGGTGGATGCGTGCGAACACCTCCGCCACCTCACTGCCTAGCACCGCTGTCAGCGGGGCCACACCATTGAGTACCGCGGTGACCTCGAGGCCCAGCTGGCGAAGCGAGGCCGCCACCTCGGACCCGATGAAACCCATCCCCACGACTAGTGCCCGGGCCCCCGGACGGGCAGCCCGGCGGATCGCATCGCATTCCGCCAGCGTCCGGAGCTGATACACGCCGGGCGTCGCGGCTCCGGGTACTTGAAATCTCCGGTTTCGGCCGCCCGTGCAAAGTAGAAGCTTGTCGTACTCGACCGTTTCCTCACCCTGAAGGGTCACCTTCTTCAGCCTGGTGTCGACACCCTGGATGGTGACCCCGGTGCGAAGGTCAACGCGGTTGTTCCCGTACCACTCCGCGGGCTTGACGAGCCAGCCGCCGAGGCCTTCCTCACCACGCATGTACGTTTTGGAAAGGGGCGGCCGGCCGAAGGGAATAGCGGGCTCATCTCCGAGCATCACGATGCGGCCGCGCCACCCCTCCTCCCGAAGGGTCACGGCGGCATTTCCGCCGGCCAACCCCGTGCCAACGATGACGGCGGTCTGGTGTGAGGTCAATCGATCATCCCGTTTCTAATTAGAGTCTGAGTAGTGAGACTTGGAGGCGAGTGCGGGATTCGAACCCGCGGTGGAGGTTTTGCAGCCCGCTACCTGGAGTTCACCAGAGGTCGCCAGAGTTCATTCCGTCTTGGATCTCAACGCCGACCGTTCATTAGAGTTCGCCGTAGTTCAGCGGGGTTCGGCGGCGTTGCCGTCACCGTTGCCGTCAAAGTGCAACGAATTGTCCGCCTTCATGCGAGTCAGCGCCGAGCCCATGATTCCAACTCCGGGTCCGGATATCCAAACGTCATAAGCAGCCACAGCAGCCGCAACCCGCTTGTTGCGTGCTGGGCCCAGTGGTGGATAAAGCCAAAGCTCCACTCCCACAGAACTTCGGCCTTCTGATCACGGTCGCTCCACAGATCCAAACCTCCTTTCAACTCCGAGTACACACTCGCCAGGTCATCCGATAGCCGGTCGGGTAGGGCTTCCTCCCCGTACACCTCCTTAGTGAGATCAACATCCCCGATGAGGCGCTTCAGTTGCTTTGCCAAGGCGATCTCCCCTGACTTGTCCCAGGATGATGCGTCTGCGCTGAGGTTCTCAACACTCGGCGGGAGGCCACTACTAACCTCCGGCAGCCGCAAAGCGGCGGCATACACGTCTGCCAGCCGACAATGCACCCCGTGGAGGAGTTCCGGCCGGCTGATTTGATCAGCCCGGTCAATGAAGGCGCAGTACTCCTCGGAGACGTGCACGAACGCCTCTACCCACACCACAGATTCTTCGCTCGTGATCACCCAGTGTAGACGCGAAAAGAAAATCGAAGTTCGTGCACGCCTAGGGACGTAGAGTTCTTGAATCGGTAGCGCTCGATCTGTTGCCGTCAAGGACGCGCTGCTTCGGCGACAACTCCGACCCACATCGAGTCGCTTCGTTCGCAAACAGAGGTGGACTAATGACCTGTGGTTTGTAGGACAACTAGGCCGATGAAGACAAGGATTGTCGCCACTATCGCAATTGCGCTGGTCAGGCTTCGGTGAGTCAACAGCCATACGAAAAAGCCACTAGCCCGAGGCGCGGAGCCTGCGTAGCGAGCCTCAAGACCCGCCAACGATAAGGTGTCGGTCCAACTCCCCCGCAGCTCGAGTCCCGCTGCCGAAGCAAGTCGCCTGATCCCTATCACACTCAGCTCATCAGCGCCAGACAGGCTAAACAGGCAACGGCCGGATTTTGAAACGGCTACCAGCAACGGTAGCGGTTGCTGCCGCTGCGGCAGCAAGACGGAACACATCACGATGGCAGCCACTTCGCCAAGTGCGACCTCTTTATGCGCGCCAAGCCAGTTGGTCAGTCCGATGCGTTCGCCGCGCACATAGAGAGTCACTTTCGTCTGCCGTAGGCGGTAGTAGGCAAAGAAGACAGCCGCTGCCGCCGGTAAAAGCAGGATCGTCCACGAAATGCGCCTGCTCGCGACGTCTCGCACCAGTCCGACTACGACGATCACTGCAACGATTCCGAGGAGCCGCGGATCCAGGTAATCAAGCCGATGCCGGCTTACTTGTCGATTTGACCTTGAACGGTGCAGAACAAGCTCTGGCTCGATTGGACGTCCGTCCTCGCCCCTCGCGGCTCTCGCCCCCATCCTCATATGACGTAAAGGGATTGACAATCTCGCGCACGGAGCGATCTGGTACTAGCGCTTGTCTAAATCCATACCGAGCAGGGCATCCATCGTCCGGGCGGCTTGCTCGTGAAGCGGCTGGGTGAGATGGCTATAAGTATCGAGCGTCAAAGTGATCGTGCTATGGCCCAGCAGATCCTGGACGACCTTCGGATGCGTGCCCGCGGCGAGCAGAACGCTGGCCGTGGTATGGCGAAGATCATGCACGCGAACCCGCGGCAAGCCGGCGTCGGCCAACGCCTGGATGAGCGCACGTTCCACAACTCCCTGCTCGAGTCCTCCACCGGTGCGATTGGTGAAGACCAGTCCGCTGTCGCTCCAACGTTTAGCGCTGCCCCGGCGATCGCACTGCCGTTGCCGTTGCTCCTTCAGGGCCGATTGCGCGAGCTCTGACAAGTAGATCGTTCGCCGGCTCCGAGAGGTTTTCGGTGGAACTAGGACCAGTCCCCTTCCGCGCTGCCGTTGCAGCGCACACCGCACAGCCAGCCGCCGTCCGGCCAGGTCGATGTCCAGCCAGTGGAGCCCAAGGGCTTCGCCCAGACGCAAGCCGCTGGTGCCTAGCACCACCCAGAGCGAGTGCCATTGGCTCCCAGTCGTGTGCTGTAGTAAATGTTGAAGCTGGTCCCCGGAAAGCGCCGTCATCTCGCGCCGCGCCGGACGCGGGGGATTGACCAACTCGGTCGGGTTACGGGCGGTCAGGCCCCAATGCATCGCCTGGTCCATGGCGCGGTGCAAGACAGCATGGGTCTTCTCCACGGTCCTCTTTGAAAACCCCTGGTCGAGGAGCGCGGCGTAAGCCGACTGGATCAATCCCGGGGTCAGGCTGCGGACGGGAATGTCACCCAGCACGTTGGCTAGGCGCCGCACATCGCGCGCATACGTGACCAGCGTGATCGGCCGCAGCCGGGTATGGCACACCATTAGCCAGGATTGGAGATAGACCCGCAACGACGTTGTTCCCGCGCTGACGCCCAACCCCTGGCCGAGCGCCCACCGAGCCTCACCCAGCCGCCTCACCACGTCCCGGCGGGTTCGCGCATAGAACGAACGCCGTCGCCCGCCACGAATACGCATCCGGCCTTCCCACCGCCCATCGGCCCGTTGATACACGCCACCCAGTCCGCGCTGACGCCGCTCCATCTGCGCCACCTCCACTGCGAAAAAGATGGCCTTAGGATGCGGGCTTGGCCGTCAGATTGACCGTCAATGATTAGAAGCGCCGCCGATCAACCGGCGAAATCGAATACAAGAAACTGGAGGCGAGTGCGGGATTCGAACCCGCGGTGGAGGTTTTGCAGACCTCTGCCTTACCACTTGGCTAACTCGCCACCGGAGCCAATCGCATAGTTTAGTGGGCACCCGGCCCCTGCCCTTCCGGCTATCAACAAAGTGGTCAGTCGATCGGCCGGGCTCATAGCAACGGCGGGCACATAATCACGCGACGTGCGGAGGTCCTGGCGTCCCCTCGCGGCCCTGATCGCGACGAGCTCGCTGGTGGCCGCCTGCTCGCCCACCTCTGCCGCCGTCAGTCCGCCGATGGGCAGCGCCATCACGGTCGGGGCCGTCCTCTCCCTCAGCGGCAGCCAGGCAACGAACGGCCAGATGGCCAAGGAAGGCTACCTCTACTGCCAGGACTGGATCAACGGCAAGGGTGGGATCAACCTCAAGGGACTCGGCCACCGGCTGAGCCTTGACATCGCCGACGATCAGAGCCGGCCATCGATCGCGGCGGCGACCACCGAGCACCTGATCTCGGACAACCGCGACACCTTGCTTCTGGGCCCATCGAATGACGCCACCACCGCCCGCGCGGCACCGGTCGCCGAACAGCACCAGGTACCCATGGTCAGCAGTGGCGCCTCTTCGGACGCGATCTTCAACAACCACTACCACTATCTATTCAGTGTGCTGGCGCCGCACAGCCGGCAGCTGGAAGGCGTGATCGACATGGCGCTGGCGCAGGATCCTAAACCGCAATCGGTCGCCATCATGTTCGCCAGCGACAGCCTCTCGGCTGAGGTTGCGGCCGCCACTGCCGGATACGCGCAAGCGAAGGGCTTGCCGGTGATCTACGGCGACAGTTATCCGCCGGGGGTCAACGATCTCAGCGCCCAGCTACGGGCGGCCTCCAACACCGGCGCGGATCTCATCCTCGAGGTGGGCCACCCCGCCGAGAGCGTGCGGACAGTCCAGCAGGCTCAGCAGATGAATATCCAACCCAAATTACTCGGGTTCAGCGATGGTCCCGGCACCGCGCGCTTCACCACCGATCTCCACAAGGCGGCGAACTTCACCGTGGGAGCGACGCAGTGGGCACCGGCCGCCCGAAACCCGATCAGTTATTTCCTGGACAGCTTCCATTACGCAATGGCGTTCGCGGCGCAGTTCGGGCATATGCCCGACGAGCACGCCGCCGCGGCGACGGCCGCTTGTCTCACGCTCGAGGTGGCGATCGAGCGCGCCGCTTCGACCGAGCCGGCGAAGGTGCGCGAAGCCCTCGTCACAATGGACCTCAACACCTTCTTCGGTCAAATCAAGTTCGACGACCGCGGGGCAAACGCCGCCAAGCCGATCTACGTCGAGCAGGTCCAGTCGGGCTTTGCGGTCCTGATCTGGCCGCCCGATGTCGCCAGCGCCCGACCCCGCTACCCCGATCCCGGCTGGGCGAAGCGCTAAGCCGGGCGGGCCTGCGAACCCATTTCTCCTTCCAGTTGGGCCAGACCCATGGGTCCAAGGTTGAGGGCGCGCATGTGGAAGGCCTTGAGGTCGAACCGCTTGCCCGCGCGCTCGCGTGCCCGCTCGCGGACGGCGAGCCAGGTCCGTTCCCCAACCTTGTAGCAAATCGCCTGCCCGGGCCAGCCCAGATAGCGATCGACCTCGCTGCGCAGGAAGGCCTCCGGCTCGTAGCCATGCTCGACAGCGAATGGCAGCATCAGTTCGGGGGACCAGGTCTCGCCCCCGTGGTAGGGCTCGTTCGAGGGAATCTTCAGTTCGGCGTGGACGCCGATGTCCACAACGACGCGCATCGCGCGGAAGGCCTGTGCCCGCAGCATGCCCAATTCGTAGTCGGGGTTCTGGAGGTAGCCGAGCTCGCCCATCAGCCGCTCCGCGTACAGCGCCCAGCCCTCAGAGTAGCCTGGCACAAACGCCGCCACCCGCTGGAACCGTGTGAGCTCGCCGGCCAGGTAGGTCAGCTGCGCCAGCTGAAGGTGGTGCCCGGGCACTCCTTCGTGATAGGCGGTTGATACTTCGCCCCAGAGCGGGAACCGCGTCTTTCCCAGGGTTGACGCGCTTGACCGGCTCGGCGATGTCGAAGTGCGTGCCGTCCAGCTCCGCGATGGTCCGATCCATCAGTTCCTGCAGCCAGTCGCGGAACGCATCCGCGCCCTCGATCGACCGACCGGGATCTGTTTCGAGCCGATGCACGACCGCGGCCAGGGGCTCGCCGGGCAGGATTCGCTCGGCGACGGAGGCCATCCGCTCCTCGATCCGGCGTAACTCGTCCCAACCCCAGCGATAGGTCTCGACCAGGTCGATGGCGGCGCCGAGAAAAGCGCGCGCCCAGATTTGGTAGCGTTCCGACCCCACGGCGTCACGCTCGGCGGCTTTGGGCGCGTACGTCTCCTGCAGAAAACTCGCCGCCGTGTCGTAGGCCTCGGAAGCCGCGACAGACGCCGCGTCCAGTCGCCGCCCGAGAGCGGGCTTGGGCGCGGCGACGCCCGCGTACTTTTTCACGAGCGTCGGGAAAAACGCGGAACCATTTTTCCTGCCGCTCCATCGCGCCCCCTGGTCGGCGCAGACGAGCGCCTGGCGGCGGGCTGCGACGACGCCCCGGTTCAGTCCCTGGCGCAGCGCCGCCTCGAAGCTCGCCAGTGCCTGGGGCACGCGCTCCATGCGACTGCCGATGATTTCCCAGTCCTGTTCCGTCGCGGTGGCCATCAGGTCGAAGCAGTCCCGGATACTCTGGAAAGGGCTGCCGATGATACGCAGGTCACGAAGTCGCTCTCCGGCCTCGTCCTGGTCGACGCTGACCTGCAAGCGCTCGCGCATCACGTCCCCCGCGACCCGGTCGGGCTCGGTCAGCGGCCGGATCTGCGAGAGCTCGGCGAGCGTTTTGCGGTCGAGTGCCGTCCGCGCGGCCTGGCCCTCGGGAGAGTAGTCGGTCATCTCGGCATCGTGACCCGTGACGCCACGCGACGTCGCGAGGATCGGGTCGAGCACGGCCGACTGGTCGACGTAGCGATTCGCCAGCTCCCGAACGGCGGACACCGAGTCGGGCTTAGCGATCGGCGAGCAGCTGGGCCAGGTGCGCCATCACGCGCACGCCTGAACCCGTCGGTCCCTTCGGCACCGTCTTCAATTCGGACGCATCCTGCCAGGCGCTGCCGGCGATATCGAGGTGCACCCACGGGCGGCCATCGACGAATTCACGGAGGAAGAGGGCCGCCGTGGTCGCGCCGGCCCAGGGCACCGTCGAGTTCTTGATGTCGGCGATCTCGCTGTCGATCAAGCCGTCGTAATCCGCCCAGGTGGGCAGCTCCCACAGGCGCTCGCCGGCGAGGTCGGCGGCGCGGCGTACGAGGTCCATCAGGGGCGGGTTGTTTCCGAAGGCGCCAATCGCCAGCGGGCCGAGCGTGCGCGCGATCGAGCCCGTCAGCGTGGCGATGTCGACGATCTGCGTCGCCCCTTCGTTGACGGCGTACGTGATCCCATCAGAAAGGATGAGTCGTCCCTCAGCATCGGTGTTGATGATCTCGATCGTCTTGCCGCCCGATCCGGTCACGACGTCGCCCGGCTTGATCGCCTTGCCGGATGGCATGTTCTCCGTCGTTGGCACGATGCCGATGACATTGATCTTCGGCTTCAGCTCGGCGATCGCCAGCATGGCGCCTACCACCGCCGCGCCGCCGCCCATGTCCGACTTCATCATCTCCATGTTCTGCGCCGGTTTGATCGAGATGCCGCCGCTGTCGAACGTGATTCCCTTGCCGACGAGCGCGAGCATGGGCCCGCCTTTGCGCCCGGCACTGTACCGGAGGACGATCATCTTTGCCGGCTCGTCCGAGCCGCGCGCCACCGCCAGCAGAGCCCCCATCTTGAGCCGGCGCATGTCATCGACCTCGAGGACTTTGAGGTCGAGGCCAGTGCCTTTGACGACCTCCTTCACCTTCTCGACGAAGACGGTCGGTGTGAACGCATTGGCCGGCGCATTGACCCATCCCCGGATGCGGTTGGTCGCCTCGGCGAGGACCAGGCCGTCCTTCACGGCCGCCGCGGCGCTCTTGTCGCCGTCGAGGCCGATGATGCCGAGCGCGTCGATCTGGGTGACCGCATGCTCGTGCCGCGTCTTCAGGGAACCGACATCGAAGTTGCTGAGCGCGATGCCCTCGGTGGCGGCCCGCGCCATGTCGGCGGCGCCGGCGGTGTCCGCGACGCCCTTGGGCAGGAGGACGGCGACCCGGCGATGCCCGCGCTTACGCAGGACGCGGCCGGCGGCTTGCAACGCGTTGCGGAGCCGCACCAGGTCGAGCTCCGCGGGCTTGCCCAAGCCGACCAGGACGGTCCACTTGCTGGGCGCATTGCCGAGGTTGTGGACCGGCACCAGTTCCATGAACCTGCCACGGAACTCCTTGTCCGTGAGCAGTTGCGCGATCGCGCCCTTCAGCTTCTTGTCGAGGGCGACGGCCTCGGGCGGTACTTTCGACTGCCCTTCAAAGATCGGCAGGATGAGCGCGTCCGCCTCCGCCTTTTCAGGGGCAGCGGTCAGCAGCCGAACCTGCATGCATCCTCCTCTCCCCCTCGCAAACGCTCCGTATTGTACTCAGCCGCGTTTCCGCGCCTGTCGCTCCTGGAACCGCCGCTCCATCTCGACGAGGTCCGCGTCCGTGTAGCGGTTGCGCCCCAACTCGTCTTGACGGCTCGCCGACGCGATGCCGAGCCTGATCCAGGTGGCAATCGTCGCCGGTGAGACGCCGAGCTTGGCCGCTGCCTCGGTGATCGAATAGAGGCGCTCCTCAGCCATCATTCGGAGGACTATCGAGCCGCGGCGGGCTGCCGCAGGGCGGCGAGTGTTTGGCCCGCCAGCGCGATCGCCTCGGGATCCTCCATGTGCGGCATGTTGAAGATCAGGCCATCGAGTCCCGCATCGAGCAGGGTCTGAGCTTGCTCGACGACGCGGTCGGGGCCGCCGACGATGAAGGCGGCGCGGGCCCAGTCCGGGTTGATGCCCGGGTGGTTGAGGACCTGCTCGAAGGCGCGTTCGGCCTCGGCGTCGGACTTGCGGATGATCAGGCTTCCGAGCCGCGTCTTGACGATCGTGCCCGGATCGCGACCAACCGTCTCGCAATGCCGCGCGAGGACCTCCATCTTGTGCCGCACCGTAGCTACGTCGCCGAAGATGTTGCACATGTCGGCGTACTGCGCGACCAGCTTGAGAGTCCGCTGCTCGCCGCCTCCGCCAATCATGATCGGCGGACCGTTCGGTTGGATCGACCGGGGGAAGTTCAGCGCGCCCTGGATGCGGTAATAGCGGCCCTCGAAGGTTGGCGCCTCCTCGCGGAACATGGCCCGGCAAATCTGCAGCGCCTCCTCGAGACGGCTGATGCGTTCCCCGACCGGCGGGAACTCGTAGCCGTAGCCGCGATGCTCGTCCTCGTTCCAGGCCGCTCCGATTCCCAGGATCGCGCGGCCCGACGACACGATATCGAGCGTCGTCACGACTTTTGCGAGGAAGGCGGGGTTTCGGTACGTGACGCCCGTCACCAGGCTGCCGAGCCGGATCTTCTTGGTTCGCGCGGCAATTCCCGCCAGCACCGTGTAGGCCTCGAGCATCGGATCGGTCCGGGGTCCAATGCTGGGGAGCTGATAGAAGTGGTCCATCACCCAGACCGAGTCGAAGCCGGCCCGCTCCGCCGTGCCGGCGAGCATGGCGACCTGGTCGAACAACTTGTCGTTAGTCACACCCGGAAAGGTGTAATTCGGAATCTGCAATCCGAGCAATTTCATTCTGCGGCTACCATAGCTGATGCATGGAAGCGCTGCGTCCACCGGTGCGATGCCCTCACTGCAACGGCGAGCCGAATTGGCTGGAAGTGCGGCAGCCCTATCTCGATCTGGATCCACCTGGACGCCTGGGCGTTCACCCTTTGATCGGCTGGCGCTGCAACATCCGCCCGTACTTCCTGGCCGTCTCCCAGTGGGAGAGCTGACGAAAGCGGCACGACGCCTTCGCTACCAGGGCGGTCGCTAGGCGTCGACGACGAGGCCCTGCAGCGGGCCGAGCAGGAGTCGCGATCGCCGCGAAATCCCCGGCAAGGTGGTCAGACGGTGCGTGGCCCGTTCTCCGCGCGTCCGCCGCGCCGCCTGCTCGCGCGCGATCGGTTTCCACAGTGAGTCGATGACGGCGATGGGATCACCCGTGCGCTCGTTGACTGGCCGCTGCAGGAGCTCGGCCCACAAACGGAGCCGGGCCTGTTGGGCGAGTCCGGCGTCGTGCGTGACGAGGTTCATCTCGGTGTCGTTGAACAGCGAGTGCTCGTTCAAGTTCGCCGAACCGATCGTCATCCAGGTGTCGTCGACGATGCCGACCTTGGCGTGGATGTAGACCGGCCAGTCCTTCTCGCCACCGATCGCGTAGAGCGTGCATGCCAGCAGCCGGCCCCCGTCGCGGTCGGCTTGAACCAACGTTCCCAGCTGGCCGCGGGTGTCGTCGCCACCGGTGTCGGGCCTTTCCGGGAGGATGAGCACAAGGCGAAAGTCGGGCGTCGGCGGCCGCGCCAGCTTGTCACGAAGGACGGCGAGGATCTCGGGTGACCAAAGGAACTGGTTCTCCAGGTAGATGAAGCGTTGCGCGGCTCGCAGGCCGCGCAGGTAGGACTCGAGGATGCGAAATTCCCCGCGGGGAAGGGCGGGGTACATGCCGTCCGGAACCGTGCGCACGACTTGCAGCTCGATCTCGCCGGCGGGTGGCGGCGTCGCAACCGGCGGGAGTCCCTCGCCGGTAATCGCCTGCCAGCGCATCGCAAAGTTCTCCGCAACGTCCTGCACGGCGGGCCCGGCGATGCGCACCGCGACATCGTGCCAGCCGACCGCGCCGCGCGCCTTGTGGTCCTGAGTATCCCATCGGTCGGCATGGAAATTGGTCAGGTCGATGCCACCGACGAAGGCGATCCGATCATCGATCACGATCGTTTTCTCGTGGTGGCAGTGCATCGGCCGCTCGCGGGCATCGAGCGCGCAGTGGATTTGGTTGCCGGCGGTGAGCTCGTCGCGCAGGTTGCGCACGTCGCCCCGCCAGGGCTGCATCACCGGCAACGGAACGCCCGCCCAGATCAACACCCGGACGGGGATGCGTGCGGCAACCTCGGCGAGCAATTCCTTCAGGACGATCGGGCGCTCGCCGCGGGTCATGGCAAAGGAAGGCGTGATGTGCCAGCCGGTGAGGTGGACGTGCGATTGGGCGTTTGCGATGGCGTCGGCCATCGCCTGGAAAGCTTCCGCGCCGTCGACGAGCATCGTGACCGCGTTCCCTGGGCGCGGCCGGGGCTCTCCCTCGGCCCATCCGCCCGGCGTGGGATCGATGGCCGTGGTCCAGCGCACACGCGCCAAGCGTCGCCGGTGATGCGAGATGGTCAGCCGCTCGACCAGCTGGCCGAGCGCGTCGTCGGCCACGTCGCGCGGGCTTGTCGCCGGCATGTCCGGTAAAGGCTAACTGCTACGCTTCGCCGAATGTCGCATCAGCTCATCCAGATCGTCAGTGCGGGCGGCCTGCTCGCGATCTTCCTCACGATGGCCGCCGAAAGCGCCGGCATCCCCATCTCCAGCGAGATCGTCGTCCCCCTGGGCGGCGCCCTCGCGTCGCAAGGGAAGCTGTCGTTCGCCGGCGTCGTGATTGCCGCCACCGCCGGCAACCTGCTCGGCTCGCTCGTCGCCTACCTGCTGGTGCGACGCTACGGCGAAGCCTTGATCCTCGGACCGGGCCGGCGCGTCGGCCTCACAGCGGGGCATCTCCGATTGGCGAACCGGTTCTTCGAGCGGTGGGGCCTCCCGGCCGTTTTTGCCGGGCGCCTCCTTCCCGTCGTCCGCACGTACATCTCGTTCCCGGCTGGCCTCTCGCGAATTACCGTCGTGCCATTCACGCTCGCGACCGTTCTCGGCGCGACCCCCTGGAATCTCGCCCTGGCTTACGCCGGCTTCAAGCTGGGCCAGAACTACGAGCGTGTGGCGAACGCGCTCGGTCCGTTCACCATCCCGATCGCGGTCCTGGTGCTCCTCGCGATCGTCGTGGCCTACTACTATGGGCGGCGCATCGGGGAGGCCGAGACCGCCTAGCGGACGGCGGCGAGGATCTCCGCTTCGAGCCCGGGATACTTTTGCAGCTCGGCGACGCGCTCCTGCTTGAGACGCTGGACCAGGGCGCGGTACTCGTCGCCACGACCCGTCCGCTGGTAGAGCCGGCGCGGCTGCAGCACCTCGATGTCGTCGACGCCCGGGACGGCCTGGGCGACGTCGTAGCCAAAGTCTGGGTCCGGGCTCCACCTGATCGTGCCCTCCGCAATCGCCTTGACGATCGCACTCGAGTGCTCGATCGTCAGCTTCTTGCTGTTGGGCGAACTATCGCCGCCGCCGACCCGGCCGGTGTTCATCAGGTAGACCTCGAACGGCCGCGAGCGGTGCAGCTCGAGGAAGCGATTGCCCTGCTGCTCGTGCCGCAGCGGGAAGAAGGGGTTGGTTCCCGGCACGCGCAGGGCCTTGCCCATCTCGTCCTTGCCGCCCGCCGAGGTCCCCTGCGTTTCGCCGAGCATGAAGTAGGCGGCCGCATGCTCGGAATCAAGTCTCGCAACACCCGGAATGATGTTGTCGTTGCGGTTGAGGATCAGCAGAACGTCGGCCGGCCCGATGTTCCGGGCATCTTCCACCCACCCCAGCGCCGACAACTCGAAGGTCGCTCGGCCATTCTGCGTGTAGCTCGCGTCGAAGAAGTCGACGGGACCACCATCCTCTTTCTGCGACACGTTTTCCAGGTATGCGTCACGCTTGGTCACGGCTCCGTAGATGGTCGGCTCGTGTTTCGGGTCCAGGCCAAAGGTCTTGGCAAAGCAACCGTTCTCCGTGCCATAGATCTTGCCCTTCGGCATCAGGGCAATGAAGTCGTCCTGCACGGGCTTGGAGTTGTTTTGGCGTGTGAAGGTTGTCGTGGTCTTTCCCGTCCCGCTGAGCCCCACGATCAGGACGACACGCTGTTGCGCTCCCACCGGGATCACCTTGCAGCCCGCATGCATGGCAAGGCCGCCGGCCTCGTAGACCTTCTTGTTCCACATGCGGAGTCCGCCCTTCTTCGACTCACCGAAGTAGTCGGAGTTGAACACCCGCGTGATGCCGGCATCGAGGTCGACAAAGATCGCCCGATCGTTCGGATACCCTGGCGCCGACAGGTTCGGCGTATAGATCATCGTGACTTCCGGCTGCTGGCCTGGGGCGGGCGCATAGTACAGATGCCGCTGCATCCCGGCGATGTTGGCGTTGCGGGCCTCGATGATGAGACGGGCCGGCGTGAGGAAGGCCGGGTCGTTGCCGATGACCCCGTCGAGGAGCACCATTTCCTGGCTGCGGATGTAGTCGTCCTGGAGCTTTGCCCACTTGCGCCCCTCTTCGGGCGTCACGGTTTGCGCCGTGTGCTCCTGGGGACGGTCGGTGACGATGTAGGTGCTCTTGGTGCTGCGGGAATCGACCTTTGTGTGGACGTTGTAGTTGTCGTAAATGGTGCGCCGCGCGTTCGGCATCCGGGCGGTGAGCTCTCGAAGCTGTTCGGCGGTCGGGTTCTCGATCAGCCGCTTCGACTGCGGGATATACCCGCTGCGGATCTCGATGGTCACTGACTAAAGGATACCGGGAAGGGCCGCGCCGACTTAAATCCCCATGACGCCGACGAGTTCTTTGACAGAGTCGGCCGATCGCTGCAATGCGGCACGCTCAGCCTCGGTGAGATCGAGCTGAATGACCTCCTCCGCGCCGCCCGCCCCGAGCTTGACCGGCACACCGACGAAGAGGCCACGGATGCCGTACTCGCCTTCCAGCCGGACGGCGCAGGGAAGGATCTGCTTGCGATCGAGCATGATCGCATCGACCATCTCGGCGACCGCTGCCGAGGGCGCGTAATAGGCGCTGCCCGACTTCAGCAGGTTGACGATCTCGGCGCCCCCATCGCGGGTCCGCTTGACGATGGCCTCGATGCGATCCGCCGCGATCAACTTACTGATGGGAATGCCGGCGACGGTGCACATGCGCGCCAGCGGCACCATCGTGTCCCCATGGCCACCGAGAACGTACGCCTGCACGTCTCGCACCGACACCTTGAGCTCCTGCGCGATGAATGTGCGAAACCTCGCCGTGTCGAGCACGCCGGCCATGCCGATCACTCGCGCGCGCGGGAACTTGCTCACCTCGTAGGCCAGCTGTGCCATCGCGTCGAGCGGGTTGCTGACGACGATGAGAACGGCGTCGGGTGATCGGCGCACGAGCTCCTGCGTCACGCCCCGGACGATGTTCTGATTGGTCTTGACCAGGTCGTCCCGAGACATGCCCGGCTTGCGGGGGACGCCCGAGGTGATCACGCAGATTCTGGAGCCTGCGGTCTCCTCATAGCCGTTGGTGCCGACGATCCTGGAGTCGTAGCCGACGATGGGCCCCGCCTCCAGCATGTCGAGCGCCTTTCCCTGCGGCAGGCCTTCCACGATGTCGACCAGCACGACGTCGGCATAACCGCGTTCGGCGAGGCGCTGGGCCAGCGTGGCGCCGACATTGCCAGCTCCGACCACCGTGATCTTGGAACGACCCATCCGCCCGCTACCGTAGCAAATCGGCCACCGGCGTCGTTACACTCCGCGGGGGATGGCGGGATCAGCGAGCCCCGGTGTGGAAAGGCGAGCGCTTTGATCGAGGCGGGCGAACGTCGCTTGCTGAAGACGCTGCACGAGTCTGCCGTGCGCAGGCATCTGTCCTGGCGGAGCATGCTCGTGCTCAGCTCGTTCTGGTTTGCCATTGCCTACGTCATGCAGCCGCTGGGCGGCACTATCATCCCGCTGCTGGTCGACCGGTTCACCGACCCGATGACCATCCGTCTGGGACCGTTCGCCATCGGAGCCGACGTCAACACCTACGTCGCCGTGCTCGATACGGTCGGCGCCGCCTTCGCAATCGTCTGGCAACCGGCGATCGGGGCGATCAGCGACAACAGCCGCTTCGTGCTCGGGCGCCGTCGCCCGTTCATCGCGATCGGCGTCGTCGGCGACGTCATCTTCCTGACCCTGATCGCTGTCGTCACCTCGTACTGGGGACTGCTCCTGGCCTACGTCTTCTTCCAGATCGCGTCGAACACGGCACAGGGCCCATACCAGGGGATGCTGCCCGACCAGGTGCCGGCCGACCAGCGCGGCGAGGCTTCCGGCTATTACGGACTGATGAACATGGTGGGCACGATCGTGGGTTTCCTGGTGGTCGGCGCGCTGCTGATCCCGACCCATCATGTCCGGCTCGCCATCCTGACGTTGCCGGTGGTGATCGCCATCGCCGGCACGCTGGTGATCTTCGGCGTGCCCGATCGCCGGCGCACCTCGCCATCCGATCAGCGGATGCGGCGGTCCGTGCTCCTGAGCGTCGCCATCGACACGAAGCGGTACCGGGACTTTGCCTGGTTGATGGTCTCCCGGCTCTTCTTCCTGATGGCGCCGGTGGCGATCGGGACCTACGCATTCAACTTCATCCGCTTCACCTTCAACTACTCAGAGGGAAAGGCGTCGCTGTACAGCAGCGCCTTGCAGGCGACGATCCTGGTGTTTGCCGCCATCCTCTGCATGACCGCCGGCTTCCTCGCCGAGCGCTTCGGCAAGAAGCGGCTGATCGCGGCCGCCTGCGTGATCGGCGCCGTGGGCTCGGCGTTGCTGATCTTCGCCCCCAGCCTGCCGTGGATCCTGGGCTTCGGGCTGATCGTCGGCATCTCCCTCGGCACCTTTCTCTCGGTCGACTGGGCGTTCATGACGGACCTGATCCCTAAAGCCGAAGCGGGCCGCTACATGGGTGTCTCGAATATCGCGACCGCCAGCGCCGGACTAATCGCGCGGCCATTCCTGGGACCGATCATCGACGCCTTCAACAACAACCGCACGAGCGCGGTCGGTTACCGCGTCATGTTCGGGATCGTCACCGGTTTCTTTTTGATCGCTTTGCTGACGCTGCAGCCGGTGCGTGAGATCAAGGTCGAGTAACCCCACCCTACCCTCCTCAGGGGGGAGGGACCTTCCTCAGTCGAGCGCCGGGAGGCTGACGTCGACCTCGGTGCCCTTGCCTTCCGTGCTTTTCACCCCGATCTCACCTTTGTGCGCATCCACGATCCATTTGGCGATGGCGAGGCCGAGGCCGGTGCCGCCGCTTTCGCGCGTGCGCGCCTTGTCCGCCCGGTAGAAGCGTTCGAAAATATGCGGGAGATCCCCACTCGGGATCCCCTCGCCGGTGTCGGTGACCGTGACGTGGGCGCGGCCGTTCTGACGGACCACGCCCACCGACACCTCACCGCCCGCCGGCGTATGCGTCAGCGCATTGTCGATCAGGATCAGCAGGAGCTGCCGGACCCGGACCAGGTCGGCATCCACGCGAACACCGCCGTTCAGATCAGGGTGCAGCTGAACGCCGCGCTCCTCAGCGAGGGGTGTCGCCTGGACGATCAGCCCCTTGACCACTTCATTCAGCTCCATCGGCCTGGGATCGAGGCGGAGCTGCCTGGCATCCGCCAGGGCGAGCGTGGTCAAATCGCCGACGATTCGGTTGAGTTGCTCGACCTCCTCGACGATGCTCTTCGCATAAACGCGGGTGGTCCCATTGGAGCGCCGCAGCCAGGCCTCGACGTTGGTCCGGATCAGGGTGAGCGGCGTGCGCAACTCGTGCGAGGCGTCCGCGACGAACTCTCGCTGGCGCTGGAAGGCGCGGCCGATGGGCCGCAGCGAGCGAGTCGCCATCAGCAGCGAGGCGAGCGCGCCGAGCACGATCCCGACCAACGAGGCGAGCACGAGCTGCCGCACCAGCCGCGAGAGCGCGTCACCCACCCAGGAGATCGGTTGCGCCACCTGCAAGACGCCGATGACCTTGTGGGACTTCGACACGATCGGGCGGGTGTCCACCATGTAGAACTCGGCGCCACTGGAGACCTGCGTCTGACCAGATTGGCCGGCATTGGCGGCGCCGATCGGCACACTCAGGCTCGGGTTGTTGAAGAGCTTCTTCAACTCGGGGCGCGGCTGGCTGACTTCCTGGCCCTTGAAGTCGAGCACGCGGACGAAGACCTCGGCAACGCTCGGGGTGAGGAGCGACTGCGCGGCGACGCTTACGGTGTCCCCGTTGACGGTCACGTTGCCCATCGCCTGCGCGACGGCCGTCTGGAGGTCTTTGTCCGCTTTTGCTTGCAGGGCTTGTGACACGGTCACGTAGACGATCAGGTCAAAGCATCCCAGGATCAGAACGAGCAGGACGAAGTACTGTGCGGCGAGGCGCGCCAGCGCGCCCCGGAACATCATCCCGACAGCCGGTAACCGACGCCATACACCGTTTGGATGAGCTTCGGCGAGCGGCCCTCGTCGATCTTGTCGCGCAGGTAGGAAATATAGACGGCCACGCGATTCGTGGTGCCCTCGAAGTTGTAATCCCAGACGCGCTCCGCGATCTGCGCCTGCGTCAGCACCTGGTTGGGGTGGCGCATCAAGAACTCGAGGAGGGCGAACTCGCGGGCGGTTAACTCTATTGGCGTGTCAGCCCGCCGGACCTGGTGGGTCTTGAGATCGAGCACGAGGTCGGCCACCTGCAGCCGGTTGGCATGGCCGTTCTTTTGCTCCCGGCGCATCAGCGCACGCAACCGGGCGAGCAGCTCCTCGAATGCGAAGGGCTTGGGCAGGTAGTCGTCGGCGCCCGCGTCGAGGCCGGCTACACGGTCGTGGATCTGGCTGCGCGCGGTCAGCATGATGACCGGCGTCTGAATGCGGTTCTGCCGGAGCCAGCGGCACACTTCCATCCCGT
>WNEZ01001317.1_pt1 | contig 20852 bp, 21 predicted proteins | sample 5400521 | NCBI WGS metagenome assembly WNEZ01 (sample SAMN13153339, study PRJNA577476) | soil metagenome | isolation source: 120 cm saprolite under Douglas fir tree site 2 hole 1 replicate 1 | place: USA:California | collected 2015-04-18 | reverse complement strand
TTCCTTGTGAGAGTCCCCTACCATAGTGACGTTACAGATGTGGTCTGCCCAGGCCCTTAGGTCGGCCCTCTTGGGTTTCTGCTCGGCGGAAGTCCAGGGTATGACGGTCTGGGCGGCGTCGGCAAATGCAAGGAGAGCCTCGCGGCACCTCATGCCGATTGACTGATAGTCTAATTCCTCTTGGGCCTGGCCCAATGCGTCGGAGGCTTCGGACAGATATCGGTAGCACTGCGCGAACGGCTCGACGGGCAGTTCAGATAGCTTCTGCTTCTCGCTTCGCGGGATGCGCAGGCAGAGCCCCACGTGAAATGTGACAGCGAGGTCCATGTTCGGAAATTGTTCTTGAGAATATAAATTCGAGGGGTTGGTGATGACCCACCAGCGGTCCTTGTCGGTATGGACGTCCCATACGTCATGACAATGACCCAGAACGTTTTCGACATAGACTTTTTGGATAAACTCCACTTTGAGGTTAGGCGCTTGCCCTTCGAAGTAGTCTGTGACCCTGTCGATCTCTTCTTGTGTAGCCGCTAGCATTTGGCGTCCATGAGCGCGTTCTAGGATTGGCGTCCGGGCGTGAGCGCCGCCCTCGGCACGCGCTTAATTCAGTTTATGCGGGAACTATAGCGCGCGGAAGGTATCGCACGAATTCGACCTGGCGAGCGACTTACTTTGAAGCGCCAGCCCCGGTTTCGGGGCACGCTTTTCGGTCATCTCGTGCCGCGCTCAGCAAGAGGCAGGCAGTTGTTTTTCCAAACTTTCGGGGAAAATGGGAGGGGCAATTTTTGAGCGCTGGCCCTTATCTAGCCCGGCCATACAGTCGAGCGGCCATAGCCCGCGATCATCAGGATGATGCCGACGATTATGAGCACCCCACAGAGGGTCTTCGTAAAGTCGTGGCCCTTTGCGGCCCAATAGCTCTGAAATCCAATGACCCCGGCTCCCGTTCGGTGGTCAAACTCGTACTTTTTCAATTGAACTAGCTTGCAAATGGCGCCGACCGCGACCAAGGCACCGAGTACGAGAAATCCCATATCCGCGTCTCCGAGTTTTTTCGTTTGTGAACTCTCGTGCTGGCCGTCCGGCGCTGCCGCTAGTTCGGATTAATAGGCCTTGCAGCAGAAGCCGTGCTCGTAGTTCCCAAGCACGGTCTTACCGGCACATCCCTGGGGTGGCGGCGGAGGTGGCGACCAACCGGTAGGACAAGGGAGGTAGGAAGCCTTTGCGGTGATGTCACTTGGACCGGCGGAAATGCTTGCCGGAGCTACGGCGGTAAATTTCCAGCCGTCGGATGATTTGGCAAATGCTACAGAACTGTTGCAGTGAAATGTCGTCGGGTGTGCCGCTGCATCGTAGAGACATCCCTGGCCGGAGAGACTGTTCGCATTGAGGGAGGCCAACGTCGTCGAGCAGCACATCATATCGGACGATGATCTTCTGGAGTTCGGATGCGTAGGATTCCGGTCCCAAGTTGGTTCGCTGGACGTTGACCTCCTGGTAGTTGTCGATCCGGAATCTGCGGTTCGGCTGTCCTTCCGCTTGGTCTATAGCGGCTTGCAAGTCAGCACTTATGTAGGACTTCGCGTTACGAGCGGACGGCTTGCACGCGCAAAGGGCCATGCCTGAAAGCAGAACAACAGACAGTTTGAGCGCGAGTTTCATACGTTCTCCGAGCCGGGGTTTCTACGGAGTGAGTGGGGTCATTTCGACTTTCGGCCCGGCGTTCTTCGGGTCGAGCCATTTGTTCCAGATCGGTTCGTCGCCCATAGTTTGGCGTCCGGAGTTGAGCGATTGGACGACACCGTCATTGTTGAAGGTGATGGTCAGCGTATGGATTCGGGTGGGATCGGGGACAAGGCCGAGCCCTCCCGGCTGAATGTCGCGGTAGGTCCACATGTCTCCCGTACCTGGGAGGGTCACTTCGTCGGCCGGCTGCCCTAGCATGGTTTGAACGTCCGCTTTATTGGTCCGTCCGGCATGGATTTGGGAGACAACATTAGGGTCTTCAAAAGCGGGCTGCATCGCGCAACCGACGAGCGACAGCGCAACCACGAGACCCGCGATCATGATCCTCAGTCTTGATCCATTCATTGCGAATTCGAGCCTTCTTATTTTCCGTGTTTTTCAGTTCCAAACGTTTTCGGAAACTTGAGGCTTGTCCTTGCGCGCCCGATGGCCCTTCGAACGCGATTCGGGTCGGTGGGCATTGACGATTGCTGAAATCGGTCTACGTTGTTTCGACGCTCGCCTGACCCTTCTGTTTGGAAAACGAACGTTTTTCACACATTCACGTGAAAGCTATGAACTCTCACTCCCGTTCGGCGAGAAGACGCCCTTCAATCGTGGGCTACGCACGAGTGTCCACAACGGGTCAGACTCTCGCGCTACAACGCGACGCGCTTAAAGCAGCAGGTTGTCGAAGAATCTTTTCCGACCGCGGCGTCAGCGGAAGCGCCACGCGGCGGCGCGGGCTGGATTCGATTCTCGCTTATCTCAAGCAAGGCGATACTCTTGTTGTGGAAGGTGGATTGCCTCGGACGCTCACTCTTCCACGTTGTCCAGGTCATTTCGGAACTTGGCGAGCGCGGCATTAATTTCCGCTCGCTTTCAGATCCCATTGATACAGCAAGCCCAGGCGGGCGCCTCGTCTTGCACATCATGGCGGCGTTGGCCGAGTTCGAGCGCTCGTTGATTCGGGAGCGCACGTGCGCTGGATTGGCAGCAGCAAAGCGCCGTGGCCGAAAACTAGGACGGCGGCGATCTCTGGCCATGGACCAGAACGAGCGGATGGAAGATGCCACGGCCGTGGCGTTCGAGGTTTTCGAGTTATTCCGGGTGATCGGCGATGAGACGGTCTTTGACGTGAGCCGAGCTATCGAGAAAATCCGTGAATACGGCGACGGCCGTGTACGGGAGGCCTGGCGGCGGCGGCACAGGGGCAAGGTCGTCCCGTTGCGGGTAGTGCAGCGGGCGTTACGATAACATGCGCGCGAGTTTATTTCCTATCGAAAGCCGCAGCAGGTTGGGGCTGAGTGTTCGTTGCGAGCGCAACGGATGGCGATTCCAGTAGATTGCTTGGGCAAGGGCCAAATACTCATATAACGATTTCACTCCAGTTGCTTGCTTTTAACGCCTGCTCAGCTGTGGTTTTGATTTTTGCTCGTTCCGTACCGGAAAGGTCATCCGAAATAATATTATTGGTATTATCGGGATCGACTATCCGCGCATTCGGAAATGTGTCGCGCAGATGCTCAAACACCTTCCAAACGTTGCCGGAGAGAGTCCCGAACAACTGCTTTGAAAGAGCGTTGATGACGGTCATCTCCAAGTAGAATGAGGGAAAATCGAGGTGTTTTTGATTGCGCCAAAGCTTGATAACACGGGTCTCCAGCAGACGCCCGCCGCCGGTCACGTAGCTAATGTGCTTCGCTACGTTGGTTTTGGTCCAAGTATCGGCTCGACGGCGGTAAAGACTGTGGTCGCCGCTGAACACGTCTTGGCGTTTACCCGGCACTAAGTCCACGGAATAGCCACTGGCTTGAACATTTATTGAGACATTTTGGCGGGACGGGATAAAACCTTTTCCTTTCATCCAAGTGAACAGGGACTCGTAGATTTCCTTCAGCGTCTCACGGGTTTGCTGCGACAGAGAGATAAACAAGTCGATATCTGTCCCGCTATGGTTGGCGGTTCCTTTTGCAAATGAGCCGCTGGGGTGAATGCTGACCAGAAAACTCCCGGCCCATCCTCGAATGATCGGTTCGAGCTGCGCCTGCACGCTCCGCACAGGTGAAAAAATCCCGCTATTCACAGCCTCGCGAGTAAGAATGCTTTGCAGATATTCGTCGGCGCTCACTGGATTTGCCCCCGAGCCGGTGATCTAAGCTTCCGGCCTGAGGCGGAAGGTTCGGATATGGACTACACTGTTTCAACGCAGGCTGTCGTAGCGCCTGATATATACGGTTAATTCATTCCGTAGCAGGCTCACCGTGTGGTCTTCTGCAAGGAACAGCAGCGCTTCGTAAAGCGATTCTGCGGTGCTGAGATCATTCTGATGGATTTCATCGATAACCCAGAGAACCCCGTGCACATCGATGTCATGACTTGTCGCGAGGGTATGAAGATTGGCGCTGCCGGCAAGGAGAATACACCCCGCACTTCGTTCAGCGAGGGCAAAAGTGAAGCCGTCGTGAATGGGCAATTGTGGAGTGTCGCGCACGACCTGCCGCGCGCGAAGAACACTTTCACCGGGCAGATCTATCACCTTCATTCCCTCGCGAATGAGTGCCTGCTTCTGAGCGGCTGTAAATGTGAGAAGGTCACCCTCGAACAGAGTATTGGGGATGAGGATTTCGTAAGGCAGTTTCAGAAAAGCATCCACGAGAGACGCTTTCCCGAGGTCGTTGAGACAACAGCCGTCACTGACAAGGGTCCTCATCCGCCTTTTGCGGTCCTTTCAGACCGGCCTCGACCTCGGGCACAGTTAGCCGCAAAAGCTCGACAGCCTTGCTAAGTGAAATCAACCCTTCCGCGAGGGCGCGGTAGCACAACCGGTCAAAGCGAAGGGCTCGTTCGCTGTGACCGCGCTGATCCGGTGGTTCAAGCTGCTCTGGTTCCAGAGTGCGCCAGCCGCGAGCGATTGTCTGGAAGGCATAGATCAGCGTTGAATCGCTGATGATATCGAGTTGGCGCAGCCGCATGAGCAGGGCTGCGCCGCTGACGCGATAGAGTCGCTTGAGATCAATCAGTTCCCTGTAACCGAGCGCATTTCGATGCTTGCCGACTTCGCAGAGAAGGTGTTCTCGGGGCATCAAAAACGCCCCGGCAAAAAGCGTCGCCGCCTTTTCCTCGTCCTTTTCGGCGAGGCTGTCCGTTTCGATCAGGCGATGCGCCAGTTCATGGCTAAGCGTCAAGCGCCGCCGCTCTAGCGGAAAGTAATTGTTGACTACGATGACCGGCAGATCGGGTTGCGCGTTCGGGCGCTTCACCAGGCAGGTGAACCCGGAAACGCGCTGTGGAAGGGATATGGTGAGAACCTTCAGGCCCTTCTCCTCGAGAAGCTCCGTCATGTTGGGAATTGGATCGAGGCCGAGTTCCCAGTTTTGGCGTACTTCCGCTGCGAGATTCTCGGCGTGGCGGATCTCGCGCAGTTTATGGGGGCTAGCGACAGGACAGAGCCACCGTGCGCTATCGAATTCGAGGATAAGTTCGATCTGCAGGTAGCGCTCGATCCATTCGAGGACTTCGGTTTCGACGTGAGCCCGGTCCCGCGCGCTCGTGTTTGCCTTGGTGCGGAATTCGACGCCGCACAGCTCTATCCCCTGGGTGTCGAGCAAGTAGCTGAGGGACACGCCAAGCGCCTGGGACAGGGCGAGCAAGACCCCGGAACTGGGGATGTCTTCGCCGCGCTCGTATTTCCCAATAGCCTGGGCGGTGACTTTGTCCGCCATCGCAGCAGACAGGTCGCGCAGGGAAAGTCCGGCCTTCCGGCGGGCTAGTCTCACACGGTCCGCAATCATGCGGTTCGCTGCCTCCCTCGGTTTACAGTTGCCACAGGTTCGTATGTATCGTAAACTGCAAAGCAGGATAATTTCAAGCTGATTCTTAGCAGGTTTCGATTTGGTGCGAGAGAAGAACATGGGCAATCCCGAAGGCATAGCGCGCCGGTGTCGGCTACCCAACGACGAATTCACGCCGGCGTGGACATCGATCAAGCTGGCCGACGGCGTGCGCGAACGCTTGCTCGCCCAGTCCCTGCTATCATTCACTATTCGGCAGAAGCTCCCCTTCGAAGCGGCGCCTCTGCATGGCTTGATCCTCCTGAAAGGCGCGCCGGGCACGGGAAAGACAACACTCGGCCGGGGTCTCGCAAACCAAGTCGCGAAACAGCTTCCGAACACGAAAACAACGTTTGTCGAAGTAGATCCACATGCGCTGACCAGCTCGGCGCTAGGGCGCAGCCAGCAGGCAGTGGCAAAGCTGTTCGAACAGACAATTCCTGAGCTCGCGATGGATGGGGCAGCCATTGTGCTGCTCGACGAGATGGAGACGCTCGCTGTCTCCAGACACCAACTCAGCCTTGAGGCCAACCCTATCGACGTGCACCGCGCGACGGATGCTGCCCTCGCAGGCATGGATCGGCTGACAAGGGATCACAGGAATGTGCTCCTTATAGCGACGACCAACTTTCCAAAGGCCCTTGATAAAGCGGTGCTCTCGCGAGCAGACCACATTGAAGAGATTGGGTTGCCAAATGAGACGGCGCGCCGCGAGATCATCCTGGATACTCTGACAGCCGTCGGCACGATTTGGGAAAGTGTAAATGTCCTTCAGGCGGACGCCGGTCGGCTGGCAAAGGCAGCCGAGGGCCTCGACGGGCGGCGGATCCGTAAGGAAATTTTTGTGGCCATCGGATCGGACATCGAGACCGCAAAAGACCCCAACAAGCTAACGAAGGCGCAGATCGAGTCCGCTTTCCGGCGGGCACTAAAGATACAGGCGGAGATAGCGCAATGAGAGTGAGGCGCGATGTGAGTTCGATCCCCAACCGCTCCGCCGGTGAGACCTGGCAAAGAATTATCGATCTTGTTACTGGACCGGGGTCAATCGACCTTGAGCAGCTTAAGAATGCAGCCGGCGTGATGGGATCAATCATTACGGACGAGCACCCGGCAGTCCGCGCCATCATGATTGAAGGCGTTGGCCCGCAACTCCGCATTTATTGTCGCTACGGGATGAAGGCTGTCGAGGATGGTGACGCCGTAGATTCCCTTGCGTGGAATCCCACGGCGGGCGACTGGACCATGCATGTGCCATGCGACGGCGACAATATCGAGTGGGTGAAGTCGTCGCTTTCTATGAGTTCGTCGCGCATCAAGGTTTTCGATGTTGTTGAATCGGATCGCGCTGAGGAAGAGGAACGCGACGTTGCCGCGAAGAGCGGTGGCGACTTGGCTGTGGACTGGACGTTGAAAGGATAGCTGCTATGGCGACCCAGGTTTACGCTTATGCGCGGGCGTTTACCCAGACGCACAGCATTGTGTTTCTGAGCGACAATCTGCGCAATACCCTCCGCGAGGTTATTCGCGAGAACGGGCTCAGTCCGGAGAAGCTAATGCAGGACTGGGAGACGATCGAGCGCGGCATTCAGACCTGGCTTAGGACAGGTCATTTAAACAAGATCGTTGTCGAATTCTGCAAATCCGGGGCGTTGGCCGCCTCGGCGCGATGGGAGTTTCCAATTGGCTACGTCGGCTCCGGCGTCGATGACGACATGTGGCTGGACAAGGCCTACCTGCGGCAGTTGATAGCAAAATCGGCGCGGCCGGCAAGCGATTGCACCTATCGGATCGTCCTGTGCACGGATAGTGGAGCACCCACAGTCGCTGGCTTCACCGACTGTACATTTCTCGCGACGGGGCAGCTTGCCGCGCGCCAAGCCGGGATCGTCATTGCCACCGGCCATATGACGGCTGGGGCAACGTACTGGAGACAGTTTCGATGCTTACTACCGCGCAGGCTTTTGACAAGTTCCGAAAACGGTTGGAGCTTAGCGATACGGAACGCAAGGATGCAGCGAAACGCCAGGCCGACCTGCGCGAATGCATTCGCAACGGCTTCGATGTGAAGATGGATTTCCTTTCCGGGTCGTATAGACGCCACACCAAAACAAAGCCGCTGAAGGATGTTGACGTTATATTCGTGCTCACTGAGACGGAGAAATGGCGGAGGGATAAGCCTCCCATCGAGATGCTACAGGCGTTCGAGGGATGTCTGAAAAGACAGTGCACGGAAGAAAACCAGGTCGAGATTAGCCGCCGTGCCGTTACGGTTGAATTCGAGAAGAACTACTATCCCGACGATCATGAGGGAAAAGTGCTCAGCATTGATGCAGTGCCGGCTCTGGAATGTGGCAGTGAGGTATACGAGATACCCGATAAGGTAACGGGTACGTGGATCAAGACCAACCCTGAAAAGCATAGAGAACAAGCGACAGCAAAAAACAAGGAACTGGACGGCCAATGGGTGCCGCTCGTGAAAATGGCTAAGGGGTGGAATCGGGCAAACAAAAGGCCGATCAAACCATCCTTTCTGATTGAGGTGATGGCCGAAGAGCTCGTTGAGGCGCCATTCTCGACCTATCCAAACGAAGTACGCAACTTTTTCTCGGCCATGGAAGCCAACATCGACCGTGTATGGCCAGATCCGGCAAAACTTGGGCCGCCGGTTTCTGACCAGATGACTCCCGACCTCATCAAAGAGGCGAGAAAGGCCCTCCAAGAAGCCCAGCGCAAGGCCGCATTGGCAGCTCGAGCCGAAGGAACCGGACGGCAGGGGGAGGCTCTGCAAATCTGGCGCGAAATCCTCGGCGATTACTTTCCGCTTTCGTAAATTGAAGGGTCGGAGAAACCAGCATGACCGACGTAACAGGTCGTTCCTTCCTGAGCTATCGCCGCACACGTTTGAATGAGGCCCGGCTTCTCATTGAGGCTCAACACGACCTGGGCATTCCGACGTGGCAGGATCTGAGCGAGCTCGACGAAGGCCACACGGATGCGCTTTTGCGAGAAGTACTAGCGGCCGAGACGACTGCAAACGCTGTCTGCTGGCTAACACCAGACGTCGAAAAGTCGGATGTCATCACTCGCACGGAGTTGCCGGGCATCATGAAACGGATCGAGCAGAATGATGGTTTTTTCATGGTGCCTGTCGCAGCGGGGGGTCTCGCATATGAGGAGGTGACGCGCGTTGTCGGCACATATCTAGGGATACACGACCTGGGTCAATGGAATGTACGTAAGGTGCCTTCCGACCCCATCTCGGCCAAGGATGCAGCAGGTGTCGCCGGTCAAGTTCTGAAACGCCGCCTTCAAGAGATTTCGAAACGGATACCGTCGGGCGAGCCTTTGCGACTCGTGCTTAACACGCGCAAAAAACCCGCCTTCGAGCCGAGCGTGGCTTTGTCCCTCGATTGGACGCATCGGTTCGAAGGACGTTTGGCGAAAATGGTGGAGATTTGGAAAGATCATCTTCTGCCGGCGTTGGAAACTATCGCACAGATGTGCGAGCAGCACGCAGCGGGCCACCCGATCATTGCTGAAGGTCTTTGTGCTCTGCCAGCGGCAGTAGCGCTCGGTACTACCTTCTTAGCCACTCGGCGCTTATCGCTAGGGTGGCGGCAGGTCTCCCAAAAACGGTCGCCGGAGGTCTGGTCGCTCAAAGAGCAATTGGAACCGTCGGGCTTCGCCCCGCAGACCAGTCCCGGAAGCGTGGGTGGTAACGACCTAGCGCTGTTGGTGTCGGTAGCCTCGAACGTCGAGCCTGCATTCGCCGCGTCACGGCCGCAGCTGCCAGCGTTTCGCGGCATGGTCGTGGTTACAAAGCCTGGCGACTACCCGCACGATATTGATACGCCGGGCAAGGCTGCGGACATTGTGCGTGTGATCGCTGAGGGATTGCGTCGAGCTAGAGACACTTTCCAACCGCGCGGAAGCGTACACCTGTTCCTGGCCGCTCCCGCCGGTCTTGCGGTGATGATTGGCCAAACGTTGAACACCCTTGGCCCAATCCAGACTTATGAACACTTGGCGACTGATGCCGTCGGAATATATGAGCCCGCAGCTCTTCTAGAACCATCGGCTTGAAAGTCGGGCGATTTTCCGAGCCCCGACGCTGCGGAACAGCCTGGATACCGGTGGCTTATAATTGTCGTTGATGATGTTGCCACTAAGCCGCTGCTTATGAATGAGAAAAAAGGATTGCTCAAGAGACTTGTTGCCGACCTCAATCGGGATACGCGGAATCTCGAAGGCACGGTTGAATGCCTGAGCATCGAGGCGATCGAGACGGCTGGGTTCGTGCAAAGTTCGTTTGCCGCGTTCAACTCCTTATTGTCGCTATCGCCGGAAACCTTCCACTTGCATTCGGCTTTTTACATTTACCATACCGACGCGACGTTCTTGTCGCGCCGCGCGCTGCGCGAAGCGCTGTGCAGTTACTATGGTGCGGCCGGAAGTCTCTTGAGGGGCGCCTGCGAAGCGATCCTGAGAGGCGCATTCTGGGAGTGTCTGGCACACAAGCGGTATCGCGACTGCGCCGACATCGTAGCCGAGCAGAAGCGAAAGCGAAAAATTGAAGGCACTCTGCGGAACATTCTGAATTGGATGAACGATGTTTTTCAGGCGGCGCCACACTTGGAAAGAGAACTCGAAAGAGAGTCGGGCGGACTATTCGACCGTATCTCGCCGCTTTTCGAAAACAAGGTGCTTCTCCAAGTTGTACCGTCCCTCAAGACGATGGTTGAGCAGTTGAGCGCTTGGAAAATGTTCGAACCGATGGCCGATCCCGTTTCGGAAATCTATGATCGTCTCTACTCGTCGCTCTGCCTGGATACTCACTTGATTCCCGACAAGACGATGATGGGGAGGCTTATGGTTGCCGGCAAAGACCCATCGACTGTCTTTGAGCGGTCTCAAGAAGAATTCGGACGCTTCCTAGATCTGCTCGGTTGCGTGGCCGAAATCGGAGCTCTCGCAGTGTTGAATGTGTTGGAAGATGACGCGCGGACTGATGGGGCCCTCGGGGCGAAAATCGCGTCGATGCAGCAGGTAGCAGAGGACATCAGTTTGCCGCGGGTCGCGCTGAGAATTCAGACGCTTGCGATTTAGCTTTTCCGGTGGCTACCAAGTACGTCTGTCCCTTTGCGGGTAGGGGAGCGTGCCTTACGATGACATCATGAGCCGCTTTAATGGAGGCGACGGTGTTCGAGGAATTGATGTCGCAGTGGAAATCTCACGCAGGATTGAATGGTCCGCCGGCACGGCCGATTGAGCTTTGGCAAGGGGGCGGGTGTGGGATTTGGATCTCAAACGAATGGGGACCCGCTGTGCCCTATGGTCCTGTCGATCATGGTGATGGCACCATAAACCATGGCTATTCCCACCTGAAGGGAAATTCCGGAGCTGCAGGCCTGATTCCTGAGGTGCAAGGCTGGCCCGAATTGCAGCAGTTTCTCGAAGTGCTGAATGCCGTTGAATCACCGGTCGAGAGCGTCGGATGTGAAAAATGCTTTTCTCCAGGCGAAGCCGGCTGGCCGCCGGTGAAGATAGGGTCATATGTCGATGTCATATTCACGGAAACCGCGCTGAACGATCGGCCCGAAAATCTTCTCTTACTGACCAGTCAACTGGTGCCGGCGCTTTCCGGCTGCGAAGATTGGTGGGCCAGCGTGGAGTTCAGATTGCAGCGGAATCGGGCACTCGCGGGATCCGCCGTGCCGTGGGGATTGATGCTGCATATCACCAACTACGGCCGCGACGAGGAAGAGGCGCGCAAATTTTGGAGTGTAACGCTTTCCCGACTAAGCAGGGTCATAGAAGGACTGCCGCAGGATCTTAGGTATGACGGGTGATAATGTCCCGCAAGCGACTCTTTAAGGCCATCTCGGCTGGACTCCTCCCTGCCGAGTCCAGCCAATTTTCAAAGTCCTTGATTCGACCCTATGCTCGACCTCCGGCTGGTTGATGGTCACGACGACGCTCGCGGCACCGCGATTGGGATCTTCGCTCCAGACGTCCTCCCGGAAAACGCGCAGTGCCTGAGCCACTGCCTCGTACAGACTCTGCGCGGTGACCTGGACCGTATGCTCGACGCCTTGCGCATCCCGGCATGAGACCCTGCATGTTCGGACAGGCATCGGTTCAGCATAGCAGTTTCGTTGTTTGTTCGCTAAGATGGACTCGTGGTCGGCGGCAGAAATCGGGATTCACGGTCAATCTTTCGCAGGGTGCTGAACTCCGCCCCTCTTTGTCTTCGGCTGCGTATTTGGGCGGTTCTCAGATTGCCGCGCGGTCGGCAGCTTATGGGCAGCGCGTTGACGTTAAAATTTAGGAGGATCGCCCTCGGAGGTTGACGATTCAATACAAGAGGGTCGACAGCTCTACCATTAGAAAATCAAGGGGAAACTATGTCGACAGATCTGACCCTCATCAAAACCATCGTGGTGGTCATGATGGAGAATCGTTCCTTTGACAATCTGTTGGGTTACCTAAGTCTTGGACCTTTCAACGGGAACAAGGTTGAAGGCGTCAGCGCTGATCCGGCTTGGCTGGACAAAGTAGCGAGCGTCTACAATGGGACGAAATATCGCCCGTTTTTGTTTACCGACCCCTATGACGCGATCGATGCCGATCCTCCCCATGAACGCGATCAAATCGCCATTCAAATGGGGACGGCGACCGGCGGCAAATTCCCGATGAATGGTTTCGTGACCAACTACGCGAGCGCAAAAGGAGCGAAGCCTCCCACCGCCGGTAGTCAACCTCCTGTCATGGGATACTTCAGCGCCGATCAGGCGCCGGTAACAAATTTTTTCGCTCAGAACTTTGCCATTTGCGATCACTGGTTTTCTTCTCTTCCTGCCGGGACTCAACCAAACCGACTGATGGCGATGAGCGGGGTTTCTACGATTGACGTGAATCAAGTTCCACTTCCCAACCAGGATTTGGTCTACGACTGGCTAACGAGAAATGGCATTCGTTGGAGAGTCTACCACGAAGGGATGCCCTTCTTTACCCTGATGCCTTCTTGGATTTCGGACATAGTGAGGGAGGAGCATTTTCGCCCTCTCGCGCAGCTTTACGATGACGTTCAAAACGATCCTCCAGGTGAGTTTCCGCAAGTCATCTTCATCGAACCCACTTATACGGATGCGCCTCACATCGGCCGGAGCAGCGATGATCATGCGCCTGCGGCCATCAAGGGTGGACAGGAATTTTTATTGGAAGCGTATCGCTGTATGACCCGCGTCCCGGATGTCTGGAGTGGGACGGTAATGGTCGTTACCTACGATGAACACGGAGGATTTTTCGACCATGTGTCGCCGCCTGTCCTCCGAACGGATCCGCCAGCCGGTGCGCATTACCAGAAAAGGTTCGATACCTTGGGAGTCCGTGTGCCGGCGTTCGTCATTTCACCTTTTGTGAAGCGCAAAACCGTTTTCAACCGCCTCTTAGACCATACCTCGATTTTGAAACTCATCGGGCAAAAATTCGGCAAAGCTGGAGGTTATTCTGATCTGGTTGATAAGAGGGTGGTGGGAAGTGTGTTGGATGTTCTCAATGAACAAAACCTGCATCCGGCTCCGACTGTTCCGTCCCTTGTTCCATATCTAGCAAAGCAGCCAAGCCGCGCCGGCTTCATTCCCGGAACCACGCCCGACACTCCCATTCAAAAGGGCTTTCAGAAAGCCTTGGATTCAATTCGAACGCATCCTGATAAGCCTGCCGGGAAATTTGATGCGTTACTTTCGGCATTCCCACCACTGCCACAAGTGCCTTAGCCATGAAACGTCATCGTCGTGATCTGATCTTAATTGTTGTTTTGGCGCTTTCCGGTGGCTGCAGCGTCATAACCCCATCTCATCACCAAACGGAAGATTACACACCGGTGGTCGCTGCTGCGACGGGTGGCGATCTGGCGGCAATACAAGAGGCCGTCCAGAAGGACCCAACTCTTATCACCTACAAAGAATGGGACAACGCAACGCTGCTGCATGACGCCGTGGGCCATAACCAGCTCGATGTGGCCAAATATCTTCTGGATAAAGGAGCTGACGTTAATGCGGTGACCACAGATGGCCTTACCCCTCTTCATATGGCCGCCCAGAACGGCAACATCGAGATGACGAAGTTACTACTTCAACGGGGAGCAAAGATTAATGCCCTTGATGCAAAAGGGTGGACACCTTTAGACCGGGCGCAAAAGTGGGGACATAAGGACGAAGTCGACTTCCTAAGGCAACATGGCGGCCAGGTAGGAACGGCGGGACGCTAGAGTCCGAGGGGCAGTTAAAATCATTAGCGATGTTTCAGGAAATATAGATAGCTGACCGAGAAAGCCTTGGCCATCTTCATGGTCAATACGCGATTTATCTTTTTAGGGACGCTATTCAAGGAGACTCCCATTGTCGAAGGTCGCGCTGAATAGAGATGGGCTGCCCGTCTTAGCGGACAAGATGCCAGCAGTCCATTGGAACTCTCTCAAGGCGACCTATTCGCTAGAAGATTTTCGGATGCCGTGCTGTCCATCGCCAGCGATCCCGAAAACCAGTTCAAACGGCTTGCCTTTTTTCGCGCACTACCACGACGAATGCGCCACGGCCCCGGAAACGAAATGGCACCGCGAAGCCAAAGCTCTAATAGTCGCTAATCTCGCGGTCCTCGGCCTGGAATGCCGGGAGGAGGTGATCAGCGAAAGGACGACAGCCGCTTGGAGAGCCGACACTTATTTCGAGGTTGAAGGACGTCGGCTCGTGATCGAACTACAGAGGTCTTATCAGCACTTGGAAGAGTTTCTGCGACGTCAGCAGCGGTATGTTGACGCTGGTGTCGAGAACTACTGGCTCTTGAGGCATGACAACTTCTTCAGCCTGACAAGGGCGTTAGTAAAGCTTCGACTGAAGCGGGAGTTTAACGGCAAGATGCCCCGCAATGGTTTGTTTCCCTGCATCCCAGAATTGCCCGTGGCATATCTGGAAACGGGTGACACGCCTGCGATCAAGGGTATCAATTTTCTTCAGGTTCCGCTGGGCGATTGGCTTACAGCTCTAATCGAGAGACGATTCCGATGGGACAACGGCACATGGATGATCGCGTAATCCTATATTAGTTTCCGCTGGCGCGCGGGCGATTGAGTGGTCCTTCCAGAACTCTTGTTGCCGGCCAACCATGAGCCGAATGCAAGCCTGGGACCAGTTTCATGGCAATACCATTAGGGACCTTACTATTAGCGTTCGCCTAGATAGTAAGTAGTAGTGGGCTTGGGTTGTTCCTCGACAGGACCAGCAGCAAGCGGCTCTTCGCCCGGCTGAGCGCAACGTAAAGGAGACACCTTGCGTCGAGCTTGTCCGGGAAGGTGCTCCCATCGCAGGGCATGACAATGACGCTGCCGCATTCCAGTCCCTTTGCTTTGTGGATGGTACTAATGGCCTTCTCCGGCGGCTTCGGGCGCGAGTAGGTCCGGCGGTGGGTAATCTCGGCCAAGCCGGCGTCGACCGTATCGAGGTCGCCTAGACGGACCCCGTCCCAGAACTCTCTACGATAGTCCATTTCGATATCGGCGAAGTCGCCGTCGGTGTTTTTCAGTTCTGAAAGACGGCGGAGCATTTTGGCAACGCCGCGATGGTCGGCCTCGGCTACTAGAAAACGCGCAAGCTCCTGGATCTTAACAGACTTGCCGCGTCGTATCTGGGTACAGCCCTCGCGCGCCTCTTGCTCGAACCTGTCGCCGAATGCGGACGGGCTGAAACCTTTGCCTACATCACCTATGAAAGTGACGACGGCGCCGGCGAGAGCTTCGGGGTTGCCCTGACTATCTTGAATGCTCGCCGCGAGCTTCTCCAGACCGGAGCGAGTGTGGCCTTCCCAGAGTTGGATGCGGCGATTAAAGAAGCCACGGAAGGATCGAGCGGTCTGATTGTAGCGGGTCAGTATCAAAAGCGAGGATTCGCTCTGTTCGAATTGATCTACTCGTTTTCGGTCCTGACCAGAAAGTTGATATTCAAGATTCCTTCGAGCTTGATTTTCGGCAAAAATGACGTAGACGCTCGGAGGCAGCCCACTTCGCAGATCAATTTTATCGCCCGCCATGAGCGCGCTGCGGGCCTTTAGAGTCCAAAACCCGAGCTCCGGACAACCCGTTGACCATCGGTGCGGCGTGTCCAATCTCTCAAATGCTTGAGCTTGGCCTGTCAGCTTGTTCCAATCGCACGGCGGACAGGCACCCGCCACCGCACGCTCGCTGAATATGTTTTGCATTGGGTCCGCAAACATACGGAGCCATGCGCCCTGATCCAGCAGCGCCATAACGACGGAGTGCTGGTCGCCGCTAGAATCCTGATACTCGTCGCAAATGATGATTGGATAGCGTTGCGCCAGTGAAGTCGCGATCATTGGATGCCGCTTCAGGAGGGATGCAACCTTCAGAGCGAGCTCAGGGTACCCTTTATCACCACGCAGCCGAAGCCATGCGGCAGTGTCGGCAGGAAGCCCGAGACCGGTGTGGTAAGCAGATGCGATTTGCGCGATCGCGCTGTCGATCGTGCGGATTTCGACGCGAGACCCAGCGGTCTTCGTGCGGTCCGAAAACACGGAGCAGGCCGCATGAGTATGAGTCAGGATGAGGAGCCGGTTGGGGCCGATTGCGACCGCTTTCTCCCTGGCGTAGTCGGCGCCCTGGTGGGTCTTCCCGCAGCCGGCCGGCGCTTCCACCACTACCAAGGGCGCATCTGAGCGAAGGGCAGTACGGACACTGTCGTCGCTCACTTATTGAGGTCCTGGATTTCTGTGAGTTCGACCGCCTTCCGGACGGCGTTGCAAAATGGCATTAGTTTCGGCTGCATGCTTGGCCACATACCGAGGCTAAAGATCTTCATGGCGAGTTCGCGGCCGCCTTCGACGGACTTGAACCAGCTCTGGGCGTGTGACTGATAATGCTTTCTTTCCGTCTTATCTGCCGGGACCTTACCCAATGCGGCATCAAGGATAAGCGCCTTGATGCCCAATCCAGCCTTGGCTTTTATCGTCTCGAATTCCTTCTCCTGAATATCAAGCCGCTCCGCCAACGTTCGCAGCCGCGTGCCTGTCTTGTTGTCGTCTGGGTCAGTCAGCAGGGCTTCGAGCTTGTCATCTGGCACGATGCCGATGATGTTTTCTTCGATGGAGCCGGATGTCCAACGGAAGAGCAGCTGGTCGAGCGTCTTTGCCACCTTCTCCCAGCGCGTCGGATGTTTCCCTTCCTCATCAGCGAACCCGCCGAACCGCAAGCCACCTGCGGCGAGCGCTTCAAGAAGACCGAGGGTCGCTTCATGGCCTCCGCCGTCGCTGACATGGACCCCGTGCTGCTCCAATGATGAGCCAAGCGCTTTCTCGAGAAGAGCGGTAACGAACCCGAGCTCGGTCGCCCCCTCGGCAACCACCGTCAGGCGCGCAAGGAAAGTGTCAGGGTCGGTCCTGCGATGCCTTGCGGTCTTCGCATCCTCTAACCGGCCGATCTTGCCCTCGTGGTCGACGTACCACAGAGATGCCTTGGACGCGGCAGAAATGGCGGATGGGCTATGCGTAGTAACGAAAGCTTGCGACTGGCCTTCTTGTAGGTCTTCCACGAGCGACCGCTGCCTGTAAGTCTCAAGCCCGCGTTCGATTTCGTCGACAAGCGTAATCGGGGCCTCGCCCTGATTCCACTCGGCAATGGCGAGGGCTGCAAGCCGCCGTGTTCCCGCCCCCCAGCTTGCCAGCGGGAGTTGCACGCTCTCGCGCTCGGCGGTCAGTCCAATCAGCGCCGTTATGGACAATCCTTGGCTTCCGGTGATTGCGAGGTCCAATCCGGAGGGCAGGCTCTTATCCTTGAACGCCTTATCGAGACCGTTTAAAACGGTCTTGGCATTGTCAGTGAGTTCGTCTTTCACGTCGCTCTTGGCGAGTTCGCTCGCCAACCTGGAGCGCAGGCTCTTGTCCGAGAGCAAGCGGTCGAGGGCCGATCCTTGGACGAGGCGGAGATCACGGTCGTTGCGGTCGTCACCGCTGAGACGCACGAGACCGATGCTACGGCGTAGGGCCACTGATAGACTGTTGGTGGTGTCATCCGGCTGGACGATTTCGTAAGCCAGTTCGAGGTCCGCTGTTCCGCGCACGCGCAAGCGATAGACTGGTTCACTCTTCGTCTCGCCATCCCCTTCGGCGCTGGGAACGACGGCTTGGCTGCCGTTCCATATCCACGGCCAGGATGGCGTAGTCTGCTGGTTGATTCCGCTCACTGACGGTAGGGCTAGGACGGCTTCGATAACGAAGCACGCTTCGATATCTCGGCGATAGTAATCAGTATCGGAAAGGGTCGTAAGATTCGTGGGGCTTAGAAGAAGTCCGATGGCATCGAGGATGGTCGTCTTGCCGACGTCACCGCCGCCGAGAATGACGTTGACACCCCTTCCGGGATACCATGAGAGGGCTTTGATGCCGCGGAAGCGCTCGATCGTCAGATGATAGACGGTCGGCGCGCTCATTTGACGCTCACCGAGATTAGCGGGTTGAGGAATGCGTCCATCCTCATACATCGAACACCTTGAGCACCTCGTCGCCGTAGTGGTTGATGACCTTGACGGCGATCTTGCCCGACTCGGGCTTGTCGAAGGACCGGCTCACCGTACTGTAGAGACTGCTCCACGCCGCTTCATCGATGTCAGCCCGTAACGCCCGTTTGAGTTTGTCGTAGGGGTCATCCGCTCCGGTGAAGTAGGCATGGCGGACAAAGAAGCTCTCGCCGTTGTAGTTACTGTCGATGAACCAGCAGGCGATGTCGTCGGTCGAGGCGCTGCGAATCTGTCCGGTGGTTGGGTCGTATACGTCCACGCCCTTGATCTCGGCGACGATCTGTCCGTTCTTCTGTTTCTTGATCTCCACGTCCGGCTCGCCGAAGACCATGAACAGGTTCCCTGCGCCGGTTTTCTTGAGCAATTCGTCGCCCATCGCGAGGTCCGGGTTCATCTTGGCCGGCAGCACTGTCAGCTTGCCGTAGCGTTTCGCTTCCTCGGCGACATGCGGGTCGAAGGCGAACCCACAGATGACGAGCATGTCGAAGCCCACGCCCTGGACCGCTTCCTTAGCAGCTTCCTTCACCTGCTGCGGGCCGACCGTACCGTGCTCCGGGCCAAGGGAGACAGCCACGCGGCGGGTCTTGCCATGGACGTCGGTATATTCGCCGGCGGCTTGGAGCCAAGTTCCCGCATACGGGTCGAGCCGGTCGAAGCTCAGCCGTTCGCCCTTGCGAGTGTTCTGTACGCCCGCCTTCTTGAGGTTCTCCAGGATCATGGTTGCGAAATCCTGCTGCTTGCGGGCTTCCTGCTCTGTCCCGGAGCCCTCCTGATCCTCGTCGGCTGTCGACAGGACGCGATGCGGCGACAGGCTCTCCACGGAGAACGGCCCACATACCCGCACACGCTTGTTGTCTTCGTAGGGCTGATCGTACAGCGTTTCCGTCTCGGCATTGCGGGTGATAGCGGTGTCGATCTGCTCCCGCGTCATGCCTTCATGGATGTCCGGGTTGTTGGCGATGGATTTGAGCGTGACGTGCGGCACCCGCTTGTAAACGAATCCCTTGCGGATGTCGTCTTCGGTCTTGTATTCAGGAGGAATCTTGCCGGTCAGTTCGGCCTCTTTCTTGATACCGTCGGGCGAGTCTGCCAGCAAATAGTACGGGTACTTGGCGGCCATCATACGGGTGCGCGCCAACGCAAGCGCGACGCGGCTGGTGTCGCAGGTGATCCAGCGGCGCCCCCACTGCTCGGCGACGAAGGCGGTGGTGCCGCTCCCGCAAGTCGGGTCGAGCACTAAGTCTCCCGGATCGGTGGTCATCAACATGCATCGCTCGACGACCTTTGTGTTGGTCTGAACAACGTAAACTTTGTCCTCGGTGAAGGCTCCGGTCTGGGTGTCGGTCCAAACGTTGGAAAAGGTTCGGACCGGGAAGTCATCAATGAAGCGAACGTAAGCGAGCGAATTGCTAGTCGGCGGTGCAAGTCTCGTCGCTCTTTTAAGGACTTCCATTCCCGCTTCGTTCGTCTTCCAGAAACCATTCCCTGGAGTAAATGTATTTCCCTGAAATGTCACTCGATAGGCACTCTTTTCGGTCCCACTCTGCGAGGTGAGATTGTCGTGGCGATAAATGCGCGCACCGTCTGGCAAACGAGTGATGTCCTCTTTTTCCTGGCTTGTCATCACGCGTCGTGTCCCGTCTGGCAATTCCACGCGTGAGTAACGGCCGCCTATATCATCTTCATAGCTACTGGGTTTGTATAACTGCCGAAATTTGACTTGGTCACGCTGCTTCGCGTACCAAATAATGTAATCGCAGCTTTTTCCCAAGAGTTCACCACCGAGACTGGATGTTGTGCGGAAACTAATGAGGGAGCAAAAGTTCTCACTTCCAAAAACTTCATCCATCAGAGTCCGCACCAGATGCACGTTGTCGTCTCCGATCTGCACAAGGGCGCTGCCAGTCTCGGTAAGCAGGTCGCGGGCGACCACCAGCCGGTCGCGCAGGTAGGCGAGGTAGGAATGGATGCCGAGCTTCCAGGTGTCGCGGAAGGCGCGCACCTGTTCGGGTTGCCGGGTCGCGTCCTCGGCCTTTCCGTCCTTCACGTCGCGTTTGCGGGTACTTACCTGCCAATTGGAGCCGAATTTGATCCCATAGGGCGGGTCGAAGTAAATGGTTTGTACCTTACCTTTGAGTCCTTCCTTTTCGGCGAGCGAGGTCATCACCAGCAGCGAATCCCCTAGTACAAGGCGGTTGGACCAGTTCTGCTCGTGATGGTAGAAGTCGATTTTTTGCGCGAAGTCAGCTGGGCCGCCATTGAAGTCAGCAAACAGGTTGGGCTGATTGTCGTCCGCGTGTTCGATACGCGGTAACGCGTCAATAATCGCCTGCGGGTGAATCTTCTCCTGGATGTAGACCGGCACGACAGGGACCGCGAGGTCTTCGCGGTCCTGTTCGTCCTTGCCCTTCCAGACCATTTGCGGATCGAGAGACGGATCGCGGGGATAGATCATGGTCTTGGGGGTGAGTTCCTCGTCGGCCACGAAGTCGCGCAGTTCCTCGGTGGGGATGTTGGCGCGCTTGTCCTTGTGGCGGATCGATTCGATTTTCTTCGGGGCGGCGTTCTTCTTAGCCCTGAAGCGAAAATAATTTAAGCGATTAGATGGTCAGCGACTTGATTGTAGAGCATCTGGGTTGCGGAGTTACGGGAGAAGCGCAGGGCCTTGCGGCCAGAGATTCGAGCAAGGCGAGCGGCGCGATTGATG
>WNEZ01004092.1_pt1 | contig 20855 bp, 18 predicted proteins | sample 5400521 | NCBI WGS metagenome assembly WNEZ01 (sample SAMN13153339, study PRJNA577476) | soil metagenome | isolation source: 120 cm saprolite under Douglas fir tree site 2 hole 1 replicate 1 | place: USA:California | collected 2015-04-18 | reverse complement strand
CCACGACCTTCACCACGCTCATCCTGCACGGCCGCAAGGCGCATCTGCTCCATGTCGGCGACACCCGCCTCTACCGGCTGAGCGGCGAGCAGCTGGAGCAGCTCACCGAAGATCACACGCCGAACCGGCCCGACCAGTCGCATGTGCTGCTGCGCGCCATTGGCCTCGAAGAAGGGCTGCGCGTCGACTATGCCGCACATGCCCTCCGTCCACACGACCGCTTCCTGCTCTCCAGCGACGGGGTCCATGGCGTGCTGGGCGACCGGCGCATCGGAGAGGCGCTCTCCCAGCGCAACGCGCCCGAGATGGCGGCTCAGAATCTCGTCGCGGAGTCGCTCGCAGCCGGAAGCCAGGACAACGTCACCGCGATCGTCGTCGACGTGCTGGCGCTGCCGGCGCTCGACCGCGCCGATCTCGAGCAAACGGCTGCCGCGTTGCCTATCCGCGAACCGCCGCGAGCCGGCGAGACGATCGATGGCTACGGTCTCGAGGAGATGCTGTCGGACGGCCGCTACAGCCGGATCTTCAGAGCAATCGATGCACGCGACGGCAAGCGCGGATCCTGGAGTGCATACCGCCGGAGCGGCAGACCTGCCTCTACGCGATGATGCCGTTCTACCAAGGCGAGACGCTGGAGCGTCGGCTGCTGCGCGCACCGAAGGTGACGCTGAGTGAAGGCGTCGAGATCGCCATCAAGCTGGCCAAGGCAGTGGCGGCGTTGCACCGCGCCGGCGTCGTGCACCGCGACATCAAGCCCGAGAACATCGTCCTCGAGCGGCAGACTGGCGGGCTCAAGCTGATCGATCTCGGCGTTGCGCGGCTGCCCTATGTCGACGACGAGCCGCCAGCCGAGATTCCGGGTACCGCAAGCTACATGGCACCGGAATTGTTTGACGGGCAGCTGGGCGATGAACTATCGGACCAGTTCGCCATCGGCGTGACCATCTATCGCATGTTCGCCGCCGGCCGGTACCCTTACGGCGAGATCGAGCCTTTCTCCCGCCCGCGCTTCGTTAGTCCCGCGCCACTGACACGCCATCGCCCGGACTTGCCAGCATGGCTGGATCTGGTGCTGGCGCGCTGCGTCGGCCGCGAATGCAAGGGTCGGTTCGGCGATGTCATCGAGCTGGCACTCGAGCTCGAGAACGGAATAGCGCGCAATGGCGGTGCGCAGAGCCGAAAGCGCCGGCCGCTCTATCACCGCCACCCGGTGCGCTTCTGGCAGATCGTTAGCCTTATGCTGCTCGGCCTTCTGGCGCTGTCGCTCGGCCTGCGCTGAGCGCTTCGGGCTACGATAGGGTGTTTGGATCGAAGACGGCGCCGTCGCAGAAGCGATCGGCGCCCATGGCGACGGGCGCCGGAGCCGCGGCGAGAGTCCAATCGCCGGCATGCTCGCCTTCGGCCTTCATGTCCGCCACCGGCACCGGTGCGCCGACCGCATGCGCCGCGTCGCGGTAAAGATCCGGCCGATAAACCGACGCGGCAACGGCAGCGGCATCGAGGCCGGGATCGACATAGCCCCAGCGCGCCATCTCGCGCAGGAACCACAGCGCATGCGAGCGCCACGGGAAGGTGGCGGTGTTGGCGAAGAAGGTCGAGACGTCGGCGTTCTGAGGCACGCCTTGGGGTGCGCGTGACGCGGCGCCGGGCAATGACGCGAGCACCGCGGTAGGGTCCAGCGCCAAGGTCTCGGCGACGAGCGCGGCGATGCGGGAGGCGTTCGCCGCATCGTCGCAATAGCGCGCAGCCCGCAACAGCGCACGCAGCAGCCGCTGCACGCGGTTGAGATTCTCCTCCGCCCACCGGCGGCCCAGCGCTAGGACTTTTTCGGGATGGTTGTTCCAGATCTCGGAGGTCACGGCGACCGTCCGGCCGATGCCGCCTCGCGCCGCTATGAAGCCCCAGGGCGCGCCGGCACAGAAGCCGACAATCTGGCCCACGCGCAAGACGTCCACGACCTGCGCCGGCGGCACGACGGTGAGCTCGACATCACGATCCGGATCCAGGCCACCGGCGGCGAGCCAGTAGCGCAGCAGCAGGTTATGTGTCGAGTAGCCATGCACGACCGCCAGCGCCGGCCTCGTGGAGCCGCCGCCGCCGGCGCCGATGAGCGCGGCAAGGCGCCGCGCTGCCGCGCGCGCGTCGGGCGGCGCGTCGCCGCGCAAAATCTCGGCGGCAATGCTCTCTGAGAGTGTGATGGTATTGCCTTTCAGGCTCAACGACATCGGCACGACCAGCGGCGCGCCGCCGCCGCGCAAGCCCAACGTCACGGCCAGGGCCAGCGGCGGCAGCATCACGGCGCCGTCGAGCAGCCCATAGACGATCTTGTCCGCGACGTTCGCCCAGGAGGGCTCGATCGACAGCTCGACATCGAGGCCTTCCTCGGCGAAGGTGCCGAGCTCCTTGGCAACGATGAGCGGCGCCGCATCGGTTAGCCGGAGCAAGCCGAGCTTGACCTTGTCCATCCCGGTGCGAGCGCCGTAGCTCGACGACGCACCGGGCGTGACGTGTCGCCGCGACGTTCTCATCGACCCGCCCATAGCTTCACCGCCGTGGATACTGCCGCAAGATTAACGCTTCTGCCCGACAGGAGGGCAGCAGCGGCCCTATTCGGCGATGTCATTGACAACCTCCCTTGCGATCTCGGCGAGACGTCGGCCGGAATTCATGGCGCGACGCCGCAGCCAGCGATAGGCTTCCGGCTCGCTCATATTGAGCCGTTTCATGAGCGCCGTCTTGGCGCGGTCCACGAGCCGGCGCTCCGCCAGTGACGCCTCGGCGCGGCGCAGCTCAGCCTCGAGCTGCCGATGCCGCTCGAAGATCGCAACCGCGGCGCGGATGATGGGCTTCACGTCGGGCAGCGCTGTACCAATGACGTTGTAGGAGCTGACGCCGGCCGCGACCGCTGCCTCCATGAAGGCGGGATCGTCCTCATCGACGAAGAGGACGATGGGACGTGGCTCCTGCGCCGCGACGGCGCGGACGCTGTCGAGCGCATCGCGATCGGGCCGCGCCATGTCGACGATAACTACGTCCGGCGCCTGTACCCGCACCGCCTCCGTGAGCGGCTGGTCCGGCCCGAGCCGGACGACGATCACGGCCGCGCCGCCATCGCCCGCGAGGCTCCGCTCGACGGCGGCCGCCCGCTCGGGATCGGCATCGGCCAGCAGGATCTTCAACCGTTTTGCTGGTACAGCGCGTGACCCATTGCCGGACTAAAGCAAATCCCGCGCCAGTTTTTCCGGCCGGGACCGCGGCGGGCTTTGCGCCGCACGGCGGAAGTGGCGACGGCCGCGCTCCAAAGATCCGCTGAAGTCCGTTGAAAACGACGGGGTTTTAGGGGGTTTGCGTGCGGGCGGGAGGAGGGTTTGAATCTGCGGTCTTCGGGGTACGCTGAAAAGAACGTCCGCTCTATGGCGCATAGTAGCGACCGGTTTGCGTCAGAATGCGAAGCAGCAGCGCCAGGTTCGCGGCGACAGCCTTTGCCGCGTGAAAAATTTGTAAGCGAGCGGGCAATTGCGACAATGGGGCAGCATCGCTAACTACGTTTCGATTGTTTATCCTCGAAGAGGCCGCTACGGCCTCCCCAATCTGTGCCTCTGTGAAATGTCTCAAGTGGAATACCTGCGCGAACAAGCGCGGAAATGCTTTCGCCTGGCGCGGTCGATTACCGACCCGAAAGCGGCCGCTGAACTCGAAAAGCTCGGGCGCGAGTTCGAACAGAGAGCCGCGGCGCTGGAGGGGGACGCAGGAGGCTGACGGTGGCCTGCCTCCACCACGCCGCAATGAATGGTTGCAGCCAGCGCGCCCGTGGCTGGAGAACGCGTGGCCGCCGGCCGGCAAGCCGGTGAATCCACGGGGCAATACGCCGGCATTCACCGTTCCTTAAGCGAGTTCAGTTACATCTGAGACGAATGCGACGGGCAGGGGGAAGACGGGCCCACTCCCCCGAGGCGTCGGCAGCGATGCCTCGCTAACGCTGTTTCCGCCGCCGCTTGCCTCAGCCCGACATGGATGGTGCATGACCTTCCTTTCCCGCCTCTCGGTTCGCGCCATCCTGAACGCCGTCACGCTGACGCTGGCGGCGGCGCTCTGCGCGTCGCTGTTGGTGCCGATCGGCGCGGCGTGGCGCGCCGTTGCCGATGCCGACCGGCTCGCGGCCCTCGCCGCGGCCGATCGCGGCGTGTTCCAGGCGATGACTGCGATCCGCATCAAGCGCGGCGCGGTGCAGACGGCGATCCAGGCGCAGGACGACGCGCTGTCGACGGCGACCGAGGTCCATGCCGGCATCCTCGCGCAGTTCAACAGCGCGCTGGCGGCGGCGCAGCAGGTCGCCATCCCCGACGCCGACAAGCTGCTCGCCACGGCGCGCGCCCGCTGGAGCGAGTCCGAAGGGTTGTGGCGCGAGGTCGACGCGGTCGCGCGCAAGCCCAAAGCCGAGCGCGACCTCAAGCCGACGCAGCCCTGGTACGAGACGGTGGGCGCGACGGTCGAGGATCTGAGCCGGCTGTCGCTCGCCATCGCCAACGAGGTGCGGCTCACCGATCCGACGATCGCCGAACTCGTCGCGGCGCGGCAGGCGGCGTGGACGGTGCGCTACAACTCGGGCAACGAATGCCCGGCGGGCCGGCCCTTCATCGGCAACGCGGCGCCGCTCCCCGCCGAGACGCGCAAGAAGATCTACGCCATCCGCGCCACCATCGACGCGATGTGGAAGGCGCTCGACGATCTCCTGTCGCGGCCGGGAGCGCCGGCGGCGCTGGTGCAGGCGGTGCGCGGGGCCGAGGAGGCGCAGCAGAAATCGAACGCGGCGCGCGACGCCGTCTACGACCGGCTCGACGGCAGCGGCACCCCCGTCATATCGCCCGCCGATTGGACGGCGCAGTGCAACGCGCCGTTCGAGGCGATCATGCGCATCCCCGAGACCACCGCCACGCTGATGGAGCGCTACGCCGGCGAGATCACGGCGCGGGCGCGGGCGCAGCTCGTGCTCGACGCGCTGGGCCTCGCCGCCGCGGTGCTGCTGAGCGCGTTCAGCATGGTCATCGTGCGGCGCCGCTTCGCCATCCCCATCCGGAATCTCACCGCGGCGATCATGCACCTGGCGCGGCGCGACTACGGCAAGCCGGTGCGCGAGACCGGCCACGCCGACGAGCTCGGCCGCATGGCGGCGACGCTGGAGGCGCTGCGCTTGAACGCGCGCGAGGTGGAGCGGCTTTCCGGCGAGAGCATCGCGTCGAAGGAGGCGCGGCTCAAGCAGGTCGGCGCGCTCGAGGAATATTGTCGCGAGTTCGACACGGCGATCCGCCGCACGCTGAGCGCAGTCACCGCCGCCGCCGGGCATATGACACGCACCGCCAACACCATGTCGTCGATCGCCGAGAAGACCGCCGACCGCTCGACCGTGGTCGCGGCGGCGTCGACGGAGGCCTCGGTCAACGTGCAGACGGTGGCCGCGGCGGCCGAGGAGCTGGCGAAATCGATCGCCGAGATCAGCCAGCAGGTCGCCCAGTCGACCCGCGTCGCCGCCGAGGCGGCGCGGCGCGCCGAGCGCACCAACGCGTCGATCCAGAGCCTGGTGGGCGCGGCGCACAAGGTCGGCGAGGTGGTTCAGCTCATCAACGACATCGCCAGCCAGACCAACCTGCTGGCGCTCAACGCCACGATCGAGGCGGCGCGCGCCGGCGACGCCGGCCGCGGCTTCGCCGTGGTCGCCTCGGAGGTGAAATCGCTGGCGACGCAGACGGCGATGGCGACCGACGATATCGGCGCGCAGATCGGCGGCATCCAGGAATCGACCAAGCAGGCGGTGGCGGCGATCATGGAGATCGCCGGCGTGATCGCGCAGATCAACCAGATCAGCGGCAGCGTCGCCGCCGCCATCGAGGAGCAGGGCCGCGCGACGCAGGAGATCGCGCGCAACGCCACCGAGGCGGCCCGGGGCACGACGGAATCCTCGACCAACATCTCCGGCGTCATGGAGGCGGCCGGCGACACCGGCACCGCCGCCAACGAGGTGCTCGACGCCGCCAAGGAGGTCGCCGCGCTCTCCGAGAACCTGCACGCCCAGGTCGACGGCTTCCTGCAGAAGATCCGCGCCGCCTGAGCCGGGCCGCGCCCGGCGGTTAGGCAAAGATTAGGAAATCGCCGCCTAGACTGATCCGCAAGCATGGTTCTCTCCATGCCTCCGACAGCCAGCAGCCCCGCCGGTTCACGCCGGCGGGGCTTTTCCGTTCAAGTCATTTTCGGCTCAAAGCCAGGCCCGCGCCAAGGCGCGGACGCCTTCAGGGCGCCGCGGGCCGCGAGCGCCGGAGCCCCTCCGTCGCCGGCACGCAGGTGCGTGTCTTGTGGTCGGGCAGCTCGACCACCTGCACGTCGACGCCGTAGAGGCGCTTCAGCGCCGCCGGCGTGATCACCGCCTCGGGCGCGCCGATCGCCTCCATGCGGCCGTCCTGCAAGAGCGCGACGCGATCGCCGCACAGGAAGACATGGTCGGGATCATGCGTCGACAGCACCACCGCGATGCCCGAGGCCGCGAGCGCGGCGACGCGGCCGAGCACGCGCAGCTGGTTGCCGAAATCGAGGCTCGCGGTGGGCTCGTCCATGACGAGGATGCGCGGCTCCTGCGCCAGCGCGCGGGCGATGAGCACGAGCTGGCGCTCGCCGCCGCTGATCTCCGTATAGATGCGGTCGTGCAAATGGCCGATGCCGAGCGTCTCGAGCGCGCGCGCGGCGGCGGCGCGGTCGTGGCGCGACGGCGCGGCGAAGAGGCCGATATGGGCGCTCCGCCCCATCAGCACGATGTCGCTGACGGCGAAGGGGAAGAACGCGGCATGCGCCTGCGGCACATAGCCCACGACGCGCGCCAAGCGCCGGCGCGGCCACGCCGCCGCATCCTCGCCGTCGAGCCGGACGGCGCCGGCGAGCGGCGGCAGCAGGCCCAGCAGCGTCTTCATCAGGGTGGTCTTGCCGCCGCCATTGGGGCCGAGCAGGCACAGCACCTCGCCGGCGCGGATGTCGATGCTGACGCCGCTGCCGACGGCCTTGCCGTGATAGCCGAAGGCGAGATTGTCGGCGCTGAGCATCACTGCCAGCCGCGCCGCCCGCTCGCCAGCAGCCACAGGAAGACGGGCGCGCCGATGAAGGCGGTGAGGATGCCGATGGGAATCTCGATCGCCGCCATGGTGCGGGCGAGCGTGTCGACCGCGAGCAGGTAGCCCGCGCCCAGCAGCATCGCCACCGGCAGCAGGCGCGAGAATTCCGGCCCGGCGAGGAGCCGCGCCGCATGCGGGATGATGAGCCCGATCCAGCCGATGATGCCGGACACCGACACCGAGGCCGCGGTGATCAGCGTCGCCGCGGCGATGAAGACGGCGCGCAAGCGCCGCGTCTCGGCGCCGAGTGCGCGCGCCTCCTCGTCGCCCAAGGACATCAGGTTCATGCGCCAGCGCAGGAGGTAGAGCGGCAGCAGGCCGACCAGGATCACCGGCAGGACCGGCAGGAGATCGGAGAGGGTGATCGCCGTCAAGCTGCCGAGCAGCCAGAAGGTGATGGCCGGCAGCTGGTTGTAGGGATCGGCGAAAACCTTGACGAGCGAGATCGCCGAGCCCAGCAGCGTGCCCATGGCGACGCCGGCCAGCACCAGCACGAGCACTGGATCGCGCCCGCGCATGGCGGCGCCGATGAGGTAGACGACGAGCACCGCGCCGAGCCCGCCGAGAAACGCCAGCGCCTGCACCACCACGACCGAGCGCGACAGGAAGATGCCGAGCACGGCGCCGAGCCCCGCGCCGGCGGCGACGCCGAGGATGTCCGGCGAGACCAGCGGGTTGCGGAACAGGCCCTGATATGTCGCGCCGGCGGCGGCGAGCGCCGCGCCGATGAGCGCCGCGGCGGCAATGCGCGGCAGGCGGATCTGCCACACCACCGTCTCCACCGCCGGCGGCACGCCGCTGGGCGCCCCCGAAAGCTTCGCCCAGAGCACCGCGACCAGATCGTGCGGCGCGACCGGGAACCGCCCGACGGCGAAGGACGCCACGAACAGCAGCAGCAGGGCCAGCGACGGCAGCCCCAGCCGCAGCAGACCGCCGCTTCTCATAGCGCGGGCCGCAGCAGATGGTCGAGCTGCGGCTCGCTCAGATGCACGTGATAGAAGCGCGCGTAGAAATCGCCGGCGGTCTCGCGCAGGTCGCGGCCGAACGCCTCGGGATGGAGCAGCGATGCGAGCCAGCGCAGACCGATCAGACGGTTCACCGCCGGCGGCTCGTCGAACCAGGGGAAGGGCGCGGAAGGCGCCAGGTAGACGCGCTTGTCGCGCACCGCCTTGACCCCCTGCCACACCGGGCTGGTCCAGACCGCGCGATAGAAACGCTCGTCGAGGGTGATGATCACCTCGGGGTCCCAGGCGAGGATCTGCTCGGGCGATGCGGTGGCAAGGTTGTGGCGGTCGGCCGCGGCGGCGACGTTCTCGGCGCCGACATCGTCGAGGATCTCCGCGTTGATCGAGCCCTTGAGCGCGGTCTCGAGCCCGTCGGGACCGCGCGCGTAATAAACCCGCGGGCGATGCGTCGCGCCGACGCGCGCCATGCCGTCATGCAGCTCGGCCAGCACGCGCTGCGCATAGTCGGCGAGCTCGCGCGCCTTCTGCGGCTCGCCCAGCGCGTCGCCCAGCGCCGCGTAGAGCTCGGGCGTGCGGTCGAGCTTGCCGTTGTAGATGAGATAGGGGATGCCGGTCTGCGCCTGCGTGCGCTCGGCGAGCGAGACATGCGTCGGGTCGACATCGCCGAGATCGACGATGACATCGGGCCGCGCCGCCAGCACGCTCTCGACATTGGCGGTGTTGGCGCGGCCGGTGAGGCGGCCGAGCACCGGCAGCGCCGCCGCGCGCACCGGCAGGTAGGCCTTCTCCTCGTCGCGCAGCGGCGCGGTCCAGCCGAGCAGCTTGTCCGGCGCCAGCGTGTAGAGCGTGATGGCGGCGGGCGAGCCGGCCGCGAAGACGCGCTCGATGCGCAGGGGGATCTGCACCTGCCGCCCGGCGCCGTCGGTGACGGTTCGCGTCTCCGCGGCGGACGCGGGCGCGAGCGACCAGCACAGAAGCGCGACGGCAGCGCCGACTCGAAGGAGCATGCCGCCACTCTAGGCAGCGGTCATCGGCGATTCAATCGCGCCCGCGCCCGGGTTCCCTCCGAGAGAGGGGCGCCGGGAGCGGGTGCGCGGCCGTGACTCGCGAGGCGCTTCGACTAGAATATCGCGATGGCGAGCGAGCGCGACAGCGACTGGCAGGAGTATTACGAGCGCACGGCGGGACGTCCGCCGCGGCGGACGCTGCTCGCCGCGCTCGAGCGCTTCGGCGCCGCTGCGAGCGGACTGGGCGCGGTCGATCTCGGCTGCGGCGACGGGCGCGACACCATCGCGCTGCTGGTTCACGGCTGGCGCGTGCTGGCGATCGACGCCGAGGCGGCGGCGATCGCGCGGCTGCTGGCGCGGCCCGATCTGCCGCCCGGCGCCGCGCTCGAGACGCGCTGCGCGCGCTTCGAGGATGCGGCCTGGCCCGCGGTCGACCTCGTCAATGCCAGCTTCGCGCTGCCGCTCTGCCCGCCATTACGCTTCCCGGCGCTGTGGGCGCAGATCGAGCGCTCGCTCGAGCCGGGCGGGCGCTTTGCCGGCCAGCTGTTCGGCGAGCGCGACGAGTGGCGCGGCGAGCCCGGCATCACCCATCTCGCGCGCGGCGACATCGAGTGCCTGCTCCAGAACTTCGCCGTCGAGATGCTGGAAGAAGAGGAGACCGACACCGCCACGCCCTACGGCAAGCCCAAGCATTGGCACCTTTTCCACATCGTCGCGCGCAAGCGCTGAGCATCCTTCGACTGCGCCCCTTCGACAAGCTCAGGGGCGCGCTCAGGATGAGGTGAACGGGCGAGTGGCGTCAGCTGAAGCAAGACGCGGTCCTTCCTCATCCTGAGCCGCGAGCGCAAGCTCGCGAGTCGAAGGACGCACATCGTCGATGCCGCGTGCCTCGCGCGCCAGCGGCTCGGGCGCGCGCGTGGTCGCCGCCGCCTCGGCGGGGCGCGGCCGCAGGGTCCTTGCCAGCCATTCGCTCCACATGTTTGAACCTCCCGGGCCGTTCCGCGGCGGGCGAGGCGGGCAATGAAAAAGCCGCCTCGCTTGTCGCGGGCGGCTTGGCATCGTGGCGTTCGTGTGGGGTCTTAGGTCTTCCCCTCCCCTCGGAGCCAAATGCGGCCGCTCACCGGCGACGCGAAATGCCAGCGCTTGCGACACATGAGTTTGGCTACAAGGTTGTTCATGCCGACGATAATGGTCCGGCCGGTGCGGCGATGCAAGCGCGGAATCATCCCTCTTTCGGATCGGGCGTCACGACGCCGCGGGCTGCAGCTTCGCCACAGGCTGCGGAAAGCGCGCGGCGTCGAGTTCGGCGACCGCGGCATGGTATTCGGCGTCGAGCCGCGCCACGAGCGTGGCGACGTCGGGCACGTCGTGCATCTGGCCGACGCCCTGGCCGGCGCCCCAGATGTCGCGCCACGCCTTCGACTTCATGTTGCCGCCCGAAGCGAAATTCATCTTGGTCTTGTCGGCGGTCGGCAGATTGTCGGGATCGAGGCCGGCGGCGGCGATGCTGCGCTTCAGGTAGTTGCCGTGCACGCCGGTGAAGAGCGGCGTGTAGACGATGTCGCTTGCCGCCGAGGCGGCGATCATCTCCTTGTACTCGTCCTTGGCGTTGGCCTCGCGCGTGGCGACGAAGCGCGTGCCCATATAGGCTAGATCGGCGCCCAGCGCCTGCGCCGCCAGCACCGAGCGGCCGGTGGCGATGGCGCCCGAGAGCACGATGGTGCCGTCGTAGAAGCGGCGCACCTCCGGCACCAGCGCGAAGGGGCTCAAGGTGCCGGCATGGCCGCCGGCGCCGGCGCAGACCAGTATCAGCCCGTCGACGCCCTGCTCCAGCGCCTTCTCGGCGTGGCGCACGCTGATGATGTCGTGCAGCACGATGCCACCATAGGAATGCGCCGCCTTCACCACTTCCGCCGGCGGGCGCAGCGAGGTGATCATGATGGGCACCTCGTGCTTGACGCAGATCGCAACGTCGTGCGCCAGGCGGTCGTTGGACGCATGCACGATCTGGTTGACGGCGAAGGGCGCCACCTTCTTCTCGGGGTGCGCGCACTGATATGCCAAGAGCTCGCTCTTGATGCGGATGATCCACTCTTCGAGCAGCTCCTTGGGACGCGCGTTGAGCGCCGGGAAGGCGCCGACGATGCCCGCCTTGCACTGCGCGATCACCAGCTCGGGCACCGAGACGATGAAGAGCGGCGCGCCGATCACCGGCAGCGACAGCTTGCCTTGCATCAGGCGGGGGATCGGCATCAGAATTCTCCTGCTCGGGCGCGGTGCGGAGGCGCGATCCTACCGCCGCCGCGGGCGAAGCGGAACCGGCGTTCGCGGTATATACTGGCGCCACAACCGGACGGAGCAGGCAATGGACCAGACCGCTTCCGCGGCCGCCGTGCTCACCGCCCGCTGCTGCATCGTCGGCGGCGGGCCCGCGGGGATGATGCTGGGCTTCCTCCTCGCCCGCGCCGGCGTCGATACCGTCGTGCTGGAGAAGCACGGCGATTTCCTGCGCGATTTCCGCGGCGATACGATCCATCCCTCGACGCTCGAGGTCATGCACGAGCTCGGGCTGCTCGACGATTTCCTCAAACGGCCGCACAACGAGGTGAGCCAGCTCGAAGGGCAGATCGGCATGGAGCGCCTGGTCATCGCCGACTTCTCGCATCTGCCGACGCGCTGCAAGTTCATCGCCTTGATGCCGCAATGGGACTTCCTCGATTTCCTCGCCGCGCAGGCGCGGCGCTATCCCTCGTTTCGCCTGGAGATGGAGTGCGAGGCGAGCGACCTGATCGTGGAGGACGGGCGCATCGCCGGAATCGTCGCGGCCACGCCGCGCGGCGCCCTGCAGATCCGCGCCGACCTCGTCATCGGCGCCGACGGCCGCCATTCGACGATCCGGCAGAAGGCCGGGCTCGAGATCATCGATCTCGGCGCGCCCATCGACGTGCTGTGGATGCGAATCCCCAAACACGCGGACGACCCGCCGCAGACGCTGGGCCGGATCGACACCGGCCGCATCCTGGTGATGCTCGACCGCGGCGATTACTGGCAATGCGCCTTTGTCATCCGCAAGGGCGGCTTCGAGGAGGTTCGCCAGCGCGGCCTCGCCGCCTTGCGCGACGAGATCGCCCGGCTCGCCGCGCTCGACCGCGCGCGGCTCGAGGAGCTGCGCGACTGGAGCGACATCAAGCTCCTCACGGTCGCCGTCGACCGCCTGCGCCGCTGGCACCGGCCGGGCCTCCTGTGCATCGGCGATGCCGCGCACGCCATGTCGCCGATCGGCGGCGTCGGCATCAACCTCGCCATCCAGGATGCGGTCGCCGCCGCCAACATCCTGGTGCCGCGGCTGCGCGGCGGCGGCGCCATCGGCGGCGAGACGCTCGATCAGGTGCAGCATCGGCGCGAGCTGCCGACGCGCCTCATCCAGCGCCTGCAGCTGCTGATCCAGGACCGCGTCATCAGCCGCGTGCTCGGCAGCACCGGGCCGCTGTCGCTGCCGCTGGCGCTCCGGCTGCTGCGCCGCTGGCCGATCCTGCGCCGCATCCCGGCGCGCCTCGTCGGCATCGGCTTCCGCCTCGAGCATGTGCGCACGCCGGAGCTGATCGCCGCACCCTCGCGGCAGCCTGCTGACGGTTGACAGCGCCCGGCGGGAGGGGCCTGCTAGAGGCTGCAAAACTAGGTTGCGTCCTTCGACGGGCTCAGGATTCGACAGGCTCAGGATTCGACAGGCTCAGTCCTTCGACAGGCTCAGGAGAGGCGCTTTTCTTGGTGGCATCTATCGTGATGCCATTCTCGCTTTTCCTCATCCTGAGCCCTGAGCCAGTCGAAGGGTCGAAGGACGCAGGGGCGGTATTGCAGCCCGCCCGGTTCGCGCAGGACAAGCCCGTGGCCAAGGACATGGCGCTGGTCGGCTACGACGATTTGCAGGGCCGCAGCGCCTATCAGCCGACCATCCACGAGCAGAACGGGCGCTGGATCGCCTATATCGGCCATCACGGCGGCACCGATGCCGAGCCGATGCCGCTCAACCCGCTCACCGGGCAGAAGGAGAGCAACGGCACCTCGCTGGTCGACGTGACCGATCCGCGCCACCCGAAATACCTGCACCACATCCCCGGCGATCCCGGCACCTATGAGCAGGGCGGCGCGCAGATGGTGCGCGTGTGCGACGGCAAGACGCTGCCCAAGGCCGATCCCAGCAAGACCTACATGCTGCGCACCTTCGGCAATTCCGCGCATGAGGTGTGGGACACCACCGACCCGGCGAACCCGGCGCTGCTGACGCGCATCGCGGGCGTCAAGGGCACGCATAAGAACTGGTGGGAATGCGACACCGGCATCGCCTATCTCGTCTCGGGCAAGCCGGGCTGGCGCGTCGGCCGCATGACCGCGATCCTCGACCTCTCCGACCCGCGCCACGGCATGTGGGTGCGCGATTTCGGCCTAGTCGGGCAGCAGCCCGGTGCCACGGAGGAGCCGGTGCCGACCGAGCTGCACGGGCCGATCTCGACCGGCCCCAAGGGCAACCGCGTCTATTTCGGCTACGGCACCAACAAGGGCGGCGTGCTGCAGATCGTCGACCGCGAGAAGCTGCTCTCGGGCGACAAGGAGCCGACGCCGGAGAACCTGCTCTATCCGCAAATCGGGCGGCTCGACATGTCGCCCCTGGTCGGCGCGCACACGGTCTTCCCCGTGCTCGGCGTCCCCGTCGCCGAATTCGCCCATGACAAGCTCGGCCGGACGCGCGACTTCGTCGTCATCACCGACGAGGCCATCGCCAACGAGTGCCAGGAGGCGCGACAGATGGTGTGGTTCGTCGACGTCACCGACGAGAAGCGGCCGATGGTGGTGTCGAGCTGGACGGTGCCGGAAGCTTCCGGCGATTTCTGCACGCGGGGCGGCCGCTTCGGCACGCATTCCTCGAACGAGAGCTTCACGCCGATCTATTACAAGCGGCTCATGTTCTTCGCGCATTTCAATGCCGGCGTGCGCGCCGTCGACATCCGCGACCCCTTCCACCCGCGCGAGGTCGCGCATTACATCCCCGCCATCAGCGAGCGCACCGACAAGCGCTGCGCCACCGTCGACGGCAAGGAGCATTGCGCGCGGGTGATCCAGACCAACAATGTCGAGGTCGACGACCGCGGCTACATCTATATCGTCGATCGCGCCAATACCGGCATGCACATCCTCGAGCTGACCGGGCCGGCGCGCAAGATCGCCGACCTGCCGACCCAGCGGGCGGAGCAGTGACGGAGGCCAGCGGCGGCATCGTCGCCGGGGCGATCGCCGAGCTCGGCACCGTCCCCTATGCCGTGACGGTGCGCCTGGGCCACCACACGCTGACGGCCGACGAGCCGGCGAGCGCCGGCGGCGGCGATGCCGGCCCCTCGCCCTTCGGCCTGCTGCTGTCGAGCCTGGGCGCCTGCACCGCCATCACCTTGCGCATGTATGCCGAGCGCAAGCAATGGCCGCTCGAGGGGGTCCATGTGCGCCTCACCTATCGCTGGGAAGGCGACGCGCCGCGCATCGACCGCGAGCTCAGCCTCGAGGGCGCGCTCGATGCCGAGCAGCGCGCGCGCTGCGCCGAGATCGCCGAGAAGACCCCGGTGACCCGCGCGCTCAAGCGCGGCATCGTCATCACCACGAAGCTGCGCTAGCCCTCGTCAGTGCATCAGCCCGCCCGGCGGATAGGGCGGGTTGGGCGGCGCGCCCGGCGGCTGCGCCATGCCGCCCGGACCATAGCCGGTGATCGGGCCGCTATAGGGCGGCGTGTAGAAGGGCCCGGCGCTGCGGCCGGGCTCCGGCACCGGCGGCGGCCCGCGCATGAACTCGTCCGGGCTCGAGGGCGGCAGGAAGCGCTGCACCTCGGGATTGGGCATGACGAGCGGCGTCCGTGACGGCGAACCCTCCGCGGGCGCGGTCGCCGCGGGTTGCGTCAGCGGTCCCGGCGGAATCACGAAATAAGGCGGCGGCGGCCGGTCGGGCACGTCGCAACCCGCCGCCACCAGACCCGTCAGCACCACGAATGCCCATTGCCAGCGCATCAGCGTGATATCGGCATTGCCGGGGCCGCCGTCATCCTTGCCAAGCCCCGCGTCGCGCGGAATGATCGCCGGCAAGCAACAGTCACCGGGGGGAGATCGCCAATGCCCAGGATCACGCGCAGAAGCTTCGTCGGCGCCGGCGCCGCCGCCATCGGCGTGGCGACGCTGCCGCGCCGCGCGCGGGCTGCCGAATTCACGTACAAATACGCCAACAACACGCCGGTCGACCATCCCATGAATGTGCGCGCGCGCGAGGCGGCGGCGCGCATCAAGGAGGAATCAGGCGGGCGGCTCGAGATCCAGATCTTCCCCAACAACCAGCTCGGCGGCGATACCGACATGCTGTCGCAGGTGCGCACCGGCGGGCTCGAATTCTTCACCCTCTCCGGCCTCATCCTGGCGACGCTGGTGCCGCTGGCCTCGATCAACGGCATCGGCTTCGCCTTCAAGGATTACGACCATGTCTGGGCGGCGATGGACGGCGATCTCGGCGCCGTGGTGCGCGCCGCGATCGAGAAGGCGGGCCTCCACCCCTTCGAGAAGATCTGGGACAACGGCTATCGCCAGATCACCAGCAGCACGCACCCGATCGCCGCGCCCGGCGACCTCAAGGGCTTCAAGATCCGCGTGCCCGTGAGCCCGCTATGGACGGCGATGTTCAAGGCGTTCGGCGCGTCGCCCGCCAGCATCAATTTCAACGAGGTCTATTCGGCGCTGCAGACCAAGGTGGTCGAGGGCCAGGAGAACCCGCTCTCGCTCATCCAGATCGCCAAGCTCTACGAGGTGCAGAAATACTGCTCCCTCACCGGCCATATGTGGGACGGCTTCTGGATGCTCGCCAACAAGGGCGCCTGGGAGGCGCTGCCCAAGGATTTGCAGGAGATCGTCCAGCGCAACTGGAACGCGGCGGCGCTCGCCGAGCGCGCCGATGTCGGCAAGCTCAACGCCTCCGTCCAGGGCGACCTCGAGAAGAAGGGCATGGTGTTCAACAAGCCCGACCCCGAGGCCTTCCGCGCCGTGCTGAAGCAGGCCGGCTTCTACGGCGAATGGCGCGAGAAATACGGCGCCGAGGCGTGGTCCGCGCTGGAGAAATACGCCGGCGGCCTGACGTGAGACGGCGCTTGCAGCGGCATCCTGCGTCCTTCGACAAGCTCAGGATGAGGCGCTTTTCTTTCCTGCATCGATCCCTTGATGCCACCCGCCCCTGTTCCTCATCCTGAGCCTGTCGAAGGACGCACGGGCCGTCTTGCAGCACCGGCGGTCGCGGCCCCGCTCCTGGTGGCGCTCGAGATCGTCGTGCTGTTCGCCGGCGTCGTCTCGCGCTACGCCTTCCGCAACCCGCTGACCTGGAGCGACGAGCTCGCCTCGATCCTGTTCCTGTGGCTCGCCATGCTGGGCGCCGTCATCGCATTGCGGCGCGGCGAGCACATGCACCTCACCGCCATCGCCAGCCGAGCGCCGCCGCGCCTGCGCGCGCTGCTCGACACCGTCGCCGCGCTGGTGGTGCTGGTCTTCCTCCTGCTGGTGATCGTCCCCGCGCATCGCTATGTCGAGGACGAGTGGGCCATCCTCACGCCGGCGCTGGAGCTGCACAACAGCCTGCGCGCCGCCGCCATCGAAATCGGCGCGGCGCTGATGATGGTGATCGCGGTGGCGCGCCTCGTCGAGCGCGCCGGAATGGCGCAGCTCGTGGCGGCGCTCGCCATCACCGCCGCCGTGGCGGCGGCGCTGTGGCTGGCGCGGCCGGCGCTGGCGGCGATGGGCGCCTATAACCTCGTCGTGTTCTTCGTGGCGCTGGTGGCGCTGTGCGTCGTCATCGGCGTCCCCATCGCCTTTGCCTTCGGCGTCGCCACCCTCTCCTATCTCGCGCTGATGACGCGCGTGCCGCTGATCGTCGCCATGGGGCGCATGGACGAGGGCATGTCGCATCTGATCCTGCTGGCGGTGCCGCTCTTCGTCTTTTTGGGCGTGCTCATCGAGATGACCGGGCTGGCGCGCGCCATGGTCGATTTCCTGGCCTCGCTGCTGGGCCATGTGCGCGGCGGGCTCTCCTACGTGCTGCTGGGCGCGATGTATCTCGTCTCCGGCATCTCCGGCTCCAAGGCGGCCGACATGGCCGCGGTGGCGCCGGTGCTGTTCCCGGAGATGAAGAAGCGCGGCGCCGCGCCGGGCGAGCTGGTGGCGCTGCTCGCGGCCTCGGGCGCCATGTCCGAGACCATCCCGCCGAGCATCGTGCTGCTCACCATCGGCTCGGTCACCAACATCTCGATCGCCGCCCTCTTCAATGGCGGGCTGCTGCCGGCGGCGGTGCTGGCGCTGGCGCTGGTCGCCGTCGCCTATCTGCGCTCGCGCGGCGAGGATCTCTCGGGCGTGCGGCGCGCGCGCCCCAAGGCCATCGCCCGCGCCTTCGTCATCGCGCTGCCGGCGCTGGTGCTGCCCTTCCTCATCCGCGCCGCCGTGGTCGAGGGCGTCGCCACCGCGACGGAGGTCTCGACCATCGGCATCGCCTACAGCATCGTCGCCGGGCTTTTCGTCTATCGCCAATTCGACTGGCGGCGGCTCTATCCGATGCTGGTCGACACGGCGTCGCTGTCGGGCGCCATCCTGCTCATCATCGGCACGGCGACGGCGATGGCCTGGGCGCTGACGCAATCGGGATTCTCCGGCCGGCTCGCCCAGACCATGGCCGCGGTGCCCGGCGGGCAATCGGGCTTCCTCGCCATCTCCATCCTCGCCTTCGCCGTGCTCGGCAGCGTGCTCGAGGGCATTCCCGCCATCGTGCTGTTCGGCCCGCTGCTCTTCCCGGTGTCGCGCGCCCTCGGCATCCACGACGTGCATTACGCCATGGTGGTGATCCTGGCGATGGGCCTGGGATTGTTCGCGCCGCCCTTCGGCGTCGGCTTCTACGCCGCCTGCGCCATCGGCCGCGTCTCGCCCGACGCGGCGATGCCGCGCATCTGGCCCTATCTCGGCGCGCTGCTGCTGGCGCTGATCATCGTCGCCGCCGTGCCGTGGCTGTCGATCGGGTTCCTTTAGGCGCTCGCCGCCGCCGGGAACTCGTGCACATGCACGTCATGCGCGGAATGGCGGCGCAGGATGTCGAGCGCGCGCGGCTCGGCCGCGGCGTCGGGGAGGCGCACCCACAGCAGCACGCCGCCGCGCTCGAGCTGCTCCCGCATGAAATGCTGCTGCTCCTCGCCGGCGACGCGGCCGAGCAGCGCGCCGACGGCGCCCGCCCCGCCGGCGGCGGCGACAGCCGCGCCCGTGGCAACGGCCGCCGCACCGCCGGTCGCCACGGTGAGCCCAGCCGCGGCGAAGGCGGCGAGAACCGAGGCGAGGCTGGTGCCGAGCACGCGGCCCTGGCGCACATCCGTGTCGCTCACCACGGCCGAGCGCTCGACACCGGGATCGTCCTCCGCGTCGCGGACATCGCCAGCGCGCCCCGCCACATGGCCTTCGAGGTCCTCGGGCGCGATGACGCTGATATCGGCGCGGTCGAAGCCGTGGCTCTGCAGATCCGAGACCGCCGCCTGCAGCGCTCCCGGATCGTCGAAGGCGGCGACCGCCTCGCGGATGGTCTCGGCCGGCTGGCCCACGCGCTCCACCATGCGTTCTCTCCCTTTGCTGTCCCCTGGAGGAACGAGCGGAGCGGGCGCGAGGTTCAGCTAGGGCGTCTCGGTCCCGGCGAGCGCCCCCAGCCAGTCGAGGCTGGCGCGCAGGCGCACCGCGGCGCCGATCGCGACGATGGCGGGCGGCTCGATCCCGGATGCCGCGACATCGGCGGCGGCGCGGCCGAGCGTCGTCTCCAGCACGCGCTGCGCCGCGGTGGTGGCCTTGCTCACCACCGCGACCGGGTCGTCGGCGCTGCGCCCGCCGGCGATGAGGCGCTTTGCTATGGCGTCGAGATGCTTCAAGGCCATGTAGAGCACCAGCACCGGCGCGCCCTGGGCGAGCGCCGCCCAGTCGAGTCCGTCGGGCACCGCGCCGTCGCTGGCATGGCCGGTGATGAAGGTGACGGCGGAGTTGATGTCGCGATGCGTCGCGGGGATGCCGGCGTAAGCCAAGCCGCCGATCGCCGCGGTGATGCCGGGGACGATGCGGAACGGGATGCGCGCGCCGGCCAGCGCTAGCGCCTCCTCGCCGCCGCGGCCGAAGACGAAGGGATCGCCACCCTTGAGGCGGAGCACGCGCTGCCCGGCGCGCGCCAGGCGGATGAGGCGCTCGGTGATGTCGGGCTGCTGCGGCGACGGCTTGCCGCCGCGCTTGCCGGCATAGTCGAGCGCCGCGCCCGGCCGCGCCAATTTCAGGATGCGCGGGTCGACCAGCGCGTCGTAGACCACCGTGTCGGCCTGCTGCAGCGCGTGCAGCGCCAGCAGCGACAGCAGCCCGGGATCGCCCGGGCCCGCCCCCACCAGCCACACCGATCCCGCCGCGAAATCCGGCAAGTCGAGCGAGGGAAAGACGGGATCGCGCGCCATAATGCGGCGCAGCCTACACCGGCGGGGGCGCAGGCGTCACCGGCCGGCCGATCGCCCGAGTGCTACACATTTCACCACCTGGCGGCGGCGCGCAGGCCGCCGGCCCCGTCCGGCCGCGCGTCTCGCACCGCGACAGCCAGCAATTCCGCGGCAGAGCGGGGCGCCGGAAGGCCGCGCGTGCCACGTGAAACATACAACTGTGCTACCGAGTGGACCATAAAGTGGACCAGAATCGGACCATGCGGCGGACCATCTCCGCATCAGAAAAGCGCGTTTCCCGACCAATACCGCTTCAGTAGCCACGCCAGCCCTGTCATCGTCGTCCGAGATCCGTAAGGAGGCCCGCCCATGGTCGAAACGAGGAAAATCGAGTTTCCCGGCGCCACCGGGGCCAATTTGGCGGCCCGCCTCGACCTGCCGGCACGGCCGCGCGCCTTTGCGCTCTTCGCCCATTGCTTCACCTGCGGCAAAGACATCTTCGCCGCCGCGCGGATCGCCGAGCGCCTCACCGCCAGCGACATTGCCGTGCTTCGCTTCGACTTCACCGGCATCGGCAGCAGCGAAGGCGAGTTCGCCAACACCAACTTCTCGTCCAACGTTCGCGATCTCGTGGCGGCCGCGAGCTACTTGCGGCAGAGCCACGCCGCGCCGTCCCTGCTGATCGGCCACAGCCTGGGCGGGGCAGCGGTCCTCGCCGGGGCGCCGCAAATGCCCGAAGCGACCGCTGTCGTCACGATCGGCGCGCCGGCCTCGGCCGCCCATATCGTGCATAATTTTGCCGCCGACCTGGCGGAGATCGCCGAGAAAGGCACGGCGGCGGTCACACTGGGGGGCCGTACTTTCACGATCACCAAGCAGTTCCTCGATGACATCGAAGGACAGAACTTCATCGATGGCTTGGCGAACATGAAGAAGGCGCTGCTGGTGTGCCATGCGCCGCGCGACGACTATGTCGGCATCGAAAATGCAAACGCGATCTTCACGGCCGCGCGGCATCCCAAGAGCTTCCTCTCGCTCGATACCGCCGATCATCTCGTGCGCAAGCGCGAGGATGCCGTCTACCTCGCCGACGTGATCGCCGCTTGGGCGTCGCGCTATTTGCCGGCGGCGGAAGAGGCGGCCGCGTTGCCGCCGGGCGTCGTCGAAGTGAGCGAGACGCGGACCGGGCATTTGATGCAGCGCGTGCGAGCGGGCCGCCATGTGC
>WNEZ01003567.1_pt1 | contig 20864 bp, 16 predicted proteins | sample 5400521 | NCBI WGS metagenome assembly WNEZ01 (sample SAMN13153339, study PRJNA577476) | soil metagenome | isolation source: 120 cm saprolite under Douglas fir tree site 2 hole 1 replicate 1 | place: USA:California | collected 2015-04-18 | reverse complement strand
GCTGGTGCTGGTGGTGGCAAGGCGGGGGCGCGGGCCCTTTGTCGAGCACGGGGCAAGGGTGATAGCGGTCGCGGTCGTCCTGGCCGAGTTCGCGTGGTGGATCCTCGCCATCGCTCAGGACAGATGGTCGTTCCAGTACAACCTGCCTCTGCACCTCTGCGAGGTAGGCTGCTTCGTGCTCGCGGCCGCGCTCTGGTGGCGCAAGCAGTTTGCCTTCGAGGTGGCCTATTTCTGGGGCCTTGGCGGCACGCTGCCCGGCCTTTTCACACCGAGCATCCCAGGCCACTTCCCCGACGCGGTGTACTTCCAGTACTACGCGGAGCACGGCCTGGTGGTGCTCGGGGCGCTCTACCTCGTGCTGGCCATGGGTATGCGTCCTGCCAGGGGCGCGGTCCTGAGGGTGTTCACGGCCACCGTCATCTATGCGGTCGCCGTCTGGTTCGTGGACCTTGCGACCAACGGAAATTACCTGTTCCTCAGGTACCTGCCGCCGACCAAGACCGCGCTGGACTACATGGGCCCGTGGCCGTGGTACCTCGTTACGGGGACCGTGCTGGCGATCGTCGTCATGAACGCGCTCTACATGCCGTTCGCACGCTCGGCGGCCCCGGCGCAGCAGCGCACCGGATAGCCTTCCACTCGGGCGGTAAGCTGATCGCCCAAAGGAGGGGACGGGTGACCAAGCAGCGCTGGATACTCGCGGCCGCGGTTCTCGGGTCAGGCATCGTGTTCCTGGACTCGACTGTCGTCAACGTTGCTCTGCCGCGTATCGGACGCGACCTGCCGCGAGCATTCCTCGGTGTCCTCGAAGGACAGTCGTACATCTACAACGCCTACCTGCTGACCCTCAGCGCCCTGCTCATCCTCGCGGGCGCGCTCAGCGACTACTACGGGCGTAAGCGGATGTTCATCTACGGCCTGGTGGGGTTCGGCCTCACCTCGGTGCTTTGCGGCCTGGCGCCAACCACGGAGCTTCTCGTGCTCTTCCGGGTCCTCCAGGGTGCGGCCGGCGCGATGCTGGTGCCGGGCTCGCTCGCGCTCCTGACCGCGAACTTCTCGGGTGAGGAGCAGGGCCGTGCGTTCGGAACCTGGGCCGGCGCCTCGGGCGCCACCACCATCCTCGGGCCCGTGATCGGAGGTCTGCTCGTCGACACCATCTCCTGGCGCGCCGCCTTCCTTATCAATGTGCCGCTGGTGCTCATCGCACTGTGGGCGACCTGGAAGCACGTGCCGGAGAGCCGCAACGACGAGGCGTCGCCGCAGTTCGACTGGGTGGGCGCGGGGATCGTGGCGCTCGCGGTGGGAGGCCTGGCATTCGGCGCGATTTATGGCCAGCAGCGTGAGTGGAAGGACCCCATCGGCTACGTCGTCCTGGCGCTCGGCGTCCTTGCGACGGCGGCGCTTCCCTTCTGGATGCGGAGCGCTCGCCATCCGCTCATCCCGCTCGACCTGTTCCGGTCGCGCAACTTCACGGTCACGAACATCTCGACGCTGGTCATCTACGGGTCGCTGTACGTCGTCTTCTACCTCGCCACGATTCGGAAGCCTCGCGGCGAAATACGGGCCGCGCATCTTCATGGCGGTGGGGCCCGCGCTCATGGCTCTCGGCGTGCTGTGGTTCGCCCGCGTGCCATCGTCGAGCACGCCGTGGCGGTTCGACCCGTCCAACCCCAGCACCTACGCGCCACCTCTCGCGTACTTCACCGACTTCCTGCCTGGCAACGTGATCTTCGGCCTCGGGATCATGATCATGGTCGCGCCCCTGACGACCGCACTCATGACGTCGGTGCCCGTGCGGCGCTCGGGCCTGGGCTCCGCGATCAACAACGCCATCTCGCGAGTCGGCCCGCAGCTGGCCGGGGCCTTGATCTTCATTTTCCTGACCGCGTCCTTCTATTCGTACCTCGCGCCGCGGCTGCCCGGCATCGATGTTTCGTCGGAAGCATTCCGGATCAACGTGAGCCCGCTCAACACTCCCGCCGACCCGCACATCATCGCGGTGGTGCGCGAGGCGTCGACAGCTTCATTTCACCTCGCCATGTTCATCGGGGTTGCCCTTCTGGTGGCGGGGGCGATCGTGAACGCCGTCGGGATTCGCAATGCGCTGGCCAAGAAGCCCGAAGCTGCCGTTGAGAGCCCCGCGGCCGCGGAGTAAAAGCATATGGACGTGCGCGCCGAGGTCGTAGACATCCTCGCCGGCTTCTCGCTTTTCGCGGACCTCACGACGCCGGAGCTCGAGAACCTGGTCGACTCGTTCGATGAGCAGATGTTCAGCGAGGGCGAACGTGTCGTCCGTCAGGGACTGTCGAGCGCCAGCTTCTACGTGATCCTCGACGGGGCGGCGACGATCCGAGTCGACGGCAAGGACCGCGCGACCCTGCGCTCTGGCGACTTCTTCGGCGAGATCTCGTGCCTGCTCGGCGAACCGCCGGTCGCCGACATCGTTGCCCAGAAGCAGCTGCGGTGCCTCGTCCTTCCCGGAACCTCGCTCGAGCGTTTTCTCGTCGCGCACCCTCGGGTCCTCTTCCGGCTGCTGCAGGGCGAGGCGCGCAAGGTGCGTACGACCACCAGATGGCTGACCTGACGGATAAGCCCTTTCCGCCCGGCCGCTATCCGCTGGTCGTGGTGGGCAGCGGGCCCGGCGCGATGCAGCTCACCTACTGCCTCGACCAGCTTGGGGTCGAACACGCCGTCATCAGCGCCGACGACGCGCCCGGCGGCATGTTCCGCCGTTGGCCGATCTTCCAGCGGATGCTCAGCTGGACCAAGCCGTTCGCCAATCACGAGAAGGCGACTCGTGCGTACGAGCGGTTCGACTGGAACAGCCTGCTGTCGGACGACGAACAGCTTCGGGCGATCATGCCGGCCGTCATGGACGGGACGTCCTACTTCCCGTCGCGGCCCGAGATGGAGAAAGGCCTCGCCACCTTCGCGCAGAGGGCGAGGCTACGCATCCGCCACGGCGTGCGATGGGAGAGCACACGCATCGACGGCAAGGACTTCGTGCTCACGACCTCGGATGGCGAGTACATCGCGCCCGCGGTCGTCTTCGCCGTCGGCGTCTCCGAGCCCTGGCGACCCAACGTGCTCGCGCTAGAAGGCGTGCAGCAGTACGGAGACCTGCGGCCGGCCGAGACCTACGCGGACCGGCGCATATTCATCGTCGGCAAGCAGAACTCTGGCTTCGAGATTGCCACCGGACTGCTGCCGTGGGCGCGGCAGATCGTGCTGGCCTCGCCGAGCCCGACCAGGCTGTCGGTGGACACGCGCTCGCTGGTCGGCGTGCGCGCGCGCTACGTCCAGCCTTACGAAGACTGGGCCCTCGCCGGTGGGGTGGTGATCCTCGACGCGTCGATCGAGTCGGTCGAAAAGACCGGTACGACATATCGCGTCCACACCAAGAGCCCAACCGACGCCAGCGCGCTCGTGTTCGAGGTGGACGACGTCATCGCCGCGACAGGTTTCGTGGCGCCTCTCCGCGACCTGCCGAACCTTGGCGTTTCCGTCTTCGGCCAGAGCCGGCTGCCGGCGCAGACGCCGTACTGGGAGAGCGCGACACTGCCCGGGGTGTACTTTGCCGGGACGCTGATGCAGGCCTCGCTCGGGCTGAAGCGGCACGGCATCCCGAGCAACTCGGGCGCTGTGCAGGGCTATCGCTACAACGCGCGCGTCCTCGCGCGCCATCTGGCCGAGGCCCGCTTTGGCGTCACGCTCGACAAACCACCGGTGCGTGCGAGCGACGTCGTATCGCTCCTGCTCGATGAGGTGACGCGCGGCCCCGAGGTCTGGCACCAGCGCTCCTACCTCGCGCGGGTGGCGAGCATGAGCGGCGACGGCATGGTCGACGCCGGCATCCAGCCGCTGGCGCATTTCGTGGACGATGACGCCGGCCATGACGCTGTGGCGGTCACGCTCGAGTCGAATGGCAAGGACGATCCGTATCCCGCCGTGTATGTGAGAGCGAAAGGCTCGGTCAAAGAGCACAGCCTGCCGCCGCATCCCTTGCTCGACTTCACCGGCGATTCGTATCGGAAGGAGCTGAGCGACCGCCTCGAGCCGCTGCTCGGCTCGGCGCTCGCGAGGTCGGCGTCGTGACAGCCCTGCCCAGCGGCACCGTCACGTTTCTCTTCACGGACATCGAGGGCTCGACGAAGCTCATGCAGCAGCTGGGCGATGCGTACGTCCAGGCCCAGGTCGACCATCACGCCATCCTGCGGGCAGCCTTCCAGAGCAGGAAAGGCGCCGAGCTGCGAACCGAAGGCGACTCGTTCTTCTGCGTGTTCCAGAGCGCGCTCGACGCATGCGGCGCGGCGGCCGACGCCCAGCGGGGCTTCGCGACGCACAAATGGCCGGAGGCCGGCGCGATCCGCGTGCGAATCGGTCTGCACACGGGCGAGGCGCCCCTGGTTGGCAACGAGTACATCGGTCTTGACGTGCACCACGCGGCACGAGTCGCCGCCTCCGCTCATGGCGGGCAGGTTGTGTTGTCAGAGAGCACGCGCGGCATCGTCGAGGAGAGCCTGCCGAGCGAGCTGAAGCTGAAGGACCTCGGCGTTCACCGCCTCAAGGACCTCGCGAAGCCGGAGCACCTGTTCCAGCTCGTAGTCGACGGGCTTCCGGACACGTTCCCGGCGCTGCGCACGCTCGACTCCACGCCGAACAACCTGCCCACTCAGCTCACCAGCTTCGTCGGCCGGGAAACGGATGTCGTCGAGGCGAAGGGTCTGCTGGCCGGCACTCGGCTGTTGACGCTGACCGGGCCGGGCGGCATTGGCAAAACACGCCTCAGCCTGCAGGTGGCTGCTGACGTGGTGCAGTGGTTTCCCGACGGCGTCTATTTCGTGCCGCTCTCGGCGGTGACCGACCCAGACCTGATCGCGTCTGCCATCGCCCAGTCGATCGGGCTTGTCATCGCGGGCAACGACCGGCCGCTCGACGCGGTGCTGGGGCACCTGCGCGGTAAGCGCTTGCTCCTTGTACTCGACAACTTCGAGCAGCTCATGCCCGACGGCGCGCCGGTGGTGGCCGGCATTCTGCGCGACAGCGCGGACGTGAAGGCGATCGTGAGCAGCCGCGCGGTGCTGCGCGTGTATGGAGAGCAGGAGTTCGCTGTCCAGCCGCTACGCGTGCCGGACCTGAAGGCGCTTCCGTCACTCGCGGCGCTGTCGCAGTTCGAAGGGGTCAAGCTCTTCATCGAGCGGGCTGTCGCGTCCAAGCACGACTTCTCGGCCACCAACGAAAACGCGCCGGCGATCGCGGGGATCTGCGAGCGAGTCGACGGCCTTCCGCTGGCGATCGAGCTCGCGGCGGCGCGGGTCAAGCTCTTCAGCCCTCAAGCACTGCTTGGCCGTCTGGACACGAGCCTGAATGTGCTCGCCGGTGGATCACGCGACCTGCCGGGCCGGCAGCAGACGTTGCGAGGTGCAATCGCCTGGAGCTATGACCTGCTCGACGAGCCCCAGCGGCGACTGTTTGCGCGGTTTTCGGTATTCGCGCGCGGCGCGAACCTCGGGCAGGCCGAGGCGGTTTGCGGACCCGCATCCGAGCTTGGTGTCGACGTGCTTTCAGGACTTGACGAGCTCGCGGATCAGAGCCTGCTTCGGCGCCTGCCCGACTTTGACGAACCGAGGCTGCTGATGCTCCATGTAATGACCGAATACGCCGCGGAGAAGCTGGACGCGTCCGGCGAGTCAGCGCTGATCCACGACCGCCACGCGGCGACCTACCAGGAGCTGGCAGAAGCCGCGGCGCCGCATCTGTTCGGTTCCGAACAGAAGACGTGGCTGGATCGACTCGCCCTGGATTACGACAACTTTCGCGCAGCCTTCGACTGGGCGCAGTCGAAAGGCGACGCCTTGCGCGCGATGTGTCTTGGCAGTGCGTACTGGCGGTTCTGGCAGATGCGGGGACACCTTCGCGAGGGCCGCGCCCGCCTGGAGGCGATCCTCTCCATGCCGAACTCACGCGATCACGTCGAGGAGCGGGCCATGGCGCTGGAGGCGGCCGGCGGCATCGCCTACTGGCAAGGGGACATGCCGGCAACGCAGATCTTTTACGACGAAAGCCTGGCGCTGGTGCGGGAGGGCGGCAATGCCGAGCTCATCGCCAACGCGCTCTACAACGACTCCTTTCCGTCCAACGTGACAGCAGAAGACATCCCCAAGGCGCGCGCCCTGCTTGACGAGGCCCTGCCGATCTATCGGCGGCTGGGTGATGAACCCGGCATTGCCAAGGTTCTGTGGGCGCTCGGCCAGTCCCACGTCCTGACCAACGAGGACGCCCTCGCGCAGCAATCGCTGGACGAGGCGGCGTCGCACTTCCGCAAGCTGGGCAACCTCTTCGGGCTAGGATGGGCGCAGTTCCTCCGGGCCCTCCTCGCCCTGAAGATGGGCGACCTGGCAGCCGGGAAAGCGCTGGCAGAGGAAGCCCTCAAGATCTTCGCCGACGCCAACGACATAAGCGGAGTGGTCCTTGTCCTGGACGCGATGGCAGAGGTGGCGTTCAGGGAAGGTGACATGGTCACCGCGGCGCGAATCGGAGGTGCAAGGGCGGCGCATGAGGTGGCGAGCGGGGCGGGCCTTACCACGGTGGTCGCCATGCGGGAAGCCTGGAGGTCAGATCACGACCTTGCCGGCGCACAGGCCGTGGCCTGGGCCGAGGGCCAGGCGATGACGTTGGAGCAGGCGGTCGAATACGCCCTGAGGTCCGACCCCGCGGTTCAGGCCAGCGCCTGAATAATCGGGCGATGCCGGCAGTAATCGTGAATATGCGATACCAGGCAAAGTGGAACGGAGCGGTCATCGCCGACAGCGATGAGACAGTCGTCGTCGAAGGCAATCAGTACTTTCCGATCGAGGCGGTCGTGGCGTCTAGCCTCCAGCCCAGCGAAACCCACACGACCTGCCACTGGAAAGGCCTCGCGAGCTATTACGACGTGGTGGTGGATGGCAAGGTGAATTCCGACGCTGCGTGGTACTACCCTGAGCCAAGCGAAGCCGCCGCGAATATCAAGGATAGGGTTGCGTTCTGGCACGGCGTGAAGGTCGAGCCGGCCCCGTAGAAATCACCGTCGGGAGGGTCTGGCCGTGGGCCTCGAGATGCGGAGCACCTGCGAAACCTGCGGCCGGCCGCTGAAGATCGACGGCGCCGCCTACATCTGCAGCTTCGAGTGCACGTTCTGCGCGGAATGCGCGCAGGAGCAACACCGCCTGATCTGCCCCAACTGCCAGGGCGAGCTGGTGCCCCGGCCAAAACGATCGAGTAAGGACTGAAGCGCCTGACGAAGGCGAGCCCCGTTTCGGCGAACGTCTCGCGGGGCGTAAGGGCGGCGGGCATGTGCCGCATCATCTCGAGCCAATCGAGGCCAACTACTCAAACAAGGGGCGCTGCAATGATCGTTCGTAACTTGGTGGAGTTGACAGGAACCGAGCGAGATGTTCGTGGAGACGGATGGCGAAGCCGCAGGTTCCTACGTCGGGACGACGGCGTGAAATTCTCGCTTCACCTCACCGAGATCGACGCCGGCACCGAGCTCGAGCTCGAGTACGCGAATCATTTCGAGGCCAACTACTGCATTGCCGGCAGCGGCGAGGTAACTGAGGTGGCGAGCGGAAAAGTCCACAGGCTTGACCCCGGCACCATGTACACGCTGGACCAGCACGATCGACACATCCTGCGCGTGACGAGTTCCATGACTCTGCTTTGCGTTTTCTGGCCCGCGCTGGTCGGCAATGAAAGTCATGACGCGGGGGGTGGTTATCCCAGCGTCGAAGGCGAGGGTTGATCGCGGGGTCGAGCCAGCTATTCGGTCGACAAACACTCTCGACAATGGACAGGTGCTCGTGCACAAATTCCACCGATAGAAGCAGGCTTGTCGGCTGTTACTCACGTCGGCTACCTTGATTCCGTGCGTGGGCGGCTGGGGTCGGTTGGCATCGTCGCGGCCCTGGTCGTGCTTTTCGGATCTTTGTCAGGCACCTCCTGGGTGGACCACACCCAAGCCGAGAAGGTCGCTTCCGCGCCAGCCGGAACGAGCCCACCCAGCGGCATGATTCTTGGATCTCTATCTGAGCCGGCCTGCCCAAGTGCCCCCGCTCCCGACGAGGTCGCCGCTCCGGACTACCCCCAAGCGAGATGGATTCCGGCGGCCGCGGGCAACTTGTCGGTGGCGAACCGCCCCCACGATTGCCCGGTCGACATGATCGTCATACACGACACTGAGGTTCCCCTTGCCCAGGCAGTCCGGATCTTTCAAGACCCGATCATGCAGAGGTCAGCGAACTACATCGTGTCTGCCAGCGGGCAGATCGTGCAGATGGTGCACGAGAGAGACATCGCGTGGCATGCGGGGAACTGGGACTACAACACCCGAGCGATCGGCATCGAGCACGAGGGCTACGCGTGGACGCCGGGCTCGTTCAGCAAAGCGGAATACCAAGCCAGCGCGCATCTGGCGGCTTCGATCTGCTCGCGATGGGGCGTACCGATGGATCGCACCCACGTCATTGGGCACTACCAGGTGCCTGACGATCACCATCCGGGCATGTTCGGAGGTGAGTCGCACCGCACCGATCCGGGCCCGTACTGGGATTGGAGCTACTACCTCTCTCTGGCGGCGTCCGACGCTAAGGCTCTTCCGAGCCCGCCGCGGATGATGGTCGATCCCGTGGCCATAAACGGTTTAGACAGCGCAACCGTCACCTGGCAACCGGCGCGCTCGTGCCGCCTCCCGATTCTCGGGTACACCGTCCTCGCCGAGCCCGGCGACCTCAGCTCGTACCTGCCGGCAACTGCAACCTCGGCGACATTCAACAACTTGCAGCCGGGCACGATCTACACGTTCAGCGTTACCGCCATCGACGGCGATGGCCAGGACAGCGTCACCTCGAATGCAGTCATACCCGGACGCTGCAATGCGATCGAATTGAGTGCGTTGCAAAACTCGCCCCAACCGTATGGCAGCAATGTGCGGCTCTACGGCGCTGCGACAGGTTGTCGCATACCGCGCTACGCCTTCGCGTTGTTGTCGCCTGGGTCGAGTACGTGGACATTGGCACGGCCCTACTCGAGTGCTCCGGTCTTCTACTGGCGTACCACCGGTTATGCGTCAGGGACGTATTCGATCAGGCTAATGGTCCGTGACGCCGGCAGCCCGGGGACCTACAACAGTGTCCTGGGCAGCTATGACGGTTACCGGGACGCGATGTACACGGTCACCGCGACACCCTACAGCTCGATTGCCGTTTCTCCCGCGTTCCTCCGACGCTTTTCGGCCTAGTTATCGATTCTCCTAGAGGCTATCAATCGTTTGTTGATCTCACCCAGCCCGTCGCGTCACCATGGCTGAGGTCAAAGCCAATAGAGAGGGACATAGATCAGTTCGCCGAGTTCGTGCGCGTCGAGAGCGGAAGGTGGGCGGACATCATCCGCGCTCTGGAGCGAAGGTGGAGTAGGGGAGACATCATTCCGGCGGAAGCGGGCTCCTGCAAATGGCGCACAAGCTGACTCATCTCTCCGCGGTCGAGCTCGCGCGGCTCGTGCGCACGAAAGAGGCGAGCCCGGTCGAGGTGGTCGAGGCGCATCTCGCGGCGATCCAGAAGATCAATCCCGCGGTCAACGCGTTCTGCACCGTCGCCGCCGAGAATGCGCTCCTCTGGGCGCACGAGGCGGAGCGCGCGGTGAAGAAGCGCGCGAAGCTCAAGCCCCTGCACGGGTTCCGGTCGCGATCAAGGACCTCACGCCCACGGCGGACATACGCACGACCTTCGGCTCGACGCTGTTCCGCGATCACGTGCCCACGGAGGACGCGGAGGTCGTCCGCAGGCTGAAGGCGGCGGGCGCGATCGTCCTCGGCAAGACCAACACGCCCGAGTTCGGCGCGGGCGCGAACACGGTGAACAAGGTGTTTGGCGCGACGCGCAATCCCTGGAACACGGCGCTTTCGGCCTCGGGCTCGACCGGGGGCGGCGCGGCGGCGCTCGCCGCGCGCATGGCGCCGCTTGCCGAGGGCTCGGATTTCGCCGGCTCCCTGCGTACCCCGGCGGCCTTCTGCGGGGTGGTCGGCCGGCGCACCACGGCGGGACTCGTTCCCAAGCACCCGGCGACGATGCCCTGGCACGACCAGAGCGTGGCCGGGCCGATGGCGCGCTCGGCCGAGGACTGCGCGCTGCTCCTCGATGCGATGACCGGGCTTTCAGGAAAGTCGCCGCTCTCCGCTCCCGCGCCGTGGAGGAGCGCGCGCGAGGCGGTCGCGAAGGCGAGGAGCCTGAGGGGCCTGCGCCTCGCCTACGCGCCCGACATCGCCGGAATCGGCGTGGACGAGGAGATCGAGCGCATCTGCCGCACCGCGGCGCGCGATCTGCGCGACGCCGACGGCGCGGAGCTCGAGGAAATCGAATTCAGCCTGTCCGACGGGCGCGACGCCTTTCTCGCGCTGCGCGGCGAGGCGATGGTGGGCAATCATTTCGACCGGCTCGACCGCATCGGCGAGCTCGGGGACAACCTCGCCGGCAACATCCGTGTGGGGCTCGCGCTCACCATCAGCGAGATCGCGCGCGCGGAGCGTAAGCGCGCGGAGATCTGGCACCGCTGGCGCGCCCTCTTCGAGCGCTACGACGCGCTCCTAACGCCGACCGCTCCCGTTGGGCCGTTTCCGGTGGAGAAGAACTATCCCGAGGCGGTCGAGGGCAGGCGGATGCAGAACTACATCGACTGGATCGGCCCGACGTTCCTGGTGTCGCTCGCGGCACTGCCCGCGGCGAGCGTGCCCGCGGGGCTCACCGCCGCGAGGCTGCCGGTGGGGCTGCAGATCGTCGGCCCGAGATTTTCCGAGCCGATGATCCTGACAGTCGCGAAGTTCACCGAAGAAGCGCACCCGATCGGGCTGCCGCCGAATTGCGCATAAGCTGCGCCATCGATCAGTCGGTTTGCGCACCAGGAATATAAGGGCCCACTAATACGCCGACTCGCCCGCGCGCCGTTCTTGTAACAGAGCGTTACGGCGCTGGTGTCGAGCGGAATAATCGCGCAGAGTTTCTGTTCAAGCACGAACCTGAATGGGCACTAGAAAATAGCGAAGCTGTCAGGAGCGCTGCGGTGCTCCGGTACGCCGAGGAGTGCGCTGCGTGCGGTGAGGCGCTGACACCAAATCTCGGAGTCCGACCGGTGCTGTTAGCAGGCTGTTCCCTGCTTCCGTCGGGACCGCATAACTCGGCAGGCGGTTCCGCGTCATCCGGTTGTCGGGCAGGTTCAGCGGCGTGATGGCCACCGGGATCGATGTTGGCCGTGGGGAACGTTGCCTGCGTCCAGTACACAAGTCCCATTGACGGTCCATCCGGCTTCGGGTACCTCCGCAGTAGCTGCTACTCAGGAAACTCGATTCTGGCTTCGGAGATTCCAGGTTTTGAGCGCAACCGAGCTCGGCGAAGGTCTTGGGTGGCTCCCCTTTTCAGGTTTCGGCCAGGACCGCCGCAGGCCGGATCCAGCCAGTCCCGCCGTCGCGGCACATGTCCCTTGCTTCGCCACTCTGATTGATGCAAACGTGTCCGCTGACATGACCCCGCTGAAGGCGACTGGCGTCTGAATGCTGACCGCGAGACCTCTTGAAGTCAATCCGGAGGGGTGTCCACCTGCGCCTGCCCTGGCGATGCGCAGGACCGGCGGGCTCATGCGCCCACGCAAAAAGGGCAAGTTCCTGACGATCGGACCGGAGAAGTTCTACATCCGGGGAGTCACCTACGGCGCCTTTCGTCCCGATGTCAAGGGTGCTGAGTATCACGACCTTGAAATCGTGGACCGGGACTTTGGGCTCATGGCCGCAAACGGATTCAACACCGTCCGCATTCCCCACACCATCCCGCCCCGCGCCTTGCTCGACGTCGCGGCACAGCACGGGCTGCACGTCATGGTCGGTCTGTCCGCGGAGCAGTATGTCGGGTACCTCACGGACACACATCGAGCCCCGGACATTCGTCGGCTGGTCCGCGCCAAGGTGCGTAGTGTGGCGGGGCACAGCGCATTGCTCTGCTACGCCCTGGGCAATGAGATCCCGGCGTCGACCGCTCGGTGGCTGGGCCGGCGACGTGTCGAGAGCTACCTAGAACAGTTGTATCGCGTTGTCAAGGCAGAGGACCCAGACGGCCTGGTCACGTACGTTAACTACCCGTCTACAGAGTATTTGCAGCTTCCATTCCTGGACCTGGTTTGCTTCAACGTTTATCTGGAGGATCAGCGCCGGCTGCAGTCGTATTTGGCGCGCCTGCAGAACCTCGCGGCCGATCGCCCACTAGTCATGAGCGAAGTCGGCCTCGATTCACTGCGCAACGGCGAGGACAAACAGGCTGAGGTGCTCGACTGGCAGATTCGAACCGTGTTCGCTGCCGGCTGCGCCGGCGTTGTTCTCTTCTCCTGGACGGATGAATGGTTCCGCGCTGGAGCCGCTGTCGACGATTGGCGGTTTGGCCTCACCGATTGGGACCGCAAGCCAAAGCCAGCTCTGGCGGCGGTAACAGCGGCATTCGCAGACGTCCCTTTCTCGTCAGCGGGCAGCTGGCCGCGCGTCTCGGTCGTGGTGTGCAGCCGCAACGGAGCTCGCACGATCGCAGACTGTCTCGAGGGCCTCCGCAGCGTCAGGTATCCGGACTTCGAGGTCATCGTGGTGGACGACGGATCGACAGACGACACGGCCACCATCGCCCGCCGATACGGCGCTCACGTCATCCAGACTCCTAACTGCGGGCTGAGCAGCGCTCGTAACACGGGCCTCGAAGCGGCCACGGGCGAGGTGGTGGCGTATCTCGACGACGACGCCTGGCCTGACCCGGACTGGTTGGTGCACTTGACAACCGCACTTTCTCAGGACGGCTGTGCGGCTGCAGGCGGGCCCAACCTCCCGCCCGCGGGCGACGGCCCGATCGCGGACAGTGTGGCCAATGCTCCAGGGGGGCCGAGCCATGTCCTTCTCTCGGATCACATCGCCGAGCACCTTCCCGGGTGCAACCTGGCCGTCTGGAAGCGGCGTCTCCAGGCCATCGGTGGCTTTGATCCGCAGTTTTGCGTCGCCGGTGACGACGTTGATGTCTGCTGGCGGCTGCAGCAGGAAGGGTGGCACCTCGCGTTCGCGCCGGGCGCCGTGGTGTGGCACCACCGGCGAAACTCGATTGGAGCGTACTGGAGACAACAGGTTGGCTACGGCAAGGCCGACGTCCTCTTGCAAGACAAGTGGCCGGACAAGTACAACCCGGCGGGGCGGCCCCTGTGGGCGGGGCGGATCTATGCGGGCGCCTCGCGGATGCTCGGCCGATCACGCGTATACCACGGAACATGGTGTGCGGCTCCGTTTCAGTCGCTCTATCAGTCCTACCAGAGCAACTTCTGGTCGTTGCCCCTGACGCCTGCCTGGTTCCTCATGCTGCTCGTACTCGCCGGTTTGTCGATCACCGGCGCGCTCTGGTCGCCCAGCCTTATCGCACTTCCGACTCTGGCGTTGGCGCTTGGCCTCACGGTAGCAAGAGCGGTACACAACGCCCTGGAGGCTTCATTTCCTGAGCCCCCTAGCGCGGGGCTGTGGCGTTTGTCCGCCTTGACAGCGCTGCTAAATGTGATTCACCCCACGGCCCGACTCTGGGCTGAGTTGAAGTGGCAGGGTGCTTCGCTTCGACGGCGCCGTCTCCGGCTCGCTCCGTTATGGCCGCGCCGTGGCGCGCTTTGGACGCGGAAAGCCGAGCCATTGGTGGGCACGTTGACTGCGATAGCCGGTGACCTCCGTGAGGCCGGCGTGCGAGTTCGCCGCGGCGGAGATTTCGACCGGTGGGACCTCGCAGCCGACTTGGCGATTGCCTCGGCTCGGCTGCTGATGGACATCGAGGAGCATGGCGCTGGACGGAGGCTGGTCCGCTTCAGGATCTGGCCGCGATGGCCCGTGGCAGTGGTGCTGCTGGTGGTAGGGCTTGGCGTCGCGTCGATACTGGCCATTGTTGGCGGGGCGTGGTCCGCGGCGTTAATGCTCGGCGTTGTCGCCGGGCTGTTGCTGATGACGTGCCTCAACGATGCAATGACTGCAATGGCCGCGATTGGGAGCGCGATAGACAACGCCGTAGGTGTTCGTGACTGACCGCGCGGGCCGGAGCCGCGCGCCGGCACTCACCAGACGCCTTCTGGAACAGCTGGCGCCGTACTGGCGGCAGCTGGCATTCTGCCTAGCCCTCGATCTCGCTCAAATGCCACTGGCCTTGCTGATGCCGCTACCACTCAAGCTGGCTGTCGACAGCGTCCTCGGCACGCGGCCGCTCCCGACGGTCCTGACCGCCCTGCTGCCAGGTTCCGTGCAGTCAGGCCTCCCCCTTCTGGCGATCGTCGCACTCCTCATGGTGGCGGTTGCGCTGTTGACGCAGCTGCAGTTGCTCTTGAGCACTTTCTTGCGCACCCGCCTCGGCGAGTGTTTGGTACTGGGACTCCGAGCTGACCTTTTTGAACACTCACAGCGACTCTCTCTCGGTTACCACGATGCTCGGGGTTCCGCGGACACGGGCTACCGCATCCAGTACGACGCTGCGGCCATCCAGTACGTCACGGTGGACGGAATCCTTCCTGCCTTCGGAGCCGCCTTCATGCTCGCCGGCATGGTTTACGTCACAGCGCGAATCGACCTGGAGCTAGCTGCGCTGGCGCTCGTCATCGTGCCAGTGTTATTCCTTCTGCTCCGAAGCTGGCGAGTTCGTCTGCGCCGCCAGGCTCGAGAGGTCAAGGAGCTGGAGAGCAGGGCGGTGTCGGTGGTCCAGGAGGTACTCACATCGCTCCGGGTTGTGAAGGCCTTCGGCCAAGAGGTGCGTGAGGTGCGGCGATTTGCAGTACGTGCCCGCGACGGTGCCAATGCACGAGTCCGACTGGCACTCGTCGAAGCGCTCTGCCCTGTTCATTGGCATTTACCACGTTCGCTCCGGGTTGCTGACTCTGGGCGAGTTGCTTCTCGTGATGGGCTACCTGGCACAGCTCTACGAGCCCATTCGGACCACCAGCCGGAAGGCGGGAAGCCTGCAGACTCACCTGGCCAGTCTGGAGCGTGTGTTCACGCTTCTCGATGAACCGGACGACGTTCGGGAGAGCTTCAATGCGCGACCGGTGGTGCGCGCATCCGGCGGGGTCACGTTCCAGGACGTGTCATTCGGATACGGCGAAGACAGCATTCTCGAGCGAGTCAACTTCCACGTCCCCGCAGGTGGTCGCGTGGGCGTCGCAGGGAGTTCCGGAACCGGGAAGACGACCCTTCTCAACCTCATGGTGCGCTTCTTCGACCCTAGCCAGGGCCGGGTGCTGCTCGACGGGCTCGACCTGCGCGCGTATCGCGTTCGAGACCTACGCGCTCAGTTCGCGATCGTCCTGCAGGATCCAGTTCTGTTCTCGGCGACGATTGCCGAAAACATTGCATATGCACGTCCAAGCGCGCGTGAGGATGAGATCGTCGCGGCTGCGCAAGCAGCTGGCGCGGATGCCTTCATCAACTCCATGCCACAGGGTTACCTGACCCAGGTCGGTGAGCGTGGGATCCGACTGTCTGGCGGCGAGCGTCAACGGGTTGCTCTGGCAAGAGCATTCCTCAAGGACGCGCCGATTCTGATTCTTGACGAACCTACGAGCTCGATCGATATCAAGACCGAAGCCGGAATTCTGCAGTCGATGGAGCGACTCATGGCAGGCCGTACGGCGTTTATCGTGGCTCACCGTCCAAGCGCGTTGCGAAGCTGCGACCGTGTTCTAAGGATTGAGGACGGGCGAGTGCGATGGCTGCGACCAGCAGCAAGCAGTCGCCGCGGGAGGGTCGTCAGTGCCAATGCTGATGCATCAGCAGTGGCCGGCACGAGGCCATGACCACAACCGTCAACGTTCAGGCGCCGACTCGTCATCCGGCGCTGCAGGCGTGGTCCGACGCTCGCGGCACCAGTTCAAAACCTGCGCGAGTGGAGTCCTTGAAACAAACGCGCAAGACTGAGGTCTACCGGATTCAAGGAGTAGGGCCGGAGGGCGGCAATGTCATCGCGAAACGCGGGAGGGCACTCCTGGTCGAACGCGAGCGACGCGTTTATGAGCATGTCCTGAGCCGGCTCCCAGCCCTTGGGGTCAGCTACCTCGGAACCTTGGTCGACCGGGGCGGTCGGTTTGCATGGCTATTTACCGAGGAAGCGGCGGGTGAAGCTTATTCACCGTCCCTTTCGGAACACCGAGCGTCAGCGGCGAGATGGCTGGCTCAACTGCACCGCAGCACATGTGCCTTATCGCAGGATGACTGGCTGCCCGACCGCGGACCGGCCCACTACTGGCGTCGTCTCAACGCTCTACGGTCGGCCATCGGATTCCGGCTGTCCCAGCCGGTTTGGAATGCGGATGAGCGCCGGGCCTTGGATCAAGTCTCTGAAGCATGTGCTGCAGTCGATCGGACATGGAGTCGGGTGGAGGCGGCGTGCGGGGGGGTGCGTGCTTCCCTGGTCCACGGGGATTTCAAACAGAAGAACCTTCGCGTTCGTCCCGGTCAAGGCGGGCCGGAGCTGGAAGCTTTCGACTGGTCCAACTGCGGCTGGGGGGTGCCCGCGGTCGACCTGGCGCAAAGCAGTTACGCCGATCGTCCTCTAGGCGCGAACCCTGACCTCGATGTCTACCAGTCCGAGGCGGCGCCGGGTCAACCCAGACTGACCTCGTCGAAGGTGGAAGCACTCGCTCTCGCCGGTCGGGTTTTTCGATGCCTCGACATGATCGGGTGGGAAATGGTCTGGATGTCGGCAGCGCGCATGTCACGCTCGGCTGGCGAAGGCGGGTCATGGCATCAGCGTCCACTCGCGAATCTGCACACTTGCGCCGACGAGATGCGCTGGGCGTCAGCTGACTTATAGGATGGCCGGCGAGCCCCTCCACCTGCGCCAGAGCTATCCCGATCTTGATTCTCTAACGCATGGCCTGCGGGTGGCCCTGGGTGTCGGTGAGGGCCTGCAAGTGTTGCAGCGAAATCCGATGCGACTACCCCACACATTCCCAAGCGAGGTGGTCACCTGCCGCTTGGCGGATGGCCGTGAGCTCAGGCTTTTCTGCAAATACCAGAAGGGCGAGGGACACCCATCACACGGTCATCGCGGCGGACTCGCCCGCGAGGCGGCCGTTTATCGGCAAGTGCTCATGTCCTCTTCGTCGTCTGCTCCCCACTTCTATGGGACTTATCGGAATCGCGGCGGTGGGGAGATATGGCTCGTCATTGAAAACATCGACAGCCGCCGCCGAGTGCTCGACACGACTGCGCCACAGCAGCCGGGCAGTGGGCCGCAAGCCGGCATGATGCCGAAGGCTGCCAGCTGGTTAGGGCGTTTTCACGCAGAACATGAGATGAAGCCCTACCTCTTCCGGGAAGGCTTTCTAACGGCGTACGACTTCGACTACTACAACGCCTGGGCTCGTCGCGCTGCGCTAATTGCGGCCCGTCAGGAAATCGCGCTGCCATGGGTGGCCACCGTTTGCGCGCGAGCTACCGAAGAATTGATGAGGAAGCTTGTAGACCCGCCGTTGACGCTGATCCATGGCGAATTCTATCCAGCAAACATTTTGGTCCGAGACGGTGTGATCTACCCTGTCGACTGGGAGTCGGCGGCGATCGCCGCAGGCGAGATCGACCTCGCGGCCCTGGTAGAGCACTGGCCCGCAGAGATCGCGCATCGTTGTCGCGACGAGTATGTGGCTGCGCGGTATCCGCGGGGGGAGCCGCCTGATCTCGAGTTGCGCCTTGAGGCTGCCCGCCTCTACCTGCATTTTCGCTGGCTGGGTGAGCACGCCGGGTGGAATATGAATCATCGTCTGTCATGGCGGTTGGAGGACTTGCGAGTGCGGAGCATTCAGTTGGGGTTGCTCCCCTCCCCTCGCTAGCCACTTTCGACGAGACGTCCAGCGTTTGGCCGGCCCGAGGAAACGACAGCAGTGCTCACCTCCAGGGACTGAACCAATCTTGCTGCCAAATGACGCGAAACCGGGGGCGTTACTCCGCACTGCCGGCGAGATCTACGTTCAACGAGCGCTCTTCCGGAGTAGCTCCGCGGTAAATTGGGCGCTGTTAACGATCTAGCCGCGGCCAAAGCTGCATAGGCGCATGCGGTGACTGCAGTTGCGAAACGCAACGGGCGGTTCAGCACATTCAGCTCGTCGTGCGGAATCGCAGCCAGTCATGACATGTGGCCCTTGCGGCTAACAGCATCGGCGCTCCCATTCGAGAATCCATATCCGAGTACGTGGAATGCCGCTGCGTGCTGGGATTTGTCACGTTTGCGACAGGCGTTGCTGCCCGGAACGCTGATCTTTCCGGTCGACCCGAAGGGGTAGGGACGTCTCTCGTCAACGGCTCGGCTTGGCCCAGACGCCGCGGTCCTGCAGAAGCTTGATCTGGGGCTCGATCACTTTCTTCCTATACTCTTCGTGTTTCATCGGCTCGCGCTTGAGATACAGGTTCTTGGGATAGATCGGCTGCTCGTAAAGGAGCTGATAAAGCTCTGTACGCAGGTCCTTGAGCCAGTCTTGCCGACGATCCGGCCCTTGTAATCGATCACAAACGAGCGGCCGCCGAAGGTGTCGATGGGGGTCGTCTCCTCCGGAAAGAGGTAATAGGTGCCCATGTTGGGCGCCACCACGTACATGTTGTTGTCGAGCGCCCGGGCCCGGCTCTGTATCTCGAACATCTCGTTGCCAGTGGCCGGATGTGGGTAGGAGGCGCGATAGACGACTTCGGCGCCGTTCAGCGCGAGAGCACGTGCGTTCTCAGGATACGAACCCTCGTTTGCCATCATGATGCCGAGCCTGCCGATCTCGGTGTCGGCCACCGGCCAAAATGCGTCCAGGTTGCGTCCGTACCTCTCGATCCACCAGTCGTAAATGTCGTGCGGGCAGACTGAATGCTCGACCGGGAACAAGGGCGAGACCTTGTAGTGCTGGAGAATGACCTCGCCCGAGGGGTTGATGATGAAACCGACGTTGAAGAAGCGGTCCTTCACCTCAGGATGACGGGCCTTGGCCTGCGCTATCACGAACACGTCGTACTGGCGCGCCAGCCTGCCCAGCGCTTCTGTCTCCTCGCCCGGAATGTCGATGGCGCAGGTGCGCGCGAACTCAACGTGGTCCAGATCCATCACCTCGTCGTTGAACGCCTGCAGCGCACCTTCCGGGATCGCGATCAGGCGGACCGGCAGGTCGAGGCTCGAAAGCCAAGAAGCCGCCTTGACCAGATGGGCCAGATGCTCGAGGTTGATCTTGATGTCCTCCCGCTGGCGGATACCTCTAACGGTTGGTACGAGGCCGACTGCGGTGTAAGGGCTGATCATTCCGATACCTCCATGTCAACTCGAAGCTGGCCGGCAATTCGTCGTCAGTTTCATAAAACGAAAACCGAGAAAGCCGCGCGCGGTTCAACGAGGATTAGCCGATACCCGCGAGGCGGCCGTTGGATTGAGCTGCGGCGATGAAATACATGACATCCCCGCGAGCCGAAAAGATCTCCAGCTAGCAAGCCTGACGCCGCTTCTGACGCCAGTTGACGCCAGTAACCGTGTAACACCCCGGCACAGGGCGATACTGGGCGGCAAAACAAGTTCAGCACCTAGAATTCGGGGACCCTTCCGGAGTAGCTCAACGGTAGAGCAGGCGGCTGTTAAGGATCTGAGGACGGTCACGATCCGCTGCCGCGTGAACTCGATCGGGGCTGGTCCGGCGGCCACCCGTCCGTTTTCTGACTGCAGTTGAAACGACTGGCAGGCGGTTATTCGTATTCATGCTACCGTCGAGTCGCTGGCTGTTCTGGCTCCCGCCGGTGCGCCATAGATGGTCGGTGAGTACTGGGTTCCCGGCGGCGGCGGGGGCAGGCCAGGCCCGCGGACTGCCAGTGCGTCCATCGTCGGATCACCAGTAGAAGCGTTCGGCTGAGCGCCGGCCTGTGCAAGTTCGGCTGCTGCGCGACAAAACGCCTTCGGCTGCACCATGACAAAACCGTCTCGGTTGATGCTTGTCGTGGTTTCGACTGATGTCTTACAGGTGTCCCGGCTGATGCTTGACACTTCCTTGCATGAGGGAGATGAGTGTGGCTGAGCAGAGAAACAAGGCAGTCCGGCGTTCGCAATTATGGTCGAGGGATGATTCCGGCCAGGCCCCACTGTCGCTTTACGTCGGGCGACCCGTAGGCGCAACTCGCCCATGGGTGGCGAAGAAAAGCTAGCGTGATCCTTTCTGAATAATGGGCACGAGCTTCGTTGGGCGGCAAACCGAGCTCGCACTGCTCGAAACCATCTGCTCGAACGCGATCGCAGAGGAGACTCCGTCCGCCGTTCTGATCTCAGGACCCCCAGGATCTGGCAAGTCGCGGCTGCTGACGGAGTTCGCTAGCCAACAGCGACGTCTCCGCCCGCTGCGCATGGTCGGCTACGAGGCTGGCAATCGGGTTCCTTTGGCCGCGGCGGCGGATCTGATGCGTGAACTCGGCAAGGTGTCCGGAGCAGGCGCGATGTTGAGCGAGCTTCTTTTCGAACCGACACCCGCCAAGCACAGTTCGCTCGAACCCCTGCGAATATTCGAGGCCGCGCGACGGGCCCTGCTCGGATTCGCCGATCCGCTTTTGCTCGTCGTTGACGACGTCCAGTGGATAGACGAGCTCTCAGCGGCTCTATGCGCTTACCTAGTACGCACTGCGGTAACTGAGCAGACGGAATTTGTCGTGATCGCGGCCGGTCGGCCGTCGCACGAAACGATTGTGTTCTGGGACTCCTTGATCAAGGAGCTCGGCACCGAGCGAGTGACAAGTATTGAGCTCGGTCCTCTCGAACGCGAAGACGCGGTACAACTCGTCAGACAGGTCG
>WNEZ01005771.1_pt1 | contig 20881 bp, 17 predicted proteins | sample 5400521 | NCBI WGS metagenome assembly WNEZ01 (sample SAMN13153339, study PRJNA577476) | soil metagenome | isolation source: 120 cm saprolite under Douglas fir tree site 2 hole 1 replicate 1 | place: USA:California | collected 2015-04-18 | reverse complement strand
AAGAGCTGTCCATTCTGGAGCAGGCGACTCGTCGCGTGGCCGACGAGCTCATCAAAAAGTCGGGAGCGAAGCTGCCTTACCTCGTTGGCACGATGATTGAATTGCCGCGCGCCGCGCTGCTCGCCAACGAAATTGCGGAGGTGGCGGAGTTCTTCTCCTACGGCACCAACGACCTCACACAAACTACAATGGGGCTTTCCCGCGATGATGCCGGCCGGTTCCTGCCGGATTACGTCGACGAGAAAAAGGCCGGAATCTTCGCCGCAGACCCTTTTCAATCTCTCGATACGAAGGGCGTCGGCATGCTGATGCGCTGGGGAATTGAGCGGGGTCGTAAGACGCGGCCCAAGCTTAAGGTCGGGATTTGCGGAGAGCATGGCGGAGACGCTGATAGCGTAAAATTCTGCCACGCGCTGGACATGGATTATGTAAGTGCTTCGCCATTCCGTGTTCCCATCGCGCGTCTCGCGGCCGCGCAGGCCGTTATTCAAGAAAAACTTGAGAGAGCCAAGAAACACAAATGAGCAGCGCTGAAAGCCCGAATCTTTTCTCCAAGTAAAGCTTGAATTCGTCGGCGTGCAGACATCAGAGCGGCTATTCCGAAGCAAATGGCGTGGCACTACCCTCACGTCGGCATCTTGAAGAAGAAGTAGAGACCCAGAAAGAAGAACGTGATGTCGGTGGACCACGCGGCAAGAAACGGCGGCAGTTGTCCGACTCCGCCCATCGCTTCCAAGAGCCGCGCGCCGGTCCAGTAGAGGATCCCGATGCCCACGCCAAGGGCCACGCCGCCGATGGCGCCGCGCGTTCCGACCAGAAAGGCGAAGGGAATCGCCAGCAACATGCTTACCGGCGCAATCAAAGGGAATGCCAGCTTCACGTGCCACTGCACCGTCAAGTTGGAGACGTCGAATCCCGCGCGGTGCAATCCATCAATGTAGCGGCGAAGCTCGCCCCAGCTCATCTGGAAGGCTGGCTTCACTTCGCGATTGAAATAGCTGGGAGGTTCCGTGAGCTCGGCCAAGGAAGTCACCGGGAACTGCTGATAGCTGGTGATATTGCCATCGGAAAAGTCGCGCACCCAGCCACCCTCCAGCATCCAGGTTTTCTGCGAGGCGGACCAACGCGCGCGAGAAGCAAAAATCCGGCGGCGCATTTGAAACGTTGCTGGATCGATCTCCACTACGCTCAGACCGCCGAAGAGATTCTGCGCAGAGTCAAAGAGATCGTAATTGTAGATTTTCGTTCCCTCGCCGAAAATCCAGCGCTGCGGGTGCGTGTAGGTTTGCGGGGGACGGCCTTTTATTTGGTTGTGGAGCGCATCCTGGCGCTGGTTGGCGTAGGGGAGATAAGTATCGTCGAGGACGATCATCGCTGCGCCAAGCGCCAGACCCGCAAAGAGAAGAGGGATTGCGAGACGGTAGAGGCTGATGCCGCTCGCCTTGCAAGCGACGATCTCATTGTTCTTGCTCATGACCCCCAGCGTAACCAGCACGGCCACGAGCGCTCCCAGCGGCGTGAGTTCATAGAGCAGATAGGGAGTCAGGTAGCGAAAATAGTCGACAACGACCAGGAATGGAACGCGATGCCGCGCGATGTCGTCAAGCAGTTCAAAGAATGTGAAGGCTTCGAAGAGGAACACAAAGGCGGCCATGAGCAAGGCGAAATGGTACGAGAATCGGCGAAGAATATAGAGATCCATCAAACGGGGAAAGCTGCCGCTGGATTGCGTGTCAATCTCCTGAGCCGCGCCGCCATTGGCCGAGCGTGCGGCCGCCAAGCGCGCACGCGCTCTGCGCAGCCTCCGTACTCGCATCCAGCGCCACAAACGGCCAATCGGACGGAACAGCCGGTTCTCTCCCCGGAATTGTTCCATTCGGGGCAGAAGGGCCAGGCCAAGAATCGCAAGAAGAACGTTCGCGGCCCAGATGCCCGCGGCTGGGGAGATGTTTCCCTGACGAGCCATCCCCGCGCCCATAACGAAAAGCAGGTAGTACGAGGCGATGACGACCACCGCAATGAGGGAGCCTGCGGCTCGACCGCCTCGGCGCGGCTGGGCGCCGAGCGGAACGGCCACGAGGGCAAAGACACAACAGGCCACGGGGAAGGCCAGGCGGCGATGCAGTTCGACGCACGCTTCGCGCCAGCCTGGGCCGCTCTCGTGGAGGAGGGCGCGGAACGACCGCTCCGGATTGCTCAATTGACGCGCCTGCGCTGAGACCAGGCCGCTTACCTCTATGGGCCAGTCGCTCTGACCAAAGTCGGTGACCGAATAGTGGTCGGGCTCTTCGCGGGAAAATTCATGAGTACTGCCGCCCTGGAGGTGCAGCTCCAGCTTGCCCTGCTGGGGTTGGGCAATTACAATCGCACTCTCCGCCAGCGTGAGGCGGGAGCCGCTCTCTCCTCCGGCCTCCGCGAGAAATACTCCGTGCCACTGCGTGCCACTGGCCGAAACGTCATTAACGTAGAGGACTAGGCGCGGAAAGCGCTCGTCGAAAACGCGCGGCTGCACCTGGAAGGAAATCTGGGAAGTTAGCAGATTCGTTTCTATCTTGCGGAAGGAGCGCAGCGCCATGGGGCCGAGCCACAGGGTCGTAGCAAGGGTAACCGCGGTTCCCGCCATTGCGAGAACTCCGACAGGCAGGAGAATTCTCCGGCGGCCGATACCCAGTGCGGTGAGGGCGATAATTTCGCTGTCCGCGGACATTCGGCCCAGACCGAGGAGCACACCGACCAGAATTGCCATGGGCACTGTAAACGTCAGCACACTGGGGAAGATGCAGAGAAACAGCCTCAGTATCTGGCTGCCGGAGCCGGAGTGGCGGACGAACAATTCCATGAGCCGGACAAGCTGCGGCACGAAGAAAACAAACGTAAAAACGACAAGTCCAAGGAGAGCATGACGAAAAACTTCGCGAACGATGTAGCGGTCGAGGATGCGCATGACGCGAACCGTGAGTGTAACACGGCGGCGCGACGGGGACCGGAGGGAGACCGGCGATGAACAAGGTGCACTTGGTGCTGTTGTGGCACATGCACCAGCCGCAGTACCGCGACCCCGCGACCCGGCGGTACGTCCTCCCCTGGACGCGCCTACACGCGTTGAAAGACTACTGGGGTATGGTCACCATGCTTCAGGAATTCCCAGGCTTTCACGCCACGTTCAACTTGGTGCCCGCGCTTGGGATGCAGCTCGAAGAATATGCCAGCGGTTCCTTCGATGAGCCGTGGTTTGCCCTGGCCTTCAAGCCCGCGGAGGAATTGAATCGCGAGGACAAAGCGGAGACCCTGGCGCGGGCGTTTCAGGTAAATCATGAGCAGTTGATGTCCAGATGGCCGCGGTTCGTGGAGCTGTATGAATGGTCCAAGCCGGCCGGCGGCGCCCAGGCTCAAGTCGCGTTTACTATGCGCGATTGGCGCGACCTGCAGACGCTCTCGCAATTGGCGTGGATGGACGAGTCCTGGCTCCAAAAGGATGAAGTGGTTAGCCGCCTGGCCAGCAAGGGAAAGGACTTCACGGAGAAAGAAAAAACCGAGCTAAAGACAAAACAACTGGAGTTCCTCGGTATGGTCCTTCCCGCCTATCGGGAAGCGGCCCGCGGCAGTCAAATCGAGGTGAGTACGACGCCGTTTTACCATCCGATTCTTCCGCTCCTTTGCGATTCAGACATTGCGCGTGTGGCAAGTCCTGCCACGCCCCTGCCGCGCCGCGCGTATCGCCATCCGGAAGATGCGCGGGAGCAATTGCGCCGTGCGCGGGAGTATCACGAACGTCTTTTTGGATCGAGCCCCGCGGGTCTTTGGCCGTCTGAGGGCTCGGTCTCCGATCAAGCATTGATCCTCGCTGCGGAGGAAGGCTTCCAATGGTTTGGGACGGATGAAGGTGTGTTGGGCAGAACGTTAAACGCCGGATTCTTCCGCGACGCCAACGGCATTCCCGCGAACGCCGAGCGTTTGTATAAACCCTGGCGCGTTCAGTTTGGGAGCAAGTCCATCACCGGCTTCTTTCGTGATCATCACCTTTCCGATTTGATTGGCTTCGTCTACAGCCGCATGGACGGTAAAGCCGCGGCCGCCGACCTGCATGCGCGGCTGCGGAATTTGGGGGAGCGTGTGCAGAGCGCCCAGCCCCTGACAATTTCTCTCATTCTCGATGGGGAGAATGCCTGGGAGTACTACCCGGGAAATGGCCGCGAGTTTCTTCGTGAGTTCTACCGGAGGATTGAGGGCGATCAGGACTTCCGCGCCTTGACGGCCGGCGAGGCGGTCGCCGCCGCGGGAGATATCCCGTCAACCAGCGGGATATTCCCGGCCTCGTGGATCAATGCAAATTTTGATGTCTGGATCGGGCACAGCGAGGACGTGGCCGCTTGGGAATTGCTTTGGGATGCGCGTGAAACCTACGCGCATGCCGTGGAGGCCCGCGCGCAAGGCCGCAACGATGCGCCGGGAGAGACCGCTCTCAAAACTGCGCAGGAATCGCTTCTCGCCGCGGAAGGCAGCGACTGGTGCTGGTGGTTCGGCCCAGAGCACAGCACGGCGAACGACGCGGAATTCGACGCTCTCTTTCGCAAGCATTTGACGGCCATCTACCTTGCTCTGGGGCAGGTCGCTCCAGAAGAACTGGCCAAACCCATCAAGCGGCGCCCCGAGCATGCGTTACACCTTGCGCCATCCGGGTTTCTTCGCATCAATGTGGATGGCCGGGATACGTCCTACTTCGAATGGCTGGGTGCAGGATTGTATTCTCCGGAGCGCCGCGGTGGCGCGATGCATGGACGGACTTTCCACCTACACGAACTTCGCTACGGTTTTGAGGAAAAGCGCTTTTGCGTGCGCCTGGATCCATTCCTGGAGGCGCTGGCAGAGCTAGAGAACCCCGAATTCCGCATCACCGTCGGTGGGGCGGATGAGATCACCGTCATGGTCAAGCTGGATCGCGGGCACGTGAAGGAATTCGCGGTTGAAAAGGCGCGCGTTTGTTTGTTGAATCCCACGACCGTGGCGGAAGCTGCTTTCGACCGAATCCTTGAGGTAGTCATTCAACGGGATCAGATCGACCTGAAAGGTCAAACCAAGCTGAGGTTGGGAGTCGCTTTATGGCACGGCGGATTGCCCGTGGACGTTCTGCCCTCCGAGGGGTTTCTCGACATAAACCTTGGCGAAGAAAACTTTGCTTGGCCGCTGGAGAGCGCCGCTTCTTAGTTGACCTGCCGTGATGACATTTGCTAGACGCGAATTCATCCGTCAGCGGTCCTAGCTAGAAAAGTTTTACGGCCAGATCATGTGGATGGTCCCCCACGGGGATCATGGTTAGCAAGCTATTCGTGAGTACGCGGATGACCGCGAGGTCCCCGGAACCCTGGTTCACGATCAGCACCAGGCTTTCGTTTGGATCGAACCGGAGCGCGGCCGGCGATTGGCCCGCGGGCACCGGGAATTCCTTTCCGGGGCCGGGCTCTCGGATGACGCGCCGGTTCGCAACATCGACGGGAATGACGTGGCCCGCGGCCGTGTCGGAAACGTAGAGCCGGCTGGCATCCCCGCTCAAAACACCGCGTGTCGGTCCTGATCCTAAGACCATGTAATCGCCGACTTCGTGTGTCCTCGTGTTGATGACCTCCAAACCGTGCGCCTCGGGCGAGATCACATACAACTCGCCGCCGTCGGGCTTGAGCAGCATCTGGGACGGATTTCCGGCGAGTTCCAAATTTGCAAGTAGAACGCCCCTGCGGAGGTCGACGACCGAGATCCGGCGCTCGGTGCTGCTCAGCACAAAAGCCAGAGAGCTATCCGGGACAATGGAAACATCCTCGGGCTGCGGGATCACGCCAACGACCGTGCGCAGTGCCAGGCTCGACGCATCGTGGACACCAAGCGTCGCTTCACCCCGGTTCACGACCAGCACACTCTTTCCGTCTGGCGTCACGCGCGCAACGATGGGTTCTGAGCCGGTCTTTCCGCGGCTCAGGATCGCGTGCGACTCGCAATCAATGCTCAAAAGGGTGTCGCTCCCCGCCGAGGTCGTGAAGACGCGGCCTCCGTCAGGGGAGAAATCCAGGGAATAGGGAAGCGGCCCCACCGGAATCCGCGCTCCGATTTGATTGGTCCGTGCATTGAGCACCCACAGATATCCGCCCGTGGAACTCGTTCCCCAGATTTCCGCGCGCGTCGGATGCTCCCGCATCCCCGACAGGCCGGGGCCAACAGAGATGCGCGCAATCGCGGCCAGCTTTACCAGATCGATGACCGTCACGCTGCCGTCTGCAGTGGTGACGTATGCGCAGAGGCGCAACCCCGGCCGAAGGAACGATGGCCGGTGCTCAAGCAGAAGCTCGATGACGCCCGCGATGAGCAAGACGCCTAGTAAAAAGTAAGCTCTCAAGTTTCGGGGATGGCTCATCTTGCGGTTTGGATTGTTACACGGGGCCCGCGAAATAGGCCAGGCATGCGCGAGCGAACGCGTCCGCTCGTTCAGTTAACATTTCGATAGAGAACCGCGGCAATTTCCCGGATTTCCCCAACGAGCGCCGCGAACTCTTCCGGCAGGATGGATTGCATGCCGTCGGAGAGCGCCTTATCCGGCTCGTGATGCACTTCCACGAGCAGCCCATCCGCACCCACGGCCACCGCCGCGCGCGAAAGCGGCAGCACTTTGTGCCGCTTGCCGGTGCCGTGCGATGGATCAACCAGGATGGGCAGGTGGCTCCGTTTTTTCACCGCCGGCACCACCGCCAGGTCCAGCGTGTTGCGCGAAAAATCGGAAAACGTCCGCACGCCGCGCTCGCAAAGCATCACCTTGTAATTGCCTTCCGAAAGGATGTATTCAGCCGCCATCAAAAACTCATCGAGCGTCGCGGACATGCCGCGCTTCAGCAGCACCGGTTTTTTCGCGCGGCCCGCGCGCTTCAGCAGCGAAAAATTCTGCATGTTCCGCGCGCCGATCTGGATCACATCGGCGTATTCCTCGACCAAGTCAAGACTCTCGTTGTCGATCGCTTCCGTGACGATCCCGAACCCAAACTCCTTGCGCACCTTCGACAGGATTTTCAGCCCGGGCTCGCCCAGTCCCTGGAAGCTGTACGGGGAAGTGCGCGGTTTGTAGGCGCCGCCGCGGAACAGCCTTACGCCCGTCTTCTGGATACGTTCGGCAATCGCCAGACACTGTTCTTGCTGACCGGGATGCACTCGATCACTCCCGGGAGCGACTCCAGCACGCCCAGATCGATCGCGCCTTTGTTTCCCGTGATGCCGATGGCTGTTCGAATGCTCCCCGGGATGGGGTGCGCCTTCAGGCCCAGGCTCTCGATGCGCTGGCACACCGCGCGAACCTGTTCCTCCGTGGCGTGAGATTGCATCACTACAAGCACTGGCGATACCCTCAGGCTGAAAGCAACAGCGTAGTCTACGGCATCGCGTCCTGAGGCCGCAAATCGCCTGACCCGGCATCTCTCACCAGGAAATCTTTGTTCCGGAGCTATCCCCTATTGTCAAAATTGCATCCAATCGGGCAGAATCAATTCTGCGACCCAGCCGGGAGGAAAACTTGCTCTCGGACCATGTCATCTCTTTCGCAGGTCGAACCATCACCATCACCTCGCACGACATCTTGCTGGCCGGGGTGTCGGTGGTCATCGGGCTACTGTTTTGGACTTTGCTGTATTTCAGTCGCAAGCGCGTCGTAGTGATACGGCGCTCTGGCGGAACCGATCAGCTTTCTTTCGAATTGTCCCGCATCGCGGACGCGCTCGAGCGCATCGCCAACCAACCGGCGGATCGTGCCATCGCCGTGGCTGCACGGCGCCAACAACAGCACCTCCAGCAGCCCCTTCAGCGAGAGTCGCAGGGCATCCCACTCTCGATGTTCGGGCGCTAGGCGGCGCTGGCTCAAGTAGCTTTCACACCGAAGCAACGGGGAATGCCACTCCGTACGCTGGACGTGTTTATTCTTCCGATGAATTGTCCCCCGAAGGACCATTTGGTGCGTGTGCTAGAATAGGGTGTTTAAGGATAAGCCGATTTTCTCAATGGGCATGCCAGAGCAACCTCTCACACCCGTTACCGAATTCGATCCCGAAGACGAATACCGCCCCGAACCTGAGCCTGAACCGCAGCTTCCCGCCTGGATGGATGGCAGCCTGCGCATTGGTATTCACACCTCGATCGCTGGAAGCTACCTCCACGCCCTCGAAGCCGCGCGAAAACTGGGCTGCAACGCGCTCCAAATATTCTCCTCAAGTCCGCGCATGTGGCAGCGTGGGTCGGCGCGCATCTCCGACGTTGACGCCATTACCTTTCGCGCGCGGCGGGAAGAACTGGGCCTCGGGCCGCTGGTCATTCACGCGAACTATCTGATCAATTTGGCGGCAGCGCAGCCCATGCCGCAGACCCGCTCCATCCAGGCATTCCATGAAGAGTTGGTGCGCGGGGTGCTGCTGGGTGCGGATTTCCTGGTCGTGCATCCTGGCTCGCGGGGCGAGTCCACCCCGGAACAATCCGTAGCAACAATTGTGGAGTCACTGAAGCAGGCCGCAAAACGCGTGCCGCTCGGCAGACTGCGCATCTTAATCGAAAACACCGCGGGGATGGGAACCGCTGTCGGCTCGCGGCTGGAAGAGGTAGGGGATATCCTCAACAGGCTCGGCGCAGTCCCTGCGGGGGCATGCCTCGACACGGCTCACCTCTTTGCAGCGGGATATGACATCAAAAGCGCAAGCGGCTTGGCATCTACAATCGAAGTCATCGAACAAACGATTGGGCTGGACAGCGTTCCGGTATTCCATGTGAACGATTCTAAGATCCCTCTTGGCGGCCGCGTTGACCGCCACCAGCACATCGGCCAGGGCAAAATTGGAGCCCAAGCCTTCCAGCGAATCTTGACCCATCCTAGGCTGGGAGCGGCGGCGCCCCAGGGCTTGCCCGGTCGGGCGTTTTTGCTCGAAACGCCGATCGACGACCCCGGCGACGACCGCCGCAACGTCGCGAAGCTGTGGGAGTTGGCTGGATTGAAGAATCAAGCGCCCGCAGCGGAGAAGGGCTTCTCCATGCTCACGGCCGCCGCAAAGAGAAAGCTCTCAACATCGGCCTCGTCCAGACCGCGGCGATCGAAAAAGAATTCGGGTACAAAAACCAGGAAAACAAAATCCGCTAAGAAAAAGAAAGCGGCAAACAAGGCAAAGAAATCGCGGAGAAGGGGATAGCAAGGCGTGGCGGAGTCCAACCAACAAGTGCCGGGATCGGGCCACGATCCTCAGTCCAAAGGGTCGGGTTACGATCCCCAGGCAATTGAGGCGAAGTGGCAGGGTCGCTGGGCCGAGGCTCGCGTTTTCGAGACCGAGGCGGATCCGTCAAAGCCGAAGTATTACGTTCTCGAAATGCTGCCTTACCCCTCCGGCATGCTCCACATGGGCCACATGCGCAACTACACCATCGGAGACGTCGTCGCGCGCGTAAAGCGCATGCGCGGATTCAATGTTCTTCACCCGATGGGTTGGGATGCCTTTGGTTTGCCTGCCGAAAACGCCGCGATTCAGAACAACACGCATCCGCGAACCTGGACGAACAGCAACATCGCGCAATTCCAGAAGGTGCTCCGGCGCTTCGGCTTCAGCTACGACTGGCGCCGCGAGATCTCCACCTGCGAGCCTGAGTATTACCGCTGGAACCAATGGTTCTTCCTTCGGATGCTGGAGCGCGGGCTGGCCTATCGCAAAAAGAGCCGCGTCAACTGGTGTCCCAAATGCTGCACCGTGCTGGCCAACGAACAGGTAGTCAATGGCTTCTGCTGGCGGCACGAGGACACTCTCGTCGAGTCACGCGAGATTGAGCAGTGGTTCCTGAAAACGACGGCCTACTCGGATCAGTTGCTCGATGACCTGAAGCAGCTTGAAGGCGCCTGGCCCGAACGCGTCATCACTATGCAACGGAACTGGATCGGGAAGTCACAGGGCGCTCGCGTGAAATTTGCAGTCGCCGAAGTGGCGGGTGCCGCGCCCATCGAAGTTTTCACGACGCGCATCGACACGATTTATGGCGCTACGGCGGTCATCCTTGCTCCGGCCCATCCCCTCGTATGTAAGCTTCTCGAAGGTTCCCCGAATCGCCCTGAATTGGAAGCCAAGCTCTTGCAGCTAAAGCAAGGTTCCCTGAAGGCGGAAGATCTTGCCGCCGCGGAGAAAGTAGGCTTCTTCACCGGCGGGTATGCGGCGAACCCCTTCAATGGCGAAAAAATTCCCATTTGGGTCGGCAATTTCGTTTTGATGGAATACGGCACTGGCGCCGTGATGTGCGTTCCCGCTCATGACCAGCGCGATTTCGAATTCTGCCGCAAGTACGGCCTGCCCATTCGAATCGTCGTTCAGCCGCTCGAAGGCCAACCGCTTGTCGAAGAAAAAATGACCGCAGCGTTCGACGAACACCAAAAAGGAAAACTCTTCAATTCCGGTCCATACACCGGCCTCTCGCCCCTAGAGGCCATCACAAAGATGACGGCGTTTGCCGAGCAGAAGGGCTTTGGCAAAAGGGAAGTCATTTTCCGTCTGAAAGATTGGGGCATTTCGCGGCAACGCTACTGGGGCACTCCGATCCCAGTGGTTTACTGCCAGAAACACGGCACGGTGCCGGTCCCGGACAAGTATCTACCCGTCCTTCTGCCGCCGAATCCGAAGCTCACCGGAATGGGTGAATCGCCGCTCGCGGCCACTTCAGAGTTCGTCAACACGACTTGCCCGAAGTGCGGCGGCCCCGCGCGGCGCGAAACCGATACCATGGACACCTTCGTCGATTCCTCTTGGTATTTTTACCGCTACTGCGATGCCCACAACGACAAAGCGCCTTTTGATTCCGCGAAGGTCGCGTACTGGTTTCCGATTGACCAGTACATCGGCGGCATCGAGCACGCCATCCTGCACCTCCTCTATTCACGTTTCTGGTGCAAGGTAATGCGCGATCTCCGCATGATTCAGCACGACGAGCCGATCGCGCGCCTGTTTGCGCAGGGCATGGTGCTAAAGGACGGAAAGGCCATGTCCAAATCGCACGGCAACGTCGTCGGTGCGCTGGACATGGCGGAACAGTACGGTGCCGACGTAGGGCGCCTGTACACGCTCTTCGCCACGCAGCCCGAAAGAGATCTCGAGTGGAGCGAGGAGAGCATCGAAGGCTCCTGGCGCTTTCTGAATCGTGTGTACCGGCTTGTGGATCGCCACGCAGGCGCATTGCGAGGCGTCAAGAATTGGGACTTCGGCCCAAGATCGTTATCAGAGAGAGAAAGGGAGCTAATCCGCAAGACCTACCAAACCTTGCAGCGCGTGACGCAGGACTTTGAGACGCGCTGGCACTTCAATTCGGCAATTGCGCTCATCATGGAGCTGACCAACGAGATCTATGCGCGGGAGCCCCTTGAACAGGGGATTCGCCCCGAGCTCCGCAAAGAAGTCTTGGAAATGCTGACACTGATGCTGGCGCCAATGGCGCCTCATCTCGCCGAGGAACTGTGGGAGATGCTAGGTCATTCCGACGGGCTGTGGAACGCAAAATGGCCGTACTTAGGCGTGGAACAAGAAGAACTTGCACGCGACAAAGAAGTAGAAATCGTGGTCCAAGTGAACGGTCGCGTCCGTGCCACGCTGAAGGTCGCAGCGGGGCTCGGTGAAGCTGAACTCGTGCCCAAAGCGCTCGCGGAACCCGCCGTCGCACGGCACATTGACGGCAAGCGCGTCGTGAAACGCATCGTCGTGCCGGACAAGCTTGTGAACATCGTGGTTGCTTAGGCTTGTGTGCAGTCGCCGGCTTTAGCCCGGCGCTCCGCCACTGGTCAACGGGCGGATGCAATCACGGGGGGCGATTATGGCAACAGGAGCAACGATGCAGGAAGACCAGCAAAAGCCGAAGTCCGAGCTTGGCGGCGTAGTTGTCCTGGATTTCGGCGGACAGTACACGCAGCTAATTGCTCGCCGCATCCGCGAGCAACAAGTCTTCTCCGCCATCCTGCCCTGCACGGCCTCCATCGGCGAAATCCGCAAACTCCAGCCGGCTGGACTAGTCCTCTCCGGTGGTCCGAGCTCCGTTTATGACGCGGACGCGCCGAAATGCGACCCCCAAATATTATCGCTCGGCATTCCCGTGCTCGGAATTTGTTATGGCATGCAGTGGCTCACACACGCTCTCGGCGGCAAGGTGGAGAAGGCCGACCGGCGCGAATATGGCCGCGCGCAGCTCAACGTGAAGAATGAGGGCTCGTCTTTCGAATCACAGCTCTTTGCCGGCGTCCCCGCCTCTTTACGCGTCTGGAATAGCCACGGCGATCATGTCCGCGCGCTGCCTCCGGGATTCCACGCAACCGGGCGCACCGAGAATGCCATCGCCGCGGTCGAGGACCCCGCGCGGAAGATTTACGCCGTCGAGTTTCATCCCGAGGTCAATCACACCGACCGCGGAACGGAAATTCTCCGCAACTTTCTCTTCCGTGTTTGCAACGCGGAGCCCAAATGGAGCGGCTCTGCTTTTATCGAGGAGACTACCGAAGCCATTCGAACGAAAGTTGGCAACAGCCGGGCCATCTGCGCCTTGAGCGGCGGCGTTGATTCCACCGTCGCCGCCGTTTTGGTTCACCGGGCGATGGGCGACCGGCTCACCAATATTTTCGTAAACACGGGGATGCTTCGGAAGAACGAATTCGAGCACACCTTGGAAATGCTCCGTGACCGCCTGGGCCTGGGCGTCATCGGTGTCGACGCCTCCGACCGTTTCTTGGCTCAGGTGAAGGGCGTCACCGACCCGGAAGAAAAACGCAAGCGCATCGGAAGGGAATTCATCGCCGTTTTCGCGGAGGAAGCGCAGAAGCTCCAACGCAGCGATGCTCAAGGCGAGATCCGCTACCTGGTGCAGGGAACGCTCTATCCTGATGTGATTGAGTCCGTTTCGGTCAAGGGACCCTCAGCGACGATCAAGACCCATCACAACGTCGGCGGCTTGCCGGAAAACATGCCCTTCTCGCTTATCGAACCTCTGCGCGATCTTTTCAAAGATGAAGTCCGCCGCATCGGCCGGGATCTCGGCCTCCCCGGCGAGATCCTTTCGAAACATCCTTTCCCCGGACCAGGACTGGCCGTGCGGCTTCTCGGCGAAATCACGCCCGAGCGTCTCGATACCCTGCGTGAGGCCGACGCCATCGTCGTGGAAGAAATTCGCCTCGCCGGCCTTTACGACAAAGTGTGGCAGGCCTTCGCCGTGCTGCTCCCCGTGCGCAGCGTCGGCGTGATGGGCGACTACCGTACCTACGGGCTGACCATCGCAGTCCGCGTTGTGGAATCCGAAGACGCGATGACGGCCGATTGGGTCCGTCTGCCCGGTGAGGTGCTCGAGCGTATGTCGACCCGCATTGTGAATGAAGTCCGGGGAGTTACCCGCGTCGTCTATGACATCAGTTCGAAGCCGCCGGGAACAATTGAATGGGAATGAAGGAGCTGCCGGGAACGAACGTGCGGGAAGAGAGGAACTAACCTTGGAAGCGACTCGAGCGTCTGAGGTTAAAGCACAGCAAAAAAACAGGCCGCGCGGCGGGGCGGCGCGGCCCATCTATAAGGTCCCAATACGTCAAACACAACTGCCGGCCCGAAAGAATGGCAAAACTACCGGTTGGCCATCTTCTGGGCCATGTAGAGTACGAGTTTGCGATCTTCTTCTTCCACTTTGCCCAGCAAGCGGCGAAGCTTGTTGAGAAAGCGTGCATCTTTACCGGCACTGCCCCATGCGACGTCATCCGACGATTTCCGCTTGGGAAGGTTCGGCAATTGCGGCGGTTCTTCACCGTCATAAAAGAGTTGATAGAGTGGGCACTCGAGAGCACGCGCAAGCTTTTCCAGCGTTTCAATGGCGGGGACAGTATGACCATTCTCTACGCGGGAAATGTAACAACGAAGTAAACCTGTGCGCTTCTCGATGTCGCCCTGGGAGAGTTTCTTTTCTTCGCGCAGAGCGCGAAGACGGTCACCAATAATCATGGTTTTTATTATTCCACGTAGGTACAGGGTAAGCAAGTAAAAACTTGCTTATCTTATTTTTAATGCTTTAGGCCCCCGCCCAGGAGAAACACAGGGTAAATTGTACGTAACCGGATTCATATGGCACGCGTCCCAAAACTAGAGCCTTCGGAAGCCCCACCCGGCTCGGCTGGGAACAGGAGGCGTGGTCCCCAGGCGCTGGGCGCGACCGACGATCGGGAACTCGTCCGGCGGGCGCAGTCGGAGGATCAGGAGGCGTACGAAGAGTTGGTGCGCCGCCACCAGCACCGTGTCTTCGCCGTTGCGGGCGGCATCCTTCGTCGGCGCGAAGATGTGGAGGACATCGCGCAGCAGGTTTTTGTGAAGGCCTATTTCTCGCTGAAACGGTTCGATCAACGAGCGGCCTTCAGCACCTGGCTCTATAAGATCACAGTGAATGAATGCTGGGATCTGCTGAGAAAGAAAAAGGTTAGGCCGTTAGTCTACGAATCGGACCTGAGCGAGGAGCAGGCTCGTCAGGTGGGCGCGGCGGAAGAAAAGGACGGTGGAGGTCCTGATATCAGCGAAAAGCTCGTAGCGCGGCAGCGCGTCGAGCGCCTTCTGGATGGACTTGATGAGCGGGACCGTACCATGCTGATCCTGAAGGAAGTGGAGGGTTTCGCCGTCGAAGAAATTGCCCGGATTCTGGATTTGAATGCCAATACCGTGAAGGTTAGGCTCTTCCGGGCCCGGCGCAGGATCGTCAGCAAGGCCCGCAAGCGTGGGGTATGAGTGGGCCTGACACGTAGGGAGAGAATGGCCCGAGAAGATTAAGAGTCTTTAAGAATTGCGATTGGAAGTAAGGAGCCGGATATGTGGAGTCCGCTAAGAAACGCTAAGAGGCAATGTCACGAATTCCAGGTCCGCTTGGAAGAGACGGCGGAGACCCTCCCTGACGCGAAGGAGCCGGCCGAGCTTCTCGCGGCACTGCCCAAGGAACAGCAAAGTCACGCGGCGGCGTGTGAGAATTGCCGGACCGCGTCCGAAGAACTGCTGCTGACCCGTGGGCTGCTCAGGGACTTTCCTTCTCGCGCCAACCTCGCGGGACCCTGGTTTGCTTCACGGGTTATGGCCGCGATTGCAGAGCGGCATTCGAATCTCCGGAGCGCGGAAAGCGCCTGGGCAGCTATCCCCCGGCTGGCTTCGAGGCTCACTTGGGTTTCGGCCGCACTTCTTTTGGTGGCGAGCACGTGGTTGTTCGAAAGACCCGTGCAACCGCCCACGGAAGCTAACCAGGAAACTCTGTTTGAGAATTCACAGCCACCGGCAGGTCAGGACGATGTGCTGGTGAGCCTGGCGGAGAGGCAGCAATGACAAGTTCTTCAGCCACGCGCAAAGCCGCAGCGTGGGTGGGCGCCGTTTTCATACTGGGCGCGGCGCTCGGCGGCGTCCTGGGTTATGTGTTTGCGCATCGGAGCTACGCCTCGACCAGCGCACCGCTTAGCGACCAGGCAAGGCGCGCTCATCGGGTTCAACAACTGACGCAGGAGCTCACTTTGACAGACGCGCAGGCGCAGCAGTTGGACGCTATCATCACCAGAGTGCAAGGCGAGTATCGAACGATTCGCAAACAAACCGACCCGCAGATTGATCAGGCGCGCCAGAGAGGGCGCGATGAAATCAGGGCGATTCTAACGCCGGAGCAGAAACCGAAATTCGAGGCTTTTCTGAAACGAATGGATGAGGAACGGATGCGCAACGCATCCAAATAAACCCCCATCATAAGCCCCCATCGCCCTTCGCCACGACTACAGTCAGTTTGCGCGCCCGAGATCAGAGCTTGACGATGAGCTTGCCGGTGTTTCCCCCGCTGAAGAGCATGTTGATGGCGTCGGGGGCTTTTCCGAGGCCTTCCACGATGGTTTCCCGGTCTTTGAGTTTGCCGAACATTTTCCATTTGCCGAGCTGCGTGGCGCCTTCCATGAACCTTGATACATAATCGATGATGAGGAAGCCCTGCACCCGCAGGCGCTTGACGATGACGATCCCCAAATTCGCGAATCCGGGGTCCTGCTTCGTGTAGCCGGAGATCAATCCGCACAAAGCGACGCGGCCAAAAAGATTCATGCGGCTCAAAACTTCCTGCATGATTTCGCCGCCGACATTTTCGTAGTCGATGTCGATGCCATTGGGCGTAGCGGCGGCGAGTTTTTCTTTCCAGTCCGGGTGCTTGTAATTGATCGCCGCGTCGAAACCCAGGTCATCGGTCAGCCATTTGCATTTTTCATCCGTTCCGGCGATACCCACGACTCGGCAGCCGTGGATTTTTCCGATCTGGCCGGCGATGCTGCCGGTGGCGCCTGCGGCTGCGGAAACGACCAGCGTTTCGCCTTTTTGCGGCTTGGCGATTTCCGTCATTCCGAAATAGGCGGTGAGACCGGTGATTCCAAGCACGCCGAGAAAGGTGGTATCCGAGACAAAGGGAATCGAGGGGACCTTCTGGAAGGGCATCTTCTCTTGTGCGCGGATGACGACCCAGTCTTGCAGGCCGGTCATGCCCATGACTTTGTCGCCCTTCTTGAATTCCGCGTGACGCGATTCGACGATTTCCGCTAGACCAAGAGCGCGCATGACTTCGCCGATGGCCACCGCGGGCAAGTAGGTGTCCACCGCCATCCAGACGCGCATGGTCGGATCGATTGACAGATACTTGACGCGTGCGAGCGCTTCACCCTCTTTCAATTCCAGCACGGGAGATTCCACGAGCTGGAGATCGTCCGGCGCAAGAAGTCCTTTGGGGCGCGATTGCAGACGAAGCTGGCGATTGGTCGCTGGCATCTAGGAGTTCACTTTCCCCGTATGACTCCGGCCACGGCGAAAATCAAAGAGAGATTCCTCGTCGCCTTCGGCTCCTCGGAATGACGTGCTTAAGGGTTTGCCCCTCATCAGAAGGGAATATCCTCGTCGGAGATTTCCGGGCCGGAGGGGCCAGCGCCCCCGCCGCCGAAATCGTCGGCGGGAGCGGCATGAGACTCGCCCTCGTCTCCGCCGGAGCGTCCGCCGCCTGCGCCGGCGCCAGCTCCCGCCGCTGCGCCTTCGGCGCGGCCACCGAGCATGCGGAAGTTGCTGGCGACGATTTCAAAGCTGGTGCGCTTCTGGCCTTCCTTGTCCTGCCATTCGCGTGACTGGATGCGGCCTTCGATGAATATCAAGGAACCCTTCTTTAGATACTGTTGCGCGATTTCGGCTTGCTTGCCCCAGACCACGATCTTGTGCCACTCGGTACGCTTCTGGCGTTCGCCGTTGCGGTCTTTGTAGGATTCGTCAGTGGCGACAGAAAAGTTGGCGACGGCCTGGCCGCCGCTGGTGTAGCGCGTTTCTGGATCGCGGCCCAGACGGCCGACGAGAATGACTTTGTTAACGGACATACATTCCCCCTAACGAGGACGAGCGGGGCGAAGAGAGAGCCCTCGTCGCTGCGCTCCTTCGGGATGACGATCCTTGTCGGATCGCCACTTTATTCACTGACATGGGAATCTCCTTGCGGCGAGCACAATAGCAGATGGGAAGTAATGAAGCAAAGACGCAAAGAAGTAAGAACATGAGGCGGGAAGAGGTGCAGGGCACAAATAACGGCGTAAACGGGACAAGCGGGATGACAAAAAACCAAGATGGCGACCTGAAGGTCGCCGCTACGAAAGCGAAGAGGCCGGGAAAAGACCCGTGCCAAGTCGGACAGGCTGAAGCCTGTGGCAAACCGAGCAAGTGTCCGAGTTCGTGGGCCAGGACCCTGCCAAAGGTGGGATCGCCGAGAGAGGGAATAATGGCCGCGGTGAGCGGCTCGGCGGACATTCCTCCGAGATGGCTGCTCTTGAACTGATTTACCAGCAAGAGGCTCACTGCTGACTTGGGCGGAAACTGGCGCGCCAGGAAAAAGAATCCGGCATCGTCGACGACCTCGACGTTGTTGGGCGCGGCAGTGCTCGCCGGGGAGAATGACCTCAGGACAAAGCAGATGTCCGCAGGAAGCCAGATCTGGTTTGCCAGTTCGAATCCGCGGCGCACGGCGGCTTCGGTTACACGCGGAGCGATGAGCTGCACATCCTCGACGCGCCGGGTCTGAACTTGAGTAACGCGTCCGACCTGGACGGGGACTTGCTGGACTCGAAAAGTCGATACCTTCAGGCTGATGCAGTGAGCATCAACGGGGATGATGAGCGGCATGGAGTCCTCCTTCAGGAGCGCTGCGCGGCTGGTGTGCGACTGGTGCGCGAAAAAGGTTTTGCCAGGCGAGTACCTGGCCGCCGTCACGGTATCGAATGATCGCATACAAAGGGAAAACCGGCGTAGCAAATTGAGCGCGGACATGGTTGAGAAAAAACCAAAGATGGCGACCTGAAGGTCGCCGCTACGAAAGCGAAGAAGCAGGGCTAAAGCTCGCCAATTCTAGGGTTGAATCGAAGGACTGCCTATTGGCAGGTTAGAGACAAGAAGGGTTTTTGCTCAAAGTGGCACTGCTGGCCAGGAGGACAGGAAGAAAGCGCGGGCGGGAGGAGCAACTTCGGCGAGGGCAAGAGCGAGGGCTGGGGCAGCGGCTACCGAGCGGCCGCGGTGATCGCTACGCCCAATTCTTTCAACTTGGCGCGGGCGCGGCGGTCTTCTTCGGTGCCGGGATAGCGCTTGATGACTTCGCGCAGCTCGCGAATACCGGCTGGTTTCTGGCCGAGCTCAATGAGCGCCATGCCTTTCTTCAGGCGCGCGGTGGCGAGCTTGAAGCTCTTCGGGTAGAGGGTCAGCACCTTGTCATATTCCGCGACGGCTTGGCCGTATTGTCTTTGTGAGTAGGCGATTTCACCGAGATAGAACTGCGCGTTGGAGGCGAGGTCGGTGTCGCTATAATACTTCAGATAGTCCAGGAACTCCTGCCGGGCGAGGTCATTCTTGCCGCTGGTGATGTCGCGCAAACCGTTGGAATAGAGCATGTCGGCGGAGGGAGGGGTGCTGCCGGTGGCCGGGGAAAAGCCGCCGCTGGAGGAGGGCGGGTTCGCCGCATTGCCAGGATTGGAGCCGCTGGGAGCAGTACCGGTCGAAATCTTGGCGTCAAGACTCTGCACGCTGTTTTGCAGGTCCACGAGCTGCTGGTTCAATTTGCCCAGACGCGATTTGATTTCCTCGAGATTGTCCGAGAGTCCCTGGACCTGCGTGGACATGGTGTCCAGACGAGCGCCGGAGTTGGCCTGGACGTCCTGGACGGATTTCTGGAGCGAACCCATAGTGGCGCTAAGCTTATTGACACTGTCGCCCGACTGCTCGACGAGTGTACGCATGGCGGTATGGTCCTGCGTGATTTGCGTGGCCATGTCTTTCTGGCCCTGGAGAATGGAAGTGACGTCGCGCTGCAGCTCAATGATCTCCCGGGCGACGGCTTCGGCCGGGCGCGGGCCAACCAGACTGCCCGCGAGAGCGCCGGCAAAGACCGCGGCGCCGAATATGGCAACATTGCGGATACGCATAAAAATCCTCCTAGCGACACCCTACAGTTTAAGGAATTGATTCCGGCCAGGGAAGAACAATGTCAAAGCCGGTCCAGCTCACGGCCCCAGGTGCGGCCGGGGTCCGACCGATTCTACAATGACCGCTGAGCGGTCAACTCTACTGTGACCGCAAAGCGGTCAACTCACTCTAACGGCAGAGCCGCGGGCGAGCAAGAAGCTGCTGCGCCACGCGGCTCTGAATAATTAAGGGATCAGGAACAAACTTGAGCGAGGTCCCTTGTTTCCACGCTCATTCGCATGACGACTCTTCACCGGGCCGTCACTTGGCCATGATGAAGTGGCCGCGGCGGTTGGTCTGCCAGCACTCCTCGCTGCTCTGGGTACAGAAGGGCTTTTCCTTGCCGTAGCTGACGGTGCTCAGGCGGTCGGCGGAAATCCCTAGCGAAACGAGATACTGCTTCACGGCGTTGGCGCGGCGATCGCCCAGCGCGAGGTTGTATTCGGTCGAACCGCGCTCGTCGCAGTGACCTTCAATGGTGACTTTCACCTGCGGATAGTTGCGAAGGAAGTCGCCCGTCTTGCCCAGCGCTTCACGAGCGTCGGCGCGGATGTCCGCTTTGTTGAAGTCAAAGTAAGCGTCTTGAACTAACCGGTTGAAGAGACTCTCGATGGATTCCTTCGGCTGCTCCACGGGCGGCGGAGGAGGTTGAGCGACGGTAACGCGCACGCTCTGATCGGCCGAGCCCCCGGGACCGCTGGCGGTGATGGTGTAGGTGGTGGAGTCGGACGGGGTCACCTTGGTGGAGCCTTGCGCCGTGACCGCACCCACTTCGGGCGCGATCGTGAGTTGCGTCGCGTCGGTGGAAGTCCAGCTCAGGGTGGAGGACTCGCCCTTGTTGATGGAGGTTGGATTAGCCTGCAGTGTCACGGTTGGACGCGCGGGCGGAGGTGCGGCAGGTGCAGGTGCCGGAGGCGGCGGAGCGGCCGGCTTCTTGGCGCAGCCTGCGCCAAATAGGGTGACGGTTATAGCAACAATTAAGGCCCCGCGGTAGAGAGAGCTAAAAACCCGATTCATTCGTATCCTCCTCAGCAAAAGAATCCCCGTAATCGTCCCACCGGAGCCAACATCCTACCACCAGCGGGCTGGTATGGGGAAATACCTCGTGTCACGATATATTATACGTCGTGTCCGCAACTTAGATGATTCAAAAACTGTCCCGGCAGCATCACTTCGGCGACCAATTGGGCGACTCGTTATGCCCCGTGGTCGTGAGCTGATGGGGCTGCGAACCGTCCGCAAGCATAACCCAGATTTGCCGCTCGCCGTTGCGCGTAGATTCAAAAACAATGTGGCGGCCATCCGGCGCCCAACTGGGGCGCTCGTTGCGGCCCGCGTCGCGGGTC
>WNEZ01001314.1_pt1 | contig 20881 bp, 17 predicted proteins | sample 5400521 | NCBI WGS metagenome assembly WNEZ01 (sample SAMN13153339, study PRJNA577476) | soil metagenome | isolation source: 120 cm saprolite under Douglas fir tree site 2 hole 1 replicate 1 | place: USA:California | collected 2015-04-18 | reverse complement strand
CTTTGTGCGCCAATAAAGATACTGCCTTCACCAACCGGGGCCAGGGAGGTCTGTCTTTGGTAAATGTATAAAAGCGTTCCCAATCAAACTGCTTCATGTTTCTTCTCCTCGAGCAGCACCACCACATCGCGTGCAGCCACCTCTACTCTGCCTTCCACCTCGTCACTGCTCAGTAGTGAAGTAAATTTCCCACCCGGCAAGACCACTTCTTCAACTTTCTCGCCATGATTGAGCAGGAAGTACACACTACGCCCATCGGCACGCTTCCGCTGCGTTATCTCTAGCAACTCATGTGCTTCCAGTACAGGCGAGACGGCAGCTTCCCGGCAAAGCTGGCGCACCAGGACAGCTAACAACTCATCATTTGCCTGTGTCGCAAGGTAGTAAGCTTTTCCCTGCCCAAATTGATGCACTGTCAAAGCGGGGCCGCCAGCATAGTAATCACTGGCAAAGAGGCCGAGCGCACGCGCTCCTTCAAGATGGACCACTTCTCCCCAAAGCGAGCAAGGATAGACACCCTTTAGAGGCCCATCTTCAATCAGCACTGCATTCGTCATCACCTCTGTCCAGGGATCAAATTCCTCGACGTATATACCCAACAGCTTGCGTAATTCGCCAGGGTAGCCACCCAGGATGACATGGTCGTTCTCGTCGACAATGCCACTAAAGAAGGTTGTGAGTAACATTCCACCTTGCTCGACGAAGCGCTGCAGGTTCTCTGCTACACCCGGGCGCAGCATATACAAGAGGGGGGCTATGACTAATCGATAGTTGCTTAGATCACCACCGGGTGGAACGATATCTACAGCGACGTTGAGCCTGTGCAAGGCATGATAATAGGCCTTGATCTGTTCCCAGTAGCGCAAGCGGTCGCTCGGACCCGGCAGGTATTCGACAGCCCACCAGTTTTGCCAGTCCATGAGAATTGCTGCCTGCGCGTTAATACGCGAACCTACAACATCAGGCGAGAGTTGCAGCAACTCCGTGCCAATGTGTGCAGCCTGCCGGAAGATCCGTCCATGTTCGCTGCCTTCATGTGACACGATCGCGCTATGGAATTTCTCCGCGCCCGCCCTTGACTGGCGCCACTGGAAATACATCACGCCATCTGCGCCATGAGCAACTGCCTGTAAACTTTGTAGTCTTATTTGACCGGGACGCAGATGGGGATTCTGCGGCATCCAGTTCAACTGGCTGGGAGTCTGCTCCATGACCAGGTGCGCTTGCCCTTCCTTCAAAGAGCGCATTAAGTCATGTCTGAGGGCCACTTCCCATGCAGGGGTTGTGCTGGCGGGATAGTTATCAAAAGCGATGATATCCAGGTGCGGCGCCCAGGCAAAATAGTCCAGAGGTTTGAAGGAAACTATAAAGTTGGTTGTAACAGGAATACCTGGAGTGATTTCACGCAGGATATCCGCTTCTACCAGGTAACAGGCAAGTAGAGAGTCTGACATAAAACGATGATAGTCCAGCGATTGCCCAGGATTATTGCTTGCCGGGGTGAGACGAGGCGGCAGGATATCCTCCCAATCATAGTAGTACTGGCTCCAAAAAGTAGTGCCCCAGGCAAAGTTCAATTTATCGAGCGATTGATACCGGGCTTTTAGCCAGGCGCGAAAAGCGACTGCGCATTGATCACAATAACAGCTTGATACATGATCCCCGTACTCGTTATTGACATGCCACATCTTCAGCGCAGGATGAGCGCGGTACCGCTCGGCTAAGCGGCGCACGAGCGCGGCGCATTTACGCCGGTAGTCAGCGTTATTAGGGCAATAGTGCTGGCGCGAGCCGTGACTGAAGCGCCTGCCGTCGCGTGTCACAGGCAGCATCTCCGGGTAAAGCCGGCTCATCCACGTAGGCGGCGTGGCGGTGGCAGTGGCGAGATCAGCCGCGATTTCATGTTCGGCCAGCATGTTCATGATGCGGTCCAGCTGATCGAAGCGATAGTGGTCCGGCTGTGGTTCAAGCATGGCCCAGGAGAAGATATTGATCGAGACCATGTTGACATGTGCCAGTTTCATGAGCCGCATATCGTCGAGCCAGGTGGCTTCAGGCCACTGTTCGGGGTTGTAGTCGGCTCCGTAGAGGAGGGTAAGGGGAAAAGGTTGCGACAAGGGATGTCCTCTTTTATACTGACCTGAGGTCAAATAGCCTACGAATCCAGGTTAGGAGTTCTTGAGCATGTGGAGCTTCAGCATCGTTACCTTCAACCAATAAACAGTTTTCATATTTATATTCACTTACTACAGTGTCTGCCATACTCAACGCACCTCAATCTGTTCACGTGTAGCAATGCCCAATTCTTCCTCATCGAACAACGTAGCCCCTATCTCACCCTTTTTTAGTGATAATCGGATAAGCATTCCCTCTTCCTGCTTATCTTCTTGGGCTGCTTTTTGGAAGCCTTCAATGCAATCCCAGCTATGAGTTGTAGCAAAAACCTGGACATTCAGACGACGTGCCAGTTGGAAGATAAGTTGCCATAGTTCTGGTTGAACGGAGTAATGAATACCATTTTCAATCTCATCAATGAGTAATATTCCATCTGTGGTATTTACTAAGGCTAAAGCAATACCGAGTATACGTTGCATACCATCTCCTAAACTGCGTAGTGGTAGAGGCTCATCAATATCTTTTATCCTCACAATAGGGACACGTCCCAGTCCTGTTCTAGATTCAGTATCCCCCACAAAACTGTAGCCCTCGACCCCTGGAGCTATAATACGTAAAGAAGTAAGCACATCCACATCTTTACTCCTCAAAGTAGTCTGGTCCCACAAATTTCCAGCTTGGTTTCCACTCAGCCCATTTGCTCCTACAAAAAAACTGTTAATTTCTTCGAGTTCCGGCCTTATTAATCTTGAGAAGGTAAGTGGATAATCAATCTTAGATTGTTTTCCCATCTGTATAGTAAAACGAGGCAAAGGATTATCCACCACCGAGTATTCCTCAGGTTCTAACAGTCGCCTTTTTAAACGTCCTTGCTCATCAACCTCTTCGGCATACCAACCGATTGAAATAGAAAGGGTCTCATCCTGAGAATTGAGAGGTCCGATCTGGATGAGCTCAACATGTGTTCTGATAGTCTTACGCCCATAGAACAAATATTTGAGGGCCAATAATTGAGATTCAAGATTCTCAGGGCGATCTAAAGAGCGACTAGTAAGTAAATATTTGCTCTCGTCAAGTACTCCTGAAGAGTACCTACTCTCATCGCGTGCTCTTAAAATTTCCCAGACTAATGTTGGAGAGAATCTTTGAGTATAAAGACGTAGGGCCTCCAGAAGGCTTGACTTCCCTATATTATTTTTCCCCACGATCAGATTGACTCTGCCTAAACGTTCTATCTGTAGATGATGAAAACCACGAAAATTGCGAATTTCGAGCGAGTTCAAGAGAAGGTTTCCCATTGCAATTCCTCTCTCTCGGTATTGTCGTAGACGCCTAATTGCTCTCATACAAAACTGTATCTGTTTTGCTGCATTATAGCATGTTCATGATATATCTTAATTGGCCTGATCTGGCTATCCAGCATCCCTCACAGCACCCTGCATCGCCTGCTCAACTTCTGCCTGGATGCGAGCATATAACCGGGTTGCCCACTGCTCATCCCACACCCCCCGCTCCTTTAGAAGCTGCTGGCAGCGCAGCAGCGGATCATCCAGGGACACAACAGGCTGCCCGGGCATAGACCGCATCACGCGCGTCTCCAACAGAACCGGCCCATGCCCGTCACGCGCATGCTGCATTGCCGCTTGCATAGCTTGATAGACTGCCATCACATCGGCCCCGTCGATAGACTGGTGCTCCAGCCGGTCAGGTAGCGACAAACTGTGTAAAGGCGATGTTTGAGAGCAATCCTGTTCGCAAATAAACACCACCGGCAGTTGGTGTTGCACAGCAAAGGTAATCCCTTCGAGAAAATCTGGCTCGGCAGTTGCTCCATCACCACAATAGGCTACGGTGACGGCAGAAGCCTTGCGCAGTTTGCAGGCAAACGCAATGCCAGCCGCGTGGAGTATCTGTGTGGCGACCGGAGCTGGACCAGTAATTGTATTACGCTTATGGTAGCCCCAATGGAGCGCAGGCCTGTTTTGCACAAAGCCTGCTCCTGTACTCGTCTGCTGGCGATGTGCCAGCAGGTACGTGCGAAATACTTCATAGGGCGTCATTCCAATGGTTAACACGACTCCAAGGTCCCGGTAATAGGGTAATGTGAAGTCTTCGCCTCCCTCGATGCAGACCGCGCTTGCCACCTGTGCCGCTTCATGTCCGCGACAGGTGGCAGCAAAACCTATCAGCCCCTGCTGGTATAACTTGCAAGCACAGTCGTCCACCATGCGCGTTAAAAGCATACGGGCATAGATATCTCTTAGAAAGGACGCTGAAATTGAGGAGAGGACCGTTTTCTCCAACTATATTCCACCTGATCAGTGTGATTGCGATCTTTAGCAATCCAATTATAACATGTCCAAATGCAGAGAGAAACGAGCGCGTCCTACAAGTAACCACGCTTAGCCTGACGTTGCATATTCATGAGAGGTAATTTTATAATGGGGTCGAAATGAATATTACATTCCTCGACTTAATCAGCCAAGACAGTCAGCGTAGACTTATGGAGGCAAAATGACCGTAAACATTCGAGCTACGGAAGCTTCGATCACAGCAGAGCCGCTGGATATCCTCGCACTGTACCGTACGATGGTAACTGCACGGGTGACCAATGACCTGCTGAAAACACGTAAAACACAGGGCCGTTTTCCTTTTTATATTGGGTGCGCGGGGCATGAAAGTATGGCCGCAGTTGCATCGGCTCTCAACCAGGATGATTGGATGTCCCTCTATTACCGTGACTTAGCAGCCTGGTTACAGCGCACAGGTGATATATATGGTCCTCTACGCGAAGCCTATTCACGCACGACCGGGCCAATGGGCGCCGGTCGCAACATGCCCTCCCACTACAGCAGCAAACGCCACCGCATCCTGCCCACTCTTAGTGAGGTGGGCGCGCTAGGTCCCTTTGCAGGCGGTGTCGGCTTTTCCCTGCAGCGGCACAAGAGCAAGGACATCATCATGTTCACTGTAGGCGACGGTGGGGTGGCGACCAACGATTTCAACGCGCTGTTTCGCCAGGCATCGGTACACAAGTTGCCCGTGCTGATGGTGGTTGAGGACAATGGGTGGGCCATTACTACTCCTTCCCCCATCCAATGGAGTGGATCGCTCGTTGAATGGGCTAAAGGTGCAGGCGTCTACGCCGAAGAGGTTGATGGTACAGATATTATGGCAACTTATGAAGCCAGTGTGCGCCTCGTTGAGCACGTGCGCTCGTGTCAAGGCCCTATCTTGATGCATTTGCGCCTGGGCCTGCTTGATGCACATTCCAGCAGCACCGATATCAGATCATACCGCACCAAGGAAGAGATCGAAGCAACAACGGCCACCAAAGACCCGGTGAAAAACTTTGGTCGCTGGCTTGTCGAACATGGTCACCTGCAGGAAGGCGATTTAGAGCGAATCCGTAAGGAAGTCCGGGCCGAATTGGAACGCGCCGAGGCCCAGGTCTTACAGGAGCCTGAGCCGTCGCCGGAACGTGTCCTGCAGAATGTATTGCATGTACCACACTGGCAGGAGAATACCCCGCGCGGCACAAAAAAGCAATTGCCCATGCTGGGAGCAATCAACGAGGCGCTGGTAGAACTGGCGCAGCGTGATCCCGGCTTCTTCGTCTACGGGCAGGATGTAGGTAGCCCCAAAGGCGGAGTATTCGGCGCGACCTCTTCGCTGGTCACGCAATTCCCAGGGCGAGCCATTAGTAGCCCACTCAACGAACAGGTCATCGTGGGTATCGCTGCAGGTGCGGGTATGGTAGATGGAAAGGCACGCTGCGCGGAAATCCAGTTTGTTGACTATCACCAGTCAGCGGCGCAGACCATACGTATGGCTGCCCGTACCTCATACCAGAGCAACGGCGATTGGACTGTTCCCCTGCTTATCCGCACGAAGTCCGGCAGCGGTGGCGGTGGCCCCATCTCAAGCGGTGGCGCCGGAGGGGGCGCTTTTGGCCACTCCAACGCAGGCGAGCAGTGGTTCACCAGCGTACCCGGTATGATTACGATTTGCCCGGCTACCCCTTTTGATGCCAAGGGACTGCTGCTCGAAGCGGCACGCGCGCAATCACCCGTAGTGTTCCTGGAGCGCGGGCGTCTCTATCGCTCCGAGCCTCCCAAAGACAATCAAGGCAACAGTATAGCGGCCATGGCAGAGTACTGGAACGTCCCCGAAGGGTATTACACGCTGCCCATAGGCAAGGCCAGACGCGTGCGTATCGGCAATAGGCCAACCAGCATCGCTATTATTAGCTGGGGTACGATGGTGCTGGAGTCGTGTACGGCTGCCGCCAATAGTGTCAACCGCAATGGCGGCGCTATCGAAGTGGTCGATCTGCGCACGCTCGCCCCGTTTGACGAGGAGGCTGTAGCCGCTGCCGTACACGAGGCCAATCGCGTGATCGTTGTAACAGAGGAATACGACCTGACGAGTTTTGGACGCCACTTGCATTCATGGATTGTGCAGAACTGCTTCTACGACCTCGACTGCACACCCGCTTTCATCTCGGCGCTGCCGGCTCCCGCTGCGCCTTACGATGGTCCAGAAGAGACGGCGTTCTTCCCGACATCAAAGACCATCGAAGAGAAGATTGAGGAGCTGCTGCTGGAATAAAGTAGCCTGATCTCATATGCGAGCAACCTCTTACTGAGGAGAGACGGGACTATCTCTTTCTATCGCGCCTTTGTGACCGTCTCCCGGCTCGATTATTTGGCTGATCTGTAGGAAAGACAATCCCCGGCCTACGATACGGATTGCGCAGGTCCTTGTAGGGCCAGGGATCTAGAACAAGCATCTTATAAACGGTTTTGTGCCAGCTTGACCTGGCCTGCCGCGATGGAGAATGAGCATCGTCCCCTCTTGCAGAAAGCAAAGCACCAATACCCAGAACGGCAAGAACTATGAAACCCACGAGCAGCAAAAACCCCAGGAGAATGGCAAAATCCATGATTGATTACTCCCTAAAGTATTAGCATACGGTACTTCTAAACGTATCAACGTCACCAGGGAGAAAAAATACAGGAGGAAGCTCTTGATACCAGGTTTTAGGTAAATTTCGGTTTCTACCTAGCGAAAATACTCTACTACTGCTATAATCAAAATGTAATTTTTCCTTTCCCGTCTAACTCTACCATCTTTTATCAACTGAACGAGCGTAGTGACACACTGCTCAGGTGGGAGGATTTCGGATGACCGAGCGTGTAGGCCAGCAGCTGGGCAACTACCGCCTCATACGCCTCCTAGGGGAAGGAGGCTTCGCCGAAGTCTATCTTGGTGAGCATATTCACCTGGGAACCCAGGCCGCTATCAAAGTTCTGCACACCCAATTGGCCAAAGAGGACATAGAGACATTCCGCAATGAGGCGCGTACCATTGCCCGTCTAGAGCATCCAAACATTGTACGTGTACTAGACTTCGGTTTGGAAGGAAGTACTCCTTATCTTGTCATGAGCTATGCTGTCAACGGCACATTGCGCCAACGTCACCCCAAAGGCACTCGCTTGCCCCTGGTAACCATTGTATCCTACGTCAAGCAATTAGCAGATGCGCTGCAATACGCCCATGATGAGAAGCTGATTCACCGCGATATTAAACCAGAGAATATGCTGGTAGGCAAACGTCAGGAGGTTTTGTTGAGTGACTTTGGTATTGCGGTCATGGCACAAAGCTCACGTTATCAGAATCCCCAGGATATGGCGGGAACCATCACTTACATGGCACCCGAACAGATTCAAGGCAAGCCACGTCCAGCTAGTGATCAGTACTCCCTGGGCATCGTGATCTACGAATGGCTTACAGGGACCCGCCCTTTTCACGGATCACTTACAGAAATGGTGGGTCAGCATCTATCAACCACCCCGCCATCGATACGAGAGAAACTCCCGACAATCTCCTCTGGTGTAGAGCAAGCAGTGATGAAAGCCCTTGCCAAAGATCCAAAGGAACGCTTCGCAAGAGTGGAAGAACTTGCTATAGCTCTAGAACAAGGCAGCCTGACAGTACTACCTCAACCATCAGTTGCGCCCATTGTGTCAACCACCTTAGACCAGTCGCAACAATCAAACATTAGAGCCCCCACTGTGAACCAGCCTTCGCCGGTAACTAATCAGGTAGCCACCCCTCTAAACCAGTCGCTACTACCAGATAGGTTGAGCCAGATTCAGAAGACCAAAGAGCAATGGTTATCTGAAGCTCTCGAACTCCTGGAAGTCGAGCGTTACGCCGAGGCACTTACTGCTTTCAATCACACTCTTGCACTTGACTCCAACCTTGCCTATGCACACAATGGTAAAGGATTGGCACTTTATCACCTTAAGCGTTATCAGGAAACTCTTACTGCTCTAGATCGTGCGCTTGCTCTCAATCCAAACGATATTACCGCTCTTTATGGCCGGGGCCTTGCATTAGAACAATTGAAGCACTATTCTGATGCCATACTCACATACGAGCATATCACACAACTCGACGCTACTCATGGACCTGCCTGGCGCAAGAAAGGTGATGTGCTCTCCAAATTGAATCGCTACAAGGAAGCCCTTGCCGCCTATGAAAAAGCTTTGCAGCTTGACCGCAACGATGCCCATGCTTACATCGGCAAAGAGAATGCCCTAAAGCAGCTAGGCGGGCAAATGTAAGCCCATCAAATGGAGAAAGAGCATATGAGTACGCAAAGTAACACACGTAAGTGGCGACAGGGCATCGGCCTGACTGCGCTCTCGATTCTCAGCGGGCTCCTGCTTGCCCTCCAGTTCGTCCTGCCCCCGGTTGCCTTTGCCTCCCCTGAGCGCCCTGCCGCTCCACCTTTCACGCCACTGGACCTGGCTGGGGTGTCCGTCGTGCGCCTGGTGGTGGAGTATACCGGCACGACAACCCATCTCACAGCGCGCTGTACCGGCCTGGGAACCCTGGTCGCAAGCTGGTCCCCTACCACTCCTACTGAGCAGAACAACTGGGTGCTCACTGACGGCACACTGGTCAATGTCAACGGGCAAACCTGCGTTTCCACGACGAAAGGGTCGCTGACCAATATCAAGCTGTACGCGAATACCCTCTATACCAACAGCATGCTCAACCTGGCGCTGATTGGTCAACTCGACTGCCAGCAGCAAACAGGACAAAAGACATCCTGCAAAGATACGACCCCAGAAACGCTCTTCTTCTCGAACGGTGCGCTGCTGTTCTCGTTCCACACCGATGCCACTCGCCTACAGCCATTCCTGAATGTGGCTGCCCAGGCGACGGGTACCCCATTGAGCATCGAACTGGCCAACAGCACCACTTCAACCGGCACCTGGCCCTCTAAAGCGACCCTGAGTGCGACAGACAACCCGCTGATCTATCTGAGCCCCAAGCTCTTTAACAAGGCAGGTAGCAACACCTCGGCTACCGCAACCCGTAGTGCTGGCTCCGCCACTGCTGCGACCACCGGTGAACCGGGGATGCCGCTGGTCGATAGTAATGGCAACCTGGTTGGGATGAGTGTGAGCAACGGTGCACTGCTGAGCGGGCAGATCATTATGGGCATGTTGAACCAGCAGTCAGTTGCCCCGGCACAACATACCAACAGCCTGAATAGCAACTGGAATCGTGGCATCACGCAGTACGAAGCGGGGAACTACGTGAGTGCCGAGGCCACCCTCAAACAGATCGCCAGCGCTAATACCCAGTTCCAGGCGCCGCTGATCTACGAGGGGAAGGCCGCAGCACAGATTTCAGGCACTCGCACTGGAGGCACTACCCAGGGAGCCGTGCAGACTCCAGGCCTCCCGGGGATTCTGATCATTGTTGGCATCGTGGCAGGACTGCTGCTGGTGCTGCTGCTGGTGCTGGTCAGTATGTGGGCGCGGCGCCGACAAGAACTGGCGCGTTTCGAGGCTGAGCGCACAGCAGCACAGCGCGACGCTGAACTGGATATGCAGCAGCGCCAACAACAAGCACTACCTCTACAGCACGTCATCCTAGAGGAGCAGAAGGCACCAATCACCAATTGGCAATCTCCGCCTGAGAAACTTTGTCCAAACTGTGGTCGGACGGTTCGGGCTGATGCAACCTACTGCCCCAATTGTCGTTATCAGCTTTCTCCTGCAGCGCCTGGTGCCCGTCCTACAATACGTATATCACCAGCGTCAGAACTTCCAATCAGCGAGAAAGCCCCGGTATCGGCGATCACCTCCCAATCGCAGCAGGCGTTAGTCAAAGAGACAGTGCTAGATGATCAGGCGATCCGGGCGACTTTGCAACGTTTGTGGGACCGGGCGGCACAAAAAGAGTAACTTGCCAGGTTAAATAGAACTCTCCCGAATTTGGCGCGCAGGATCAAAAGATAGAGTCAGGCAGGAACTTTCACCCACTACACATTGGGAACATCGAGAAAGATTATCATAGTGCTTTCGAAGTCAAAAAGGGTGGAGAGAGAAACATTTCATACGTCCTTTATTCTACCACTTTTTTGATCAGTGAGGTTACTCAAGAAACAAATTTCTGCCGATTGTACCCAACCTGCATCTCAATACGTTACTATTACAGAGCGTATCAAAGTTTATTTAGGATCTCCATTCTTTAGGGGGACAGCGGGCGACCATAAAGGCCCACCCCGCCTCTCTTCACCACCCTCGCCCCTACGGGAAGGGTATTTCCCCGCAAGGATGGAGAGCCTTTATTTACCTCAGATTGATACTGCGCATGCTGGAAGGGTAAAACCCGGCGGTGGCAAGTCACGTCCATACAAGCGGCCCCGCGAGAACTTATGATGCAGGTGAACACTCATGAAACGGGCACCGATTTCTGATATTATCTGGTTGTTTGTAGGAACGCGCCTTCTGCTGGTACTGGTTACCTACATTGGCTTTATTCTCTTTCCCGTGCCCCCACATTTCTACCCGGTTGTGCCAGTAGATGTAACAGGATTACTTACTTCCTGGAATCGCTGGGATGCCGTCCATTATACCCAGATTGCCCAATTTGGCTACCAATCAATTTATGATACTGCCTTCTTTCCTCTCTTTCCTTTACTGATTAAAGGCATGGCATTGCTCTTCGGCAACCAGGGTTATATAGCAATCGGCATGATTCTCAGCAACCTGGCGCTTCTGGGCACATTATTCGTGCTCTACCAGATTGCGGTCGATGCGCTTGGCGAGCAGGTCGGGCGGCGTACGTTGCTTTACTTATGTATCTTCCCAACCGCATTTTTTTTCTTTGCAGCCTATAATGAATCCCTGTTTCTCTTATTAACTGCCAGCGCGTTTCTGGCCATGCGCCGCCAGAAGTGGTGGCTAGCCGGCATCCTGGGATTCCTTGCCGCTCTAACACGTTCAGCCGGCCTATTTCTTGTGATCCCATTTCTTTGGGAATTGTGGATGGCAAGAGAAACTATCACCGGCAGCGAGCAAAGCACCATGCGCAAATTACTGGATATCTTGCCCAGGGTTTTGCCGGTTGTGCTTATTCCGCTAGGTACTTTGCTCTACTGCGTCTACTGCTGGAAAGCCTTCAATAACCCCTTTGCTTTCGCCGCCGTACAAAGTCACTGGGACCGACATCTAACCTGGCCGTGGGTAGGAATATGGGAGGCCCTGCGCGAAATATTCAGGATTCAGCCCTTCGGCTCGTTCTACGAAGTCCATCTACTGCTTGACCTTACCGCTACCGTTGGCTTCATCGCGCTGGCAATCTTAGGATGGCGCAGGTTACGCACAAGTTATAGCATCTGGGTTGCCCTATTGCTCTTCTATACGCTGATCAGCCCGGCGATTGCCCAGGCCGATGTGCTGGTATCTAACCAGCGCTTCGTGCTCGAAATGTTTCCAGCATTCATTACTCTAGCGGCGCTGAGCGTTAAACATCCCCGCCTGCACCAGGGGCTACTAATTGCATTCCCGTTTCTGCAAGCAACGCTGGCAGTGCTTTTTGTATTGAATCGTTGGATGGTTTAGTGTATGATCGAAAAGCATATCGAAGGACTCAATCTCACTGTAAAACAGGCAGAGCCTGCATCAACAAAACAGCCTGCGGGAAGAATATCAACGCTGGTAATTGCACTTTGCGCCCTGGCCTTCGTTTTATGTACACTTCTCAGTGTCGCTCCACTCAGCCGAATACTAGACCCGGTAATACAGCTGCAAACGCCCTTTGGGACGCAACTTGCACAGGTGGGCGCCTGGCTTCCTACCGACATAGGATTGACTCCGTACCGGCGGGCATCACTAGCTGATACAGGCTACATCGAGTTCCTGGCGCTGATTGCATTGGCTTTCGCAATCTATGGACTATGCGCATTATTCATCCAACGAAGAGCACCTGCGCACAATCAGCCGGCGCTACGCCTGATCTGGCTGGCAACCATCGTGGCGGGATTGATATATGTCTTCACACCGGCAATGCTCTCGCACGATATTTTTGTCTATGCCAGCTATGGCCGCGTACTGGCCGTATACCATAACAACCCTTACTTTGCGCCATTATCAGCCTTTCCGCAGGACCCTTTCAACGCGCTAAACTACTGGGCAAATGCAACAGCCGCTTATGGGCCAGTCTGGATATACATCTGTTCACTGTGGGGATTCGTGCTAGGTCCTCAAGCTCTTGGCTACGTGCTGGCTTTTCGCCTGTTTGCGCTGGCTATGCATCTTTTGAATACCTGGTTGGTAGCAACCACGCTGCGTACAAGTGGGCAATCTTCACGGGTCGTGTTACTCGGCACCCTGCTCTACGCATGGAACCCGCTCGTCTTAATGGAAAGCAGCTTTGGTGGTCACAACGATGTATTTATGGTTACTCTCCTACTGGTGGGAATACTGCTGAGCATCCGGGCAGAAAAGCGAGGCCAGTTTACCCATCCTCGTGGGTACGTACCACCTCTCATCGCTTTCACGCTGGCGACGCTGATAAAATTTACAACGTTGCCACTGATTGTGCTTTTCATCATTTTTCTAACCTGGAGAGTACTGCGTCCAGCACAATCACCTGCACTTCCCTTTCGAAAAGCAGTAATGCAACGTTGGCGGCCAGCGTTGTTAACAATATGTATCGCAACCATTAGCGGCGGTTTACTGGCACTTGTATTGTATGCGCCATTCTGGATTCCTCATAACTTTACTGGCATACAACACACCTTCACCAGAACGCCATCAGCACAATTTGCAGAGAATTCTATTCTGCTAGCGATATTCAAATGGTATGAAGCGAACAACCACCAGCCGGACTACCTGGTGCTTCAAGTGCTTAGCGCCCGTTGGGTCTGGGACACTATCAACACCGTTGTCTTAGCAGGTCTCCTCCTTACAGGTGCCTTCTGGTTGTGGCGCGCTACCACTATACGCACGTTCATACTTGCATCGCTGGTGACACTGGGTGGCTTGCTCATAATAACCCCCTGGTTCTTCTCCTGGTACATCACATGGCTGATAGGCCTGGTCGTGGTGTGCTTGCCACTTGCGCACAACCGGCTGGGCCGATCTTTGCTGGCATTCACACTGGCATTCTCCATCTCGGCTTTCTCGACGTATCTCTTTAAAGATGGGATTCCACCATTTGGTATATGGATAGGATGGGTGCCCCTGACTACAATTGCGCCACCACTCCTTGCATTTCTCATTACTTTCCTGACATGGCGACCTGTGAAACAAACTCCCCTGGGCGTTGAGAGAATAGAAGTTGACATATAGAATATCCTGTCCGGGTTGCGTCACCACTAGAATAAGCTTATAATTGCCTGGTAATCCTGTTTATTCGATCAATCTGGGTAATCTCAATTACACCGAAGGGATAGAGAATGCGCTGGCTACCCATCTTACATATGAGGCCGCTCACCTGGGTTGGCGAACCCTTAGCCGCACTCATTTCGCTCCAGACATTACTAAATGCCCTGAACGTTTTGGGCTATCCAGCGGTTATAATTTTCGTGATGATCGAAAGTTCCGGCATTCCTTTCCCCGGCGAAACGATGCTCTTGCTGGCGGCATTTTATGCCGCCGTCAGCCAGCAATTACAAATCCCTATCGTGATCGCATGTGCTGCTCTGGGAGCGATCATAGGCGACAATATCGGCTACTACATCGGGCGCACCGGCGGACGTGCCCTGGTCACGCGCTATGGTAAATATGTCCGCATCAAGCCGGAGCATCTTGATCGCGCTGAAAAATTCTTCGCCAAACACGGCAATAAAACAGTCTTCTTTGGCCGCTTCATCGCTGTACTACGCGCCTGGGCCGCTTTTCTGGCTGGCGTAAACAAAATGCCCTGGCGCACTTTTCTCGTCTATAATGCCGCCGGGGGTATTCTCTGGGCAACGCTTGTTGGCACAATCGGCTTTTTTGGCGGGCGTCTGCTCCATGATAATTTCGCACTGGTTGAGCACATAGTCAAAACAGCAAGCTGGCTTTTAGCAGCTATCGTTGTAGCGTTGATTCTGTTGATCTACTTCATCTATCTCCTGCGACGAAAGCGCCGCCGTGCTCAATCTACCGCTGAAACACCGGCAGAGCAGGTTACTGGAGGCGAGGCAAACACAACCGAGGTTGAGGCTCACCCTGTTGCCGATCATCTCAATCACAAAGGAGAGGCTACCCGGCTAGAGATTGCACCCACCAGCGACGAGAAATCAGAAGCACCAGTCGGCTCAAAGGAGACGTCTATAGACATTGACCCACTTTAAACAAAAATCTATGTATTTTACAGCGAGGATGTACTATGTCAACACTGGAATCAGGTCAAGTATTTGAACGCTATCGCATTATACAGTTGCTAGGTAGTGGAGTATCGGGCGAGAGTTACGAGGCCGAAGATACCATGCTCCTGCGCAAGGTAACGCTCAAACTCATCCATCCACAGGCGACCTTGCCAGACTCAGCTCGAAGGCAATTTTTCCGCGAGATGCAGGGCACCAGTATCTTGAATCATCCATACCTGGCAACTGTGCTTGACTATGGCGAGATCGATGGCAAATTATATGTTGCTCGCCGCTACGTCAGCAACGGCTCTTTTCTTGGCACCAATGGCAGATTGTGGTTTCGCACGCCTCTGAGTGTACCCGATGCCATACATTATGCGAATCAACTGGCTCAGGTGCTCCAATTTATCCATAATCGCGGTTCTTTGCATGGTGCGCTTACTTTTTCCAACATCCTGGTATTACGTGGCCCCAGCCTGGAGAATGAAGGCGACTACGCTCCTTTCCTGCTTGCCGACGCCGGCCTGACAAATTTCGTGCGCCGCTTTGGTCAACAATCGCATTTACCTCTGCCCGTCACTGCAGCGCCAGAACAACTAGGGAAGCGCGTTATACCAGCCAGTGATCAGTTTGCCCTGGCAGTGGTGCTTTATTTCTGGCTGGCAGGCCGTCCACCTTACGTGGGCACACCAGAAGAAATACAGCATTTGAAGCTCACAGAAACTATTACGCCTCTGTCCACTTTCAATCCCAGGGTCTCTTTTGAGCAAGAAGGGATGCTACTGCGGGCGCTTTCTGTGTATCCAGAGGACCGCTACCCCAATGTGCTGGCGTTTGCGAACGCATTACTGGGAACCCTCAAGCCTCAACCCCAGCCTGTGCTAAGAACAGAGTCAAGTGCCCAAACAGTGCCAGATGTACACGCCGCGACCGAGCCTGCCCCTGAACCAGTACCGCAAGATGTCCCCCAGCCAGGGCCTGAACCGGACGTGCCGCAGCCAATAGCGAATCCTGTTCCTCAACCCTCGCTTGAGCAGGACGTGCCGCAGCCAGTGCCGGATGACATTCCCCAAACAATACCCGAACCCGCTGCGCCTGTTCCTATGCCAGAGCCTATTGACCATGACGGGTTACCTGCCGCAGAACAGTTGCCCGGCGACCAAGAACACCTGCCTGAGCCTACCAGTATGGCTGCCTATCTCATCATCGTGTCACCATTTATTGAGGAACCTTACGAGGTGTTGCTACGAAGCGACGAAACGACGATTGGCCGCGCAGGTTCCAGTGATATCCTGCTTGACCATGATAATCTGACTTCAAGGCACCATGCACTACTTAAGCGCGAAAATGGTCGTTATTACGTCTATGACAGGCACAGCGCCAACGGAGTTCAGGTCAATGGGCAGCAACTCGGTGGTGACGACGGATGCGCCCTGGAAGATGGCGATCATATCAGCATTGGCAACTATGAACTCATCTTTCGTTTAAGGGTACCTGAAGTCCCTGGCGAAGATCGCATCCTTGCAACTAATAACTCGAGCGCAACATGGACGGGAGCGTGACCTGCCACGCTCCCCCCCTCGACAGTTGGCCCAACACTCCACCTACCTCCTCCATCTCCTCGTAGGGGCACGACGAATCGCGTCCTGGAACACGATACAGACCCGGAAACTCAGCCCTTGACATATATATGTTTCCTGACTATACTCTACATAGCAACTGTATGGTATAGAATTTATTACTGTACATTACAAACTTATTATGAGGTAAGTTTAAGTGTCTGAACACCCGGGTGACAAGGGGAAATGCAGTGGGCGAGCGCGCCTGATCCAGGCGGCTCAAGAGCTTGCAGAGCATCGTCCTTTCGATGAGATCACCATTGACGAAATTATCAAAGCGGTGGATCTCTCACGCCCTGCCTTCTACTACCATTTTGCAGGTGGGAAAGAAGAACTGCGTGCAGAATTAGTGCATCGAGGCTTACTCAGTGAGACACCAACGCAAGATGTACGGCAGGTACTTCTGGAAGCGGCTCTACGTGTTTTTGCACGCTCCGGCATATCAGCAGCAACATTAGATGATATTGCTGCCGAAGCAGGAGTGACACGGGGTACGCTCACCTGGCATTTCCATAGTAAGGATGAGTTACTCTCAGGCATCATCAAGCACTATGGACCCCATTCTGTGCTGCGCCCGGTTGTCGAGCAGATTGAACAAGATCTGCAAAACGGTGTTCCACTTGACGATGAAACGATTTTCCGGCGTCTTGCAGGTGCCTTCTACGATGGTTTTACAGCACAAGGAGACTACGCACGCCTGGCGATTTTACTGGTTAATACCCATCCAGACGCCGCACGCATCCTCGTGGAGAAGATTGTGAAAGGTCGTAGGACCATCGTCGAGTATATACACCAGCGCCAGGAAGAAGGCTATTTCTGTAAGCGTATCGACCCTGATTTATGCGTGCAGGTTATGGCTACATTCTTCGCCATGCGCGCAGTCGGGTGTGGGCTGCAAGAACTTTTACCATTCGGACATCTTTCACGAGAGGAAACCATCGACCAGCTGGTCTCTTTACTGTTGTATGGCATAGTAAAGCGCGAGCAACCGGGTGTTTAAATAAAGACGGTGTTTAAATATAGCATTCTACGCCTTGCCTCTCTCAACGGCCAGGCGATCTTCTTAAACTACTTGTTTCTACAGGAAGGAGTCTTGCCGCATGCAAGTCATGCAAGTCAATACACAGGCGGCTCGACGCGGCGGAAGATTGGATTACAAGTGGATACTGGCAATGGTAGTAATCTTTGGTGTATTTATGAGCATCCTGGATCAGACCATTGTCAACATTGCTATTCCACGCCTGCAAAGCGCTTTCGGCGCGGACATCCACAGCGTGCAGTGGGTGCTGACCGCTTATATCCTGGCCCAGGGAGTTGCGACACCCGCAGCAGCTTTCTTCGCTGACACGCTGGGCATCAAACGTTTCTACATCATTTCGCTGACAGCCTTTACTCTTGGCTCAGCGCTCTGTGGGCTGGCGTGGAGCCTCCCTATTCTGATCACTTTCCGCATCTTGCAAGGACTTGGAGGAGCTGCGCTATTCCCGCTCTCGATCACACTGCTCTTCCGCGAGTTCCCCCCCCAGGAACGCGGCACGGCTATGGGTATCTTCGGTGTCCCCGCGCTGCTTGCCCCGGCCCTTGGCCCCACGCTTGGCGGGTACCTGGTGACATATGTTGGCTGGCAAGCCATCTTTTACGTCAACGTCCCCATTGGCATTGTCGCCATCGTCCTCTCCACCATCCTTATCCGCGAATACCGTCCAGAAGGACAAATGCGCTTTGACTTTCCCGGCTTTTTCCTTGCCGCGCTCGGTCTCGCCACTATTCTCTACGGGCTGTCGTCAGCAAGTACAGATGGCTGGGGCTCCGGCATCGTGCTGGGTTCGCTCTTCGTTGGATTGCTCTCACTGGCAATCTTCGTGACGGTTGAACTCGTCACAGCCAACCGGGGAGGACAGCCTTTACTTGACCTGCGTCTTTTTGCAAATGGGCCGTTCCGGGCGGGCATGATAGCGCAGCTGTTCGTCGTCTTCGGCCTGTTCGGAGGCTTGTTCCTCTTCCCAATCTACCTGCAGAACATCCGGTTTCTGAGCGCGTTTCAGGCTGGCCTGATCTTGCTTCCCCAGGCCCTGGCCGCGATGGTCTGTGCGATCATAGGGGGGCGCCTGGTCGATCGCATCGGTGTGCGGGCAGTGATGATCCCTGGATTGCTGGTACTGGCATTCGCCACCTGGCAACTCACGTATATCAGTCTCAACTCCACGTATGGATGGCTCCAGTTGATGTTTATCTTACGCGGCATCGCGCTCGGCCTGACCGTCCAGCCGCTGACAGTTGCCATGCTGTCCGAGATATCACCACGTCAACTGGCCCAGGCTTCATCTCTCAATACCGTCAATCGTGCAGTCGCCAGTTCGCTGGGCATCGCGATCCTGGCAACGCTTGTGCAAACACAGAGCTTGATACACTTCGGTCATCTAGCCGAGCAGGTGACAGCAAGCTCACAACTTGGCCAGTTATTGCTAGGCATTCAGGCAGCTTTTGTTGCACATGGTGCCGATCTACTCACAGCCCACAACGCTGCCTTGCAGTTGATCGCCAGGTACTTTTTACAAAGGCAAGCGTTCGTTCTGGCTGTTCAAGATGCCTTACGATTGACCATCATCGTCGTTGTTCTAGCCATTATTGCTGTGCTGTTCGTGCGTAATAATCGCCGGCCGCAGCGTATTCCTGAACAGGCACCTCGCGCCGGTATCCCTGCCGAAAGAGAAGAAAGCGCACGCGCAGAAGCGATAGTAGCCGAGTAACTCGTAATAAAAGCCACCAGAAGGGTGTCACTCAACAAGGCCATAATTAGTATCAATCAAAGGAGAGTAACTCAATGCGAAGAATAATTTTGGTACCATTGCTCATTTTCCTTGCTCTCGCAGCTATCGGGGGCGCTATAGCCTACTGGATCTACGACAACTACAACTACTACCGTACCGATGATGCACAGATCAGCGGACCGGTCGTGAGTATCAGCGCTCCCGAAGCAGGCACGCTGACCAGCCTCACCATCCAGCCGGGCGCTACTGTCACTGCCGGTGAGCAAATTGGCACCATTACCCTGCCGCCTGGCCAGACAGCCACACGCGCCAATGCCGCTCCAACGACCATCAACCTGGTGAGCCCGATGAACGGCACCGTGCTGCTGGTTCCGGCCGTTCCCAACCAGCTCGTCGCGCCTGGATTGGAAATCGCCTCGGTCACCGACCTCAGTTCCATCACGATCACTGCCTACATCGACGAAAATGCCATCAACAACGTGAGCGTGGGTCAAGCGGTCGATATCCATATCGATGCCTACAGCGACACGAGCTTCACCGGGCATGTGAAACTCATCGTATCGGCGGCGGCGGGGACGTTTTCACTCCTGCCTAACCAGGACCCGACCAGTGGGAACTTTACCAAAGTGGGACAGCGCATTCCCATTGTGATCACACTCGACGCCACCGCCGGCAAGGCTCTTCTCCCCGGCATGAGTGCAGAAGTAACCATTCACCTACACTAGCTTGCTTGCAGTATCCTCAAAGCGGATCGAGAAAAGGGAGATGAGCCAGCCAGCTCCACACAACTCCACACGGCCCTTGACAGGATACAATATACACTGGATTACCGAGTAGGTCAATTGATTTTGCACCAGGAGTTATGGTGGTTCGCGCGATGTCATTGTTCTAGTCTAAAAGGAGTTTGTCGTGACTTTATTGATTATCGGAGGATTGCTCATTCTCGCAGTTTTAGCCATCGTTGGCGCTGTGTTGTTAAGCATAGGTGAGCAGCGTGCCGACAGATCCTCTGCCAGTAGCAGAGCAACTCCCAGTGCTACCATCCCCGTGCCTGCTCTCTCACAGGCGCCAATCGTGAATAGTGGAGTGGAGCAAACCGCTCCTGCCAGGCAAGGGTTGCCTGCTACACCTGAGAGACCCCAGCGATCAACTGTTGACAGCCCGCAGCTGTATGCACTCAACGGTCAGTTCCGCGAGCTTGCCGCAGAGCTGCGAACACTCTACCAGCAAGCGTGGGACCTTGAGCGCAGGCTGCGCGTCCTTATGGAGATGGCTGATCGCATCGAGGATAGGCAAGACAGCCAGATCAGTATTGAAGAAGAGGCGTACTCTCAGACCCCTGGCAGTACGGCACTGTAGTTACAAGATGTAGGGCGTGATAGATTGCGCTCTACATCTTCCATATGAAGCCTATCTTCCTCCCCAAAACGTCCCGGTTCACCTTGTTCGCATGATGTATCGTTTATAATAGCGATATCTACTCTGAAAAAGGAAGTGATCGGGGTGTTTAGAAAACAAATCCAGGATCATGGGGCAATACGCCTTGCGTTGATCTGTACCTGCTTGCCGTTGTTGTTCTCAGCCTGTCAAAATACTAGCGGGTCGCCGGTAAAGAATGATCCGCCGCAAACACTTACTCTCAGGATAGCAGCCCAGCAGTCGAGCATTAGCTCAACTTCTTTCCAGATAGTAGCCCAAATCTCTACCCC
>WNEZ01001313.1_pt1 | contig 20887 bp, 17 predicted proteins | sample 5400521 | NCBI WGS metagenome assembly WNEZ01 (sample SAMN13153339, study PRJNA577476) | soil metagenome | isolation source: 120 cm saprolite under Douglas fir tree site 2 hole 1 replicate 1 | place: USA:California | collected 2015-04-18 | reverse complement strand
TTCGACCACGTCTGTGCGGTTGCCGGAATCGATGCAGACGCGCCCGACATTTACGCGTCCAGCTTTTCGTGCGCCGAGTTCGTCAAATTCGAGTACATCTCCACTTTCAATCAACATAACCTTGCCGACGGAGCCGTGCATGGATGTCGCCATCTCGGCATGCAATTTCAGTTGGCGGTACTCGCCGTGGATGGGAATGAAATAGCGCGGCTTGACCAGGTTGATGATCAACTTAAGTTCTTCCTGGCTGGCATGGCCGCTGACGTGGACCGGCGGGTACGATCCGTCGTCGTAAATGACGTGAGCTTCGCGGCGGAAGAGGTGATCGATCATGCGGTAGATGGTCTTCTCGTTGCCGGGGATGATGCGCGAGGAGAGGACGACCGTGTCGCCCTTCTCGATCTTGGCGTGCTTGTGATTGTCGACGGCGGCGCGGGACAGCGCGGACATCGGTTCGCCCTGCGTTCCGCTGATCATCACACAAACTTTTTCGGGAGGGAAATTCTTCATCTCGCCGGGATTGATGACGAGGCCATCAGGAATCTCGATGTATCCGAGATCCTCGGCGATCTCGGACGAATTGTTCATCGAGCGGCCGATGAAGGCGACTTTGCGGCCGTGGGCATGGGCTAATTCCACCGCGAGCTTGATACGGTGAATTGACGATGAGAAGCACGAAATGAACAAGCGCCGTTGAGTATGGGCGAAGATTTCGTCGAATTTACGGCGCACCGCGCGCTCGCTGGGGGTGTAACCCTTGCGTTCGACGTTGGTCGAATCCTGGAACAGCGCGAGCACGCCTTCCTTGCCGTATTCCGCGAAGGAATGCAGATCGAACAGGCGGTTGTCGGTGGGCGTAGGATCGACTTTGAAGTCGCCGGTGTGAATCACAACTCCGAGCGGTGTGTGGATCGCCAGCGCAACGCAATCCACCAGGCTGTGCGTCACCTGAATGGGATGAATGGTGAACACACCTGCTTTGAAGCGCTCGTTGGCTCGAATCTCGCGCAGGTCGGCGTTGTCGAGAAGTCCGTGCTCGTCGAGTTTGTCTTCCACATAGGCGAGCGTGAACTCGGTGCCCCAGACGGGGACGTTGAGCTCGGAGAGAATCCAGGGCAGCGCGCCAATGTGATCTTCGTGGCCGTGGGTGAGAATGATTCCGCGCACGCGCTGGCGGTTCTCGGTGAGATACGAAATGTCGGGGACCACGATGTCAACGCCGAGCAATTCGGCCTCGGGAAACATGAGGCCGGCGTCGATCACGATAATGTCGTCGCCCCAGCGGACGGCCATGCAGTTCATGCCGAACTCGCCGAGGCCCCCTAGGGGGACAATCTGCAGTTTTCCGGTTGCCATTGAATCGATGTGTAATGTTGATGCTAGCACATCAAGGACAGTGGTCAGTGGTCAGTGACCAGTGGCCAGAAACTGGCACCAGCAACCGAATACTGACCACTGGACACTGGCCACTGCTTTCTGAGGTCCATCCCCGATAGCTTTCTGTTCCTTGCTGAGTTAAGGTTGAATGAGTGACAGAACCGCACAAATCGTGGCTCGGACGACGCGTGGAAATGGCGCTCAGCAAAGGGCTGAACCGCGCTTACTCCACGGTGCGGGTTGATCCTGAAAAATTCCTGATGCAACTTCGTACGGCTTACCGGCTCCCCATCAGCGGGTATCACGGCGTGTATTCGCTGGAGGTCGGGGAACTGGATGCGGTGGCTGAGTCGGTGATCCGCAGCGGCATGAAGGTGGCCGCAGTCGAAGGAGCGGGGTTTGGATTGGGCGGGCTTATCACGATTGTGCCCGACCTCGGCATTCTGTCGGCCATCACCATGCGTACGATTCAGAAGCTCAGCTTGCTGTATGGATTCCAGTTCAATACCGACGCTGAGATCGCAGAACTGTGGATTGCGGCCGCCAGTGCGGCGGGCGTGGACATCAGCCGGGAATTGCTGGAGAAAGAAGTCATCAATAGGTTCGTGCCCCGGGTGATTCAGCGCATTGCTGCCCGGGCGAGTGCGGAAGTCGTGGAGAAGTGGGCGGGGCGCGTGGTTCCGCTGGCCAGTTCGGCCATCGGTGCGGCGCTCAATTACTGGTTTGTGCGCGCGTGGGGCGAGCGGGCGAAAGCCCATTTCAGGCACCGGTACCTGCAAGTGCGGCAGAGCACACCGCTGATTGCGGCCTCGCCTGATCAGCCGAGTCTTCCGGCGGCTGGTCGTTGATGTTTTTGTGTTCGAATCGTTCCTGTGTGGTCCCTGCGAGCTCCCTTCGCCTGTGATAGAAAAATATCAGACATGACAATTTTCCATTGTTCCGCAATTCTCTTCGATCTGGACGGCGTTCTTGTCGATTCGACCCGCTCGGTCGACCGCCAGTGGCGGCTGTGGGCGGAGCGCAAGGGCGTGGACGCCGACAAGGTGATTGCCATTGCTCACGGTGTGCGCACGATTGAAGTGATCAGATTCGTCGCGCCGCATCTCGATGCCGAGTCGGAAGTGCGTGAGATCGAGAGCCGCGAGGCGGAAGATACCGATGGCGTGGAAATCATGTCCGGAGCGGTCGACCTGGTGCGCACGATTCCTGAAGGACAATGGGGCGTGGTAACTTCCGGCACGCGCGATCTAGCCAGCGCGCGACTGCGATTCGGAGGGCTGCCGGTTCCCAGGGTGCTGGTCACGGCTGAGGATGTGGTCAATGGGAAGCCGCATCCCGAGCCGTATTTGAAGGGGGCAGAGCGGCTTGGCGTCCAGCCTGCGGATTGCCTGGTCATCGAAGACGCTCCGGCCGGGATTCAGTCTGCGCGCTCCGGTGGGATGAAGGTCATCGGAATCACGAGTACGTATCCGGAGTCTCAGCTGAGCACGGCGGACGTAGTCGTGCGGCGGCTGGCGCAGATTCAGGTGGGGCGCGATGGGGCGAGCAGGTTTGCGGTGAGCGTCGGTTGAATCAATGTGATGTGCGAATCAGCGTCGAAGACTAGCGCAGCCAATCTTCTAACTCAATTCCCCGGTCTGTTTTGTCGTCGCGATACTTCACAATCACTGGCGTGTAGAGTGACAGGTTCCAGTCCAAGGCGCCTTTCTTGACGGCGCGAGAGCCCGGCACAACGACTGCGTTCTCGGGAACCTCGAGCGGAGCATCGGCGGTTGCGCGGTAGACTTCGCCGCGCACCAGATCGTAGAGAGGCGTGGAGCGGGTCAGGATCGTTCCAGCCCCCAGGACTGCCCGCGCGCGGACAAGCGTGCCTTCATAGACTCCGCAATTACCGCCGACGAGAACGTCATCTTCGATGATTACGGGCGCGGCGTTTACCGGTTCGAGCACGCCGCCGATCTGCGCGGCAGCACTCAAGTGCACGCGCTTGCCGACCTGCGCGCACGAGCCGACCAGGGCGTGCGAGTCAACCATGGTGCCTTCGTCGACATAGGCGCCGACGTTGATGAACATTGGGGGCATGCAGATGACCGACGGTGCCACGTAGGCTCCGGTGCGCACCGACGATCCGCCGGGCACGACGCGGACGCGATCGGCGACGGAAAACCGACGCGCAGGGAAGGTGTCTTTGTCGACAAAGGAGAGCCCGGCGGGCATCTCGGCAAGTTCGCCGAGGCGGAATCCAAGCAGGATGCCCTGCTTCACCCAGGTATTAACGACCCAGTGACCATCAACTTTTTCAGCGGCGCGAATCTTGCCTTGCGTGAGTTCGTTGCGGAATGTCAGGAATGTTTCGCGCGCTTCGGGGTTGCGCTCAACTTCGCCGAGAGCGGCGAGACGCTCGATGGAGGATTTCAGGGAAGACATGTCGGACTTCGGACCTCGGACGTCGGACTTCAGACCTCGGACTTCCGAACTAGGTTAGCACCGAGGCTTGATCTTCGCTGCGAGAGCGCTTGCTGGACCATAGCTTTCAAGCGACTGCTCTAGCTGAGGTCCGACGTCTGACGTCCGAGGTCCGCATCACACGCACTTGCACTCGCTGCGGATCAGCACGCCGGTCATGGCATGCGCAGATTCGCGAGCCACCGCCAGAGTTGCATAGGGGCCGTGCCAGCGGGCGTGGTTGGTGTCGTGTCCGGCGGGACGGCCCTTGCCGTGGCTGCATTGGCCGCAGGATCCGCGGTGCAGAACGATCTTGTGTGGACCGGCAGCCCAGTTCTCGTAGATATAGAATTCGGCGGCCTCGGCTGCCGTGCCCGCCGGTTTCGTGATCAGCCCCACTTCGGCGGCGACCTTCTGCAGGCGCGAGCGCGTGTCGCGCCGCATCGGCAGAAGTGGCAGGCGGTAAACCTCTTCGATCTTGCCCATCATCGCCAGTACAGCTTTTACGGGAAGCGGGCTCGACTCGATGAAGTTGGCCTGCATCAGTGGCAGATACTTGCGATGCAGGGTGCGGGCAGTCGTCCAGTCATTGTTAAGGGCGGCGCGAGTCAGCGACGACATCTCCTGCGGGATTTCGTTGGAAGCGACCGAAATAATTCCTACTCCACCCAGCGCGATCACGGGTAACGTAACCGCGTCATCGCCCGAGAAAACCAGAAACGTTTCGGGCACGGCATTGATCGCCTCGGCAATCTGCGTCATGTTGCCGCTGGCTTCTTTCACGCCCACGATGTTGGGAACCTCCGTCAGCCGCGCCAGAGTTCCCGGTTCGAGGTTCGCGCCGGTGCGACCCGGCACGTTGTACAGAATGATGGGTTTGTCGCCGACTGCCTCTGCGATCGCCCTGAAGTGGCGGTACTGCCCTTCCTGCGTAGGCTTGTTGTAATACGGTGAAGCGGTGAGGATGGCATTCACTCCCGGCCTGGCAGCAATCTCTTTGGCTTTCTCCACGGCGTCGTGCGTCGAATTTGAGGTGGCGCCGGCGACGATTGGCACGCGTCCGGCGACGACCTCGATGGTGGTGTCGATAACGTACAGCCATTCGTCGTGGGTGAGTGTCGGGGTTTCGCCGGTGGTGCCGCAGGGAACCAGAAAATCAATGCCCGACTCGACCTGCCATGCCACCAGGTTGCGCAAGGCAGCGTCGTCGATGGAGCCATCCTGATGAAAAGGAGTTACGAGTGCGGTACCGCAGCCACGAAGTTGCATGTGAATAGGATATCGCGAGCGGGGATTGAGCGAAACCGCCTTCGCTTGCGGGTCAGGGTCGACTGCGGCCCGACTGTTCGGCTGAGTTGCCCATGCTTCGGATAACCTCGTCTAATTGGGTTTCGAGTGCGCTGAGTTTATCCTGTTCTGCCCTTAGCTGCTGCTCTGCCTGGATTTCTGTCGTCTGCTGTTGCTGCGCTATGTTTCCTGCGATCTCGAGATCGGACTTAACGTGCTTGACCCTATCCTGTAAATCCGTCTGTTGCTGGGGAGTCTCTGCGGCGTTCAGTGCGTCCTCAAGTCGCTTGGCCTCGATTGCCATTTCCTTCTGATGAACGTGTGTGTCGAAGAGCTTCTGGCGGGCGTCGTTTAGGCGGTCCGAGGCCCGTGTAATTGCTCCTTCTTGGATTTGGAAGCGAGCTAGCAAGATCTGCATGCTTTGAGCTCTATTCAGCGACACCCGTAAGTCCTGACGAAGTGCACGCACTTCACTCAGAAGAGCTTGTAGCGTCTGAGTGTCGGGTGAGGCGGCTTGGCCAAAGGCACACGCCGATATTCCTAAAACGCCCACGATCGGTAAGAATGCTCCTCGCATTTTGAGTCTCCTCGGTCTGTTAGAAACACCTATAGCTCCCGCCAGGCGTCCTTAAAACCGTAGAAACCCTTCCTGCCCACAATCCACTCTGCGGCGCGCACCGCGCCTTCGGCGAAGCCGCGTCGGGAAGTGGCGTCGTGGCAGAGGTAAATCGTGTCGTTCAGGGACTCGAACACGACCTCGTGCATTCCGACAACTTCGCCTTCGCGGAACGAAGTGATTTCCACACCCTCTTTGCCACTGGCCTCTCGAATGACTTGTTGAATCGCAATTGCCGTACCGGAGGGCGCGTCTTTCTTGTGGACGTGATGACGCTCGAAGATTTGTCCGGTGTAGTCGTGGCGCAGAGCGGCAGCGGCGGTGCGAGCGACCTCGAAGAACAGATTCACGCCGATCGAGAAGTTTGCGGCGTAGACGAAGCCTGTGCCGTGAACCTTGACCATTTCGCGAATTCGATCAAGGTCTTCGTACCATCCGGTGGTGCCTACGACCATGTTCTTGCCCGCTTTCACGCAGGCTTCGATGTTGGCGAGCACGCAATGCGGAGCGGTGAAATCGATGACGACATCAATGTCGCGGAGTTTGCCGGCGGCGAGCGCCATGCAGTCGGCGTTCTCCGCGGCTCCGGCAACTTGTACGTGATGCTTGCGCTGGCGTGCAACCTCTGCCACCAGCGCTCCGGTTTTGCCGCGGCCGAGCAGGAGAAGGTTCATGCAAAGACTATCATCGCAGAGATCGCGGAGAAATGCCGCAGAGTTCCCCGAGAACACATAGAAGAGACCAGTTCATCTCCGCGTTCTCTGCGGCCTTTAAGGGCGAACTCTGCGCTTCAAGCTCGTACTACGCAAACACTTCGGGATCCAACTCGGAAAAGAACGTCTTGTGCAGGCGTTGGATGACCTCGGGCACCTCGTCTTCTTCGATCACGAAGGTGAGATTAATCTCGGACGCACCCTGAGAAATCATGCGAATCTTTTTGTCGGCAAGCTCACCAAACACCAGTGCTGCAATTCCGGGTTTCTCCCGCAGATTTTCGCCGACCAGGCAAACGATTGCTTTGCGACCTTCATATTTTACGTCGGCCAGCTTGGCCAGATCGGCGGCCAGCGCGGGGATGGCCTGGTTCGAATCCACGGTGACGGAAACGCTGACTTCGGAAGTCGAGACCACGTCGACCGCGACCTTGTGGCGGTCGAAGGCCTCAAAGATCGCCCGCAGGAAACCGTGGGCCAACAACATGCGAGGCGCGGCCACGTCGACGATGGTGATACGTTTTTTCGCGGCGATGGCTTTGAAAATGTTTCTGCCCTGGGGCGCGCGCGTGGTAATTTGTGTTCCCTCACAAGAAGGATTGAGGGAGTTCAGCACGTAAACAGGAATATTCTTCTGGATTGCGGGCAGCACAGTGGCGGGATGCAGCACCTTGGCGCCGAAGTACGCGAGTTCCGCCGCCTCGTCGAAGCTGATGACCTTGATTCTCCGGGCATTTGGACAGATTCTGGGATCGGTAGTAAGAATGCCGTCCACGTCAGTCCAGATCTCGATCTTCTCTGCCGCCAACCCAGCGCCAAAGATGGCGGCCGAGAAATCCGATCCGCCACGGCCGATGGTCGTTGTGATCCCCGCACGATTGGCGCCAATGAATCCGCCCATGACGGGCACCTGCCCGGCGTCGAGCATCGGCTTCACTCTCTCTTGCAGGCGTGCATTGGTCTCCTCAAACTGCGGGACGGCTGACATATAAGTGCTGTCGGTGATCAGGACTTCGCGGGAGTCGACATGCGTGCCTTTCAGGCCGCGGGCGGCGAATGCGGCGGCCACGATCCGGCTGGAAAGTACTTCGCCAAAGGAGGCTACGTGGTCGGTGGTGCGCGGAGTGATCTCGCCTACAGCTGAGATGCCGCGCAGCAATTCGTCCAGGCCTTCGAATTCTGCGCCAAGTTCGGAATGAAATTCCGTGAACAGGGCGGTCCCCAGCAGTTCGCTGGCGGTGTTGTAGTGGCGCTCCTGCAATGAGCGGCAGAGCTTCAATGCGGTTTTGCGCTCACCTTCTCCGGCGGCGCGGGCCATGGTCAACAGCGTGTCGGTGACTTTGGCCATGGCGCTGACCACGACCACCGGTTGCTTGGCCAGGCGTCCTTCGACGATGGAAGCGACGCGGTCGATGGCCTTCGCGTCTTCTACGGAAGTGCCGCCGAACTTCATCACGATCATCGGCGTGGCTTCCTGGATGGCGAGATGGGGCAGGGAAGTGCAGGATCTGACTTCATCCCAGGTAACCCTTGGCCTTCAGCAGTTCGGCGTTCAGCAGGGCCGCGCCGGCGGCACCACGAATCGTGTTGTGCGAGAGCACCGTAAATTTCCAGTCAAGTACGCCGCAGGGACGCAGCCTTCCGACGGCCGTGGTCATGCCGGCGCCCAGATCAATATCGAAACGCGGTTGCGGGCGGTCGCTGGCGCTGAGATACACCACCGGGCACTCGGGCGCGCTGGGAAGCTTCAGCTCCTGGGGTTCGGCGCGGTAACTGCTCCACGCAGCGATGATCTCGTCCGGCTTGGCTTTGGTTTTCAGGCGCACGGAGACTGACTCCGTGTGTCCATCTTCGACAGCAACGCGGTTGCACTGCGCACTCATGGCGAAGGCGCCGGGGATTACTTTCGATCCATTCAGCTGGCCGAGCAGCTTGCGCGTTTCCTCCTCCATCTTTTCTTCCTCGTTGCGGATGAAGGGAATCACATTCCCGAGGATGTCGAGCGAAGCGACGCCTGGGTATCCCGCGCCGCTGACGGCCTGCATGGTCACCGCCATCACCGTTTCTAGGCCGAAGCGTTGTTGCAGCGGGGCGAGGGCCAGGACGAGGCCGATCGCGGAGCAGTTCGGGTTGGTCACCACGAAGCCGCCGGATTTTTTGCGCCAGGCCTGCACATCAATCAGCTTGATGTGGCCGGCGTTGACTTCAGGAATGACCAGGGGTACATCTGACTGCATGCGCAAGGCGCTGGAGTTCGAAACCACGGCGCATCCGGCATCGGCAAATCGGGGCTCCATTTCCACGGCGATCGAGGCATCGAGCGCAGCGAAGATGACCTTGGGCGCGCCATCCGGTGTGGCGGGAGAGACTTTCATGGAAGCCACATTGGGCGGAATCGCAGTCTTCAGGCGCCACTTCGCGGCATCGGCATACGTCTTGCCCTCGGAACGATCCGAGGCAGCCAGCCAAGCCACTTCGAACCACGGGTGACGCTCCAGCATCTGGATAAACCGCTGTCCGACGACACCGGTAGCGCCAAGAATACCAACAGAAATCTTGTTGCTCATAGGGTACTTGGGATTCTACAACAGCCCTTTTACTTATGACTTGCCTTGTCATCCTGAGCAACGCGAAGGACCTATGCACTTTGCCGACGCCAGCAAACTACATAGGTCCTTCGCTTCGCTCAGGATGACAACGAAAAGCCAAGCGTTCATTTCCGCTGAATCACTTCATTGCCCACAACATATTCATTCAGCGGACCAAATTTCTTCTTCTCCGCATACAGGCGCCAGCGGCGGAAGACAATGCGCAAGCTGGCCATCACCGGAATGGAGAGGTAGATTCCCAGAATCCCGGCGACCTCGCCTCCAGCCATCACACCGAAGATTGCGGTCAGCGGGTGCAACTCCATGCTCCTGCCCATGATGCGTGGAGAAGTCACATAGTCCTGAATCAAACGCCATGCGACAAGAAAGATGACCAGCGCCACCCAGTGCTTATAGCCGAGCAGCAAGGAGACGCCGACGATCGTAACCGCCGCGGCCAGCGGCCCGACCACTGGGACGAACTCCAGCAACCCGCCAATAGTTCCCAAAACCAGCGCGTATGGCACCTTCATCGCGCCAAGAAAACCCGAGTAAGCGACCAGCGTCAGTCCGGCCAGGATCAGCTGGGCGCGGATGAAATGGGCCAGCATCTGATTCAGATCATTCAGCACGCCTTGCAGAAACTCGCGTTGCGGACGCGACTCCACGGTGGCGAGCAGAACATCGCTGAAGGCTCGTCCGTCTTTCAGGAAGAACATGGAGAGAATCGGCACCACCAGAAGCATCCATGCTTGTTTGGCAACGTCGGCAATGCGCAGGCCAACACGCTGCGCTAGTTGCGTGATGTCATCCTTGTGGGTTACCAGGAACGAGCGTACCAGCTCGCTGCTGCGGTCGCTCCAGCCGTGCTCGCTAAGTTGCTCCGCGATCTGGCCGGAGCTGAGTTGGTTCAGCAGAGCCGGTAAAGCTTGTCCCAGCCGCGCTCCCTCTCGAGTGACCCTTGGCCCCATGGAGACAAAGAACAACACCACCAGGCCGAGCAACATGGCATAGATAACAGCGATCGCACGCCCGCGCCCTTTCAACAATTTCTCCAGATAGTTCACCATCGGGCTGACCAGGTAGGCAAAGAAGATCGCAAACAAGAAGGCAATCAGGGTCTGACGGGCCACGTACAGAAATCCCAACGCCAGCGCAAACAGCAGTATCGTGATCAGGGCCCGCGCCGTACGTGTGTCAATCAGCAGCAAGGGATGTTCTCAATTACATCTAGCCGCAACCCTGAGCCTTCAGTCGCGTACAACTTCTGTATTATCGGCAGGAATCGCAATCCGCATGAGTTTGAACTGATCATTGTCGTCGACCCATAAAGCCCAGTCGACACCCTCTCCGATCAGGTTCAACCGCATCAATTCCCGCTCTGTTCCGCGAATCGTGACCTTCTCCCTGCCGACCAGTTCCAGGCGCACACGGATCGAGCTACGATCCTGCGGAACCAGCGCACCAAATTCCGCCTGCTCCTGACGGCATTTAAATCCCCCGCCCGACGATGGCTGACAAATTCCCTTCAGATATTTCCATGCCAGCACTTCCCGGTGCACGAAGAAGTTGTTGTCAAGAATCATCGATGTGTTGGGCATGAGGAAAGGCTGCTCGGCCGCCTTTCCGGTAGCCGATGCGGTGATCTTCTCAAGCAGGAATTCATTATTGGGAAGAACGATCAGCGAGCCAGCCGTCGGCGCTCCCTGGCTCCACTCGTAGCGGAGAAGCTCGCCGCTCCCGGTGATTTCGAGGTCCGATTTCTGGTCGATGGGCGGTGATCCCGCCGCTTCTTTCAATTGAGACTTGATGCTGCTGTTGCCGTTCTCCTGCTGGATGTGGAAAACCTCGGTCACCACGCGCTGTCCCTTGACGAACACCCCAAAGGAGCCGGAGTCGACCGTTTGTGACAAACTCTTCGACTTTTCCTTCTTGTCGCCGGCGGGGTTCCCGGCGAAGGCGGCGACAGCGCACAGCAGCACGGCCGCCATTCCCCAACGCATTCCAGCCCACTGCTTCACGCGATCTCTCCTTTTGTGACTACGGCCGTTCTTCTTCCAGATTCAAAAGCCGGACAATCTGCTCGGCGACTTCCTCCACGCTCTGGCCGCTGGTATTCACCCGCAGCGCTGCTTCCAAGTAACTCGGGAGGCGAGTCTGGTGCAGCTGGTCAAACCGTTCGCGCGTTGCGAGCAGTGGCCGTTCGGCATCCCGTTCGCTGGCCTGCTTTTGGCAGCGCTGCCACAGCTCCTCTACCGGGGCGTCCAGGAATACGGTCGGAACTCCGGCCGCCTTCAGCCGTGCCGCGTTTCCCGGTTGCACGAAGGCACCACCTCCCAGGGCGATGACTTTCGCGGCTCCATCCCGCGCTTCCTGAAGAGCCTGTCGCAGCGCAGCATGCTCGGCCCGCCGGAATCCCGCCTCTCCGGAATGACGGAAAATCTCTGCCACGGTGCGGCCCTCGTGCAGTTCGATGCGATCGTCCAGATCCTCGAAAGCCCAATTCAGCCGCCGCGCCAGCACCCGGCCCACGGTGCTTTTGCCCGCACCCATATAGCCGACCAGAAATACCGCACGGCCGGCGATCTCCGGGGACGCAGCCGAACGCTTTCCCGCGCCCGCGGGTTTGCTAGGACGCCGTTTCACCCGCTCCGGTTTTCTGTTCGTTGCTATTTTCCCTGGCGTTTCTTGAGGTGGATTTTACCACTGAAGGTGCGCAACACCACGGTCGAGGACATGGCCGCGTGCCCCATTGTACCTGCGAAGGCACGTCCCTCTTTGATGGGGAACCAGGTGTGCGCCATGGGTTGAAGAGGAATGTCGTCGCGCACCTCGCCCTTTACCGAGCGCGCGACCACATCAGCCGAAGTAGATTCGGGGATGGTCGCGTCAATGTCACCGCTATGGCTGGTCAGGCGGTAGTCGCCGCTGTTGCCGAAGTCGCCGGTGTAGCTGATATTCCCGCTGGTAGAGACGACCTGCACAAGGGGCCCATTTACGCCAATGAGGATCACTTCGCCGCTGAGCGAGTCGATCTCGACATGGCCGTCCTGCACATTGTTTAACGTCACGGAGCCGTTCAGGGTCTTGACGTGGACGTGTGCGTCCGAGAGATCGCGGACGTTCACGGTCGCCGCGGCGCCTTCCATGGTGACATCACCATGCAGTTTCTCGGCGACCATAGGCCCGGTGCTCGAATGCAGCGTGATACTCGCGTCTGCCGGCACCAGAATGTCGTAGTCCACGCGGCCGGAGGTGGCATCCGCGCCGGCCAGCAAGTGCGACTGGATCATCACACGGTTGCCGATCTGCGAGTTGTCGACCTCCACCTTGCTGGAATTGAGAACCGCCCGGATCACAACCGTGTTGTTGGTGGAGGGTCTGACGGAAATCGATCCGTAGGGATTCGTGACCGAAATCCCAGCCTTCGGCCCCACGTTGAAGCGGTATTCCTTGCGGCTCTCGGCGGCCAGAGTTCCGGCCACCAGCGCGATAATTGCGACGACCTCGATCGTGCGGCTACTCATAACGCTCCCCAAGTCCCCAGTCGCCCTGTCTCTAAAAATTCCAACATTATGGCAGAGAACGATCCATAGCCATGTCAAAAAGCATGGCTTTTTGCTGGTAAGCCTCCATCAACGAACGGCGAGCTTCCTCGTCGTTGGGATCCGCTTCCACATCCATTTTCGCGTCCTGGATATATTCATTGGCCTTGCGCAGATGGTCCTGATACTGGGCCTGCGTTGCGGCAGTCTTGTCGGCGACCTCTTGCAGCAACTCGTCGTCATTCAAGCCGGCAGCCGTCGCATCTGGCAAGGGCTGCTGCGCGGGAGCTGCTGCCATGTTCTCCGGCGACGACAAGGAATGCTGACGCACATAAATGCCTACGAGAATCAGCAGCGCTGCCGCCGCGGGCACCATCCAGCGCGCAAATCCCCAGCGCGCCGCGAAAGAAGCGGGATGGGGCCGGTCCGCTCGCGGCGGACGAATCAGCCCCTCTTTTCGCAACACGATTTCAATGGAATTCCAAACCCGCGGACTGGGTTCGTTCACCTCGCTCAGTTCCCGTGCCGAGGTGGCAATCAGATTCAATTCTGCCAACAGCGCCAGGCACGTCGGACAGGTTTCCAGGTGAGCCCGTTGCTCCGCGCCGCTGCCGTCTTCGATCTCCGCCAAGCTCTGCTGCAGCTCAACGCAAGTCATGCCACTCTCTCCCCAAGCTTCATTACAAAGCTTACTGCGATTTCACTCGCGACCGCAGTTCTCGCGCCTCTGTCAGGGTTACCGTTGTTACTGTTTTCCTGGCTCAGGATTTTCCGGCCTTTTCGGCTCTCTGCATCTTGAGCAGGTCGCGCAGTTTCATCCGCGCCTTGTGCAACTGGGACTTGCTGTTTCCGATCGAGCATCCCACGATCGTGGCGATCTCATTATGCTCGTAACCTTCAACGTCGTGAAGTACAAAGATCGTCCGGTAGCCGGGAGGGAGACTTTCCACGGCCCTCTGCAATTGCAGCCGGTCAATGGATCCGGCCAACGCCACATCTTCGGCCCCGAAATCCTTCTTCGGAGTATCTTCCTCGCCGCTACTCCCTTGCGTGGTTTCCTCCAGCGAAACCACCGGAAGACCCTTCTTCCTGAGGTGCATCAGAACCACGTTCACTGACAGCCGATGCAGCCAGGTCGAGAACGCCGACTCGCCGCGAAAGGTTCCAATCTTGCGAAACAACTGCAGGAACGCTTCCTGCGCGAGATCTTCAGCCTCGGCCGTATTCGACGTCATCCGCAAACAGAGTGAATACACGCGCCGCTTGTGCAGATCGTAAAGAACCTGGAACGCTTCCGCGTCCCCTTGCTTGGCTCTCTCGATCGCCTGCGCTTCGCTGACGTCCTTGCTGCTCTGTCGCGGTTTTGGGTCGGTCAAGTTGCCTTTTCCGGCCGCACTCAATCAGATGCGGCTTAACTATCTTTTTGTTGTATGGTTTGCGCGCCTTTGCACGCACCCACAGGTAACCCCGGCCTTCAGAATATCAGAGCCTTTCTACCGATCTCGGGATGGGCCGTTTATCCTCGTCACCGCTGCAAACCCTTTGCCTTTGTAGGCTTGCCCATTTCCCCGACTCACAGACCCCAAAAGATCCCAAATTTTGCGGTGCAATCTTCGTAAATCAGTAACCAGCTTTGCCGCTACGCCCCACTTTTGGCCGTAGTAATCGTTTCCAAGCCATGCCCGTGCGGTCCGGTTTCACGCTGGCGCAACAGGAAGGCAAACAGCACTCCCAGGAAGCCCAGGATCGAAAAAATCCACATTCCCAAGTGATAGCCGGTGGGATTACCGGGACCCGCATGGCCGCGGTCATTGGCCCAGCCTACGAGCAGGTTAAATCCTGCCAGGCCGATGTTCTGGATCATGGTCATCAACCCGTAAGCCGTCCCCAGCTTTGACTGCTCGACCAGGTATGCCACCGAGGGCCACATCACGGCGGGTATCAAAGAGAACGCAACGCCCATCATGGCCATGGGCACGTACAGGCTGACATGGGTGTAGGCCATCATGAGGTACACCGGAATCAGCAGCACGGAGCCCAGCATCATGAGCAGCGCCCGCTTGCCCAGTTTGTCTACGAAAAGCCCGAACAGCGGCGTACCGAACATGGTGAACGCGGTCAGGATGCTGACCAGGAATCCCCCCAGCTCGCGGCTGGTGCCGTGGGCTTCGATGAAGAACTTGATGGCGAAGGTTTCAAAGGGAAAGATGGCCGAGTAGAAAACGATACAGAGCGCGACCACGTACCAATAGGAAAGGCCGAATTTGTAGATGTCGCGGAAGACTACTTTGTCCGTCGATCCCGCCTGGCCTACGGCATACTTCCTCTCGGCATAGACCTCCATGGCCCAGTAGATGACCGCCCCAATGACGCAGAAGAATCCGAATGCCACCGAAATCAGAAGCGGTGACCTCCAGTTCGAATAAGCAGAACTGGCCCAAGTCGGTGAATTCTGCGCCAGCCACGATCCCAGCCTGGCGATCATCAGGTTGATGCCGAAGGCAAAGCTCAGTTCCTTTCCGCGGAACCACTTGGCGACAGCGGTGGTGACGGCGACGATCAGGGATTCAGCGCCCATCCCGAATATTAGCCGCCCGGAAGCCATGCTCGCCACCATGGCGCCTCTAGCCGTCTGCACACCCGTCAATTCCAGCAATGAATGAGGGAGAAACGGGATGTGTCCAAGGAGTCGAATCAAAGGAACGAAGAGATTCACTAGGCCGACGACGGCCTTCTGCAGGGCGGCTTTGTCGGGATAGGCAGTCACCGCAGCGCCAACCAGGCAGACAGAGCCAAAGAGAAAAATTGCCTTGCGGGTGCCCAGTCGATCGACGATGTACCCGCCAAGCAGCACCATGAACACATTCGGAATGCTATAGATGGCCTGCATCAGCCCGATGTTGGAATCCGAAAAGCCAAGCTGCTTGGCCAGTACATCCGCAATCGGCGCAATGCAGTCGTAGACGTAGTAGTTCCCGAACATGGTCAGGCTGACGAAGACCAGTACCAGCCACCGAAACATCCGGCTGGTTTCAGGACGCGGGTTTTCCGCCATTAAAGCTCTTTCGCGGAGCAGGATTCGATTCCAACTGGATACGAGCAGGAAAGATTAGCAGAGTTGAGCTTCCAGCTCCTACCGACAAGTAGCGCCGGCATCTTGCATGCTGTCCCGAGGGCATCCCGCCCTCGGTGCGGTGGGCGGGGGACGCCCGCCCCTTCGGCTCTGCTCAGGGCAGGCTCCCAGCCGCTGGGACGGCGGCGCTACTCAGCTTCCCACGTAGCGCGCGTACAGACTGCGGGCTACCGCAGTGTCCGTCGTGCCTTTGATGATGGCGCGCCCGTCGGGGAAGAGTGTCATCTCATACGGATCATGCCAGAATTTCAGCACGAAGTCGTTATGCCGTACGGTGCCGTGGGGTGCCAGGCGGCGGTCCATCTCAGTGAAGTCGATGGGCCTTTGCCGCTCATGAATTTGCACCGAATTCCTGCCGCAGAGCGTGATGTGCGGACGGCCTTCACCGGCCAGATGAATGAAGTCGCGTTCGCCACAGGCGCGGCAACCGGGGCGCGGTTTCGCGGCGGCAATTTCGACATGTTCGTTCGTCCAGACATCGAATGACAGAAGCGTGCGGCGCAGTCGCTGATTGGCATGGTTGTCGGAGGGTGACTCCGCTGGGTGCCGTCCCTTGGGGACTCGCTCGTGCTCGCGTGCTACACCGGACTTACGTTCGGGGCTAACGAATTCCGCCTCTGTCGAGGCTGGGTCTCGGATAGCGGTCAACGACCACAGGAAGTTGTCAGCTCCGCCCACCAGGAGTTTGAGCGCCTCAGTGGCCGCGATTGACGCCACCAGGTTTACCGCCGAGTTCAGAATGCCCGAAGTCTCACAGGTCTCCACCATTCCTTGAGGCGACTCCGGGAAAACGCATGCCAGGCATGCCGTCTCGCCGGGGAGTACGTTCATGGTCACGGCATAGCTGCCGACCGCTGCCGAATAAATCCAGGGAAGTGAATTCTTCACCGCGTAGTCGTTGATCAAGTAGCGCGTCTCGAAGTTATCCGTCCCATCGAGAATGAGCTGCATTCCTTCAAACAGGGATTCAATGTTGCCGGGGATTAGATCTTCCACCTTGGGCTCGACCACGATCTGGGAATTGAACGCCGCGATCTTGTGCGCCGCCGCAATGGCCTTGGGCAAGGACTGGGCGGCATCCTGCTCGTCAAACAGCGACTGACGCTGCAGATTACTGGGCTCGACGTAGTCGCGGTCAATGATGCGCAGCGTGCCGACTCCCGCCCGGGCCAGCAGCGCGGCCAGCGCCGATCCGGTCGCCCCACATCCGACGATGGCCACGCGAGCAGCCGCCAGCTTCCGCTGACCTTCCGCACCGATCCCGCGGAAGAGAACTTGCCGCGAGTAGCGGTCTCTCATCTCGGCTTCCATCTCGCCTTCGGTTTCGCCGTCTCGCTTTTCGCGTGCCAAAGAGGTCACCAGTGCACAGCCACAAAACCTTTATTATAAGGTGCTGGATCGTCGCCGTTGGCGATCCATGGATGGACACAGGGACGGGCGTACAACAGTTGCCGTCGCGCATCCCATCGAAAATGCTAGCGCCCGGGCCCAAGGACACTTTTTGCTGAGACGGTACGCGCCATTTCTGACATTAACGATTCTTTGTTTGGCTCCGGTTCCCCTCGCCGGGGCGGTGGCGCGTGCTGGCTGGAGTGCTGGTGCACCAGTTTCCTCTCAACAGCACCCACGGCTCACAGTTCCGGCCCCGGCGATCTCTGGGTACGAAGGCATGGTTGTCCAATCCATTCAGCTTCCCGCAGTTCCTGAGCGCGATCGCGCGCATCTCTTGCAACTGCTTCCGTTGAAGGCGGGTCAGCCACTGACTCGCGATCAGGTTCGCGAGAGCATCCGCATCCTGTTCGCCACCGGCCGTTTCGCTGACATTCAGGCGGAAGTCAGTCCCTCGGGCGACGGAGTTGTCCTTACCTTCGTCACCTCGCTTAACTTCTTCATCGGGTCGGTAGAAGCCGAGGGCGCGCCTGGCCATCCCAACAAAAACCAGGTCATCAACGCCTCCAAGTTCGAACTGGGAGAGGCCTACAGCCGCGAGAAACTCGGGCGTGCGCTGCAAAACATCCGCCAGTTGATGCAGGAGAACGGCTACTACCGCGCCCGCGTGACCGCGGAAAGTACATCTGACCCCACCACTCAACAGGTCGATGTCATCATTCACGTCACGCCCGGAGAACCGGCCCACGTGGGCGAGGTCAAGGTCACCGGCACTTCCGGGATGTCTTCGGTCGAGGTGCAAAGTATCGCTCACATGGACCACGGCGACCGCGTTACCTCCTCGCGAGTCAACAATTCTCTGCAGCGGCTGCGTAAGAAGTTCCAGAAGCAGAAGCGCGTGCTGGCCCAGGTTTCGATAGCGGAGCAGCAGTACCGCCCTGAATCGAACGCTGTCGACTACACCTTCCAGATCGATCCCGGACCCAGGGTCGTGATTCTCGCCCGCGGCTACCGCGTAAGCCACAGGATCCTGAAAAAAGAGGTTCCTGTTTTTGAGGAAAACGCTCTCGACGAAGACCTTTTGAACGAGGGTAAGCGGAATCTTCTGGACTATCTGCAGACCCGCGGCCATTTCGACGCCAAAGTCGACATCCAAAGAGAAAATGACCCAACTACCCTGCGCGTGATCTACCAGATCGATCCCGGCCCCATCCACAAGTTCGTCCTGCTCGATATCTCGGGCAACCAGAACTTCCTGGACGTGGCAAAGCTCAAGTCCTACATGCAGATTCAGCCTGCTTCCCGCTTCCTTTCGCATGGACGTTTCAGCGCCGCGCTTCTGAGAAACGATGTTGCCGTGCTGGAACAGCAATACCGCGCCAACGGTTTCCGGCAGGTCAAGATCGAAACCAAGGTGGACGACAACTATCAGGGAGTAGAAGCTCATCTTGCCGTGCACCTGCGGATCGACGAAGGCCCTCGTACTCTGGTGGGCAAATTCCAAATCACCGGCAACGAGCGGGTCCCGACGAGTGAACTTCCTGAACCCAATACCCGAGAGGGCCAGCCTTATTCCGAGCAGAATCTGGCTGGTGATCGCGAGCGCATCCTCACTGATTACTTTAACCGTGGATTCTCCAATGCCACCCTCGACATAGCTACCAGCTTCCCCACTCCGGATCGCGTGGACGTAACCTACACCATTCATGAAGGCGAGAAATTCTCGGTCGACCAGGTGCTGGTGTCAGGCCTGAACCACACTCGCGACTACGTGGTCGAGAGGGAACTGCAAATCAAGGCTGGCGACCCGCTGAGCCAGAAAGGCCTGCTGGATACCCAGTCCAAGCTCTACGACTTGGGCATCTTCAGCCAGGTCGATGCTGCGGTACAGAATCCGGAGGGAACCGACCCGCAGAAGAATGTTCTGGTGCAAGTCCGGGAAGCCAACCGTTACACCTTTACTTACGGTATTGGATTTGAATTCCAGACTGGCCAGCCTGCTGGTGCTACAGCTCCTCAGGGCACCACCGGCGTAAGTCCGAGGGTGGGATTCGACGTGACCCGGCTCAATTTTCTCGGCAGAAATCAGACCATCACTTTCCAGTCCCATGTGGGGCGCTTGCAGCAGAGAGGCCTCATCAGTTACGAAGTGCCCAAGCTGTTTGACAGCGAACGCTTCAAGCTGATCTTCAGCATTTTCTATGACAACAGTCTTGACGTTGCCACCTTCACCTCGCAGCGTCTGGAAGGCAAGATCGATCTCCGGCAACAGATCAGCAAGCCTAGTTCGATGACCTATCATTTCAACTACCGGCAGGTGAAAGCCAGCCACATCGCTTCCACTTTTTCGCAGAACCTGGTTCCTTTATATTCGCAGCCTGCGCGTGTAGGTGGCCCGGGGTTCACCTACATCCGCGACAAGCGTGATAATCCGCTTGAGAGTACCCGAGGTAACTACTTCACTCTGGACGGTTTCGCAGCTTCGGGGTACTTCGGCTCGGAAGCGGATTTCGGCCGCCTTCTGGCGCAAAACTCTACCTACCAGGCCTTCGGGGGGAAGGGAAAACCCAACCGTCAATACGTCTTCGCCCGTTCTACCAGTATTGGTTTGGAGCAGCCGGTGAGTGGGACGAGGGTCTTACCGCCGGGCGCGTGTCCGACGAAGGTGTCTTGCTCTGGTATCCACCTCATCCCCCTGCCCGAACTTTTCTTCGCGGGCGGCGGCAACTCGCATCGGGGATTTGGGTTAAACCAGGCAGGTCCACGCGATCCATCCTCCGGCTTTCCCGTTGGCGGCACGGCGCTTTTCGTAAACAATATCGAACTGCGATTCCCTCCGATGAGCCTGCCATACCTGGGAGAAGGATTCGGTTTCGCCATCTTTCATGATATGGGCAACGTTTTCACTTCGGGGCACGACGAGCTAAAGGGCTTGCTGCGTTGGCATCAGGCCTCTCCGGGTCAGTGTTTGGATCCCGATGGTACAAAGCACGATCAGTGTTTTAACGATTTCAACAACCGGGGATATGATTACACGTCACATGCGGTCGGAGTGGGGTTGCGCTATAAGACACCCATCGGTCCATTGCGTTTTGACTTCGGATACAATCTGAATCCAACGTCTTATTTCCAGGCCCTTACCGATCCGACGACGGGGCTGCCGACGGGTAAGTTTGAGACGCGGAGCCTGCGTCATTTCAACCTATTTTTCAGCATAGGCCAGCCATTCTGATGGAGAGAGTTCGTACGAAAAGAAATGTCACCATTGCCGCGCTGACTATCTTGCTGAGCGCTTTCATCCTCCCGGCGGCGAGTGCGGGCGAGGTTATCGACCGCATCGTGGCAACCGTCAATGGCCGTATTATCCTCCAGAGCGACTGGGACGAAGCGCTTTGCTACGAGGCGCTACTCAACGGCCGTTCCCTGGCGGATTTCACCGACGACGATCGTCGCGCCGTGCTCGATCGCCTGATCGACCAGGAGCTGCTGCGCGGGCAGATGAAGGCTGCCCACTTCATGCCCTCTTCCGCCACCGAAGCGGCGATGCGTGTGACCGAAGCGCGCAAGCTCTATCCGGAAGCGTCCACCGACCAGGGATGGCAATCCCTGCTAGCGAATTACCACTTGACGGAAAAAGATCTGCTCGCCCATGTGCGGCAGCAGATCGATGTGCTGCGCCTGGTCGATGCTCACCTGCGCCCCGGAGTTCAGATCGACGCCAAAACGATTGAAGCCTACTATCGTGACAGCTTCGTTCCCCAGCTGAAGCAGTCCGGAGCCGGCGATGTGCCACT
>WNEZ01004282.1_pt1 | contig 20893 bp, 22 predicted proteins | sample 5400521 | NCBI WGS metagenome assembly WNEZ01 (sample SAMN13153339, study PRJNA577476) | soil metagenome | isolation source: 120 cm saprolite under Douglas fir tree site 2 hole 1 replicate 1 | place: USA:California | collected 2015-04-18 | reverse complement strand
ATCAGGTCATCGAGGCGGATGCGACCGCGATCGCGAAGCTGAAGCGCGCCGGCGCGGTGCTCGCGGCGAAGCTCGCGATGGTCGAGCTCGCCGGTGGCGGCGGCTACCGGTATCCGAGCGCCTCCCTCCAGGGTCCGGGCCGCAACCCCTGGAACGTCGAGCGCTGGTCCGGAGGCTCGTCGAGCGGTTCGGGCGCCGCTGTCGCGGGCGGCCTCGTTCCCTATGCGCTCGGCTCTGAGACGTCCGGTTCGATCGGGACCCCGTCGGCGTACTGCGGCGTCACTGGTCTTCGTCCCACCTACGGGTTGGTGAGCCGGCACGGTGCGATGGCGCTGTCCTGGACGCTCGACAAGATCGGACCGATGGCCCGCAGCGCCGACGACTGCGGCGTCGTGTTGGAGGCGATCGCGGGCCCCGACAGCGCCGACGCGACGGCGTCGGGCCGGCGTTTCAAGCCGCTGGACGCGCGGGCGGCGACCACCGCGGTCAAACGCGTGCGCGTCGCGTTCGCCGAGGAGGACATCGAAGACCACGCGTCGCCGGAGGCGAAGCGCGCACTCTCGCAAGGGGTCGCGGCGTTCCGCAGGACCGCACCGAAGTTCGCACGCGCGACCCTACCCGCGCTGCCGTTCGGCCCGCTGGTGTCGACGGTCTACGCGGCGGAGGGCGCCACGATCTTCGCCGAGCTCATCGAAGGCGATCGCTTCGAGGAGCTCGTCGACACGCGCCAGAAGGCGGGGCTGCGAGCATCACTCGACATCCGCGCGCGCGATTACCTCCAGGCGATGCGCCTGCGCGTCACGGTCGCCGCGGCGTTCGCGGAGATCTTCAAAGACGCCGACGTGATCCTTTCGGTAGGGCGCACGATCACGGCGACGCCGATCACGCAGGCGCTGGATGTGCTGACGGCGAGCAACCCACCGCCCTCGAGGCGCCCGGGAAACACCGGACTCATCGCCGCGGGCAATCTCGCGGGCCTGCCGGCGATCTTCTTCCCCTGCGGACTTGGGACCGACGGGATGCCAGTGGGTCTGCAGCTCGTGGGCCCGCCGTTCTCCGAGCCGCTCCTCGTCGCGCTCGCATCCGCATATCAGCGCGTGACTGACCACCACACCAAGAGACCCAGGGACTAGCTGCCGGCGCCGCGCGGCTCGCCTAATCGCTCGCAAACGGGCCTGCTCTGATACGCGTATCGAGCCGTTGCTTTGTGTCGCAGTCTCGGCGCTCGCTCTAGGCGAGCCGCACCTCGCCCGTTCCGCGTGGTTCGTCCGTTTGCGAGCGAAGGCGAGCCTCGCGTCGTCGAAGCGGACGCGCGTCTAGAGCGAGCGCGCCACCTCGCCGAGCGCGCGCACGCCGATCACCTCGAACTTGTAGGGAAACATGATGTTCGCGTGATCGATGCCCGCCGCGGCCATACCGCGTAGGCGCGTGCCGACCTCGTCCGGCGTGCCGACGATCATCCCCGGGCGCGACTTGAGCCAGTCGGCAGCGGACAGCTTCGCACGTGACCCGCACGCGCTGACGATCTCGTCGACCTCACGTCGCGTTGGTGCTGCGAGCACCTGGATGAAGAGGCTCCGCTTCAGTGTCGCGACGTCGCGGCCGACCGCCTTGCACGCGTCTGGCAGGAGCTTGTTCAGCTCGGCGATGCGCGGCTCGATGGGGTCTGAAGGATCCGACATGTTGAACCAATGCGCGTACTTCGCGGCGACGCGCATGACACGCGGCTTCGTCCCGCCGATCCAGATCGGCAGCGGCTTCTGCAGCGGCTTCGGGGCGCACAGCGCGTCCTCGATCCGGTAGTGCTTGCCGTGGTACGTGGCCCGCGGCTCGTTCCACATCCGCGTGCAGATCTCGAGCGTTTCGACCAGCTGCGTCACACGCGTCGGCGCATCCGGGAACTCATAGCCGTACGCCTTGTACTCCAGCGCTTTCCAACCCGCGCCGACGCCGAACTCGAGCCGGCCGCCGGACATCTGGTCGACGCCCGCCGCGATCTTCGCGAGCAGCGCCGGATTCCGATACGACTGCGAGGTGACCATCGGACCGATGCGGATCGTCTTCGTGTCCACCGCGAGCGCGGCGAGCAGCGTCCAGGCCTCGAGGCATTCGGTCGCGACCGCGTCGGGACCGAGGAAGAGGTGGTCCGAAACCCAAAGCGCGCGAAAGTGCGAGTTCTCGCCTTCGCGCGCGATGGCGACAACGTCTGCGTAGCTGAACCCGAACTGCGGCTCGACCTGAACACCCAGATCCATTTAGTCGTCCTCCTCGGCGGTCAGGCGGAACATCATGTGTCTTCCGGTCACCGTGAGCGTCGCGAGCATGAATCCGGCGAACGCCGATACGCCGGCGTTCACGAATGGATCCATCGCGAGCGCGAGTGCGTCGAACGCGAAGATGAGTGTCGCCCAGATCGCGAAGATCACGAGCGTCTCGCGCAGCTGGAAGGTGATCGGCCGACGCGGCTGACGGCGGGCCGGGCGCCGCTCGGGCGGGAGAGCGGATTCCGCGGCGAGCCGTCGACGGCGATCCGCGCGCATCACCCGCGCGACCCACCACACGCAGACGACGAGCAGCGCTGCCTCGACGGTAGCGTTCAGCGGGTGTCCAACCGCGATCGACAGAGGGATGAAGAGGAGCGCGCCAACCGCGACGATCGTCGCGATCGTGGCGCTCGCGATGACCAGAAGACGCCTGTATGTGCGAAGCACTTATGACATCGCGCGGTCGAGCACCTCGACCACGTGAAGGACCGGCAGCTGTGACCCGCGCGCACGCAGCCCCGCCTCTATCTGCAGCATGCAGCCCGGGTTCGCGCTGATCACGGCGCGTGCGCCGGTCGCGAGGATCGCGTCCACTTTGCGCGCCAGCAGCCGGTCGGCGTACTCGGGCTGCGTGAGGTTGTACGAGCCCGCGCTGCCGCAGCAGACGTCGGCGTCGGCCATCTCGAGGAGCTCGAGGCCGTGGACACGCGACAGGAGGTCGCGCGGTTGCGTGCGTATGCCCTGGGCGTGCGCGAGATGACACGGATCCTGGTACGTCGCGCGAAGGTCCAGGCGTCCCAGCCGCTGGCCGGCGACCTCCGCGAGGTACTCGTTCACGTCGCGCACCTTTGCCGCGAACACCGCGGCGCGCTCGCGCCACGCGTCGTCGTCGGCAAGCAGCGCGCCGTAGCCCTTGAGCTGCGCACCGCAACCGGCGGCGTCGACGACGATCGCGTCCACCGCGGCATCCTCGAACGCCGCGATGTTGCGACGAGCGAGTGCGCGCGCATCGTCGCGCTCGCCGGCGTGCGCGTGGAGCGCGCCGCAGCACGTCTGCGCCGGCGCGTCGATCACCGCGATGCCCTGTCGCGACAGGACGCGCGCGGCCGCGGTGTGAACGTCGCCGTACGCGACGCGCATGACGCACCCGAGCAGGAGCGCGACGCGCGCTCGCGGCGCGGGCGGTGGTGCGGGCGCGCGATAACGCGGTCGACCGAACGGCGGATAAAGCCCCTCGAGTCGCCGTAGGCCACGAGGCAACAGGCGCGTCGCGCCTGTTCCGTGGAGCAGCGAACGCAGGCCGAGCCGCTGGTACAGGCCGAGCACCACCGCGGCGCGCCCAAGCGAGGATGGATCGGCGAGCGTGTTGAGCGCGAGACGGCGCAGCCGACCGGAGATCCAGCCGCGTCGCGGACGCGTCTCCTCGGCGATGACCGTGCGCGCCGCTTCGATGAGGTGTCCGTACGGGACCCCGGACGGACACACGACCTCGCAGGCACGGCAGGCGAGGCAGCGATCCAGGTGCAGGCGAGTCGTATCGCTCGTCGGCGCGCGGACGACCCCACGCGCCACCGACCGCGCGCTTGAACTCGGGCGCGCCGCGCTCGACGACCAGAGCGCCGTCGGCGGCCTCGACGCTCGCGCGCATGCGCGTGAACGTCTCGGGACGCATGACGTCGAGGAGAAAGGCGATGCCAGTGCCGGGATAGACCACGGCGCTCGACAGGTCGAGACCGTCCGGGGGCTCGTGCCCGCCGGGCCAACCCGCGCGCGTGACCTGTTCCATGACCGACGGGAGCGACGCGATCGTCTCCCACACCGTGTCGTTGACATCGGTGGCGTCGATCCGTTGACGCAGGGCCCCAGTGACGCGTTCGACCGCGTCGTGTGGCCCGCTCGCGCGTACGAACACGCTGGCCCGCACGTCGCCGCAGCGCTCGGCCGCCGCTCCCGTCACGATCGCGAGCGCGTCGAGTGGCAGGTGCGTCGCGCGGAGCTCGGCCGCGATGCGCAGCGCCGTGTGGATGTCGCTGGTGGTCGCGCGCAGCGTCGCGGTCCGTTCGGGTACAGCCATGAGCTTGAGCGTGATCTCGGCCAGGGCGACGAGCGTGCCGTAGCTGCCGCTGTATAGGCGGGTCAGGTCATAGCCCGTGGCGTTCTTCACGACCCGCCCGCCCGCCTTCGTGGTCGTGCCGTCGCCGAGGACGGCGGTGCAGCCGATGATCCAGTCGCGCGGATGCTGGTACCGGAGACGCGACGGACCAGCCGCCGCGCTCGCGATCGTGCCGCCCACCGTCGCGCGCTCGGGGCACGGCGCTTCGACCGGCCAACGCTGACCGCTCGAGCGCAGCGCGCTCGCGAGCTCCGCGAGCGTCGTCCCCGCGCGCACGGTGCAGACGAGATCGGCGGGCGAGTGCTCAACGATGCCAGCAAGGCCGGTCAGGTCAGCCGCGATGTCGTACCGGTCCGGCGGATCGCCGACACCGATCCGCGTACCGCCGCCCCACAGCACGATGGCCTCGCGGGCGCGGTCGGCCGCGGTGATGACGGCACTGAGCTCCTCGGTCGTGCGCGGCCGCTCGACCCGCGTCGGTCGCAGGCCGTCGACCGCGCGGTCTTCCGCAGCGACCTGCGTCGCTACACCCACATGCCCTCCGCGAGGCCCCGTTTGATGCGTTCGGTCGGGATGTCGGCGCACATCGAGCCGCCGGGGAAGATCTTGCCTGGATTCATCGTGCCGTTCGGGTCGAAGGCGCTGCGCGCGCGCTGCATGGCCTCGAGATCCTCGGGCGCGAACACCCAGAACATGAAGTGGTTCTTCTCGAGCCCGATCCCGTGCTCGCCCGAGAGCGTGCCGCCCGCGTCGATCGCGACCTTCAGGATCTCCGCGCTCGCTTCCATGACGCGCTCGATCGGTTCCACCGCGCCATCGAAGAGAAGCACCGGATGGAGGTTCCCGTCTCCGATGTGGAACATGTTCGCGATGATGTAGCCGTAGCGTTCGGCGATCGCGTTCACCTTCGCGAGCACCTCGGGGAGCTTCGACCGCGGAACGACGGCATCGTGGAGATAGTTATTCGGACGGATCCGCGCGAGCGCGGGGTAGCCGAGCTTGCGCGCCTTCCACAACAGCTCGCGTTCGGCCGCCGTCGCAGCGGTCCGAACGCCGAACGCGCCACGCGTCTCGCAGACGGCGACGATGGCCGATGCGGCCGCCTCCGTCTCCTCGCGCAGGCCCTCGACTTCGACGAGCAGCAACGACCCCGCCTCTTCAGGGAGGTGCGCGTCGAACGCCGCGTTCACCGCCTCGATCGTCGTGCGGTCGAGCATCTCCATCGCCGCCGGCACGATGCCGCGCGCGATGATCTCGCTCGCGGCCCGTGCGCCCGACTCGACGTCGCGGAAGAGCGCGACGAACGTGCGCGTGTCCTCGGGGAGGGGAAGCAGGCGCAGCCACGCCTTGGTGACGATGCCGAGCGTTCCCTCGCTGCCGACGATGAATGGGACGCAGTCGTATCCCGGGAGGTCCAGGGTGCGTCCTCCGAAGACGGCGATCTCGCCGTCGGGGAGGACCATCTCGATGCCGAGGACGTGATTGGTGATCGAGCCGTAGCGAAGCGCATGCGGACCGCCCGCATTCGTGCCGATGTTCCCGCCGATCGTCGACACGCGCTGGCTCGCGGGATCCGGCGCGAAGAAGAGACCGGCGTCGCGCGCCGCGATGCTGATCTGCAGGTTCGGGACGCCGGGCTCGACGAGCGCGGTCTGGCCGACCGCGTCGATCGCGAGGACGCGCCGGAGCCGCGATGTCGCGACGACCATCGCGCTGCCGCACGCGATGGTGCCACCGGAAAGACCGGTTCCCGCCCCGCGCGGCACGACCGCGACGTCGGCGCGCGAGGCGGCCTTCACGCATGCCGCGATCTCCTCCGCGCTGCCGGGGACCACGACCACGACGGGGGGACGGCGGTCGAAGCCGGCGTCGTACTCGAACACGCGCAGGTCGTCCTCTTGCCAGAACACGTGCTCGGGGCCGCAGATCGCGACAAGCTCCGCAACGAGATCGCGCGCCGCGGTCAGGCTGCGCTCCGTCGGGACTCCGCGGCGGCGACCGCCGTCTCGATGACCGCGAAATCCTTCACGTCGAGCTCGTGGACGTTGCCCTGGAACGCGAGGCGCCAGTGCTCCTGCGGCCAGCGCTTCACGAATGCGAGCTTCGCGAGAAGGGACTCCGCCGCGACCGCGCGATCCGGATCGACGGCGTGGTCCTTCTTGATCTTGAAGCGCCACGGGTACGTGTCGCCCGTCTTCTCGCTCACCCAGATCGGCTCACTTCCCTCGAAGGACGGCGAGGTGATCGTCGCGGTCGCCGCGAACGACTGGATGCCGGTGAGGTACCAGCACACGCGATCGCCCGGTGTCATGCGTTCGGCCTTGCGGCGGTGGCGGCTCTTCACCCCTTGCTGCGTGAACCGGAGCGTGCGCGTGCGCTCGTAATTGTCGGGGCTCGTCACGATCATCCAGCACGTCACGCGTGGTCCTCGATCCACACGGCGCCGTCGTCGGAGTGCTCCTTCTTCCAGATGGGCACGATCGTCTTGAGCTCGTCGATCGCGGCGCGCGCGGCCGCGAAGGCGGCGTCGCGATGTGGCGCGCCGGCGGCGACGATGACCGCGATCTCGCCGATGGCGAGGTCGCCGACGCGGTGGTGCATCACGAGGCGTAGCGGCGCGTGATGGGTCTCGAGGCGCCGCGCGATCTCGCGCATCTTCGCCTCGGCCATCTCGGCATAGGCCTCGTACTCGAGATGCGTGACGACCTTCCCGCGGCTGCGGTCGCGCACCGTGCCGAGGAACACGACGACGCCGCCGAAACCGGTGTCGCGCACCGCGGCGAGCGCGTCGTCGACCGACAGCGGCGAGGCCGAAACGGCGATCGGTGCCACGGTCATCGCTCCGCCCGACACGGGCGGGATGAGCGCGACCTCGTCGCCATCCGCGAGAGGCTCGTCGGGCGTGACGTACTCATGGTTGCGCGCGATCACGACCTGACGGCCTTCGGCGATGAGCGGATGGTCCTTCAGGATCTTGAAGATCGCGTCCTTCACCTTCGCCCCAGGGGCCAATTCGAGCTCGATCTGACCAACGCCGGCGGCCTCCCGATACGACGCGAACAAGCGGACCAGCACGCGCATGGTCCGAGTCTATTCAGTGCGAGAATTCACCGGGCATGGACGCGGCCGAGGCACTTCGGGGCGCCGTCGTCGCCTTCCTTCTCGTCCTCGCGAACGGCTTCTTCGTCGCGGCCGAGTATGCGTTCGTTCGCGTTCGCGGGACGCAACTTCAGGAGCTTGCCAAGGCAGGCAGTGCTCGTGCCAAGCTCGGCGCTCACATTTCTGGGCGTCTCGACACCTACATCTCCGCGGCGCAGCTCGGCGTGACCCTCGCGTCGCTGGCGATCGGTTGGATCGGCGAACCGGCGGTCGCGGCGCTCATCGCGCCGATCTTCGGGTGGCTTCCGGAGGCGGTGTTTCACGTCATCGCCTTCACGCTTGCGTTCGGCGTGATCACCTATGTCCACATCGTCGTGGGCGAGCTCGCGCCGAAGTACCTCGCGCTCCAGCGGGCGGTCCAACTCGCCCTGCTGTGCGCGTACCCGTTGGACCTGTTTTACCGCCTCATGTTCCCGTTCATCTGGTTCGTCAACAACAGCGCGAACGCACTCTTGCGCTGGATCGGCATCAAGCCGCGCTCGGACCTCAACGTCCACAGCGACGAGGAGTTGCGCATGCTCGTCGCCGCGTCAGCGCGTGAGGGCGTGCTCCAGGAGAGCGAGCGCGTCATCGTCGGGAACGCGCTCAACTTCGCGGACACGCTCGTGCGGCAGGTCATGGTCCCGCGCACCGAGATCGTCGCCGTGCCGGAGGAGCTCGACCTCGCCGGACTCATCGCGATGGCGCGCCAGCACCGCCTGTCGCGCTTTCCGGTGTATCGCGACGACCTCGACCACACCGTGGGCGTGGTCCACGTGAAGGACCTCGTCGGCGTCGACCGCACCTCGAAGGCAAGAGCGCACGACATCATGCGGCGGGTCCCGGCGATCCCCGAGACGCTCCGCCTGGACCAGGCACTGGCGGAGTTCCGGCGTCAGCACGCCCAACTGGCGATCGTCATCGACGAGTACGGGGGGACGGCCGGCCTGGTCACGCTGGAAGACGTGCTGGAGGAGCTGGTCGGGGAGGTCGGCGACGAGTTCGAGAAAGACACCTCGCCGCCCATCCGCGAGGAGTCGCCGGGCACCTACGTCGTTGACGGCCTGGTCGGGCTGGCCGAGCTGCGTGAGCGCCTGCACCTCTCGCTCACAGACGAGCCCTATGACACCGTCGGCGGTATGGTGTTCGGCCGGCTGGGGCGCGTTGCGCAGGTCGGCGACTCCGTCGAGGTCGAGGGCTACCGCTTCCAGGTCACCGGCGTCGACGGCCGGCGCGTCTCGCAGGTCCGCGCGCAGCGTGCGCGACCGCCGCGGAAGGCGGCATGACCTCGTTCACGCAAACCGTTACCAGTCCGTAACGAGCGGCCCGCCGCTTGACCACTGGCACGTGCGTTGCTTAGAGGTAGTACGTGATCGATCTACTGACGAACGACAGCGTGATCTTCCTTCTCGGAGCGGTCGGCCTCGCCACGACAGCCGTTTCGATCCTCCGCGACGCCCGCGGCCAGCGCGAGCACGTCGACCAGACCCGCGTCCCGGTCGTCGCCGATGGCGGCCGCGTCCGCGTCGAGTCCTAGCCGCCCCCGAACAGCGAGCGGACGAACCCGGCGAGCGCTTCCCACCGCTGGATCCAGAACTGCTGCGCCCTGGGGTCCAGCAGTACGAAGAGGCCGGTGGCCGCCGCGGTGACCAGACCCGTCATCAGGACGAAGGAGACGGCGCTGCTCCGTCCCGACAGCTTCTGGTCGCTCACGCGTGGCCGCTCCGGAGGCGCGCCACCAGGTTGTCGAGCCGTGCGCGCGAGATGGTGAGGAACTTCGCGAGGTTCTGACGATCGCTCTCGGGGATCGTGAGCTTGCCGTCGTCGCCGACGGCGCGCGAGAGCTCCGCAAGCGATTCGTTCAACTTGCGCGTCGCGGTGATGAGCGCGTCGTCGCGCAGCGGCGGGATGGCGGGCTCGGCCTTCGAGCTTCTCGCTTGCGGGTTGAGGATCCGCTCGACGCGGTCGTGCAGCCGGATGAGCGTCAGCTGACCGGCGAGGATCTGCTTCGCGAGAGAGCGGCGACGGCGCTTGTCCTCGAGCTTCATCAGCTCGTACGCCGCGGAGAGCGTGTCGTACCGTTTCGCGACCATCTCGCGGACATCGTCCGGAGCGCTCGCAAGGCGAAGGCGGTTCTCGACGTAGCCCTTGTCCTTGCCGAGCTTCCCCGCGAGCTGGCGAATGGAATACCCGAGCTCGTCGGTCATCTTCTTGTAGATCACCGCCTCGTCGAGAGGCGAGAGGTCCTCTCGCTGCAGGTTCTCGATGAGCGCGATCTCGAGCGCGGTCGCGTCGTCGAAACGCTCCACGATGGCTGGGATCGTTTCCTTGCCAGCGATCTTCGACGATCGCCAGCGTCGCTCGCCGGCGATGATCTCGTACTGATCGCCCGACGGCCGGACGAGGATCGGTTGCAGCACACCGTGTTCCTTGATCGACGCGGCCAGCTCCTGCAGCGTCTCCTCATGCCAGGTCATGCGGGGCTGCGACGGGTTCGGGACCACCTTCTCAAGCGGCAGTTCGCGCACCGCGGTCGGCGTGCGCGCGGCGAGAAGGCTGATGATGCCCGGCTGCGCCTCGGTCTCCTGTTGGAAGATCCGACTCCCTGCGTCGCGGAACGACTTCTTGTGAGAACTGTGAGAAGGCGGGCTACTTGTGAGCACCGATCACCTCCCTCGCGAGATCGGCGAAACTCTTCGCCGCGTCGGACCGCGGTTCGTACACGCCGATCGGCACGCCAGCGGTGGGCGCCTCGCCGATCTTGACCGATTGACGGATCACCGTCTCGAACACCTGGTGATCGCCAAGTTCGCGGAGCGAGTCGAGCATGTCGCGCCCGAGGATCGTGCGCGAGTCGTAGAACGTCGGCAGCAGTCCGAGCACTTTCAGTTTCGGATTGAGCCGAGCCTGAACGGTCTTGATGATCTTCAGCAGCGCGGCGACGCCCTTGAGCGCGTAGTACTGCGTTTGCACCGGGATGATCACGCCGTTCGCCGCGACGAGCGCATTGAGCGTGAGCAATCCCAGGGTCGGCGGGCAGTCGATGAGGACATAGGCGTAGCGCTGCACGACGTCCTGACCGAGCTTGTCGCGCAGCGCCATCTCGCGTCCGATCGCGTTGAAGAGCTCGACCTCGGCGGACGAGAGCTCGAGCGTCGCGGGTGCGACGTCGAGGTTCTTCGTCTTCGTCGGGCGGATGATCGAGGTGAGCTTCGTGTCCGGATCGATCAGGACGTGCGCGATGTTCTTCTCGACCGTATTCAGGTCGATGCCCAGACCGACGGTGAGATTCGCCTGCGGATCGAGATCGAGGCACAGAACGCGATGCCCGAGCGACGCGAGCGCGCCGCCCAAGTTGATGGTGCACGTCGTCTTGCCGACGCCACCCTTCTGGTTCGCGACCGCGATGACCGTTCCCACGCGCTTCCTCCCGTCGTTTCCGTCCCCGGAACGACGCGCACGTGCGGAAGCGGTGCACGTGACTCCCCTCGCGGCGCCCGACCTAGCATAGCCCGACTTTCGCAAAGACAACGTACAGACAGCGGGGAACGGTTCGCGGAGGGCCCCCGCTTCCCGGTCTTGACCGGCTGAGTCAGGCCGTTTTCGAGCTCACAAGGTCACGAAGGCGGCCGTTCCGATGACGATCCCGCTCACGATGCCGATGACGATGAAGACGACGATCACGGCGACGACCACGGTCACCGTGTAGCTCATCGCCTTCTCCGCCGGGACCTTCATGACCGCTGGCAGCCCGAGGTAGAGCAGGTACAGGCCGTAGAGGCCAAGGATCGAAAGCCCGCTGAAGGCGGGTATCAGCGCGAAGATCCCCGCCAGCCACTGCGCCGTGCTCGAGTACGCCGACACTTTGAAGGCCGCGGTCAGGTCGCGCGTTCCGCCATACCGCGGCGCAAAGTAGTCGATCACCCGGGCCACGACGTACGTTCCGAGCAGGGACAGGGCGAAACTCACGATCGCGCCGACGACAGCGTTGGTGAACGGCACGCGGACCGCGCCAACGGCCGGTACATTCGTGCCGATGAGAGCCCCACCGATGGCGGTCGCCACCGGCCCGATGGCCGCGAGCGGGATCACATAGGTCCGAAAGAGCGTCGCGATGTCGGTCTTCTCCGCCGCGATGACGGGCCACTCCTCCTTCGGCTTCATGAGGATCGCCTTCACGCGATCGACCAGCGCTTTCGACTGGACTCCCTCTGCTGATGACATGACCAGATCCTCCCTCAGATGTCCGAGGCGGCCCGCGTCAGTGGCGGCGCCACGGCCTTCGGCGCAGATAATGCGCCCGTGGCCCGTATCGCTACGCTCACGGGCCCGTCGGCGCCATCCGTGCGAGCAAGCTCGCACGGTGGGACTCCCAGGGCCCGTAGCTCAGTGGTCTAGAGCGGCGGACTCATAATCTGCTGGTCCCAGGTTCGAATCCTGGCGGGCCCACCGATCACGGCGACGGGCCAACGCCTCGGGAGGGTGCTCTGACCGTCTCTCTCGCGGACGTCGAGCGCGCCCGCGACGTCGTCGCCACCCACATCACCCGCACACCGCTCCTCACCAGCCGTTCGCTCGGCGAGCGCATCGGCGCGCGCGCCTTCCTCAAGGCCGAGAACCTCCAGCGCACCGGATCGTTCAAGCCCCGCGGTGCCGTGAACGCGATCCTCGGGCTCAGCGACGCGCAGCGTGCGAGCGGGATCGTGACGATGAGCGCCGGCAATGCCGCTCAGGCGATCGCCTACGCGGGCCGCGCGGTCGGCGCGAAGGTGACGGTCGCGATGCCCCAGTCCGCCCCAAAGACGAAGGTCGAGGCCACACGCGGGTACGGCGCGGAGATCGTGTTCGCCGCGGACATGCTGGGCCTCCGTGCGCTCGTCAAGGAGATACAGGAGCGCCAGGGCTCCTACTTCCTTCATCCCTACGACGATGACGGGATGATCGCGGGCCACGGGACGTGCGCGCTGGAGGTGCTCGACGACCTGCCGGAGGCCGATCTCTTCGTGGTCGGGGTCGGTGGCGGCGGTCTGATCTCCGGGATCGCGGTCGCGGTGGCGGCAAAGCGCCCGGGCGCGCGCGTGATCGGCGTCGAGCCCGAAGGGGCGAACGCGGTGCGGCGCGCGCTCGACGCCGGGGCGCCGGTGCCGCTGGAGCGCGTTCAGACCGTCGCCGACGGCCTCGCCGCGCCGATCGCCGGCGTTCGCAACCTCGAGATCATCCGCCGCCGTGTCGCGGACGTGGTCGTCGTGTCGGACGATGTCATCGTGGAGGGCGTGCGCTTTCTCGCGTCGCGCGCGAGGCTTGTCGCCGAGCCGGCCGGCGGAGCCGCGGTGGGAGCGCTGTTGTCCGGGACGGTCAAGCCACGGCCAGGCGAGAACGTCGTCGCGATCGTGTCCGGAGGCAACGTCGATCTGACGCGTCTGGCCGAGTTCTTTCAGGCGTGAAGCGCGCGGTGCTCTACGCCGACGGCGCCGCCCGTGGCAACCCCGGGCCAGCGGGCGCGGGCGCGGCGCTGCTCGACGAGGAGGACCGCCTCGTCGGAGAGGCGATGCGTTATCTCGCGCACGCGACGAACAACGTCGCGGAGTACACGGCGCTGATCATCGGTCTCGAGGAAGCGCAGCGGCACGACGTCCAGGACCTCGACATCCGCATGGACTCCAAACTGGTCGTGGAACAGATGAATGGCAAATGGAAGATCAAGCATCCCAATCTGAAACCACTCGCCCAGCAGGCGGGCGCGCTGCTCGCGTCGTTCCCCACGTGGCGGATCCGCCACATACCGCGCGAGCAGAACACGACTGCCGACGCACTGGCGAACCGCGCGATCGACGAGGCGGGATGAGCGAGAACGAGGATCCGCTGGGCTCGCTCGTGGCGCGGAGCGTTGGCGGCGATGTCCGGGACGTGCACGCCGAACAGCTCGCGGGGGAAGACGGGCTTGAGCGCAAACGGCTGCGTTTCACGCGCGACGGTCGCACGACGAGCGCGCTCTTCGAGCGGAGCCCCAGAGGAATCGTCATGGAGGCGCAGGTCCTGCCGTTCCTTGCGCGCAAGACTCCGCATGTGCCGCGCGTCCACTCGCGCGGGATCCCGCCACCCCATGCGTCGCTCGGTCCGTGGCTCCTGCTGGAAGACCTCAGCGATGCGGCGAGCGCCTGCGACGGCGACGCGACGGACATCATTCGAGCGAAGATTTCGGTCGAGCGCGCGGTCGCAGCTGACGGTCCAGCGCTGCGCGCGCTCGGCGTGCCGGTCCGCACGCCGCTGGATGTCGTGCGCGAGGAGCGCGGCGACGCGAGCGCTGAGGAGGCGGCGGTCGAGCTCGGAGCCTGGCCCGTCGCGCTGGTCCATGGCGATCTCATCTGCGAGCGCGCGCGACGCACCGAGCGAGGCGTCGTCCTGCTGCGTTGGTCGGCGGCGCACTTGGGCTGCGGTCTCCTCGATGCGGTGCGTCTTGCGGCCGATCTTCGCGAACGGGGACGACCGCGCGATGCGGACGTGGTCGTCGAAACGTACGTCGCCGAGAGCGGCGGGCCCACCGACGACGCGCTGGTGCGCGCGGCCAAGCGGATGGACGCGCTCCTGCGCGACGCAGGCCGCCGTTCGAGAGCCGCGCCGCCGCTAGAATGAAGGTCCGAGCAGGCCAGACGGTCGCGGCGGCGAAAGCCGTCGAGGAAAGTCCGGACTCCACAGGGCAGGGAAGCGGGTAACACCCGTCCGCCGCGAGGCGAGGACCAGCGCCACAGTGACGATCCGCGCAAGCGGGTGAAACGAGGCAAGCTCTTCCCGGAGCAAGGCGATGTATGGGGGCGATGGCGTGGCCCGCGCCGTCCCCGGGTGCGCCGCTAGAGGCGGAGGGTGACCTCCGTCCCAGAGAGATGACCGTCCACGACGGGATCCGGCTTATATGGCCTGCTCGGGTTTCTCATCCAGAATCGACCCTGCGCCGTATTACGGCCGTACACGAGGAGGTGTCTATGCGTCTTCTTGCTGGTCTCGCCGCCGGGGTGCTCGTCCTGAGCGCCTGCGGGAGCGCCGCCGTCGCTCCGACCGCGTCTCCGACCGTCGCGCCCACACCCACGCCGACCCCGGCCCCGACGCCGCAGCTCAAGTTCGTCTTCACGGCCGACCTCAAGACCACGAATGAGGTCCCGGCGATCGCCAACACCGAGGCGTCGTGCTCCGGCAAGGGCACCTTCACGCTGACCACGACCAAGGACGCGAGTGGCACCATCACCGGCGCCAGCGCGCTCTTCGAGACCGACGTCACCGGGTGCCCGGCCGGCACCGCGATCAACATCGGACACATCCACAAGGCCGCCGCAGGCACGAACGGCAGCGTCGTGATCAACTCTGGCCTGGCCGCCGGCGAGCTCACGCTCACCGCTGGCGCCGGGAAGATCAACAAGACGCAGGCCACCGTCGACGCGGCGCTCGCGGCCGACGTCATCGCGAACCCCGCGAACTACTACATGAATTGGCACTCCACGCTGAACCCGGGCGGAGTCATCCGAGGTCAGCTCGTCAAGATGTAACCGCGCCCGTCCGTCCTCCGCTGGAACGCCCCTCGGTCTCGGCCGAGGGGCGTTCGCGTTTCGCCGCATCGCCCATGGCACGGACCTTGCGAGCCACACGGGAAAAGGAGGTGCGGGCGATGCTGTGGACCATCGTTCTGGTCCTTCTCGTTCTCTGGCTGCTCGGCGTCGTGGCACTGCCCACGGCAGGCGCGCTCATCCATATCCTGCTGGTGATCGCGCTCGTCGTGCTCATCCTGCAGTTGCTCAGCGGCAGACGAGTCGCGCTTTAGCAAGAGTGCTCAAACGGGCGAGGGGTGACCCTCGCCCGTTCTCCTCGTCGCTCGCGAGGCGTTGACGACCGACATCGTCATTGATATCGTGCCCACTCGCACGTTCACGCGTGACACGCTGAAAGGAAGTGGCGCAGTGCTCATCAACGCAAATGCGCGTTCTGGTGCCGTCGGGGCGACGCCTCGGCGGAGCCTGCCCACTCTCCGAATGGTCTAGGGACCCGACTCCCGCTTCGTGACCTTCGGACCGTGGGCCAGGACCCACGGTCTTTTGGTTCCTAAGAAACGACGGGAGAACGAAGTGGCCACGCTGACAGCGACCAGACCAGAGCTCAAACGAACGCCCGGCCGCGACGCGCTCGTGGCCGATTCGGTCACCAAGACGTTCAAGTCCTCCCGCGAGGGCGTCCGTCGCGCTGTCGACAACGTCTCGCTGCGCGTCGCGCGCGGTGAGATCTACGGCCTGCTCGGCGCGAACGGCTCCGGAAAGTCGACCCTCATCCGCATGTTCTCGACGCTCCTCACACCCGATGCCGGCGAGGTGCGCGTGTTCGGACTCGACATCCGCGAGGACGAGGATGCGGTGAAGCGGCTCATCAACCTCCCGAGCGAAGGCGATGGCGATCCTGCGGCGTCTGGGCGTCGACGTCGACCGGGTCAACGAGCCGCTCGAAAAGCTGTCGCGAGGCATGCAGCAGAAGGTCGCGATCGCGCGCGCATTCCTCACCGCTCCGACGCTGCTGCTTCTCGACGAGCCGACGACGGGACTCGACATCCGGAGCAAGCGCGAGGTGCAGACGTTCGTGCGTGACCTTCGCGACGAGCACGACGCCACCATCGTGCTGACGACGCACGACCTCGACGAGGCGGAGCGTCTCTCCGATCGCATCGGGATCCTGCATGACGGGCGTCTGGTGGCCGAAGGAACGGCCGACGAGCTCCGGGCGCGACACGGCGCGACGGCGCTCGAGGACGTCTTCATGTCGGTGACCGGCCGGCGTCTGGACGACGCCGATGCGGCGGCCGAGGACAAGACGAAGTGATGACGCAGATGGGCGGACAGCTCGGGCTCGCCTACGCATTCGTCGAGCGCGAGATCGCGCTCTCGAAGCGGTACTGGGCGTGGGAGCTCGTCTGGCTCGTCTACGGCATCGTGACGTCGCTCTCGGTCGCGTACATCGGCCTCGCCGCGCCGGCGATCAGCGGCGGCGCGGTCGATCCCGCGGCCGTGTCCCACTTCGTGCTCTACCTGCTCGTCGGCACGATCGCCTGGCGGTTCCTCGGGATCATCTTCGAGAACATCGGCGAGGTCATCGCCTGGGAGCGCTGGGAGGGGACGATCGAGTACACCTTCATGTCGCCAGTGCCGCGCTTGACGCATCTCATCGGCATGTGCGGCGCGACGCTGGTGCGCGCGACCGCGTTCAGCATCGCCATCCTCGGCGCGGTGACGCTCTTCGTTCCGGTCGACCTCTCGCATGCGAACGTGCTCTCCGCGGTCGTGCTGCTCCTGGTAGGAGCGATGGCGTTCGTGGGACTTGGCATCGCGTCGGCAGCGTTCCCGCTGCTCTGGACCGAGAAGGGCCTGCAGATGGCGTACATCGTCCAGGCCGTGGTGCTCCTCGTCTCCGGCGTCTACTACCCGGTCGACGTGCTGCCGGGCTGGATGCAGGCGCTCTCCACGATCTCGCCCGCGACCTATGTGATCCGCGGGATGCGCGCGGCGCTGCTCGACGGTGCCGATCTCGCGACGCTGTGGCCCGAGGTGTGGCCCGCGCTCGTCGTCGGCGTCCTGTCGGTGCCGGTCGGCCTGAGGCTCTTCGTCGCGGTCGAGCGGTACGCGAAGCGCACCGGCCGCTTGAAGCGGAGCGGTTGATGGACGGACTTCACTTCCGCGAAGCGACGGCCGACGACGCCACCTTCTACGCGGACGTGTTCACCGCGCTGCGTCCAACGCGGCCGACCGATCCGGTCGTCGAGCGGTACTGGTGGGAGCAGCCGGACGACACGTACGTCTCCCGCCGGTGGGTGGTGCAGCAGGGCGGCCGCGACATCGGTGTCGCGACCTTCGATCACCCGGTGTGGGCCAGGCTGCAGGTGCCGCACGGCGACGTCGGTGGCGACCTCTCGCCGGATCGGCGCGACCGCTCGACGCTTGACGCGCTTCTCGCCGAGATGGAGCGTCGACTCGTCGCAGAAGGCGCCAAGCGCGTCGCGGCGCGCGCGAATGAAGACGACGCGCTGCGTATTGCGACGATCCTGGGTCGCGGCTTCCATGAGGACCGCCGCCACCGACGCTGGCTGCTGGACCTTGGCGAGAGCGGAACGCGTATCGCGGAGATGGCGAGCGAGAGCCGCGCGCGTATGCGCGCCGAAGGCATCCGCGTTCTCACGCTGGATCGCGACGCCGACCCTGATCGGTACCGCAAGATGTGGCGTATGCACGAAGAGGCGGTGCAGGACGTGCCGACCACGCTCCCGAACGTAGACGAGTCCCTCGAGGACACGATGCGGTGGCTGCGCGCACCTGACATGCACGAGGATCGGATCTGGGTCGCACGCGAAGGTGACGACATCGTCGGCGTGTCCGTTCTCGCGTATCCGCCGGTGCGCGGGGTCGTTGGTACGGCGTGGACCGCGACGGCGCGACGGGTGCGTGGCCGGGGAATCGCACGAGCGCTGAAATGCGAGACCTTGATCCAGGCGATCGCCCTCGGCGTCGACCACGTGCAGACCGGCAACGACGGCGCGAATGACCCGATCCTCCACATCAACGCGTCGATGGGCTACCGACCGTGGGTCGGAGCCATCAACTTCTTGAAGGACGTCTGAGAGCGCCCGCTATGCCCTCGTGCGTTCGCGCAGGAACGGCAACACCGCGGCAGCGAACTCGTCTGGTCGCTCCACGTTCACGAGGTGGGCGGCGTTCTCGATGACGACGCGCGTCGCGTCGGCGATCCGACCCTCGAGCAGCAACGCGATGGCGTGGATGTCCGGGACGTCGAGCGCTGATTCGACCACGAGCGTGGGAGCTCGGATCTCCGAGAGCCTCTCGACCGCGCCGAGGTCTCGCTGCTGCGGCGAGTGACCCCGCGCGCGATTGCGTGTCACTTGCTCGGAGAGGATCCGTCGCACTTCGTCTCGCGCGGCGCGGTCGACTTGCCCAGATGTGCGGGTAGGACCGTCGAACCACATCTCCAGCTGCACCTCGATCCACGCGTCCTGATCTTCCCCCTCGGAAGCGGCCCGCAGCCGCGCGAAGTAGTCGGCGAGATGGGCGTACTGATATCCCGAGAGGCCCGCGTTCACCAGGACGAGCCGGCTGACGCGACTGGGATAGGCGATCGCGAAGTCGATCGCCGTGAGCCCGCCGTATGAGAGCCCGACGAGCGCTGCCCGCGCGACGCCGAGCGCGTCGAGCACGGCGCGCAGGTCCTCGTAGGGTGAGAACGGCGCGTTGGGGCGCTCCGACCGCCCGAAACCGCGTGCGTCGAAACGGATCACCTGATGCTCGCGCGCGAAGGAACGGAACTGCCGGTCCCAGAGAACGCAACCGCCCTGGCCTGGATGGAGAAGCACGACCGGCGAGCCATCGCCAGCGACTTCGAAATACAGGGACGTGCCGTCCGCGGGCGCGTAACCGCTGGTCACCACGGTTCGGATCGCTCAGCGCTCCTTCTTCGCAGGTTCGGTGGTGCGCTGCGGGTAGGGGATCGGGATGAACTCGACACCCGGGCGCCGCTGGCTCGTCTGCGGATAGAGGTCCATGAGGTCATAGACCGGACGCGGCAGCTCGGTGCCGACCGCGATGCCAAGCTGGTTCAGCGCGTCGACGTCGAGCGGATAGTCGTGCGTCCATTGCCCGTCCGCGAGCGCGCTCGCGATGCGCTCCGCGTCCGCTTCCGAGTGATGCTCGGCCAAGAGCTTGCGGACCGTCGCGTGCACCTGACGGAGCGCCTTCTCCGCGAGGTCGCCGAGTATGAGCGTGGTGTCTTCGCGGTTCGGATTCGGCTGCGATAGGGCTTTCATGACCGACGCCGCGGCGAACGACGACTGAGCGGTGCCCAGCTGCGGATGCTTGAGCGCGTAGGCGATCTGCTCCGACGCGAGGACGAGCCCGCCCGGCGTATGCAGCAGAAGATCGATGGGCATGTCGGGTGGCGTGAAGCGGATCGCGCGCAACACGTCCTCGGAGTCCTCGATGTCGATGTAGCGCGCGACGGGAAAGCCGAGGATGCTCATGGTCTCCTGGCGATGGATCATCGTGATGAGGCGCGAATGCCGCGACTGCTCGATCGCTCGGATCGCGGCTTGACGACGCACCGCGAGCATCCGCTTCTGCAGCAGCGGGATGAAGAACTGCGCGATGAAGAAGAGAAAGAAGATGGAGTTCAGGTCGAACACGAGCGCAGCATGCTCCAAACGGGCTGGCCTCGCGACCGCGGAAGGTGCGACCGGAGCCACGACTGGATGGGCCGTCTGACGCCGCATTAGTCTCAGCGGGTGCGTGTGCCTCCGCCGCCGCTGACCCCGCGCGAGGAGGTGGCGGACGACTGGCACGGCGAGCGCGTCGTCGATCCGTACCGCTGGCTCGAGACTACCGAGAGCGACCGCACGCAGGCCTGGACCGAAGCGCAGAACGCTCGTACCCGTTCGGTCCTCGATGCGCTGCCACAGCGGCGCCACTTCGCACAGCGACTCCGTGAGCTGCTTGGGGTTGGGCTGTTGGAGACACCGCGCCCGATCGCCGGCCGCATCTTCCACACCCGACGGAGCGGCGCCCAGCGCCAGTCGATCCTCTATGTACGGGACGGCGTCCAAGCGTCGCCTATGGACTGTCACGGGGCGGCGACGAGATGTCGACACTCCACGTGATCGAGGTGGCGACCGGCCGCCGGCTGCCCGAGCGCATTCCGCATACACAGCGTTCGACGGTGGCGTGGGCGAGCGAGGGTTTCTACTACTCCGCGAGTCCCGCACCCGGATCGGTCCCCGCCGGTGACGAGCATTACCACCGCCGGGTGCGCTTCCATCGACTGGGCGACGACCCGGTTCGCGACGAGACCGTCTTTGGCCAGGGCCGCCCCAAGGAGGACATGGTGTGGGCGCGCACGTCGCCCAACGGACGGTGGGTCCTCTTTCACGCCTTCAAGGGCTGGACGCGGAGCGACGTGTATCTGCTGGATCGACACGCGCCGGAGCACGGTCTGCGCGTCGTCACCGAGGGAGAGCAGGGGCTCACCGATGCCTTGCCACGCGACGATGCCATCTGGCTCCGTACGAACCTCGACGCGCCGAAATACCGAGTGGTGCGAGCCGAGTTCGACGCGCCTGGGCGCGAAGGCTGGCGAACGATCGTGCCCGAGAGCGCGAACGCGCTCGAGACATTCCATCTCACGCGAGATCACGTCGCTGTGGTCACGCTCGAACGCGCGACCTCGCGCGTGGATCTGTGGACCAAGGATGGTCGCCACGACCGTGAGATCGCGCTCCCGGGCCTCGGGATGGTCGAGTTCGTGAGCGGCGACCACGCCGGTGATCACGTGGGCTTCGTGTTCCAATCGTTCA
>WNEZ01002201.1_pt1 | contig 20898 bp, 22 predicted proteins | sample 5400521 | NCBI WGS metagenome assembly WNEZ01 (sample SAMN13153339, study PRJNA577476) | soil metagenome | isolation source: 120 cm saprolite under Douglas fir tree site 2 hole 1 replicate 1 | place: USA:California | collected 2015-04-18 | reverse complement strand
GTAACCTTCATTACGTTCATCATGGGATATTTTGCCCCAGGCGATCCAATTCGAATTATGCTAGGCCTGCATCCTAATCCGGTAGAATACGTGCGGTTAAGGCATTTTTACGGTTTGGATCTTCCCTGGTATCAGCAGTATTTAAACTTTTTGAAGAATCTAGCCACGTTCAATTTAGGCTATTCGTTCGAATTCAAAAGCCGCGCGGTCTGGGATATCCTCAAAGATGGCGTGCCAGTTACGCTTGAACTGGGTTTCTGGGCATTGGTTATAGAGTTGTTCCTGGGTGTACCGCTGGGCATCCTCTCAGCACTCAAAGCAAACACCTGGGTCGATATCACCAACATGGCTATAATGCTGACAATTTATGCAATCCCCGTCTTCGTAATTGGGATTCTGGCCCAGGTTGTCCTCGTCTGGATAGATCAGCATACCGGCCTGAGCTGGCCCGTTGCGAACTGGGGCAATACATGGCAATACACCTGGTCCGATATCCAGTTCAAGTTAGTGCCGATCCTCGTGTTCGCGGCAACAGGCTTTGCCTATTTCGCTCGGCTCTCCCGTACGAGTATGCTGGAAATCCTGCGGCAGGATTATGTACGCACTGCACGCGCCAAAGGGATGCAAGAACGTACCGTCGTTTATCGCCACGCACTGCGAAACGCGATGATTCCGCTGATTACGGTGTTTGGATACTCCATCGGCTTCCTTGTCACTGGCTCATTCTTCATCGAAACTATCTTCAACATCCCCGGTATTGCAAACATTACAATCACATCTATCAGCTTCCGGGACTATCCGGTCATTCAGGCAACCACGGTTTTGTTAGCAGTCTTCGTGGTGCTAGGCAATCTGCTGTCGGATATCCTCTATGGTGTTTTTGATCCACGCATCAAGGTCCAATAAGAGGCGGATACATACATGGATACGAAAGATAAGCGTACAGAAATTACCTCCTTTCCAGAGGTTATGGCTCCAGACAGCACTATTATTCCGCCACCACCTGAAATGACAAAATTTGTAGCTGATGCAGCAGGAGTAGAGATGACAGCGCCCGGGAAGAAACAAGAGAAATCGCTAACTCCTTTTCAAGAATCGCTGCAGCGGCTGCGACGCGATAAGCGTGCCATGGCTAGCGTGCTAATCATTGGGCTCTTTGTGTTGATTGCCATCGTTGGCCCTCCTATTTACCAGCATATTGGCCCCCAGTATAATAGCCCACTGAATGGGAAGATAGGTCCAGGTGTCTACCACACGTTCTCCTGGCAGGAACTAACGCGCCAGGATGAACTGCCATCAGGCCAATACTGGCTGGGCACAGATTATCTCGGACGCGATATTTTAGCCCGCCTCATGCAGGGTATGCTCATTTCCCTGGCGGTGGCCATTCTCGTTGAGGTAGTAGATATTGTACTTGGTCTTCTCATTGGGGTACTGGCAGGCTTCTACGGAGGGTGGATTGACCAGTTCCTGGCACGTTTCACCGATCTGATGTTCGCTTTCCCTGGACTGCTCTTCGTTATTCTGATCACCGGTATCTGGGGTCCTGTTGCCGATAATGCTCTGAGCCACGTACCAGTCATTGGACCAAATGGAAACGCGCGCTTGCTGCTTGTCTCACTTGCGCTGGCATTCACGATCTGGCCACTCATGGCACGCTATGTACGCGGGCAGACACTGCAACTGAAAGAGCAACAGTTTGTGGAAGCTGCTCGTACATCGGGTACCACGAATACACGCATCATTTTGCGCCACATCATCCCGAACCTGTTCAGCATCGTGGTCGTTGCATCGACACTGAACATAGCGAACACCATTATCAGTGAGGCAGGTATCAGCCTGCTGGGTCTTGGGGTACAGCCTCCAGGCTCGAGCATCGGTCTCATGATTTCGAATGCCGCGGGTCTAATAGACACCCACCCCTGGGAGGTGCTCGTTCCATCGATTGTGCTGGCAATCATCGTACTGGCATTCTCCTTCTTCGGCGATGGTTTGCGCGATGCCTTTGACCCTCGATCAAAAGATTAGTGAGCGGAGTGACCAATATGGCGGATTGCTCAGTCATACTGTGTTTCAAGGCGCTTCATACGCGCCAATAACCTGATGCGTGCCATTAAATGGGTCGCGTCAAATGGTTTTATCACGTAATCATCAGCGCCAGCATCGAATCCTGCAATTTTATCCTGGAGCGTTGTAAGAGAGGTAAGTAGCATAATAGGAATTTGTCGAAGCGAAGGTGTGCTTCGAATAATGCGACAAAGGTCCAAACCACTTTCCTGACCAAGTGAGGCTTCACAGATTATGATATCGGGCATATACTCAGAGAGTTGATGCCTGGCCTCTATTACAGAGAGCGCACTACTTAGAGAAATTCCGCTTCCCAAAGCCCGCTGCATCCTATCACATGCCCCTGGATCATTGTCTACCAAAAGAATGTGTAATCTGCGCAATCTTTGTAGTTCATGCACAACTATTCTCGTTCAGCATACGTCTTTAATAGGTAATCCATTCGACGTTGTCTCTCCGCCGGAGTCAGGCGTAAAACTCGTTCTATAGCCGCATTAAGCGCACTTGGTTTAAATGGCTTCGTGAGGTACTCATCGACACCTGAGAGCAGGCCTGTCATCTGATCTTCCTCACGCGTCATTGCGCTTAAGATGATCATGGGAATATTCGCAGTGTGAGCATCACCACGTAAGCAACGAACCAGCTTATACCCATCCATGCGGGGCATCTTCACATCGATAATAACGCAATCGGGATTATCGGAATAAACACACTGTAATCCTTGTTCCCCGTCATAGGCGACGATAACCTGGCATGTGCCCTGCAAGTTCACGGCATATTTTATCAATTCTACAATTGTCGGATTGTCATCAATAACTAATACTTTTTTCATTGGTTCCTTGCATCGAAGCTATATTGTAGAACGTACTACTGTTCTGAAAGGTTTGATCCTTTTTGCATTGTAACACAGTATTGTGTAACTGCCAACCTCATAAGCGTTTTGTGCTAGAATGGAGCAAGAAACGCATGAGAAGAAGGATCTGAACGTCAAAGCAAGGAGCTAATTTGATGTCTGGGATGCCTGCACTTGACCGCTATTCAAGGCAAACACTATTCGGACCCATCGGTAAAGAGGGACAAGAGCGGTTGGGACGCTCATCGGTCGCCATTATCGGCTGCGGAGCATTGGGAACTGTACTTGCCAACAACCTCTGTCGTGCTGGTATTGGACGGCTGGTGATTGCTGACCGTGATTATATTGAATTGAATAACCTGCAGCGGCAGATTCTTTTCGATGAGGATGATATTGTGCGACGACTACCAAAAGCTATCGCAGCCGCTGAAAAGCTTCATCGTGTGAATAGTGCAACGAAGATAGAGGCGCTGGTGGAAGACATCAACGCCGACGGTATAGAGTCCCTGGTACAGGATGTAGACCTGGTACTTGATGCCACAGATAATTTTGAGACGCGTTACTTACTCAATGATGTATGTGTGAAATATGCGCGTCCATGGATCTACAGTGGTGTAATTACATCCTACGGGGTAACGATGAACATTGTGCCTGGAGATACGCCCTGCCTGCGCTGCATTTTTCCTGATATGCCCCTACCTGGTACTACCCCTACCTGCGATACGGCCGGCGTACTCAACGGCATCGTAGGGGCAATCGCTGGTGTCGCATCCACCGAGGCTCTCAAACTGCTGCTGAAAAGTGAAAAGGTGAGTCGCGCAATGTTTTGGATGGATGTATGGGAAAACACGAGCGAGCGTATAGAGTTACCGCGCCAGCCAGATTGTCCCGTCTGCGGGCAGCATCACTACGAATTCCTCGATTCGCTCAGTGGAACCAGGAGTACGAGCCTCTGTGGACGCAACGCAGTACAAGTGCGAGGCGGAAGAAGGGGAGAGAAGATTAATCTGCCGGACCTTGCTGAGCGGCTACGTCCTGTTGGGCAGGTATCCTTCAATGAGTTCCTCCTGCGCTTCATGGTAGATAGCTATGAACTGACCGTGTTTCCCGATGCACGTGCGATTATCAAGGGGACCGACGATGAACAGGTCGCGCGGTCAGTATACGCAAGGTATATTGGGATGTGATGGATAGAGTCTCCTCATAACCTATGTTATAATACGCAAGGTTAGCTTGAAACCTATCTTCACCTCTTTACATATAGGGAGATTCATATCGCATGAATGAACATATTCTTGTTTGTGTGGCGTGGCCGTATGCGAAAAGCCCCACTCATGTGGGTCAAATTGTCGGCGCCTATTTGCCTGCCGACACCTTCGCACGCTACCATCGTATGGCGGGGAACCATGTATTGATGGTTTCTGGCAGCGATGAACACGGCACGCCCATCCTCGTTGATGCTGAACAGGAGGGCATCAGTCCGCGTGAACTTGTCGCACGTTATCACCGGCAAATTTTAGAAGTGTGGGATAGATTGGGTATGTCCTGGGATTTATATACTGAAACAGGAACAGAAAACCACTATCGCATTACTCAAGATTTCTTTCTTACGCTCTACGATAAGGGTTATATCTTCAAAGATTCAATGGAATCTCCCTATTGCCCAACGGATCGTCGCTTTTTGCCTGACCGCTATGTTGAGGGCACCTGCCCACATTGTGGCTATACATCGGCTCGCGGGGACCAGTGCGACAATTGTGGTCGGACACTTGACCCGATCGATTTGATCAATCCCCGCTGCCGCATCTGTGGTAGCAGGGAAGCCAGCCTGCAAATTCTCTCAACGGAGCATTTTTTCCTGGACTTGCCCAAGTTGCAAGAGCCGTTGATGGCATGGTTATCCGAAGGCAAGGATTTCTGGCGTCCCAATACGCTGGCATTCGCCATGAACTGGCTCAAAGAGGGACTCCGGCCACGAGCGATTACGCGTGACCTGGAATGGGGTGTTCCTATTCCAATTGAGGGCTACGAGGATAAGCGCATCTATGTGTGGTTTGATGCAGTAATTGGCTACTTTTCTGCATCGGTCGAATGGGCCGAAAGGCGCGGTACGCCCGAGGCATGGAAAACCTGGTGGGTACCTGGCCAGGCGGAGCCTCCAGTAAAATCATACTACTTTATTGGGAAAGACAACATTCCGTTTCATGCCATTATCTGGCCTGCGATGCTGATTGGTTACGGCAATCGCAACCTGCCCTATGATGTGCCAGCGAATGAGTTTATGACGATGAGCGGGGCAAAGGCTTCGAGCAGTCGTGGCAATGTTATCTTGACACGCGACGTATTAGATCGTTTTAGCGCCGATACACTACGCTACTACCTCTCGGTGACTGCTCCCGAGGGCCGCGATACCGACTTTACATTTGAGGAGCTGATCCGGCGCAATAATGACGAACTGGTAGCAACATACGGAAACGCGGTACACCGTACTCTGACATTCTTGCAGAGCAGGTTTGGAGGCATTGTGCCACATCCTCAAGTCCTGCGGGAGGCCGATCGGGAGATTCTGGCAGAGGTGGAAGGAGGATTTGCAGTGGTAGGACATAACATAGCCAATTGCCACTTTAAAGATGGCATCAATGCGGCTATGGCTGTTGCGCGAGCGGCAAACCGTTACCTTGACGAGCAGGCGCCGTGGAAACAGATAAAGGTGGACCGCGAGGCAGCCGGGACGACGATCTATGTTATGCTGCAAGTGCTGAGTGGTCTGAGAATCCTTTTCTGCCCTTATCTGCCGTTCTCTTCACAAAAGCTGCACAATTTCCTGGGGTTTGAGGGCGATGTAAGCGCTGTAAGCTGGCGCCTTGCTACGGTACCAGAGGGCATTAAACTGCCTGTGCCTACGCCACTGTTCCCGAAGCTGGAAGAGTTGGCAGTCGTCAAGTAAACTGATCTCCTTATGATGCCTCTCGTCCACTACCATCTGAGGAGTGCTGGTGAGCTTGCGCCTCTTGAGTATGTGGGTGACTGTGGGGCACAGGCATCTTCTTTTTATGATCGGTAATGATATGCGTGATCTCGTCGAGTTTTTCAGGGGACCATTCTGCAAAGTGATCCCAGGCACTCGTCTGCCAATCATCGACTGTCTTTGTCGCCGGAATCCAGGGTGGGAGGTCCAGCAGCAGGTGCTGAGCTATTGCATTGACAAACGGTTCATAAAACCGTCGTGTATTATAGAGACGCTGTTCAGCATCCTCTTCATGTTGAAATACTAATCCTACTTCAGCTAGCGAGTCGCGCATCCGTGTATAGTCATCGGTTGAGAGGCGACTGAGTTTAGGATTCAGCGGCGGTGTTCCGTAGACCTGCGCAAGATCTACGGCGGCGTGACGCGCTAGCGCGTAAGTGAATCGCACGGTTGGGGTTGATACATCCTCGAACCCGACTATGAGTAACGCGCAGGTGTCCAGGATACATGTCAGCGCTGCCAGCCAGGACTGGCGTTCATGCTGGGAGCGGTAGTAGGTCAGGACCGGATAGGAGAGGTGGCTCTCCAGCAACTCCGCGCACCATCTTTCCCATTCACGCATAAACTGGACAAGTTCATCCATTTTCCGGTCTCGATAACTCCGGCGCAACAATTCGGCTGCGCTTGGTGGTGAGCCAGCACGCGAATCAAGGAGAGAGATATTGATCTCACGGCGCGAAAACGCCTGGTAGATCACGGGGACATAGCCAATAATCAAGGCAAGAAAGAGAAAACCCATACCAGCCTCTGCAACGGCGAGAAAGCGTCCCAACCCTGTCAGTGGTACGACATCACCGTATCCGAGTGTGACGAATGTCGTCCCACTCATGTAGAGGTAGGTCCCAAACGACAACAGCTTCTCTGGTGCTTTCAATGGGTCACTTATTCCCCATTGGAAAAGTGCGAAACCGACAATAATCATTGCTGCCCAGATAACAAGAATGCCAATAAGCGAGAGCGGGCCATAGTAACTCAGATAAAACTCGCGTCGATTCCCGGGACGCATCTTACGTGCCACCTTTGACCATAAGACCCAGGTCGAGGTGTAAAACCATCGAGATAGTCTGAAGCGACGTGATACCCTGCGTGGCAGGACGATTGCTTCAAAACTGTCTTGCAGGATTCCAATGATTAAAATTATGCTGACGATGATCGCAAGAATTCTCATAGATGCTCCTTTGTTCTCACCTGAGCTTCTTCCCCATAAAAATTGCCACCTCATGCTCGATCAAACCAGGGGGATAGAAGTGTTGATTGATGCTCCACACCTCTAATCCATTGCGCAGATAAAACTGTATAGCGGGATAATTGACATTTTGCGTTTCTAAGACGATTGCCCAGCAGCCACGGTTCCGCGCCCAATCCGAGGCGCACTTGAGCAGTAGTGAGCCGATACCATAGCGACGGAACTGACGACCAACGATAATATCCTCAATTCGCGTCACCGAACGCCATTCCTCCACGTTGAGCAATACCACGCCTGCAACCTGTTCATCTGCAAGGGCAACATACCCACCATCGATGCTGTTCAGCCTGGCCTCAAATTCGCCCAGGGTACGTTTATACTCATGGTAGCTCTTATAAAGCGGCGGCTCGACAATTGTTTCCCATAGTTCAAAAGCTAACGCTGGTCTACCTTCTATATGTGGGGTATCACCACTCTGCGCCAATACTCCACCCACGCGCAGGGTGTAAATTCGATCGGTCTCGAAACTGTAATCAAGCTGGTGTAGAGCAGGCGCATCCATGATGGTAACAGAACGCACATCAATAGCGGGTGTTGCTCCATTCATACCATCCCCCATTCCGCTCTGACGGAAAGCAAAGATTTATTTATTGGAGGGGAAATGTAAATCCCGCCGCCTCTGCTCCAAGACATGCCGCGCCCACGACGCCAGAGAAATCTCCCAGCTTTGCTCGCAGAATCTTCGTTTTGCGGGCAGGCTCCGATAATGCTACCACGCGGGCGCGATGGACTGCACGCTCATAGAGCAGATCAATGGCTTCAATAACCCCCCCACCTAAAATAATACACTCAGGATTATAGAAGTTCATCACCGACGCCAGGCCATACCCCAGGAAGTCTGCCGAATCAGTGATAATCTCAGTAACCAGCGCATCACCTTGTTTGAGGGCATTTGCCAGCAATCCGGAACGAATGATCGTTTCACCTTCCTTTAGTTGGAACTCTGCATCTCTGGCCAGCACCGATTCGCGTCCATGGTGTATTTCTCCCATGATCGCTTTCGTCATGGCGGTGCGAGAGGCATAGGCCTCTAAACAACCACGACTGCCACAAGGACACAAGCGCCCATCCGCCTGGATAGTCATGTGCCCAACCTCACCCGCAGTACCTGTAAGTCCGGCATACAAACGGCCATTCTGCACGATGCCAGAGCCAATACCCGTGCCAACAAACAAAACGACGAAGGTAGTATATCCTTGCCCTGAACCATACAGGTATTCTCCAAAAGCTGCCACTTCGACATCATTGCCGACTGCAACTGGTTTGCCAAATTGCTTAGTAAGTATGTCATGCATCGGCATATCTTTGACCCCCAGGTTTGGGGCATCCAGGATGATTCCAGCTTTACGGTCAATTTGCCCGGCCGCCCCAATACCAACCGCGACTATATTGGAATCTACCGGCAGCTTTGCAGCTTCTAGGGCACCGCTTGAAAGTTCTATGACGCGTTGTGATACAAAATTCTGTCCTTTTTCGGCACGCGTGCGTTTGCGTGTCGAAGCAATCACTTCTCCAGTTGTGATATCCACTACTGCCGCCAGGATTTTAGTTCCACCCAGGTCGATACCCAGGGCATATGCTCTTTGCCTCGACATACTACATCCTCACTTTTTCAATAAATGGCAGGCTTAATCCTGGCTCAACATCCAGGTCAAAACCATGCTGTTCGCCTCTCAGGAGATGAAAGAAAGCAGTGCTGGCAATCATTGCAGCGTTATCGGTACAGAACTCAATCGGCGGATAACTGAGACGGATATTAAGCGGGCGTAATTCCTGCTCCAGGCGCGTTCGTAGGCTGATATTAGCGGCTACTCCGCCCGCGAGTAATACTTGCTTGACATGGTACTCCTGTGCTGCAAGGCGTGTCTTGACTGCCAATACATCCACGACCGCTTCTTGAAAGCTCGCCGCAAGTAACCCAACATTGGCGCCACCCCTCTGTGCCGCTTGCTCTCCCATACGTGTGTACTGGCTGATTTGCTTTCCACCCGTGCTGCGCGAAGAAGATGCATCGTGCTGATGCTTATCTTCGCTCGCGCCCTCAGCCAGGTGAAGCACGGCTGTCTTTAAGCCACTAAAACTGAAGTCATAGGTACCACGTAACCACGCGCGTGGCAATCGATAGGCATTACGCGCCAGCGTGAGAGATTTACCCTGACGCTGCAGTTCCTCTTCTGCACTTTGAGCAGCTTGCTGGACAGATGGCCCGCCTGGATAGCTGAGCCCCAGAATGCGTGCTACTTTGTCAAAGGCTTCCCCGGCGGCATCATCGCGCGTACGTCCCAATAATTCGTATTGCCCATGACCACGTACAAGCACAAGTTCACTATGCGCTCCTGAAATCACCAGGCAGATCAAAGGAAAAATTGGGTCACCTTTTTGATATTCCCAGTCAGCATCATCCATTTCTTGAGACGAAACTGACTTCGTTTGACCACGCAGCCAGTTAGCATAAATATGCGCTTCAAGATGGTTTACGCCCAGAAACGGGAGGTTGTGCGCCAGGGCTATGGCTTTACCGACAGTCAGACCTACCAATAGAGATCCAGCCAGTCCAGGACCATAGGTGGCGGCAACAGCGTCAATGTTTTCCCAGCCGCAAGCAGCCTTGTCAAGCGTCATTTCTATTACCGGAATGATGGTGGTAAGCTGTTGACGTGAGGCAACTTCTGGTACCACTCCTCCATAGCGGTTATGAATTTCAGCTTGCGAAGCTACCACATTTGAGAGCAGATAGCGGCCATCTTTAACGATAGCAGCCCCCGTTTCATCGCATGAGCTTTCGATACCTAGTATCAGCATATATCCCTACTGTGCTTCGAGTTTTCGCGTGAGTGCGAATTTCAATTCCTGGAATTTTTGCTTATAGCTGGGAGTGTTGATTTCATCCGTCCACATAATCAACGCATCTTCCTGGTTGTCGCTATAATAGCGGTGGCGCAAGCCGGCTTCGCGGAAGCCATACTTGCGGTAGAGATTTTGCGCAGTGTAGTTGGAGACACGTACTTCAAGCGTCACCCACTTCGCACCGATGCTAAAAGCAATATCAATCAAGCTCACCAGCATGAACTCTCCTAACCCCCGGCGGCGATAGTCAGGATGCATAGCAATTGTGGTGATATGAGCCTCATCAACCATTAACCATAATCCAGCAAAACCGATAATTGAGGCCAGGCTGGGAGTCGAGGTTGTGGTAGATGGGCGGCCGGGCAAAAGCGTGAGCGGGAAGAAACGACGATGTCGATCTGTCTCCTGCTCAGGAACAGTCATTTGCTCCTCGGCAATCTTTTTATCGCGCAATACAATGTAATGAGCCCAGCGATTTTCCTGTAACTCCTTACGGTAAGCACTTGGAGGCCAGGTCGATGGATAGGCTAGACGCTCGATCTCGATGACGCGAGGCACGTCTGACATTGCCATGCGATCAATGACGTAACGCACCCTCTTCCCTTTCTGTTTGACTCGCATCAGTCGACCGATGCAGTTTTTGCCCCAGGAGCGGCTGTTTACGAGTACTGGTCGTAATTGAAGGTCGCCTTAAATACAATGGTTCAAGTAACATAGGATCGTCAACTCTACCCTCATACAAGCGTTGTAGCGCAAGTTGAGCCAGGAGGGAAGCATGCCGTATCGCTTGCAAGTTACTGGCAAAAAGACTTCTTCCCGGCATTTGTGCGTACAACACTTGTCGAGTTGCTTCGCTCAATTCCCCGCAAAAGAGAAATGGTGGGAGTTGTCGCTCACCAGGTTCTCCAACCCAAAGGTTCACATGGTCCTTTAGATAGCTGATCAAACGTTGTGGTGGAAGTATAAGGTAATCACTGAGTTGACGTACATGATACGTGATCTCGCCATTATTATTTAACTCATCGAAAATATAGCAAGCGGCATAGAGATCGGACCGGCCAGCTTCCAGGATAGAACATACGAGGCCCCTCCACTGCCGCTGCTGAGCGGCAATGATTTCAAGGGTGCTCACTCCTACAAGTGGCTTTTGTAACGCAAACGCAAACGCTTTGGCCGCTGCTACTGCGACACGCACTCCATTAAAAGATCCCGGCCCTGTGGCAACTGCCACTGCATCGATAACTTGCATGCTTTCACCGCGTTCAGCTACCAGGAGCCGAACGCGATCTAGCAACTCTACGCTGTGATTGTTGCCGATTTGCCACGTATATTCACCATAAAGTGTATACTCATCGCAGAGAGCAACACTCGCCTGGCGGCTAGACGTATCAAGAGCCAGTAGTAACATAGGTGTTTTTCTGAAATTGTCGCAGTAGTTCGCAGTAGCGCTCCCCAGTTGCGATGAACAACAGACCTCGTTTTGTCTCAGTCATTATTTTCATATAGATGTTTAGATGCTCAGCAGGCCAGAACGAGTCAGCCTTCTCTGCCCACTCAATTACACAAACGCCGTCACCGAAAAAATAGTCCTCAAAACCGAGATCAATTATCTCTTCAGGATCATCCAGTCGATACAGATCAAAATGGTAGAGTGCAAGCCCTCTGTGTAGGGGAGCGCCTGGTAATGTTCCAGGGCGAAGTTGACCAGTATGCTCCTTGAGCAGAGTAAAGGTTGGGCTATTGACGTTCCCAGTTATACCCATACCCTGTGCCAGCCCCTGTGTAAAGGTTGTTTTACCTGTTCCGAGTTGTCCATCGAGGAGGATAAGTTCTCCTCCTTGCAGTAGCTCTCCCAGTCGCATACCCAGTCGCTGCGTCTGAGCCGGGCTATGACTGATGCTGTCGAGGGTTAAGCTCGTATCTTCCTGAGAACGCCTGATCAATATTACACCCTTCACACTCGTTGCTTTTCCATTATGATTATGCTTATCATGCTACGCAATAAACTATTGACTTTGAGCCACGATTGACCTCAGAGGTAACAACCATTATAACACAGTTCTACAGCAATCAGCGTAATTTTGTACCACAACTACGGCAATAAAGAGCATTGGAACGCACTGGGGTGCCACAGTTTGGGCATTGCTGGAGTACTCCTGCTTGCGAGGCTTGCGAGGCTTGCGAGGCCGATGGTGATGGCGGAGCGCCTGGCGGCGTATAATCAGGAGTTGACGCCGGAGTAAATTGATTCGCAGGGTAGGCTTCGCTCTTTATCTGCTGAAATTGAACTTCGCGGTTTTGCACATCATGATCCAGTTCTTAAATACTGGCGCATAAGCGCGAGAGTTGCTGATCGGACAATCTTCCCTGCTGGTAAAGGTTCATTGCTATTTTCACAAGTTCGTCTTGCAAATTCTGACGTTGCTCTAAAAGTTGATCGATTTCGCCCTGCTTACTGCGAACGCGCAGTTGCTTCTGAGCTTCCCAGCTTGTGCGGCTTACCGCAGCACTCACCATACTTTTTGCGGATTCTAAAAAGTCTGCCATGAACTGCCTCCCATTCAAGTTTATATATACATCTTTTACGCGTTTGATTGCTTATTCGTTATCAGTGACAGCATGCTGATAGATTCGTATCTCTTCCAGCTTGCCGCCACCACTAAACTGTATAGCGACGACATCAATTCTCCAAGAACGATCCGAGCAGCTATGAAGGTCCAGGTAATAAGATGCCACTTCCTGTAGCTTACGACGTTTATAGAGCGTGATCGCATCTTCGGGGAGGCCATAGGAGGTACCCCGGCGGGCCTTCACTTCTACAAAGATCAGATCCTGCTCATCTTCGGCCACGAGGTCAATTTCGCCATGACGGCAACGAAAGTTGCGCTCCAGGATGTGATATCCTTTTTTCATTAACGCTTCCGCTGCAAGGCGCTCACCTGTGCGGCCCAGACCTTGACGTGCAGCTTGCTTTGGCTTACCCGCGTTACCTGTACTGGCGATATTTTTCTTCAAAAAACTACGCTCTCATTAGAAAATACGTTATTTTAGGAAATGAGTTGTAATCTGCTCGCGTCTGTGTCAAGAATATATCACAGCGCACGTGATTGCAAGAGTTAAGACGATCTAGTGGAGGGAAATTCTCTTAGAGGTGGAGCCTTCATGACACTTTACATCCCCGCAGGGCGACAGCAAGGGTCCCTCTGGACCTTTAAATTGCCCCAGGTAGGTTTCGTACCCCCTCGACGCTCCGAGGGCATTCATGTTACAATGCTAGCAACAGGATTTCTCATAACGCATAAGCATTGAAGATGCACATTTTTGGGATTGTTCAGCCTTAAAATCTACTAGGGGGCGATGGTATGTCAGGTCATTCAAAATGGGCACAAATTCGCCGTGCCAAAGGTGTCAACGACGCTAGAAGGGGCCAGCTCTTTACGCGATTAGGGCGTGAAATTGTAGTGGCTGTACGCGAAGGCAGCAGCGGAGACCCCAATATAAACTTCCGACTACGTCTGGCTGTACAACGTGCTCGTGATGCCAACATGCCAATGGAGAACATCGAGCGCACAATCAAACGCGCCCTGGGAGGCTCAGAAGGAGCGGCACTTGAAGAGATCACCTACGAAGGGTATGGACCGGGTGGCACCGCGGTACTGGTGCAGGCATTGACGGAGAACCGAAACCGCACTGTTGCCGAGGTACGTAACGCCTTCCATCGCAATGGCGGAAACATGGGTGAAAATGGCTGTGTTGATTGGCTCTTCGAGTCAAAGGGCATAATTGAGGTGGAATTGAATGGGCATGATCCCGATGAACTCAGCCTGGAGGCTATCGACATGGGGGCAGATGATGTCGATCCGGCAAACCCTGACGACGAGGTTCTTACAATCTATACCGATCCTTCGGACCTTGAGAAAATTCGCCAGGCTTTGGAGTCAAAAAAGTACAGGGTAGTGAAAGCTGAGAGTACTCTACAGCCGAAGACAAAGATCGAATTGAACGATGAGAAGGTAGCACACCAGGTCATGCACCTCGTGGAAAGGCTCGAAGACCTGGATGATGTGCAGAATGTCTATACGAATGCCGACTTCCCGGAGGCGTTTGCGGCTTCTTACGAGGGTTGAGTGATGGGTGCTCTAACCAGCCCATCATCTGCGGCTATAACTCCCCGTGTAACCCTGGGAATAGATCCTGGCACAGCTATTGTCGGCTACGCGGTAGTTGCGGCGCAAGGGAGCGAGTTGAGTATGGTTACCTGCGATGTGATTACGACACCTGCAGGTATGCCGATGCCCGAGCGCTTGCAACATATCTATCATCGTTTGAGCGAGATTGTTTCTATGTATTGCCCAAACGAAGCGGCAATGGAAGAGCTCTTCTTCGCCAAAAATGCACGCACGGCATTATCAGTGGGGCAGGCGCGTGGAGTAGCGATGCTGGCATTGGCAAATGGGGGTCTTACAGTCGCTGAGTATACACCTAAGCAGGTCAAGCAGGCTGTGACTGGTTACGGTAGTGCCAATAAAGAGCAAGTGGGGGAGATGGTGCGTATTCTTCTACGTCTTAAAGCAATTCCTCGCCCCGATGATGCAGCAGATGCTGCTGCGGTAGCTATCTGCCATCTGCATACCGCCTCGTATCTGACACACACCCAAATCTCCTAAAGTTGATACGAATTTTCGTATCACATGTTAATCTTATTGAAGGGGTAAGGCAGGTATTCATGATTACCAGCATTCACGGTGTTCTAGAAGCGCGCCGTGCAGGTCACGCTATCATACGGGTCGGCGGCTTTAGTATCCGTGTCTTCGCTCCCACCTCCACATTGAGTCACCTGGGGGATGTTGGCTCAGAGGTATCCCTCTACACACATTTTCATGTGCGTGAGGATGGGATGTCTCTCTATGGTTTCTCAAGCGAAGAGGATCGAGACGCTTTCGAGCAGCTTATCGGCATCAGCGGGGTTGGCCCAAAGATCGCATTAGCGTTGTTATCGGTGATGGACGCACGAACTTTTTACAAAGCGATTGCCGATGAGGACCAGCAACGCCTGGCGCTGGCTCCAGGCGTCGGAAAGAGGCTCGCAGCCAAGTTGGTACTTGAACTGAAAGGGAAACTTCCATCACTGGTTGCCCTGGGAGGTGCTGCGGCGCTCTCGCCGTCAGGTAAGATACAATCAGAGGTACTGGAAGCGCTGATGGGATTAGGGTTTTCCGCAGCGGAAGCGCAGGCCGCACTAAGTAAGATTCCGCAAGATCGACCCATGACGCTGGAAGAGCAGATTACCTTTGCTTTACGCTCTTTTGCACGCGAACCTTAGGCTCTTATCTTGCGAGCATTCGCTCCGCTACGATATAAGTCGGACCTGCTTCAACGAAACCAAGTCTATGATAGAGATTAACGGCTGGTATGCCCAGCGTGACATAGAGAATCACGGTCGTATGGCCAAGTTCGTGCAGACGCTGCATAGCTCTCACCGCTAATAACTGACCAAGGCCGACATGGCGGAAAGGGGGCGCGACAGCCATATGCCGGATGCGTGGTACATTTCGCTCTACATGCACCAAAATCGCTCCCGCCAGGTGAAAGCGGTCGAGGGTATGTTCAGCAATAAAGCAACTTTCGGGTAGAAATGGACCAAAACGTCCCTCCTGAATGGCACGAACTTCGGTGCGCCAGCCGGCCAGGTCTGGATGTAAGTCATCAGGACCACCTGCGTAAGCGTGTTGAAGCAGCGTGCCTAACTGTTCGGTATCATTTCCCCCCATTGATCGGATACGCAGCGAGCTCGGCAAGGGGGGCTGCGGGACTGATATGTCAGTTGATGCTACCATACCTGTGCGGCTGCGCAGCTCTTGGAAGCCTGCTGCTGCAAATGAAGCAATGTATGCAGCCGGGTAGGTTGCTTTGAGGTGACGCACCTGGAGCGCCGCTGCTCTGAGAAGCGCTTCGGTCACTACCTGGGCCGCTACACTACCACCTGCCTCAGGCAGGAGTACCAACCCGTCTAGTTCGGCGGTGTCGCCTGGTGCGTAGAAGCGTAAGCGGCCAACAGGGGTATCACCCCGCCGGAGCAGGTAGCGTTGCGCTTGCTGTCCAGGGTCCTCTTCTTTGTAGCGGGCAATCTGGGAATCTTCACTTTCAAAGTGCATCTGGTCGGCGCTGCTTCGAGTGACCGAGACCCAAATCGCAGCGTCTTCGGGACGGGCTGGTCTCCATTCGATGGTGTCGCGCATGGACTCCGGATCGAGCATTTGCATGTCTCCTCGTTCAGTTCTACTGTCGGGTTATAGCTGAGAGTTTTCAGACAACTCAAGGGGGACCTATCAGTTGTTACAAGTATACAAGGTGGGAGAATGATGCTCAAGGGTGTAGGAGTGATGCAGGTGCGGTTGACAAAAAAGGAGAGCTATGTCATGCTTCATGCCGGCAAACACTCTGGAAATAGAGGTGAAGTATGGAATTACAGGTGAAGTATGGAATTACTGGTCGCAACGCTGGCACGTACAGCGCTGGGTAACGATGTGGATGGCCTGGCACGCCTGCGCTTGATCTCAGATACCGTACGTAATGCGCCCGGGTTAGTTAATGCGCGTTTTTATCGGAGCAGAGAACCCGAATCGTATTATTTCATGCTTACCACCTGGGAAGACGAAGAATTCTGGTATAAGGCGCAGGACCGCTATAGCCCAAAGGACCTGTTTGTAGGATCTGCAGGTGAACTACTGATGACGCCTCCTGAGCAATGGTTGATGCACTATCTCTGGGGCTACAGCCGTCCTTCAGCCCAATCTGCGATTGCAGCGGTACACATAGTCACTGTCCGGCCAGACCAGGCAGACCGCGTAGAACGCAGCTGGGTAGAGGAACTACGACGTCAGACGACACAACTAACACTGGCATTCGCGTTTCTAGCACGGGGTAGAAACGAGGATGCTCTATTGCCCCACGATGCTTCAATATTAAACAATAACAAAGCTCCGGTAGGTCTGGCTGACAAATATAGCTCAAACTTCCTGAATTTGCTAAGCTGGCCTGGCGAGGTGCAGCGCAGAAATTTCTATGCTGACCAAAACTATAAAGCGATTAGTGGGTTCCTTAGCAGCATAGGTGTTGTAAGGATACTCGAGCTTGATCCTGTCTAGCTATCGGCTAATCGGATGAAGTTTCCGCTACAGGTTTGGCATAATATTTATTCAGTTCGCTCAGCAATAGTTCTCGATCTGCCCACATTGTGCTGGTGAAGGTATGATATTCACCGTCACAAAGAGGCGCTGTTACAGCGCACTGACGATGGGGAGCGAGCCTGAATCGGATGGTATTTCCATTAATTTCGACCCAGATATGACGGCGAGTGTAACTTGTACCCCACCTGAGGAGAATCGTGGAGTCGTACTCCTGAAAAGTACCTCTTCCTTTGAGTGCATTTTTGTTAAGTGTTTTGAGCATTTCGGCGAGGCCGCTTTCCTGCAAGACCCGCTTCGCATTCTCGCGTACAGACAGGCGCGTCGCTTCATCGGCTTCTCGGCTCAGGATGCTTGCGAATTGTTTTTCTTCCTGGTTCGTAGTATTCACTGCTTTCAAAAAAACCCATCATAGAAAGAGTAGAATATTGTGTCTGTTAATATATTTGTAACTCTTCAGGTCTCCCCTCTGCTTGACTCCTCACTGCCTACGACAGTTTGCCAGGCATGGAGTGGGTGCGGGCTGTGCCGCCGCCGGCGGCGAGAAGTCCTGAATAGTTACATATATTTTATCACTACGAAAAACATTTTGTTCAAGGTGGTGCCCCCGCTTCGTGCGCTAACGTACACCAAGGTGAGAAGCCTTCGGCTTTATCCAAGAGGAGTTATTACTTCCCTGTATTTCTTGAAACCGGTTCATACTCTGCCAGGATATCCTTCTCAGTGAGATAGAACTCATCCAAATGATGGACATTCCCACTCACAATCTGAGCAAGGGAAGGAGGCAGGGTAGATGAGGAGACATAGCGAGGAGGATAAGAAGAAATATCGTGACCTGACATTTCCCAGCCGGACAGTATGTGGTACACATTGTCAGTGGACTGTTTGGCATGATTCTTCGCTTCAGCCGCTAAATAACTCACTTCCTTTATGCTGTGCGGTTGCCACAATTGATTATTGACCACACCGATCGAGAGAGAAACCAGGGGAAACTGATAGGATCTTCCCTTACGATCCACACCACTGATCGAGCCTCGCCTGAGGTCCTCTGGACGGTAAAAGGAGATACTTTCCTCTTTATACCGGACGCAAATGTGCTCGCATAGTATATGTGTGCAGTCGGGAGTTGTAACCACTACAAAATCGTCGCCGCCGATGTGACCAACAAAGTCATCGGGATTGCCATACTGACGCACCATACGTTGACAAATTTGTCCCACGAGGCGAATCATATCATTGCCTGTCAGGAATCCGTAGACATCGTTAAAAGCCTTGAAATTGTCGAGATCGAGGTAGAGCATACTCCATGGCTCAACGCTATTCAGCTTGTCCTTGATGGCTAACTCAATTTGACGGCCACCCGGCAGGCCGATAAGAGGGGAGAGGAAATTCTGTTGAACGCGACGAAGCTGAGTACGAATACGGGCAAGCAACTCATCGGTATGAAAAGGTTTTGTAATGTAGTCATCCACGCCAACTTCAAAAGCGCTGACTTTATCCTTTGGTTCACCGAGGGAACTGAGTATAATGATGGGGATATGCATGGTCTTGGGATGTGCCCGCAAACGGCGAACTACCTCATAGCCATCAATCCCAGGCAACATCACATCTAAGATAATAAGGTGTGGTGTCTCACGTAGCGCAAACTGGACAGCATCTTCGCCGTTAAGGACGGTTACAGCTTGATAACCTTCGATCAGTAATGTTTCTTTCAGTAACCTGGCAATTAATTGTTCGTCCTCGACGACTAAAATATTGGCCATAAACGCTCCTGCCTCTACAGTTATTAGGAATAACCCTAACTTTTCTTCTCTACTAAAAATCTCATCCCTGGCTACCAACAAAACCCGAAAACCGCATCTCACCAGTTAGCAAAGTATATTTCCACCATAGCACCAGGGCCATTCCCTGTATTGCCTACAGCAAGATATCAGTGCACGCCTTGCATATGCTCGAGCTTACCGTCGGATCAGATAACGCAAAGCCAACACCTATAACTCACAAGCATTCCTGACTAGTGGAGTTTCCTGATTTTAGTGTGATACTATCAGTAAGAAGCTCAGCGAGATCCAGCCCCCAAAAGGATATCGCACAAGCAGGAGCCGCTTTGAGAGGGTTCTGAAAAATAGAAAAGACAACAGGCACATATCCTGTCTCCTACATCCACTGTAGGGAAATGCCTCATATACCTCTCAGGGCAACAGAGAAAACCAAGATGAGCCAGTGAAAAATATTAGAAAAACCAGGATGCACTACATAGACCAACGTAAGTAGACGATAGAAAGTAATAGGACGAATGTCAAACATAACCATTACTCAGTATAACATTCTTACACGTAGATGCAAAGGGTTTGATATACTGATTAATACATTTTACAAATTTTTTGTAGTTTTCTCAGTTATCCATAAGTTATAACGAAGCTCACTCTCCTGGGCGGTGCCATGCCCGTTGGGACACTCTCCACGCCTTGCATCGTCGGTAGATGGCCGACTTTTGCGTTTGGCATCCTGGGAGATCCCAACACCTGAGTCTCTCGACTCCCTCTTCGCACGTTGCGCCAGAGCATGAGGCTTTTCCTTGGAGGGGTCTTGAGAGCGGGCGATGAGCCGCTGACCGATGATGAGACTAGCATTGCGATCTGAGTGCCCTCGCATGGAACACGCAGGACAGAGAACGAGCGGTGCGCCTGGGGTGTAGCCTTCGATAGGGTGCCCTTGGGCATAGCGAATGACCGGGGCATGGCAGCGATGACACTCTCTGGATGTGTTGCGCGGGTTGACCCGGCTCGTGATGATCTGCTGATTCCACGCCTTATATTGTGTGTACTTGAAGATGCGCCCCTTCATCCAGTAGGCTCGTTTGCTGTTCCCCCGGTGGCTATACTTCCCCTTCTCAGGGCGCAGGTTCCCCAGGTGCTCGAAGACGAGGATAGAAGCCCCCTGCTCGCAGGCGAACTGGACAATACGGGCACTCACCAGATGGGCTACTTGCTCATCCATGTGGCGGATCTTGCGCCAGAGGTCGGCATTGTCCTGTTCGTTCTCCGCGATGATGCCAGTTTGTGATCGGTGGCGTGCGATCCGCCCTAACTGTCTCTTCCTAAAGCCGGATATCGCTCTGCCTTCCCCGATAAAACGGGTGGCGAGGATCGTACCTTCAACGGTTTGGACGGTACACACGGCTAAGTGCTGGTCGAGATTGAGATCGACCGCACAGATACGTGTTTCTGCGTTGGTCATGTGTTCTGCGATGTTCGGTGGGCTCGTGAACGTCTTTTCAATGGAGGTGTGCAGCCACCACTGCTCCCCCCGACGAACCAGGACAGGACTCTGCATCTCAAAGCCATCAGGAAGATCACGCCCGAATGTACGGACCTTCACCCAGGACCAGCAGGTGCCAGTCCACACTTTGAGCAGGATGGATGAGCCTCTTCGCTCTTTCCACATCCCGGCGTACAAGGGAACCGGCTTATTCCAGGAACGAGGGGGAACGGGCGGGCGCTCGCTGAATGCCTTCTTCATTTTCCCCTTGCGGGGGATCTTGGCTTCGTGCTTCTCTTTGCGTCTTCGCCATGCCTTGAGAGAAGAAGAGAAGGAGCGGGCGGAGCCGATGGCGGCATTGATGGCAGCACGTCGGAAAAACGCCGGGATGGCCTCTGCGATTTCGCTG
>WNEZ01001308.1_pt1 | contig 20922 bp, 24 predicted proteins | sample 5400521 | NCBI WGS metagenome assembly WNEZ01 (sample SAMN13153339, study PRJNA577476) | soil metagenome | isolation source: 120 cm saprolite under Douglas fir tree site 2 hole 1 replicate 1 | place: USA:California | collected 2015-04-18 | reverse complement strand
GCCGCTGCACGGCGCGGCGAATCTCGGCCCGGGGTCCGTGGGCGACCCGGAGACCCGGTCGGTGGCGCGGGGTGCCCTGGCGGCGACCTTCGAGCGCGCCGAGCGCGACGGCACGGTGGAGGAGCCCCGGTGAGCGCCGCGCGAGCGGGAGCCGCCAGGGCACCCCGCGCCATCGACCGCAATCTCGCGCCGGGTCTCAGGCGGACGCGCGGGCAGGCGCCGGCGCCCGCGCCCCGGGCGCCACGAGTGGTAGCTCGACGGTGATCGCCGTGCCCTCGCCGGGCTTGCTGTGCGCCACGACGCGGCCGCCGAGCGCCTCGGCGAAGCAACGCACGATGTAGAGACCGAAGCCGGTACCGCTCCCGGCGCCGGCCCCGGGGCGGAACGGCTCGAAGAGGTGCGGCAGGAGGTCGGGCGCGATGCCGGGACCCGCGTCGCGCACCGTGAGCCGGACCGACTCCCGCTCGGGCGCGAGCGCCACCTCGATCGCGACGGGGCGGCCGTCGCCGTGCTTGAGCGCGTTGTCGAGCAGATTCTGCACGATCTCCTTCACCTTGACGCGGTCGCTGCGTAGCGGGGGCAGGTCGGGCGGCAGGCGGCAGGTGAGGCGGCCCTCGCGCGTGGCGTGCGCGAAGGTGCTCGCGCGCAGCGTCGAGAGCAGCTCGCCGAGCTCGAACTCGTCGCTCCGCACCGGAAGGCTGCCGGTCTCCAGGCGGGCGACGTCGAGGGTGGCGCCGAGGAGATCGACCAGCTCGATGGCCTGGCGCTCGAGGGTGGTGCAGATGTCGCGCTGCTCGGGCGCGAGCGGGCCGAACGCTCCCTCGCCGAGCAGACCCGCGTAGCCGACCAGCGCGTTGAGCGGCGCGCGCAGGTCGTGCGCCATGGCCGCGAGCGCGTCGCCCTTCACGCGGGCGAGCCGGGAGAGCCGACGGCACTGCCGGGCGTTGGCGAGGGCCACCCCGGCGAGCCCGGCGAGCGTCCGGGCGAGCTCCTGATCGCCTAGCGACGCGGTGGCGTCCACCACAAGGTGGAGGGCGCCCGTCAGCTCTGCGCCGCGGAAGGGCAGCACGAGGGTGCGCACGGCCACGCCCCGGTCGAGGTCGTCCAGCACCAGCGGGCGTCCGCCTCCGAGTGCGGGCGCGAGCGGCGAATCGAGCGGCGACTGGCCCTCGTAGCGCGCGCCGTACTCGGGGCCGAGGCCGTAGGTGGCGAGCACGGTGTAGACGCCCTCTTCGACGACCCCGACCGCGGCGCCGGCGATGCCGAGGAAGAGCGCCGTCCGCTGCACCATCCGCTCGGGGAGCGTGTCGGGGTCGCCGCTCACCAGGAGCAGATCGTGCTGCAACTCGACGAACTGCTCGACGCGGAGCGGATCGAACTCATTTTTCTGTTGCTTCACAGGTAGCGGCGGATGTAGACCTCCCTGCCGGCGGGCGTCAATACGCCCCGCATTGGCGGACCGAAAAGGGCATGACGTTCGACATCCGTCGCGAGGCCGAGGAGCTGGTGCGCTACTACGGCGAGCTGGTGCGCCGGCTCGGCCAGAGCGGGGTGCGCGACGTGGCCGACCTGCTGGCGCTGCACGAGCGCCTCGGCCGCGCGCTCGAGGCCGTCAGCCGGCAGGAGATCGGCTGGGTCACCGAGCAGGTGCAGCGCCTGATCGAGGTGCTGGTCCGCATGGACTCGAACCTCGATGCACTCCGCCGCCTGAAGCTCGCGTTCGGCTCGTTGCCCGAGGCCGCGCGCCTGGAGCCCGTTCCGCGCCCACGCTGATCGTGCACGGTTGCAAGAGCCGTGCATCGACGTCGGCGCAGGGGACCGCTACGGGCACGGCCGCGGGGCATGCGCTTTGCTCCATCCGGCAGGTGGACGTCATGATGGGCGACACGCCGTATCGCATCGCCTACGTGATCGGTGAGCTCGGCAAGGGCGGCGCCGAGTACCAGCTGCACGAGCTGCTCCGGCACCTCGATCGGGCGGTCTTCGCGCCCCGTGTCTTCGCGCTCGCGCCCGGCGGCTACTGGGCGGAGCCGATCCGCGGCCTCGGGGTCGCGGTCGAGGAGCTGCCGCGGCAGGGTTCGGCCGACATCGGCCGCGTGCGCCGCCTGCGCGCGCGGCTCCGCGCCTTCGAGCCGCACGTCGTGCACACCCTGCTCTGGTCGGGCAACTGCTACGGGCGCCTCGCCGCCGCGCGGCTCGGCGTCCCGGTCGTGATCGCCGCCGAGCGCAACGCGATTCACCGGCCCCTCTGGCAGGTGCTGGTCGAGCGCGCGCTCGACCGGGGAACCGACGCCTACCTGGTCAACTGCCAGGCGATCGTCCCGCTGCTCACGGAGCGCGCGCGTGTGGTGCCCGAGAAGATCCAGGTGATCCCGAACGGCATCGACCTCTCCCGGCTGTCGCCCTTCGCGCTCGAGCGGCAGGCGGCGCGCGGCGCGGCCGGCTTCGATCCGCGCCGGCGGCTGGTGGCGCAGGTGGGACGGCTCACGCCGCAGAAGGACTACCCGACGTTCCTTCGCGCCGCGGCCATGGTCGCCGCCGAGCTCTCCGACGTGGACTTCCTGGTGGTGGGCGAGGGCGAGCGCCGCGCCGAGCTGGAGACCCTCGCCCGGCGCCTCGGGCTCGGGACGCGGCTTCGCTTCACCGGGCTACGTCACGACGTGCCGCGCCTTCTCGCCGCGGTCGACGTGCTGGCGCTCACCTCGGTGCACGAGGGCTTTCCCAACGTGGTGCTGGAAGCGATGGCGACGGGCGCGGTCGCGGTGGCGACCGACGTGGGCGGCTGCCGCGAGCTGGTCGCGACGCAGGAGACCGGCCTCCTCGTGCCGCCGCGCGCGCCGGCCGCGGTCGCCGCGGCGATCCTCCGCGTGCTGCGCGACCCGGCGCTGGCGCGGCGCCTCGCCCTCGCGGCGCGGCGTCACATCGAGGGAGACCTCTCCGTCGAGCGCATGACGGAGCAAACCAGCGCGGCGTACCTCCGCCTGCTGCGCGCGACCCGGGCGCCCGCCGCCGTGGCCGCGGCCTGAGCATGCGCATCGCGTACGTCATCGCGGTCTATCCGCCGGTCGGCTCGCAGCCGTTCGTGGTGAACGAGATGCTCGAGGTGGCCGCCGCCGGGCACGCGCTCTTCCTCGTGCCGGTCTATCCCGCGCCCCCCTCGCCGCTCCGGCACGGGACCTTCGCGCGGCTGCGCCCGGCCGGCGTCCTTCCGCCCGCGCTCTGCGGGCCGGGCACCCTGGCGCTGGCGCTCTGCACGCTGGCGAGGCGCCCGCTCCGGAGCCTCGAGGCGCTCGTCGGGGCGCACCGGGCCGCGGGACGGAACCCGTGGGCGCACGCGCGCCTCCTCGCCATCGGCCCGAAGGCGCTCGCCACCGCGTGGCGGCTCCGCCGGCTCGGCGTCGAGCACGTGCACGCGCACTTCGCGAGCCAGACGGCGGACCTGGCGGCGATCGCGGGCCGCGTCGCCGGCATTCCCTTCTCCTTCACGGCCCACGCCTACGACATCTACTCGCGCGCGCCGCGCATGCGGAACGCGACGCTCGGCTGGAAGCTCCGGCATGCGGCGCGGGCCTTCGCGGTCAGCGACTACGCGGCCGAGCGCCTGCGCGCGCTCCTGCCGCCGGCGGCGTGCGAGCGCGTGCACACGGCGCGGGTGGGCATCCCGCTCGACCTCTTCGCCGCCTGCCCGGCGCCGTCGCGCGGCGGCGAGCTCCGCCTGCTGGCGGTGGCCCGCTTGCAGGCGAAGAAGGGGCTCGACACGCTGATCGCCGCCTGCGCGCTGCTGCGCGACCGCGGCCTCGCGTTCCGCCTGCGCGTCTTCGGTGAAGGGCCGCTCGGCGCCGCGCTCGCGGCGCAGGTGGCGGGCCTCGGCCTCGGCGAGCACGTACTCCTCGGCGCGCCCATCCCGCAGGAGGCGGTGGCGGACGAGATGCGCGCCTGCCACGTGGTCGTCCTCCCCTGCCGGAAGGACGCGAGCGGCGACATGGACGGCATCCCGACCGTGTTCATGGAGGCGATGGCCACCGGCCGCCCCGTGGTGAGCTGCCCCATCTCCGGCATTCCCGAGCTGGTGCGCGACGGCGAGACCGGGCTCCTGGTTGCGCCCGACGACCCGATGGCGCTCGCCGCGGCGCTCGAGCGCCTGGCGGGCGACGACGCGCTTCGCCTGCGACTCGGACGGCAGGCGCGCGCGCTGGTCGAGCGCCAGCACGACCAGCACGCCAACACGCGCCGCCTCCTCGAGCTGATGCAGGGAGCGCCCGGCGCAAGCCGGCCGGCGGCTCTCCGGGCGGCGGCGCGCGTCGCCTCGTAGGGGACGGGACTGGACAGCTTCCTGCTGGCGCGCGTGCGGCGCGTCCTCGGCCGAGGGCTCCGCCTGCGCTGCCCGCGCTGCGGCCGCACGCCGCTCTTCCACGGCCCCTTCGCCATGCACGAGCGCTGCGCGGCCTGCGGGCTCCGCTACGAGCGCGAGCCGGGCTACTTCGTGGGCTCCATCTACATCGGCTATGCCGTCACGGTCGCGGTGGCAGCGGGCACCGTGCTTGCGGCCGATGCCCTGGTCGGGCTGACGCTCGCCCAGCAGCTGACGCTCGGCGTGGCGCTCGCGGCGCTGGTCCCGCTCGCCTTCTTCCGCTATGCCCGGAGCCTGTGGCTGTCGCTGGACTATCTGCTGACCACGGCGGACGAGCGGCGGGAGTGGAGGCGGCTCCGCCGGCGCTGAGCGTCCCTGCGCTCGAGGTCGAGGGCCTGCGCCACCGCTACGGCGAGCGCACCGCCCTCGACGGCGTCTCGCTCGGCGTGGCGCGGGGTGAGTTCTTCGGGCTGCTCGGGCCGAACGGCGGCGGCAAGAGCACGCTCTTCAAGATCGTCTCCACGCTGCTCGCCGCGACGAGTGGCGTCGCGCGCGTGCTCGGTCACGACGTGGCGCGCGAGCCGGAGCGGGTGCGCCGGCGCCTGGGGGTCGTGTTCCAGCATCCGAGCGTCGACGCCACGCTCACGGTGGAGGAGAACCTCGTCCACCACGGGCACCTCTACGGGCTCTCCGGCGCGCGGCTGCGCGCCGCCATGGGCGCGGTCGTCGGACGTCTCGGCCTCGCCGAGCGACGGCGCGACCGGGTGGGCACGCTCTCGGGCGGGCTTCGGCGGCGCACCGAGCTGGCGAAGGCGCTGCTGCCCGGCGCCGAGCTCCTCCTCCTCGACGAGCCGACCACCGGCCTCGACCCCGCGGCGCGGCGGGAGTTCCTCGGCTTCCTGGCGGAGCTGCGCGCGGTGGAAGGGATCACGGTGGTGCTCACCACGCACGACATGGAGGAGGCGGAGCGCTGCGATCGCGTCGCCATCCTCGACCGCGGCCGCCTGGTGGCGCTCGGCTCTCCCCAGAGCCTGAAGGCCGGGGTCGGCGGTGACGTGCTGGTCGTGCAGGCGATCGATCCGGCGCGCCTGGCCGGACGGGTGCGCGAGCGCTTCGGGCTCGCCGGGCGGCTGGTGGACGGCACGCTCCGCCTCGAGCGCGAGCGCGGCCACGAGCTGGTGCGTGATCTGATCGAGGCCTTCCCCGAGGAGGTGCGCGCGGTGAGCTACGGCAAGCCGACGCTCGACGACGTGTTCATCCAGCTCACCGGCCACCGGCTGAGCGAGGCGTGATGCTGGCCGTCGCCACGCTCTGGCAGCGGGAGGTGATCCGCTTCGTGCGGCAGCGGAGCCGGCTGGTCGGCGCGCTCGCGCAGCCGCTCGTCTTCTGGGCGCTGCTCGGCAGTGGGCTCTCGCCCTCGTTCCGGCCGCCGGGCGCACCGGCGGGGACGAGCTACCTCGCCTACCTCTACCCGGGCATCCTGGCGCTCGTCCTCCTCTTCACGGCGATCTTCGCGACCATCTCCACGGTCGAGGACCGGCACTCGGGCTTCCTCCAGGGCGTGCTGGTGGCGCCCGTGTCGCGCACCGCGATCGTGGTCGGCCAGGCGCTCGGCGGGACGACGCTGGCGGTGGGGCAGGGGATCGCCTTCCTGGCGCTCGCCCCGCTCGCGGGGCTTCGCCTGGCGCCGCTCGCGGCGCTCGGAGCGGTCGGCGTCATGGTGGTGGTCGCCTTCGGGCTGACGAACCTGGGGCTCCTGATCGCCTGGCGGATGGAGTCGACGCAGGGGTTCCACGCCATCATGAACCTGCTGCTCATCCCGATCTGGCTCCTCTCGGGAGCGTTCTTCCCGCCCGCCGGCGTGCCCGCGCCGCTCGCCTGGCTGATGCGGCTCGACCCGCTCACCTACGGGCTCGCCGCGCTGCGCGCGTGCCTCGACCCGGCGGCGTCGGGCCTGCCGCCACCGGCGCTCTCGCTCGGCGTGGCGCTGGCCTTCGCGCTCGGCGCGTGCGCGGCGGCGGTGGCCACGGCGCGGCGGGCGTCGGTGGCCGCGTAGAGGTGGTAGAGCATCACGTGGTGGCGTTGCGGCATCCATTCAGCGCCGGGAGCGCGGCCAGCGGGATCACGAGGTCTTCCCGTCGCCGAGCGCGATCGCGTCGCGCGTCAGGCGGGCGACGTCGTCCGCCTGGGAGCCATGATAGTAGCCGCGGATGCGGAGCGTCCGGTCGACCAGCACGAAACGATCGCTGTGGGTGATCGGTGCGGCGGGCGGCCCGTCGTCGGCCCACGCCACCTTGAAGCCCTCGCGCAGGAGCGCGGCCAGCGCTTCCCGGGACCCGGTGAGGAAGAGCCAGCCGTCGCTCGCATGGAAGCGTGCCGCGTAGTCGCGCAGCGCTTCCGGCGTATCGTGGGCTGGATCGACGGTGAACGACACCAGGCGGACGGGATGCGCGGCGAGCGTCTTCTGCAGGCCGGCCATGGTGGCGGTGAGGGCCGGGCAGACGTCGGGGCAGCGCGTGAACACGAAGTCGGCGATCCACACCTGGCCGCGCAGGTCCGCTGCCGCGAACGGCGACCCCGAGCGCTCGGTCAGGGTGAAGGCGGGCACGGCGCCGAGGACGGGCAGCGAGGGACCCGGGAGGGCGCGCCAGGCGGCAACGCCCGCCACCGCCGCGGCCACTACGGCAGCCGCCAGCAGCGCGGAGCGCCGGCCGCGAGGGTCACTCGTGGGCAGCGGCGACGGGGGTGGCGTGAACGAGGGCACGGGTGAAGGCCCCCAGGTCGGGCATCAGCATGAACAGCAGGAAGACGCACAGCACGGCGGGCGTGAGCGCGATGTAGGCGAGGGTCCGCTTCTCGACCGCCAGGTGCATGTAGAAGAGCGCCACCAGCGTGGCCTTGGTGGCCGCGAGGAGGACCAACATGGAACCGATCGCGAAGCGCGTGAGGGGAGTGTAGATGATGCCGATCTCGAGCGCGGTCAGTATGGCCAGCCAGAAGAACACCTGGAGGTAGCGCCGCTGCTCGTGGGCCAGCTGCTCGGGCGTGTGAACCGTCATGACGCGTCCTTCCTAGATGAGGTACACGAAGGTGAACACGAGGATCCAGATCAGATCGACGAAGTGCCAGTACAGGGCGGCGATCTCGACCTCGTTGTTGCTGTGCGCGCTGTAGACCGGCGTGCCGCCGGCGAGCGCACCGACGACCGCGAAGACGACGCCGGCGCCGACCAGCGCTCCGCCCACGGCTGCCAGACCCGAGACCGTCGACGCGGTGACGACGATCACCCCGAGCGTGGCCAGGATCGCCACCAGGGCGACGACGATCGCGCCCCCCACGCCGCGCGCGGCGCGCCCCAGGACGGCGCTCAGGTACGTGACGCCGCCGAACACGTGGCAGCCGTGGAAGCCGGTCAGGATGAAGAAGGTGGCGCCGAAGTTGTCCCGGGCGATCGACTGCCCCTCGCGCGTGATCAGCTTCGTCCACTCGAAGGCCTGGAAGCCGAGGAACATCATGCCGCCGAGGACGGTGAGCACGAGGAACTTGCGCAGCCCGGCCTGGTCCCCCTTGCGGATGGCGGCCAGCGCCTCGACCATGGTGACGCTCGAGCAGATGAGCAGGAAGGTCATGAAGGCCGTCAGCTGGATGCCGAGGATGTTCTTCGGGATTGGCCACGTGGGATCGCCGTAGCGGAGCGCGCCGTAGCCCGCGAGCAGCCCGCCGAAGCTCATCGCGTCGGCGGCGAGGAAGACCCACATGCCGAGCTTGCCCCAGCTCTCCGGGGTGAGGGGGGACTCGGCGGGCTCGAGGCCGAAGTCGTGCTCTGCAACCGCTGCCTGGCTCACGGCGTCTCTCCTTGGTGACCCCGGGCCGTTGCCGGGCGGCGAAGGAGCCGCGCGGCCCTGGCGAGGTCGATGATGGTGGCCCGGCGACGGCCGGGGCTGCGCCGGTGCATGTAGAGCATGAAGCCGGCGACCGTGGCGACGATGGTGTAGGGCGCCGCCATGAGGAAGAGGATGCTCCAGCTGAAGGCGCGGCTGGTCGGGTCGTTCGGGCCGAAGGAGGCGCCGCACATGGCGCACGACTGGGCCAGCGCCCGCGACGCGGCGCCGAGCAGCAGGAAAGCGGTCAGCGCGAGGCTCCGTCGGGCGTGCGTCATGCTTTAGTAGAGATACACCAGGGGAAAGAGGACGACCCAGAGCGCGCACACGAAATACCAGTAGATGGCGCACATCTCCAGCGCCGCGTGGCGGGCGGCCCGGAAGAAGCCGCGTGCGGCGAGGATGGCCGTGACCGCGAGCCAGAGGACGGCGATCAGCAGATGCACGCCGTGGCAGCCGATCAGCACGTAGAAGGTGGCCCCGTACATGCTGCTGCCGAGCGTGAGCCCGTGGCGTACGAGGCGCACCCACTCGAGGCCCTGCACGGAGAGGAAGGTCGTGCCGAGGAGCGCGGTGAGCCCGAGCATGCGGACGAGCGTCGGCCGGTCGTCGCGGCGCACGGCGCCGAGCGCCCGGCTCATGGGGAGCGCGCTGGCGAAGAGGACGAGCGTATTCAGGAAGGTCATGCCGAGCGGCAGGCGGGGCAGGTCGGCCGGCGGCCAGGGGCGCGAGAGACGGAACACGAGGAACATCCCGATCAGCCCCGCGAACAGCATCGACTCGCCCGCGATGACCACGACCATGGCCAGGCGGGTGTTGCTGACCGGCGGCGCCGCCAGGGTGGGGGGCGGCGAGACGATCCGTCGCGGCATGGCGAGGCTCCCGGCGTCCATGGTCACGAGGCCAGCTTGTCGAGCGCCATCACGCCGAGCAGGACGGGCAGGTAGACGAGCGAGGCGAGGAGGAGCCGGCGCGCGTCGGCGGCGGAGTCGCGGCGCGCCAGCCCGATCGCGCTCCACAGGAACCCGAGCCCGAGCACGAGCGCGACCAGGAAGTAGACCGGGCCGGCGAGACCGACCAGCGTCGGCAGGAGGGCCACGGGGAGGAGCGCCAGGCAGTTGCTCACCACCTGGACGCCGGTGCTGCCGCCGCCCCGGTCGACGACCGGGAGCACGCGGATGCCCGCGCGCGCGTAGTCGTCGCGGTACATGCGTCCGATGGCGAGCGAATGCGGGATCTGCCAGAGGAACATGATCGCGAACAGGATCCACGCCTCGGCACCGAGCGTGCCGCGCGCGGCGGCCCAGCCCGTGACCGGCGGCAGTGCGCCCGGCACGGCGCCGACCAGCGAGCAGAGCGAGGTGACCGGCTTGAGCGGCGTGTAGAGGAGGAGATACGTGGCGGCGATGCCGGCGGTGACCAGGGTCGCGACGGGGTTCGTGGTGCCGGCCAGGACGAGGAGGCCGGCCAGGAGGAGCATGAGGCCGGCCACCAGGGCCTCGACGGGGCGCAGGCGGCCCTCGGGGAGCGGGCGACGGCGGGTGCGCTCCATGCGCGCGTCGAGGTCGCGCTCCATGTACTGGTTGAGCGCGAGCGTGCCGGCGGCGGCGAGCGCCGTGCCCGCGAGCGTGTAGAGGAGCGGCGCCAGGCGCGGGCTTCCGGCGGAGCCCAGGTAGTAGCCGGCGGCCGTGGTCACCAGCACCATGGTGACCACGCGCGGCTTGGTGAGCGCCGCGTAGTCCGCGAGCCGGCGGCGAACCGCGACGCCCGGCCAGAGGGCGACAGCGGGCGTCATGCGAGTGCCTGCCTTCGCACCGGCAGCGGTTCCGCGAGCGCACGACGTGGCGCGGCCACGCGCCCGGCGCGGAGTGCCAGCACCAGGCAGGTGGCGAGCAGCGCCGCGCCCACCACGAGGTGAGTGGTGGTCGGGAGGACGGCGCGCCCGGACCAGATGACCGACGCGCCGAGCGTCACCTGGACGATCAGCAGGGCGGCGGCGAGGAGCGCCGGACGGCGGAGCCAGGGCCCGGCGGCGGCGTCCCGGAGGACGGCGGCGAGCGTTACGGCGACGGCGGCCGTCACCGCCAGCGCCCCCACGCGGTGCGCGAAGTGGACCGTGATGTAGGGGGTGGCGAGCGGCGGCACCAGGCGCCCGAAGGCGAGCGGGAAGTCGGGAATGGCGAGCCCGGCGCCCATGTGGCGCATGAGCGCGCCGAGCACGAGCTGCGCGAAGACGAGGCCGGTCGTCGCGCCCGCCAGGCGCGCGAGCCGGGGTGAGACCTCCCGTGGCCGCGCGGCCGTCCACGCCGCGCCGGTCACCAGGGCGAGCGTCACGGTCAGGCAGAAGAAGGCTTGTGCGAGGCAGGCGTGCGTGACCGACACCGCGAGCGGCAGCTTGTAGAGCACGGTGACGCCGCCGAGCACGCCCTGGAGGACGACGGCGAGCAACGCGAGGAGCCCGAGCGCACGTACGCCGGGTCGCGGCTCGCCCACCACCGTCCACAGCGCGAGGACGACGGTGAGACAGCCGACCGCCGCGGCGGCCAGCCGGTGCCCGTGCTCGAAGAGCACGCCGCCCGCCATGGGCGGGAACACCATGCCGAAGGAGAGCGGCCAGTCCGGCACCGCGAGCCCCGAGCCGGTCGAGGTGACCAGCCCGCCCACGAAGAGCAGCGCGAAGGTCGCCCCTGCCGTCAGCACGGCGAAGCGGTGGAGGCCGGTCGTGCGGCGCTCCGCCATGTCCTAGTGCGCCGCGGCGGCGGCCGTCTGCGGCTCGAGCCGGCGCGCCTGCGGGAGGTAGTCCTCGGCGACCAGCGGCGAGCTGTACTCGTAGGGGCCGCGATACACGGTGGGCAAGGGGCCCGGGAAGTTGCCGTGCGGCGGCGGCGACGGCGCCTCCCACTCGAGCGTGTTCGCCTGCCACGGGTTCTTCCCCGCTGCCTTGCCCGCGAACATGCTCCAGAAGAAGTTGACGATGAGGATCAGCTGCCCCGCGCCCAGGATGAGCGCCCCGTACGTGATGAACGTGTTCATCGGCTGGAACGGCTTCAGGAAGTCGTACTGCGTCGGATCGTAGATGCGGCGCATGTGGCCGCCGATGCCGAGGATGTGCATCGGGAAGAAGGTCCAGTTGAAGCCGATGAAGCTGAACGCGAAATGGATCTTGCCGAGCGTCTCGTTCATCAGGCGGCCGAACATCTTCGGGAACCAGTAGTAGATCCCTGCGAAGGCGCCGAAGATGCTGCCCCCGAAGACGACGTAATGGATGTGGGCGACGATGAAGTAGGTGTCGTGGATGTAGATGTCGACCGGCGTCGAGGCCATGAAGATGCCCGACAGGCCGCCGATCACGAACATCGACACGAAGGCGATCGCGTTGAGCATCGGCGTGGTGAGGCGGATGTTCCCGCCCCACAGCGTGCCGAGCCAGTTGAACGTCTTGATCGCCGAGGGGACGGCGATCACCATGGTCGAGAGCATGAAGCTGGTGCCCAGGGCCGGGCTCATGCCGCTCTGGAACATGTGGTGCCCCCACACGATCCAGGAGAGGAACGCGATGCCGATCATCGAGAACGCCATGGCGTGGTACCCGAAGATGGGCTTGCGCGCGAAGACCGAGAGCACGTCGGAGGCGATGCCCATGGCGGGCAGGATGAGGATGTAGACCTCGGGGTGGCCGAAGAACCAGAAGAGGTGCTGCCAGAGGAGCGGCTCGCCGCCCCCGGCGGGCGCGAAGAAGTGGGTCCCCGCCATGCGGTCGAAGAGCAGCATGCCGAGTGCCGAGGTGAGCACCGGGAGCGAGAGAAGAAGCAGGATCGCGGTGATGAAGAGCGACCAGATGACGAGCGGCAGGCGGAACCAGGTCATGCCCGGCGCGCGCATGTTGATGATGGTGGTGATGTAGTTGATCGAGCCCATGAGCGAGGAGATGCCGAGCACGATCAGGCTGATGCACCAGAGGTGCTGCCCCCAGGTGACGCCGGTGTAGACCGGCACCGCGGAGAGCGGCGCGTACGAGGTCCAGCCCGCGGCCGCCGGCCCGCCCTCGACGAAGAAGCTCCCGAACATGAGGGCCGCGGCCACCGCGCCCACCCAGAACGACAGCATGTTGAGCACCGGGAAGGCCATGTCGCGCGCGCCGATCATGAGCGGGATCAGGAAGTTGCCGAAGCACCCGACCAGGATCGGCATGACCGCGAAGAAGATCATGATGGTCGCGTGCATGGTGAAGAAGGCGTTGTAGCCGGCCGGCGTGATGTTGCAGCCGGGGAGGAGCGGGTTGTCCATCGACACCCACCCGAAGCCGGGCACCGGGCCGCCGGTCGGGCCGTTCGCCGGCCAGGCGAGCTCCCAGCGGACGAGGAGGGCGAGGATGCCGCCCATCATGAGGCCGAGGAGCCCGAGGGTCAGGAACTGCTTGCCGATCATCTTGTGGTCGGTGGAGAAGACGTACTGGCGGATGAAGCCGACCTCGTGATGGACGGCGGCGTGGCGCGCTTCGACGTGGGTGATGGCTTCGCTCATGACGTGTCGTTCCTCAGCTGCCGAGGGCGGGCGCGGTGAGCAGCGGGCCGACCTTGTTCTCGCGCGCCCAGGCCTCGTACTCCTCGGGCGTCTGCACGTAGAGCCAGCCCCGCATCCCGGAGTGGCCGAAGCCGCAGAGCTCGGCGCAGGGGATCTCGTACTTGCCCGTCCGGGTGATCTTGAACCAGGTGGGGATGGAGTGCCCGGGCACCGCGTCCTGCTTGAAGCGGGCGCTCGGGATGAAGAAGCTGTGGATCACGTCGCGCGACTTGAGCAGCACGCGGATCGTCTTGTTGCCGGGGACGTGGACGTCGTTGTCCATGACCACGTCGTCGTCGGTGTCGAACTTCCCGTCGGGGCCCGGGTAATCGACCTCCCAGTTGAACTGCTTGGCGGTCACCTGGATCACCATGTCGGAGGGCGGGATGTGCTGCTTGATGTCGGCCCAGGTCTTGCGGCTGACGAAGGCGAGGATGACGAGCAGGATGGCGGGCGCGATGGTCCAGGCGATCTCGAGTGAGGTGTTGCCGTGGGTGTAGGTCGCCCGGCGGCCGTCCTGGTGGCGGTAGAGGACGAGGAACAGGAGGAGCGTGATCTGGACCGCGAAGAAGGTCGCCCCCGTGACGTAGTAGATGATGTAGAAGAGCCGGTCGATGTCCGGCCCGTAGGTCGACACGTTTTCCGGTAACCACCTGAGCATCGGGCCCTACCTTTGGAGAGCGGTCGTCGGCAGCGGGATCCGGCGGCTCTTAGCGCGAAGGGCCCGACCGACGCAAGCGGGCTGCTGGCGCGGACCTTCGGGTTTGACACGCGCGCCCGCGCGCTGTACCGAATCAACGTGGGCGCGCTGCACCAGTTCCTCGACATCCTGTTCAAGCCCGACAACATCCCGATCGCCGGGATGCTGATCCTGGTGTTCTTCTTCACCTGGGTCGCGCTCCGCCAGGCGCTGCGCAACGACCGCCTGATCGAGCAGGGCCGCGCCGACGAGATCCTGAAGGAGATGCAGGAGTAGGCGCGTGCCGTTCACCATCGTCGCGGAGAACTGCACCGGCTGCACGGCGTGCGAGAAGCGCTGCCCGACGCGCGCCATCTCGGGCGAGCTCAAGAAGGCGTTCCTGATCGAGCCCGGGCTCTGCATCGACTGCGGCGCGTGCGGCGTCATCTGCCCCGACGAGGCCATCCTCGACACCTGGGGCAACGTCACCAAGGTCCTCAAGCGCCAGGAGCGCCCGATCGCGATCGTCCACCCCGACAACTGCAACGGCTGCGGGGTGTGCATCGACGTCTGCCCCTTCGACTGCATCTACCCGTCGGACGAGAACCGCGCGCAGTACCTGGGCAAGGTCGAGGTCAACGAGAAGACCTGCGTCGGCTGCAAGCTGTGCGAGGAAGTGTGCGGCTGGGAGGGCATCTACATCATGCCCGGCAAGGAGAAGGCCGCTTTCCTCGAGTCGCTCGGCTACGAGGCGGAAGAGGCCGCGAGCTAGGAGCGGCGACGAGCGCATGCTCGACGCGGCGGCGCAGGACGACTGGGCGCAGAACGGGTGGCTCTGGCTGCGCGGCTTCCTCGGCGCGGCCGAGGTGGAGGACCTCCGGCGCTGGACCGACGAGATCGCCGGCTGGCCCGAGGTGCCCGGCCGGTGGATGCGCTACTACGAGCGGCGCGAGGGCAACCCCGGCGCCAGGATGCTCGCGCGCATCGAGAACTTCGTGCCCTACCACGCAGGGCTCGCCGCGCTGGTGACCGGCCCGCGGCTCGTGGGCCTGCTGGCCGAGCTGTGCGGCGAGCCGGTCGTCCTCTTCAAGGACAAGATCAACTTGAAGCTGCCGGGCGGCGCGGGCTTCGCGCCGCACCAGGACGCGCCCGCCTACGTCGACTTCGGCGTGGAGCACCACCTGACGGTCATGCTTCCCGTCGATGCCTTCACGCGCGAGAACGGCTGCCTCGAGATGGCGCGCGGCGCGTGCGCGCGCGTCTTCCTGCCCCAGAACCCCGACGGCACCGTGCGCTCCGACGCGATGGCGCGGCTCACGCTCGAGGCGCTGCTGTCCGAGCCCGGCGACGCGATCGTGTTCGACGCCTGGGTGCCGCACCAGTCCGGGCCGAACCGCAGCGCGGGCCCCCGCCGCTCCTACTACCTGACGTACAACCCCGCCTCCGCGGGCGACCGGCGCGCGGCCTACTACGCCCGCAAGCGCGAGTGCTTCCCGCCCGAGTACGAGCGCCAGCCCGGCGTCGACTACGCGGCGCGCGGCCGCCAGTTCAACCTGGGGAACCCGTTCGAGTAGCGTAACCCGCCGTGCACGGGAGCGGGGGGCACCGTCTCCGCTTCGATTCGGCGCCGCTGGACACGGGTCCGGGAGCGACCGACCCGTTCGGCGCCTCATAGGCGCTGCGACGGCGTCCCCCGCTCCCGTGCTGCGCCGTTAGGACCGCGGGTTCACCGCGCGCGGCGGCCCTGCTAGGCCGCGGCGACGGCTCGACGAAAGCCCATCGCCTGCTTGCTCTCCGCGTGCCGGCGAAAGACGTGCCGTACGCGCGCGGGCCGAATAGCGCAGCGGGGAGGCGGGGCGCCGTCGGAGCGCCTATGAGGCGCCGCGGGCGGCGGCCGATCGAGGCACCCGCTCGGCGGCGCCGAATCGAAGCGGAGACGGCGCCCCGCCTCCCCGCACCGCCGTCTCGGGCACACTCCTGGTGTTGACTCCGCCCCCGGCGTGCCGTGCTACAAGGGGACGTGGCCGAGCGCTTCGACCTCCTGGTCCGCGGCGGGCTCCTGATCGACGGCACGGGGGCGCCCGCGCGACCCGGCGACCTCGGCATCCGCGGCGGGCGCATCGCGGCGGTCGGCACGGTGCAGGGTACCGCCGACCGCGTCCTCGACGCCGACGGGGCGGTCCTCGCGCCCGGGTTCGTCGACATCCACACGCACTACGACGCGCAGGTCTTCTGGGACCGCATGCTCACCATCTCGCCCTGGCACGGCGTCACTTCGGTCGTGATGGGGAACTGCGGCTTCGGCGTCGCGCCCACGCGCCCGGCGCACCGCGACCTCGTGCTCCGCACCCTCGAGAGCGTGGAGGGCATGTCGCTCGAGGCGCTGCGCGCCGGGATCGGCGCCGAGTGGCCGTTCGAGTCGTTCGCGGAGTTCCTGGCCGCGATCGAGCGGCGCGGCACCGCCATCAACGCAGGCGCGCTCGTCGGCCACACGCCCGTGCGCCTCTACGTCATGGGCGAGGAGGCGACCGAGCGCGAGGCGACGGACGAGGAGATCGGGCAGATGCGCGGCCTGGTGCGCGACGCGCTCCGCGCCGGCGCCCTCGGCTTCGCCACCTCGAAGTCGCCGACCCACGTCGGCTGGGCGGGACGCCCGGTGCCGAGCCGGGTGGCGTCGTGGCACGAGATCGAGACGCTCGCCGGCTGCCTCGGCGAGGCGGCGGGCGGCGTCATGCAGGCGACCATCGGGCCCGGGCTCTTCCTCGACCAGTTCGCGGCCATCCAGGAGCGGACGCACCGCCCGGTTAGCTGGACGGCGCTCCTCGGCGGCATGCTCGGCCCCGACGGGCACCGCGCCGTGCTCGAGCAGTCGGCCGCGCTGCAGGCGCGCGGTGTCCGCGTCATCCCGCAGGTGTCGTGCCGGCCGCTCATGGTCGAGTTCCAGCTGAAGGCGCCGTTCCCGCTCGAGAGCATGTCGGTCATGAAGCCGGTCTCGCAGGCCGACCTGGCCGGCAGACGACGGCTCTACGCGGACCCCGCGTTCCGCCGGGCGCTGCGCGGGCGGATCGACGAGGGCCGGATCGGCGCGCCCTTCCGGGACATCACGATCACCGAGCACCCGCCCGACCCGTCGGTCGCCGACCGCCGCCTGGGCGACGTCGCGGCGGAGCGCGGCGTGCACCCCGTCGACCTGGCACTCGACCTCTCGCTGGCCGCGGATCTCGAGACGCGCTTTCGCATGCCGATCCTCAACACCGACCCGGCGATCGTCGCCGAGCTGCTCGCGCATCCCGCGACCATGATCGGCCTCTCCGACGCCGGCGCGCACGCGAGCCAGCTGTGCGACGCCTGCGCGCCCACCGAGCTGCTCGGCACCTGGGTGCGCGAACGGGGCGTGCTCTCGCTCGAGGAGGCGGTGCGCCGTCTCACCACCCAGCCGGCGGAGGTCTTCGGCATCGCCGACCGCGGTCGCCTGGCGCCCGGGCTCGCCGCCGACGTGACGGTCTTCGATCCGGCGACGGTCGGATGCTCACCGCTCCGGCGGGTGCGCGATTTCCCGGCGGGCGCCGACCGGCTGGTCTCGGACGCGCACGGCATCCGCGCCGTCGTCGTGAACGGGGTGGTGATCCGCGAGGACGGGCGCGACGCCGTCGACCCCGAGGGACCGCTCCCGGGCCGCGTGCTGCGAGGAGGACGCGCCTCATGAGCTACCCCATCATTTCCGCAGACTCGCACATCACCGAGCCGCCGAACTGCTACGCCGACCACATCGACCCGACGTACCGCGACCGTGCGCCGCACATCGTGCACGTCGAGGGCGCCGGCGACATCTACGTGATCGAGGGGATGAAGACCCCCGTGCCACTCGGCATCGTCGCCGCGGCGGGGAAGCCGGCGGAAGAGATCCGCATGATGGGCACGCGCTTCGAAGACCTCCACCGCGGCGGCTGGGACCCCGAGGCGCGGCTCGCCGACCAGGCGCGCGACGGGGTGGCCGCCGAGGTCGTCTACCCCACCGTCGGCATGGCGATCTGCAACCACCGCGACCTCGACTACAAGAAGGCGTGCTGCGACGCCTACAACCGCTGGCTCGCGGGCTACTGCGCGGCGCATCCCGCGCGGCTCCTCGGCGTCGGGCAGACGGCGATGCGGACGCCAGCGGAGGGCATCGCGGACCTCGAGGCGATCCAGCGGATGGGATTGCGCGGCGTGATGATGCCCGGACACCCCGGCGTCGAGGACTACGACTCGCCCGCCTACGACGCGTTCTGGGAGGCGGCGATCGAGATCGGCCTTCCGCTCTCCTTCCACATCCTCACCACGCGCGATGCTCTGCCCCGGGGGCCGCGCATGAACGCCTTCCTGTCCGTCATCCGCGGCTGCCAGGACATCATGGGGATGCTCGTCCTGGGCGGCGTCTTCGAGCGCCACCCGAAGCTCCGCGTGGTGTGTGTCGAGGCCGACGCGGGCTGGGTGCCGCACTACATGTACCGCATGGACCACGCCTACAAGCGCCACCGGAACTGGCTGCCCGCGGGGCAGGCGCTCTCGAAGCTGCCCTCGGAGTACTTCGCGGAGGGCATCTACACGACCTTCCAGGACGACTGGGTCGCCTTCCGGAGCGTCGGCATGATGAACTGGCGGCGGCTCATGTGGGCGAACGACTTCCCCCACAGCGACTCGACCTGGCCCTGGTCGCAGGAGATGCTCGCCGAGCACGCGGGGGAGCTCACCGCGGAGCAGCGGCGCGCGATCCTCTGCGAGAACGTCGCCGAGCTCTATCGGATCGACCTCGCGGCGCTCGGCGCCTGATGGAGTTCGGCGTCCTCGCGGTGCCGGAGCCGCGGCGGTCGGCGCGGACCGCGCGCCTCCTCGAGGAGCTCGGCTTCGACACCGTCCTCTTCCCCGACAGCCAGAACCTCGCACCGGAGGTTTGGGGCCAGCTCATGCTGGCGGCGCAGGCGACCACGCGCGTCCACCTGGGCCCCGGCGTCACCAACTCGGTCACCCGCGATCCGGCCGTGACGGCCTCGGCCGCGCTCGCTCTCCAGGCCGAGAGCGGGGGCCGCGCGGTCCTCGGTATCGGCCGCGGCGACTCCTCCGTGCAGCGCATCGGCAAGCGCGAGGACCGGGTCGCGAGCTTCGAGCGCCATCTCGCTGCCCTGCAGGGATACCTCCGCGGCGAGGCGGTGGACCGCGGCGGCTTCGCGAGCCGCCTCGAGTGGCTCGAGCGCGTGCAGGCGCCGAAGGTCCCGGTCGAAGTCGCGGCGACGGGCCCGCGCGTCATCGAAGTCGCCGCCCGCCACGCCGACGCCATCTGCCTCGCCGTCGGCGCCGACCCGGCGCATCTCGGGGCGGTCCTCGCGCACGCCCGCGCGGCGGCGTGCGCGGCCGGCCGCGACCCGCGCGCGCTCCGCTACGGCGCCTTCGTCACCGCCGTGATCCACGACGACGTGCGTGTCGCGCGCGACGCCGTGCGCGGGGCGGCCGCCAGCTTCGCCCGCTTCTCCGCCTTCGCGGGCAGCGACCTCGCGCGGCTGCCCGCACCGCTCGCCGCCGCCGCGCGCTACCTGCGCGAGCACTACGACATGCGGAACCACACCCGCACCGGCGTGCCCCACACGGCGGGCATCGGCGACGAGTTCGTGGACTGGTTCGCGATCGCAGGCCCGCCGGAGGTGGCCCGCGAGCGCTTCGGCCGGCTCGCCGCGCTGGGCCTCGACTTCTGCCACGTGATTCCCGGCTCGACCGGCATGCCGCGCGAGGTGGCGGTGGGGTCGCTCCAGCGTCTGGCCGGGGAGGTGATGCCGGCTCTGCGGGGGTGAGCTCCCGCTTGCTCGAGACCGGGCGGCGTAGTTATCTGTAGGAGGAGACCTGGCCATGATGATCGACGACACCACCGCGACCGCCGTCAACCAGCTCCGCCGCCTGGACGAGGAGCTGGAGACCATCCTCACCTCGTTCGACACCAGCTATGCCTGGAACTACGGCAGCGTGAAGGAGGGGCTGCGCGACCTCTACGAGAAGGCGAAGCGCGACCAGTGGAACGGGACGACGCAGCTCGCGTGGGACACCGACGTCGATCCCGAGCGCGGCATCATCCCCGACGTCATCAATCCCCTCATCGGCTACCCGCCCTACGAGCGGCTCACGCCGAAGGAGAAGAACCGCCTCCGCCACGCGCAGATCGCGCTCCAGCTCTCGCAGTTCCTGCACGGCGAGCAGGGCGCGCTGATCGTCGCCTCGCAGCTGGTCGGCGCCGTGCCGTGGATCGATGCCAAGTACTACGCCGGCACGCAGACCATGGACGAGGCGCGCCACGTCGAGGTGTTCAGCCGCTATCTGCGCGACAAGCTCGAGTGGCAGTGGCCGGTCAACGAGAACCTGAAGGAGCTCCTCGACGCCACCATCACCGACGGTCGCTGGGACTTCAAGTACCTCGGCATGCAGATCATCATCGAGGGTCTGGCCATGGCCGCCTTCGGGAACATGTTCCAGATCACGCAGGAGCCGCTCCTGAAGGAGCTCGTGCGCTACGTGATGAAGGACGAGTCGCGTCACGTGGCTTTCGGCATGCTCTCGCTCGCCGAGTTCTACCGCGACATGCAGCCGGCCGAGCTGCGCGACCGCGAGGACTTCATCATCTACGCCTGCGAGCTGATGCGGAACCGGCTGGTGGGCGACCAGATCTCGAGCGCCATGGGCTGGGATCGGGAGGAGGTGAAGCGGGTGGTGCTCGATTCCGCCCCCGCGCAGATGTTCCGGCGCATGCTGTTCGCGCGCGTGGTCCCGAACCTCCGCCGGCTCGGGCTGCTCACGCCGCGCGTGCGCGAGGCCTTCGCGGGCCTCGGCATCCTCGAGTTCGAGCACGCCGATCCCGAGGCGCAGGACCGGGCGCTCGGGCTGGCGTAGGCCCGGTCCTCAGACCGCCGCGAGGATCAGGGGCAGCGGCTCGAGCTCGCGCCGGATCGGGTCGAGCGACAGGCCGAGGGCCTCGAGGGTGGTCGCGCCGAGGAGCGCGCTGTCAGTCTCCTCGCCGAAGATGACGTCGGCCACGCCGATGCGGTCGCCGCGCTTGAAAACCGCGCCTCCCTTCTTGCGGATGGTCTTGGCGCCGTTCGCGAGCCGGAATTGCTGCTCGACGAGCGGCTCGATCCCGAGGCGCGCGAGGACGGCCGCCGGCACCACCGAGTAGATCGCCCCGGAGTCGATGAGCAGGTCCACACGTTCGGTCACTGCCGGCAGAGCTGGGTTGGCGATCTCAAGCTCGAGGACGGTCAGGCCCATGGCGCTCGCGAGGATAGCGGAGCGCTCCGCGGCGTGCCATGGCTGCGTTCGGAATAGGGGAGGGGCAACACGCGACGCCGCCGGGATTGAAAAATCTGACCACTTATGGTTATCTCAAGACCATGAAGCGCGCCAAGGTGTCAGAGCTCAAGGCTCGCCTG
>WNEZ01001992.1_pt2 | contig 20932 bp, 23 predicted proteins | sample 5400521 | NCBI WGS metagenome assembly WNEZ01 (sample SAMN13153339, study PRJNA577476) | soil metagenome | isolation source: 120 cm saprolite under Douglas fir tree site 2 hole 1 replicate 1 | place: USA:California | collected 2015-04-18 | reverse complement strand
AGGTCGGCGCCGTAGTCTGAAAATTGCTTACCCAATTCCATGCAGAAGCGGCGGTGGACTTCGGTAGCCGTCACCGAGTTTTGAAAATAGTCTGTATAGCGATCGCGCTTGGCGCGAAAATCAAACCAGGCTTGCGAGTACTGGTGCACAAACAGCGGCGCGAAGGAACCAATGTACCGCATTCCTTCATACTCGAAGGCGGTCCGTTTCCAGGCGTCCCATACCTCAGGACGCAGGGGATGAGTGGGAGATCCCATTCCCAACAGGTACATCATCAGCAGCTCACTGTAGTAATCCCAGCGATTCGGCAGGAAACCGATTTCCGGCATCCAGCCATGCGGTAAAAGCGATGTGTCTTCTGACAGCCATGTCCAGTCCACCCGGTTTGAAATCTCGTGCGCCAACAGGGTGATGTCGGTATCACGAAAGTGTGTGCGGCAAGTGAGAATGCCACAAAGCAGGATTGCGGTATCGACCGAAGAGACTTCCGAGTCCCACACTCTTTCGCCGGTGTTCATGTCAGCGAAGTGATAGAAGAACCCTCGATGGCTGGCCAGCTTGTTTCGCAAGAACCTGAATGTGGTAAGGACCCGCTCCCGCGCCGCGGAGTGGGGAAGAAATCCGCGCCGGTCCCCAATGCAAAGGGCGGTGAGCCCGAAGCCAGTGGCCGCAATACTGGCAACGGTAGAATTGTCGGTCGTGGCCCTGCGCGCGTTGCAACGGTCTTTAACGAGTCCGGTCTCCGGACTAGCCTGTTCCCAGAAATAGCAGCAACTCAGGCGCTCCATCTCGTCGAGCAGGCGGTCATCTTCGGGAGAAAAGGGTTGAACCGGAGCTGCCTTCAGGGCTGGACTTTTGGATTGTCCAAGCGCGGCAATCATCACGGAGAAGGGTGCCAGAGCGACAGCTCCGGCCATGCCCTTCAGCAGCTTCCGGCGCACAAAGCTAGGACCACATTCCACATTAGAATGTTAAACGATCTTCGGCTAGCCAAGATGCCCATTGAAAGAATTTGGACTTCGCGACCGCCGCTACAATGGCGGCATAATATTCTTTAGGGTGCCCCGATGAGCGACAATCGAAAAATCGGACTCATAGTCGTTGTGGCGATTTTGGGTACAGTCACAGTCCTGCTCTTGGCTCGCTTCAACAAGCGGCGCACGATCACGCTCAAGGGTGCGGTTATCACTCGCGATTCAGACCCGCGTAAACAACTGCCGATTGCGGGAGTTGACGTCACTGCTGACAATGGCTTCGCGGTCGCGAAATCACAATCTGATTCCTCTGGCCTGTTTACCATCACATGGCGGAAGCGAATCCTTCGCGGCCAAGTAGTCACGTTGCGGTTTCGGAAGCCGGATTACGAGCCTCTTGATCTCAACATCAATCTCGCAGAGAAGCCTTCCGACAAGACATTCATTGCTGCATTAGCGCCGGTTGCCCGCCAGACGCACATTGACGAAGGCCGTCCTCAACTGACGATCTCGAGTCCGCTAGTGAGATACTCCATCAAGACTGGGACCGTGGTAAATATCGGGAGTGCGGTACGCTCCTTCGAAGTGGTCAACACCGGCAACGTACCGTGCAATGGCCAGGCCCTGTGCTCGCCGGATGGCAAATGGAAGGCTTCCATAGGCACCGCTTCGCTCGATGCAGGGGCCGGTAATGAGTTCCGCAACGCCCGAGCTTCCTGTATTGCCGGGCCATGCCCCTTCACCAGGATTGACACCTCCGGGCTGGAGCGTGACGGCCGCACCATCAGCGTTTCGGTCATCGCCTGGTCCGACACAGCCACTTTCTTAGTGGAAGCCGAGGTGGTACACCCAATGCAAAGCGACGTAGTACGCAATTCTTATCCAGTTATTTTTGGCGATGCCTTGAACTTTACTCTTCCCCCAGCAGCTGAGGGCGTTAGCATTCAGGCGGAATTGAACGGAGAAACCATTGTTTTCCCGCTCGGGCCCGCTCTCATCCTAAGCTGGGCCGATTGCAATGCCAGAATAAATCCGGACCAAACCCGGGTTTATCGCTGTGAGCTCAAGGCCGGATACCGGTGGCTCGGCAACGGCGCCTGATCTCCTGATAGTTCTCGGACGCTATTGGCCAAACGATACGTTTAGCCCGGTAGTGAAGATGACGTCGTTCTGCTTTTTCAAGGGCGGTGGATTGGTCACGTAAACGTCGGAGAAGGAGTTTTGCCATCCCAGCCACTTGCTCAACTTCGTGGTCGTGCCAAAATCAAAGGTCCCGCGCAAGTCACCCGGGCTGTTGAGGTCCGGGAAGAGGTACAAGCGCTCGTTCAAGACCGTGCTCTTCCCCAGCTTATGCATCAGTTCTTCGCCCAGGGTGAGCGCGGCAAAGTTACGTGACAGAGTGGTGTACGACTCGCGGGTATAGTTGAGGCCGCCCAGCAGGTCCAAGGTTGTGCGGTCTTCCTTGATCGCATGGTAGCCGGCGCCGCCCCCCAACACAGAGCGGAGATTCAAGCCCTGCAATGCGTCGGAGAAGAAATCAGTCGCCACGAAACCAAAAATCCTCTTGGTAAGGTCGTGGTCGTATATGAGTCCGCCGCCGATTGTGTTCGCGATCGTAGCAGGGACCGCGCCGGGAGCATGGTTCGTGGCGTAGACCGCGTTAGAATAGACGCCCAGCTTGTCACGCAAAGTCTGGCGCGTGCCAATAAATGCCAGCGACAAATTCTCCGTCTGGCTGTTGCCGCCGGTCAGGGCGAAACCTACATTCAACCCTGCCTTCCAATCTTGTAACAGACCCGGGTGTACGGTTTTTTCGTAGGCTGCCTGTTCGGCGTCATTGCGGAGACTCTTCACACTAGACCTGGTGACTGTCACCGCACCGGCGGTCTTGGTCGTGACCACCAGGGTATCGTCGGAAGTGGTCACAGGACCGACTGCGGTCTTACCATCCGGTAACTCCACATGTAACGCCTCGCCGGACTCGATCCCCTGAACAGCGTCCCACTTGAGAGTTACGTCTCCCGCGTAGTCGCTATGTAGAACCAAGGTTTTGCCATCAGACTTGACGATAATTCCGGTCAGCCTGTCGCCATTCTTCAAAGAAACCTGATCGGCCAGAGCCCGGCAACATAGAAAACCGAAGAGCGATACTGCCAGGAACGTAAGCTTGTGCACAAGCAACCTCCTAAAGAAGATGTTCGCATTAGTGTCTTGTTACCCGCTGAAGGTTGTAAGGTGCTGGATCGAGTCGCCTCCTCAGAAGGCGGGAAGCCTCACGACAATGAAGGATTCGCCATGAAATTCCGCCGATTTCGGAGTACGATTTGCGGCATGCCATCAAACCTCTCTCGCCGGTCATTCCTGGCCCTGTCAGCGATGCTTCCATGGGCACTCACCGCTCGCGCGTCCACGTCTATTCCAATTGGGCTAGAACTGTATTCGGTTCGCGACGCGCTCAAACAGGACCCCGAAGGCACCGTGCGTTCCGTCGCTCAAATGGGATACCAGTGCGTCGAATTCTACGCTCCTTATTTCGAGTGGAGCGAAAGTCAAACCAAACAGATGCGCAAGCTTCTGGATGACCTCGGCATCCATTGTTTTTCTACCCCAATACTTCAGCTCGGAGAACATTCATCGTGCGCGCGACTTGAACCTGATCCTGGGCTGCACGTACCTAGTTATGGCCAGCTCAAACCCGAAACCCGGCGCCGATGGCTGGAAGGCCCTCGCCGATAAACTGAACTCCATTGCTGAACAGCTGGAACCATCAGGACTCAAACCGGGCTATCACAATCATCAGCCCGAGTTCACCTCGGTTGACGGTGTCCGTCCTATGGAAATTCTCGCCAAGAAGACGAAGCCGTCGGTCATGCTTCAGCTCGACGTCGGCACATGCCTCGAGGCCGGCTCCGACCCGGTCGCCTGGATTCGCGCCAATCCAGGGCGCATCCGCTCGCTTCATTTAAAGGACTGGTCGCCCGACCCAACCAAGGGCTACAAAGTCCTGTTCGGTGAAGGTGGTGCCGATTGGAAGAACATCTTCGCCGCCGCCGAAAGCGTTGGTGGGGTGGAATATTATCTGCTGGAACAGGAAGGGAGCCGCTTCTCCGAACTCGAAACTGCGCGCCGCTGCCTGCAGTCGTTCCGCGCCACACACTTATCGTAAGAGTGACCATCGCAGCAAGCGCGACCGGAATGTCGATGCGCTTCGCAGCATCAGCAAAGACCTTGTATCTCACTCCAGAAACCCTCCGCCCCCCACCAATCCGGCGAACTGACCTTCTGCGCTCGACGAAATTCGCACTCTGTTCTTTGGCTTTCAGGATGGGACTCGAGCGGAAGCCCGCTGGCGAAAGTTAGCAGACAACAAACTCACAGAGTTGAACGCAATTGCAGATCAAATCAAGAGCATGCAAACCCTGCTCAAGAGAATGAAAGCGAAATGCCACTGCAAAACGCTGGAGGTCTGCGGGAAAGCAATCCTTCAAAGCGGCGTTTCCAGAGTCGGAAGACCGCCGCTGCCGGTTACGCCTGATCACCGGCGTTAGGTTAGAGGTTCACAGCGTGTAATGGATCACGGATATAGGTGTAAGATCGCCAGCAGTGCCAAGCTTGCGACCATCATTAACAGGGAGGTTGCAGAATGTCGACCTCACACGCCAACAAAGTACCCCGTGCAGACCGCGCCTTGCCCAAACGCTGGTTAAGACCCTGTATGGCAATCTTCGGGAGCCTCTTTGTGATGGCGGTCGTTGCTCTCGGGACACCCCAATACCGCAACACCATTCTCCAGGTGTCGTGCGATCGCGTCGAACGTGACTTCGGTGGTGGTCCCGGCGGCAGGCCCGCACCCGACGCTCAGTGTGATTCCGGTTTCGTGGCCGTGGGCTTCCACGTTCAAACCGGCGAATACTACAACGAGGCATGGCTGGATTGCGCCCCACTCCGTTCGGACGGAACCTTGGGCGAAGAGCGAAGAACCACGGGCAGAACTGGCAGCCCAGGCGGCCAGGCGGTCCACGATGCTCGCTGCTCCGGCGGCCGCGCCCTCCGCGGGCTCAGAGGGCGGACCGGTTCCTCCATCGATGAGGCCGTGGGGGAATGCAGCTATGTGCGGGACATGGGAGAGAGATTCGAAGAACCCGGCACAGAGTTGACCGAACCAGTGAGCAGACCGAGGCCGGGAGGTAGACCCGCCGAAGCCCAGTGTCCCGGCGGTTCCGTCCTAACCGGCTTCCGTACGAAGAGCGGCGCCTGGATAGACCACCTCTGGATTCTGTGCTCTGATCTGCAGCGGAGTTACTAGCCGGGCTTAGTGCTGCGGTTGACCGTAACTCATGCCCGAATCCGTTGAGGTAATACGGTTTTGTTCTGCTTCCTAACAGTTCCGCCTGATAGCGACGACGAGAGTAGTATGATACCAGCAGCTTTCCTACTGGCTTAATCCTAATGAAGGTACGGGGAACGGACCGCGTCGTCTGTATCCATTTCGACTGCTGCCGTCGCTCCGCTGGGGGAGGGCATGCCATGCGGTGCTCAAGTTCCAATCGATTCCGGGTCCAGACTTCTTTCTTTCAAATAGTTCTCACCGTATTACTTTGGAGCGCTTTCTCGGCGGCGCAAGCCGCTCCCAAGTATGACCCCGCCACCGAGACGAAATTGAAAGGAACTGTCGAGGAACTGAAGTTGCCGGCCAAAGGAAATACTAAAGAAGTCGCGCACCTGATGATTAAGAACGGAGATGTCGTTCTTGATATTTACTTGTGTCCAAAATCCTTCATGGACGATATGGGCGTGACTTTCGCCAAAGGCGATGAGATCGCCTTCACCGGGTCGAAGATCAAGCAAGGTGACGCTGAAATGATTCTTGCACGCGAAGTTGTTAAAGGCCCCGACACATTGATTCTCCGGGACGAAAAAGGCAATCCGGTGTGGAGCTGGCGACGCTAGGTCGACTTGTGGCCGCCAAGATCGGGCCAGAGTTTCAACTCAGAGTGCAGAGGACATCCCGCGCGTCGGATAGCGGAGGCAACCCAACATCACCACTTGCCGGGTCATGATGTCGTAAGTTTCCGCAATCAGGTACGGCCTCAGGCTGGTATGCGGGAATAGGATGCCTAGATAGAGTCGCGGAACAGCCTGAAATGCGTAAAGGCGCAAGCGAAGGGCGTTGTCGACCAACTTCCCGGCTGCGGCTGAAACCGCGGGATCGGAATCTTGTTTCGCAGCTTCTCCTAGGCGAATGAGAATGGCTGCGTTTTGCGCAGCACACCAAACGTACTCGACGGCAGCCAGCATTCGTTCGCGATGAACGCTCCTGAACTCGCGGACAGGAAGGCGCTGGCGCAGGAACTCCTCCTCGCGCGGATCAATCAGGTTGCGGAACGCGTCAACATCAATCGGGCGCAACTGCGATGTCAGCTCGTCGAGATTGCCTCCGGTAGCTTGATGGCCTTTGGCTAAATACAGGAGCAGCAGGAACGCCAATACACCGGCGATCGCAAAGATCAGAGGAATTGTCATCGCCTTACCATCCTTTGCAATTCCTGGTCCCAAAACTCGATTTCGGATTTCTCCAAACCACTTCTGGTGAACTTGGGAGTCCGCTCTGGCAAGAACAGATAAATTAACCACACCAGAACACAGACGTGATAGGCCGCCATTTGGATCAAGTCGATAGCGATATTGCCACTATCAGCGAACTCCGGACGGAGCGCCGAAGTGGCGAGCTCAACGCTTGAAAAGAAGCCGAAGCCGAGAATGATCCCGGCGGCGCAGCTTCTCCATGAGACATGAAGGACACGACTAAACAAGAAAAGGACGACCAACAGCCCGGACTGAACGACGTTGGACGAGAAGTCCAAAACGCGGAAGATGCCCTCCACGTGCTGAATACCTCCAGAGAAGGTCGCGGAACCAAACGCTGCGAGCAGCAGAAGAGCCGCTGCCGTCCACCGCAGCAGAGGAAGCAGCACTGCCGCCAGAGTCGAGTGGGACCGAAGCACTTCCAAAGTCATTTCATATACGACACCGAACCGCAGCAATGTACTTATTCCCAGTCCAAAAACTAGAACCCATCGGTACTGAAGCCGTGAGAAACCTGGAAACAGATCGATAACCATCAATAGCAGGAATCGTAGAAGTTCGAATACGACATAGGCGAAAAAGACGGTAAGCTCCTTCTGCAATCGACGTCGCAGAAGCCCTATTAAAACAACGCTTAGAAGCAGGTGGGGAGCAATCCAGAAATAGTACCGAAGGAAAAGCATGGGCTACTGAGGCATCTTACCTTCTCATTCAGCAGCCCACAACGAATTTGTGCAGCTTACCGAAGCGAACACTCTATTTTCCCGGCGGTACCCATGGGTTCGAATCGCTGAGCACGGTGCTCAATGAGCTGGCGGTCTTTCCCGGCGGAACCCAAGGATTCGAGTCTGCCAGAACGGGCGGAACGGTTACGGACAACGCGAACAGAACGGCAGCAAGCCAAAACAATGTTTTCTTCACAATGAAACTCCTTGTTGAACTTGGAATTGCACCGTGATAATGTTCCGGCCTAGGCGTCCCGGCTCGGGGACAGCAAATTATTTAAAGTTCCCGAAAACGTAACTAAGCATGACCCTGAAATCCGCCCTCGAAGACCTCTCCCACACCACTCTGGAGGCGATTTCCGGCTGCCTTCGCAAGTTGGAGTATTTGGCGGGCCTGCGAAAAAACGGCGGCGATTATGCCCACTGGGGATTTAATAAAGTTTACGGAGAAGCACCTGCAAACAAAGCACTTACAACGGCCCACCGTGCTGCGGTCTCTGATGTACTCTCCACTCCGTTGAGGAATCTGCTGGAGGATGTGGAAGCCTCGAGTCAAGAAGCTGGGGTGGGGACGGAGCGATATCTGGCGAGCTTAGCGAAAAAAGAGGATGAGTTGCTTCCCGATGACCCGGGAGCCGGATCAGCGCGCCATCTCAGTTCAGTGCTGCACGCTCTTTTGGGCCTTGAACGGAGTCGGGAACGGAACGCCACTCGCCGAGCCTCATAGCTACTCCCACAACTTGTCCAATCACCTCCGCTTGTTGGGGATAGCGCAAAACCCGTGGTGCGACGGGAGAAAGCGGATGCGGCTGCAGAATGATGTCCTCACGCGATATCGTACACCAGCAGCAGGTATGACCTTCACGGGTCTCGATGAAGTAGATCGGGCGTTCGTATTCCGAACGCCAGCCCCCTTCAAGAACCTTATTGCGCGCTTCGTCTACCTGGATGAAACTGCCTGGAGGGAGAATGGGATACATGGTCAAATCCTCGCTGCCGATGTAGCCATAGGTGTAGTCAATCTTTGACAGTTGTTCAAGATACGCCAGCGGAACTGTTCCCCATTGCTCGACCATGCGGCCGAAATTCAGAGTCTTGCGCGGATCGAAACTGGGATCCATTCGAATCGGCATCTGGACCACCTCGCTACTGGCAAGGGCCTGAGAGAAGTGCGACTTGGGAGGAGCGCAGATCTCCAGATCGGCAGCCGAGGAATCCAGCTTGACGCCATACCAGGACAGTAATCCCCGGAAATCCTGCCGGTAAATTATCGCCAGAGAGTAGAGGCGATAAATGCTTGGAATCACCCCTTTTGTTTCGAAGTCGGAGAGACGGCTGATGGGTATCAAGTACTCGTCGTTGCCGTGCTTGCGGGCAAGCCGTTCGCTGGCCGTTTCGATGTCCCGCATCGTCAGTCCCAGTTTCTCGCGCAAGATGCGGAGATTCTGGCCTCCAGTGACCATTCCCATCCCCTCGCAGTGAGCCCAATAACAGCAGTTTCGAGCTACTGTTGGACAAACATTTGTTCGCAAAAGCGTGGATCAACTCACCGCAACAGTTCTCGACAGTTTAGTCGAAAACCGCCGGTTTGTTCCGAATTTGTAACAGAGTAGCCTTATCAACGCAAATCAAACATCGGGACTGGCTAAGGGGAGAGCGCCGTCCCTAGCGCCGGAGGTCTTCAGCGGTGGTCGCGGGAGCAGGCAAAACAGGTCATATTGGAAACAGCGATCAGGATTGCAGCTTTCGTCAGAAAATAGCCGCGATTCTTCGCGAAACGCAGGAATTCCGGCATAGTCGCGATCATCGCAGCCAGGCCAACTTCGAGTTTACCGTGTACGGGGAAGCTGATCAGTCTTTTCTTGTGCCCGGGATAACTCGTGAGCACCGCAAGCCCCAGGGCAGAGCCGCCGCAGATCAACGCCCCAAGGGCAGCCGGGCGGTTTCGGCGCCAAAACCAGGTTCCGGCAGCAAGAAACGATCCAGCGATCGCGTAGTCCGCCGCGACATGAGCATCGGCGGCAACAATTTTGGGCAATTTCTGCGTGAGTTCATCCACCACCGTGCTCAGAACCGGCATCTGCTCTCCCGACCGGCTCTTGGATGTCAGGAACCCAGAAGATGTTTCACCGCAGCCACAAAGCTGCCCGCCGGGGCACTTGGCGCTTCTAGTCTGCAGCCTGCGAAGCCGGTTCCGTGGCATGAACAAGCGGACCCTCGACCAAGTGCTCACTCAAGAACCAAGCCTGAAGCTCATTTGGACGAAGCACCTCGCTTACCACCATGTCGTTAGTTCCCTGGTCTCCTAGTCTCGCAGAGCGTTCGGCGAGTTCGCGGCAGTGGCGAACAATGATCTGGTGGGCATCGAGCAACCGGGAGAGCACTACCGGCACCTCTTCCCTGCCCCGCGGCGGACGTTCAACCCGTGTGGTCTCGGCGACATCGTGCGCCATGGCGATGGCAAGTCCTCCCAGCAACTGGATGCGCTCGGCAATCGTGTCCACAATCTCGACCTGTTCGTCGAAGTGCTTGTCGAACAAAAGATGGAGTTGATAGAAGGTTGGACCCGCAACCTGCCAATGAGACTTCTTGTACAAGTCGCGCAGCGTCATTGAATCCGCAAGGAGCTGGTTGAGCTGCTCGGTCATTTCCAAACGGACTGGCTCTTCGAGCTCCAGATGGAAAACGTGAGTGACAGTGCCGTAAGGTTGAATCTCTCGCCCGCGCTGATGAACACGCGGTTCAGCATTGAGTACTGAGTGGTTTAAAGAGGTGCTTCTTTTTGCCATAGCAGTTCTCCTAAAATTTTGATTTGGCCCAATTTTGATGGGTTAGATGAGAGCCAGACCTTGTGCGCCGCAACAAAACTTTCTGCGATTTTCCTGGTTCTCGCCTTTTGCGCGCACTCGTCCCGATCATAGCAATGCATGTTCGGACTGCTAGTTTCCCCTTAGGTTCACTCAAGAGACACCTTGGTTCGTCTGCTGAGAGGAGGAGCGCCGATTTCGTGTGGTTTGCGCGGTTGGGCATTCAGCAAAAATCTGCAGAATCTTCTATCATGGGAAGTTCCCATTAACAGCGTGGAGAAGGCAGACTTGGCACAGACCCCGGTATTGGCAGAACCTCAGCAACCATCGGCAGCCTCAAGAAACAACGATGGATTGGAAATGCTGGAGACCCGCGAGTGGCTGGATTCGCTCGACTACGTGCTGGCTCGAGGCGGCCCGGAGCGCGCTGGACGCCTGCTACAGCAGCTTTCCCTTCATGCCCGCCGCGCCGCCGGCGTCAATCTTCCCTTCACCGCGACAACCCCCTACCAGAACACGATTTCTGTTCGCCAGCAGGCGCCATTTCCCGGAAGCCAGGAGATGGAGCGCCGTATCAAGAGTCTGGTGCGCTGGAACGCGATGGCTATGGTTGTCCGGGCCAACAAAATGGAGAACGGAATCGGGGGACACATTTCAACCTACGCATCCGCGGCTACCCTGTATGAAGTAGCGTTCAATCATTTTCTTCGGGCCCGCACTGAAAACGGAGACCGCGACATTGTTTATTTTCAGGGCCATGCCGCCCCGGGGATGTATTCACGAGCCTTCCTGGAAGGTCGCCTGCCTAAAGAAAAACTGGAAAACTTCCGCCGCGAACTAAAAGCTGGTGGTGGCCTCTCTTCTTATCCGCATCCCTGGCTGATGCCCGATTTCTGGGAATTCCCCACCGTCAGCATGGGATTGGGACCAATCCAGTCGATTTATCATGCCCGCTTCATCAAGTACCTGGAGAATCGTGGACTGAAAACCACCACCGGCGGCAAGGTCTGGGCATTCCTGGGCGATGGCGAAATGGATGAACCCGAGTCGCTGGGTTCAATCACATTGGCTTCCCGCGAGAAGCTCGACAATCTGATCTGGGTGATCAACTGCAATCTGCAGCGGTTGGACGGCCCGGTGCGCGGCAACGGAAAAATCATCCAGGAACTCGAAGCCATCTTCCGCGGCGCCGGCTGGAACGTCATTAAAGTGATCTGGGGCTGCGACTGGGACAGTCTCATCCAAAATGATCGCGACGGCCTGCTGGTCAAGCGCCTGGGCGAAGTTACTGATGGCCAGTACCAAAAATACTTTGTCGAAAGCGGGGCTTACTTCCGGCAAAACCTCTTTGGCACCGATCCGCGGCTGCTGCGCATGGTGGAGCATCTTTCTGACGAGCAGCTTTCGCGTTTACGGCTGGGCGGGCACGATCCTATCAAAGTGCATGCCGCGTACAAGTCAGCGGTCGAGCATACCGGGGCGCCAACCCTGGTTTTGGCGAAGACGATTAAGGGATACGGCCTGGGCGAGGCGGGTGAAGGTAAGAACATCACCCACCAGCAGAAGAAGCTCAATGACGACGAGCTGCGCATGTTCCGCTCACGATTCGGCATTCCCATTCCTGATGCGGAATTGCACGATGCGCCTTTTTATCGTCCGGCGGATGATAGCCCGGAGATCCGCTACATGCAGGAGCGGCGCAAGCAGCTGGGCGGCTATTTGCCTGAACGGAAAGTCCGCTCCAAACCGATCAAGGCGGTTTCCGAGTCTCACTTCGAAGAGTTCTACAAGGGGACCGAGGGGCGGGAAGCCTCAACAACCATGGTCTTTGTGCGGCTCCTGGCAAAGTTGCTGCGCGATCCAGAAATTGGCAAGCTGATCGTTCCCATCATTCCTGACGAGGCCCGCACTTTCGGCATGGAGGCACTCTTCCGGCAGGTGGGAATCTACTCCAGCGTTGGCCAGCTCTATGAGCCGGTAGACATGGACACCCTGCTGTACTACAAAGAGGCGAAGGACGGCCAGATTCTGGAAGAAGGAATCACCGAAGCTGGCTCGATCAGCTCGTTTATCGCCGCAGGTACCGCGTACTCGAACCACGGGATCAATACGATCCCGTTTTTTATTTATTACTCGATGTTCGGCTTTCAGCGCATTGGCGACCTGATATGGGCCGCAGCCGACATGCGCACTCGCGGTTTCCTCCTTGGCGGCACGGCTGGACGCACGACTCTCGCTGGTGAAGGATTGCAACACCAAGACGGCCACAGTCACGTGTTGGCACTCTCTGTGCCAAATCTTCTCGCCTATGATCCAGCGTTCGCGTTTGAGATTGCAATCATCATCCAAGAAGGCATCAGGCGCATGTACGTGGACAACCAGTCCATCTTCTACTATCTGACAGTCGGAAACGAGCCGCTTCCGATGCCTGCCATGCCTGATGGTGACGGCGTACGCGAGGGCATCTTGAAAGGGATGTATCGCTTCAAAGCTTCCCAAAGGACGGACGCGAAGCTGCGGGCGCAACTCTTCGGCAGCGGAGCCATCATGTTCGAAGTGCTCAAGGCCCAAGAGCTTCTCGATAAATATGGCGTCGCGGCAGACGTATGGAGCGTGACCAGTTACAAGGAGCTGTATCGTGATGCTAACGACTGCGAGCGCTGGAACATGCTGCATCCGAGCGACCCGCCAAAGGTTCCGTTTGTGACCCAGCGCTTAAAGGAAACGCAAGGGGTTTTGGTTGCTGCCTCGGATTACATGAAAGTGCTGCCGGAGTCCATCTCGCAGTGGATGCCGCGTCCGCTGGTTTCGCTCGGCACTGACGGTTTTGGACGAAGCGAAGGCCGGGCTTCCTTGCGCGACTTCTTCGAAGTGGATGCCAAACACATCGTCCTCGCGACCCTGCATGCGTTGGCGAAAGAGAAAAAGATCGAATCGAAAATAGTCAATCAGGCAATCGAAGAACTCGGAATCAATCCCGAGAAAGCAAATCCGGCGATCAGCTGAGTTTTCCTCTGTGAACCCCTGTGTCCTCCGTGGTTGAAGCTCCTTCTCAACCACAGAGGTTCACAGAGGCAGCACACAGAGGAAAAACCACGGAGAAAGTTTGCGTGACGGAATTTAAATTACCAGAACTTGGCGAAAACGTTCATCAAGGCGATTTGGTGCGACTGATGGTTTCGCCCGGCGCGACCGTTTCTGAAGGTCAGCCGGTGATGGAGCTTGAGACCGACAAAGCTGTTGTCGAAGTCCCTTCGTCGGTAAGCGGCGTCGTGAAAGATGTTCGCGTGAAAGAGGGAGAGAAGATCAAAGTCGGCCAGGTAATTTTCACCGTGGAGAACGGCGCGGGAGGAAAGCGAGCGGTATCCGCTCCGCCAGCGGCCGAACCAAAGACCGAGAACACGACCGCGGCCCAGGCTGCCCCGCCTGAATCTGCGCCCGCAAAAGCGGCCGAGCCGGTCCTTTCCGCACCTGCATCGGTTACGCCGGCCCCAGCCGTCCCCTCCGAAGCCGCAGAAGTTACCGAATTCAAGCTGCCGGAATTGGGCGAGAACATTCATCAGGGTGATCTGGTGCGGTTGATGATTTCTCCCGGAGCAATCATTTCCGAAGGCCAGCCAGTGATGGAACTCGAAACCGACAAAGCCGTGGTCGAGGTACCGTCGCCTGTGAGTGGCATGGTAAAAGACGTTCTGGTTGCACAGGGAGACAAGATCAAGGTCGGACAGGTAGTTTTCACGCTGGAACCCGGCGCGACTTCGCAGCCGCATGCGCAGCAGCCCTCCCGCGCAGACGAATCACACCAACATGAACAACAGGCGTTTCAGGCCGCAATCCAGTCTGAGGGCAGGACCGAAGAAGAAGCGCTGCCTCCGGATCAGCCCAGGACCGCGCCGGTTGCCACGTTCAGCATGCCGCTGGATCTAGATCGGGCCGCTGGGGTTGAGCATCGTGGTCCGGTTCCGGCTGCACCCCATGTGCGCCGGCTAGCTCGCGAGCTCGGCGTAGACATCCACAACGTCCCGGGCACTGGCCCTGGGGGGCGAATCAGCGAAGATGACGTGAAGGCTTACACCAAGACGCTCCTGGCCTCGGGAACAGGCGCCGCCGCAGCTACTCATCTTAAGCAACCCGCGCTTCCCGATTTCAGCAAGTGGGGAAAGATCGAGCGCGTGTCCATGCGCGGCGTTCGACGGAAGACGGCCGAGCATATGTGGGAGGCGTGGAACGCAATCCCGCACGTTACCCAAAACGACAAAGCCGACATCACCGAGCTCGAACAGTTGCGAACTCGCTTTGGGCCGAAAGCGGTGGAGGCGGGCGGGAAGATGACCGTGACCGCGATCGCGCTGAAGGTTTGCGCCTCTGCACTGAAGATTTTTCCGCAGTTCAATGCCAGCATCGACATGGAGAAGGAAGAAATTGTTTACAAGCAGTTCATCAACATCGGCGTTGCCGTGGACACCGATCGCGGACTGTTGGTGCCCGTAATTCGCGATGTGGACAAGAAAAATATTGTTGAACTGGCAGCAGAATTGACACAGCTCTCGAAGAAAGCTCGTGATAAGAAACTTGCGCCTGCAGACATGGAGGGCGGAACGTTCACGATTACAAATTTGGGCGGGATTGGCGGAACGGGGTTTTCGCCGATTGTGAACTATCCCGAAGTTGCGATCTTGGGACTTTCACGTTCCAGCATGGAGCCAGTGTGGATGAATGGAAGGTTCGAACCGCGCATGGTGATACCGCTTTCGCTCTCTTACGATCACCGTTTGATTGACGGAGCAGATGCCGCGCGCTTTTTGCGCTGGATTGCGGAAGCATTTGAGCAGCCGTTCTTGCTTTCGGTGCAGGGCTAAAGCTTTAACCACAGAGGGCACAGAGAAACATAGAGGGATCAAATACAAAGGATGCGAAGGTACGACGAATCGCTTTCCTCTGTGTGACCCTGCGTCCTCTGTGGTTAATTCAGTTCTGTTGAACCCAAATGGAAACAAACCTCAACATTGCAGTCGTTGGCGGCGGACCGGGCGGGTACGCTGCCGCTTTCTTAGCCGCCGATCTTGGGATGAAGGTCACGCTGATCGACCGCGAGCCGAATCCTGGGGGCGTGTGCCTCTATCGCGGATGCATTCCCTCGAAAGCGCTGCTGCACGTTGCCAAGCTGATCAATGAGTCGCGCCATGCGAAGAGTTGGGGTATCGAATTCGGCGAGCCGCGCATTGACCTTGCCCGCTTGCGTTCGTTCAAGGAAGGTGTGGTCAACAAACTCACAGGCGGACTGGGGCAAATCTCAAAGCTGAGAAAAGTCAAATACATCCGTGGCGAAGCCAGCTTTGAAAACTCGAACACCATCCGCGTCGCGAAGAATAGTGGAGGTGAAGAGACGCTGACTTTCGACCGCATCATCATCGCAACCGGATCCCGGCCGGCAGTCATTCCTAGCCTGAAACTCGATAGCCCGCGCATGTTGGACTCAACCTCAGCCCTGGATTTAAGCGACATCCCCGGCACGCTTCTCGTAATCGGCGGCGGGTATATTGGGCTTGAGTTGGGCACGGTTTATGCGGCACTGGGATCAAAAGTTTCTGTCGTTGAAATGACGGCCGGGTTGCTTCCTGGCGCCGACCGCGATCTTGTGCTACCTCTCCACAAGCGTCTGGAAAAGAGCTTTGCCTCAATTCTCCTGAATACAACGGTGACTGCGGTCAAGGAAGAGGCCAAGGGAATTCGTATCAGCTTCGATGGGAAGGACGTGAAAGAGCGCGAGAAAGTTTTCGACAAAGTACTGGTTTCCGTGGGCCGCAAGCCGAATTCGGAAATTCCCCGCCTTGATCGCACCCAGGTCCGCCTGGGACAGCGCGGATTTGTTCAAGTAAACAAGCATCTACAGACCAATGATCCGGCAATTTACGCCATCGGCGACGTTGTGGGCGAACCGATGCTCGCGCACAAAGCTGCACACGAAGGACGTACTGCGGTCGAGCACATTGCTGGACACAAGGTCGCATTTGAGCCGAATGCAATTCCGGCGGTCGTATTCACGGACCCCGAAATTGCCTGGGCAGGCCTCACCGAGACCCAAGCCGAGAAGGAAGGCCGCGAAATCAAAGTTGCGAAGTTTCCCTGGGCCGCTTCCGGCCGCGCTATGACCCTCGACCGCACCGAAGGCATGACTAAGCTCATTCTCGATCCCGCAACCGAGCGCGTGCTGGGGGTGGGGATTGTCGGGGCGGGAGCGGGAGAACTGATTGCCGAAGGCACGCTGGCGATTGAGATGGCAGCGCTGGCGAAAGATGTGGCGCTTACGATTCATCCTCATCCCACGCTATCGGAAACGATCATGCAATCTGCAGAAGTCTTCTTCGGGACGAGCACCGACTTATACCGGCCTAAGAGATAGACATGTAGCCCCGGACGCCCTCGTCCGGGGTGGGCGGACGAGGGCGTCCGCCCCTACATGTAAACCTCCGTGAACCATCTCTCGCAATCATCCTCTACTGACTTTCTGCCATACTCCTCGCAGGGGGAATCTTGAGCGACTACCTGCTTTCCATCGTGCTCGGCATCATTGAAGGGCTGACGGAATTTCTACCTGTCAGCTCCACTGCGCACCTGCGCATTGCCGAATCGCTGTTCCACATCAGCTTGTCGGATGGCTACTGGAAGATGTACACGATTGTGATTCAGCTAGGCGCGATTCTTTGCTTGCCGATCTATTTCCGCACGCGCATTGCCAAATTCCTGTCCACCTTTCCGCAAGGCGAAAATGGCGACCGCACAGCACTGACGCATCCTCTTGGCCTTACCATCGTGGCATTCGTCGTCACCGCGATTCCAGCATTTCTTCTGACCAAGGTCATCGGCAAGCATCTTGAGAGTTTGTACATCATGGGGACTTCCCTGCTTGTAGGCGGAATCGTGATGTGGATCGTGGATGCAATGAACGCGCGTTCAGAAGCACAGGGTCCGAACGCACCTGCAGGCCGCATTCATATCTGGCGTATGGAGGCGATGAGCCTGGGCCAGGCTGTGTGGATCGGGGCATGTCAGATTCTGTCGGCGGTGTTTCCGGGGACTTCGCGGTCCATGTCCACAATTGCTGCGGGACAGATTGCCGGGATGTCGCGGGCCTCGGCGCTGGAGTTTTCATTCTTTCTTTCGATTCCGACTATGGTCGTGGCGACCGGCTACGACTTGTTGAAATCACTGCGCGGCAAAGGCACAAACCCAATCGGAGTTTCGCAAATCGATGCCCATGGCTGGATCGTGCTGGCTATAGGGTTCGTGATTTCCTTTCTTGTGGCCTATGCCTCAGTGGCGTGGTTCATGGGCTATGTACGTAAGCGAGGGTTCGCTCCTTTTGCGGTTTATCGAATCATTGTGGGAGCGCTGGTGCTGGCATTTGCGGGGCGGATGGCGGGGTGAAGCTACGAACCAAGAGCTAACAGCTACAAGCTACGAGCTAGAAGCTAGCGGCTGTTTCTTCAACTCCTCCATCACACTCTGGATCAGCTCTTTGGCGTCGGTCAGGCCTTTCATGACGATTTGAATGTCGAGCACCGGACGCCCAGGCCAACGCTGGCTTTGGCAGTAAACGCCGTGTTGTCCGACCAGCGCCATAGCATCGGTGATCATGTCCATAGTCACTGCAAGGCGTCCACGCGGGACTCCCATCATGGCTTCAAAATGCTCCAGCTCTTCGCGTTTTTCTTCGAATATGGGCATGGAAAGATTGTAAAGGAGCATGCAGCTCCCTTGTTGATCCTCGGTCTTGGCGGTGGGAGAATTGCTAACCTTCCCCTCGCGGGAATAGTCTAAAGCGGTGCACTCAGACGCAGGCTGGTCAATGCAAGAACGACTCGGCTGAAATTTGAGTGCTGAATGCTGATTGCCTCTAAGGAGACCTCCATGTTGAGACCGATCTTCCTGGTTTGTCTTTTCGCCGTTGTCATCTGTTCAGCCTCACTGGCTCAGGAAAACAAGAGCCAACGCCCTAGCCCGGCCGCACAGGCACAATGCAAATTTTCTGATGGAAAGACCATCACTGTGGACTATTCCAGCCCACGCGCGAAGGGCCGCAAGATTTTTGGCGAGCTGGTGCCGTATGGCGAAGTCTGGCGCACGGGAGCAAATGAAGCGACCACCTTCGTAACCGACGCGAACCTGAAGGTCGAAGGCAAAGATGTTCCTGCCGGCAGTTACACGATCTTCACCGTTCCTGCCGCTGACAAGTGGACCTTGATCGTCAATAAGAAAACCGGCGAATGGGGCATTCCTTACAAATACGAATCTGAGGAACTGCCCCGCGTGCCCATGATGGTTTCAAAGACTCCTAGTCCGGTTGAAAATTTCACCATCAGCTTTGATCAGGCAGGCGGCAGCTGCACCCTGCAACTGAGCTGGGAGAGCACGCAGGCTTCGATCAAATTTAGCGAGAAGAAGTAACCCGGCAACCTACCACGGAGGCGGAACAGGGGAATAAGCCACAACCGTGGCTGCTCTTCGTTCCACTCTATGCTTCCGTGTCCCCGTGGTGGAGTTCGAGGCTTCAGGTTTTGTCCACCAGATTGTAATTAAAGAGAAAATCACAGCTCTGGTGTTTTCTGGACTGCGGTACAATTGCCCCAAATTCCCCCGCGGGAGGCATTTTATGCCCGTGTACGATTATCACTGCAACGACTGCCGCAAGAGCTTCGAGAAAGTCCTAACCCTCCGGGAGCATGACGGAGAGAATATCAAGTGCCCGCACTGCGGCAGTAAGAATACAGTGCAGGAGGCCGCAGCATTCTACGCTGTGACTTCGAAAAAGAGCGCCTAGAAAACCAGGCTTCATGCTTCCAGCTTCAGGGTTGGTTTCCAGCGGAGTATGGGCCTTCTGGCTGCGGCTGTTTCGTCCAACCGCGCGACACGGGTTGAGTGTGGCGCAGTACGCACGATTTCTGCGTCATCTTCGACCTCTTCTGCGATCGCTTTCATTGCCTCCACAAACAAATCCAACTCTTCTTTGGATTCGCTTTCTGTGGGCTCAATCATCAACGCGCCAGGCACGATCAGAGGAAACGCAGTCGTGTAAGGATGAAAACCGTAATCGATCAGGCGCTTGGCAATGTCCATCGTGCGCACGCCTTTTTTCGCCTGAAGTTTGTCGCTGAACACGACTTCGTGCATGCTTGCGCTCGCGTAAGGCAGGTCGTAAGGGCCTTCGAGTCCGTTGCGGATATAGTTGGCGTTCAGCACCGCGTCTTCCGTAGTCTGGCGCAGGCCGTCTGGCCCATTGGCCAGAATGTAAGCCAGCGCACGGACGAACATGCCGAAATTTCCGTAAAAAGCGCGCACTCGGCCAACCGACAGTGGACGATCGTAGTTGAAGCCCAGAGTGCCGTCTGGCTTTGATATGAGGACGGGCGTTGGTAGAAATGGCTCGAGGACTTTCTTGATCGCCAGGGCCCGGATCCGGGTCCGCCGCCGCCATGCGGAGTGGAGAATGTCTTGTGCAGATTTAAATGCATCACATCCACGCCGAAATCTCCGGGGCGGACTTTGCCGACTAGCGCGTTCATGTTAGCGCCATCCATGTAGAGCAGGCCGCCTTTGGCGTGGAGAATATCGGCAATCTTGTGGATCTCCTGCTCGAAGATGCCAAGCGTGTTTGGATTAGTCAGCATCAGCGCGGCGACTTCTTCGTTCATCTGCGCCTCGAGGGCCGCGATGTCCACCATTCCGCTCGCGTTTGATTTCAGGTTCTCGACCGCGTAACCCACCGTTGCTGCAGTGGCAGGATTGGTGCCGTGCGCCGAGTCGGGGATGAGGACTTTCTTTCGAGGAACTCCCTTGGAGTCGTGATACGCCCGCACTAGCAGCAGGCCTGTGAGCTCGCCGTGGGCGCCGGCCGCAGGCTGGAGCGTGATTGCGTCCATGCCCGTGATTTCGAGAAGGCAGTCACTCAGCGTCTTGATGATCCGCATTGCACCCTGCGAAATTTTCTCCGGCTGATAAGGATGCCCATTCGCCAGACCGTCAAGACGCGAAACAACTTCGTTCACCCGTGGGTTGTACTTCATAGTGCACGACCCGAGCGGATACATCCCGAGGTCAATGGCATAGTTCCAGGTGGAAAGCCGCGTGAAGTGGCGAATGATTTCGATCTCGCTGACCTCCGGCATGTTGCCCAGATTCTTTCTTTCGAGTGGTCCTAAAAGCTCATTCGTGTCCACTTCTGGCACATCGAGCGGCGGCAGTTTCCAGGCGGCTTTGCCCGGAGACGACTTCTCGAAGATCAAGCCTTCGTTCTGGCTGACGTGACGGGTGGCTTTGCGGGTCATGTGCTTCATCGGGCCACCTCTTCCACCGTCTCTTCTCTCGCGCTTCTCACGGAACGCTCGCTTTCCGCAACCAGGCCAGCAGCCGTGTCGATGGAGCTTCGAGTACTCAGTTCAGTGCAGCACCACAGAGCGGCGTTGCCGAGTTCGGGATAGAACTTCTTCAGAGGAAGCCCGCCAACAATTTTGTGTCCGAGCAAACGGGAATTGATCGCGTACGGATCTTCGCTGGTGTGGACTACAAATTCGTTGAATCGTGGAGCACCGGGGAACAGTACGATGGCGTGCTTTCCGAATTGTTGCGCGGCATATGCAGTCTTTGCGAGATTCTGGCGCGCCAGCTCCTTCAATCCAATCTTTCCATAGACAGTCATGAAGATGTTGGCCATCAGGGCGATGAGCGCCTGGTTGGTGCAGATATTGGATGTCGCCTTTTCGCGGCGAATGTGCTGCTCGCGAGTTGCGAGAGTGAGGACGAATCCGCGCTTCCCGCTGCGATCGGTGGTCTGGCCGACGAG
>WNEZ01005873.1_pt1 | contig 20941 bp, 22 predicted proteins | sample 5400521 | NCBI WGS metagenome assembly WNEZ01 (sample SAMN13153339, study PRJNA577476) | soil metagenome | isolation source: 120 cm saprolite under Douglas fir tree site 2 hole 1 replicate 1 | place: USA:California | collected 2015-04-18 | reverse complement strand
GCTGGTATCAGCGTTTCCATTGCGCGTCTGAAGATCGATCCTGTCTGGGACCCAATCCGCGACAATCCCGGTTTTCAAAAACTCCTTTCCGAACCCGAGCCGGCAACGATTTACAAGTAAATTGCTGTGAGCGCGCGCGACTTCTTCGCCGAGCTGACGCGGCGCAATGTTTAGAATAAATTAGCCTATATTATTTATGAATGCGCGCCTACTCGCAGCAGCAGCGGTAACGTTCGCTGCATCGTCGTTAGTGATAGCGGCCGACTCTCCGCCAAAAACCATTACTCCGTCGGATAACCTGATCGCGGACGGCATCCTGCCGATTCCTGCCGATCTTGTCGATCTTGTTGGCCGTTATACCGAATCGCGCGCAGCGTCATTTCAGGATTGGAATCCGATGAAACCCGAAATGCTCATCACCACGCGCTTCGGCGACACCAATCAAGTGCATCGCGTGGCCATGCCAGGAGGCACGCGTTCGCAGCTAACATTTTTTCCGGATCGCGTGGACAGCGCGACGTTCGAGCCAGTCAAAGGCAATTACTTCATCTTCTCGAAAAGCATCGGCGGAAACGAATTCAATCAGAACTTCCGTTGCGATTTCGCTACCGGCGATATCGCGCTGCTGACCGATGGCAAATCGAGAAACTCAGCGCCGACATGGAGCAACAAAGGAGATCGCGTCGCCTACACTTCCACGCGACGCAATGGCGCGGATACCGACATTTATGTCGAGACAGCTGCCGATCCCAAAACCGACCACCTGCTGTCGGAAGTAAAAGGCGGCGGCTGGGAAATCAATGATTGGTCGCCGGACGATAAACAACTGCTCGTCATTGAAGAAATTTCAATCAACGAAAGGTATCTCTGGTTGTTTAATTCCGAGAACGGTAAGCGGAAGGAGCTGACACCGCGACCACCGGAAGGCACTGAAAAAGTTTCCTACTCGCGCGCGCAGTTCGCGAAAGACGGCAGAGGACTTTTCGTAACGACCGATCGCGAAGCGGAATTCCAACGGCTGGCGTATGTCGATCTTGCGAGCGGAACTCACACCTACTTGCTCCCGAACTCCAAATGGGACGTGGACGATTGGGATTTGAGTGACGACGGCAAACGGATCGCATTCACGCTAAACGAAAACGGCGTCAGCACGCTGCACATTGTCGATCTTGCCATGCGCAACGGAAGCATGACTGCGTCCGCGCCGCGTGAGCCAAAATTCGATCCGCCGCTGCCCAGCGTTGTCATCTCCGATTTGCATTGGCATCGCCATTCCAACATCGACATGATCGCGTTCAATGTGGTCGGCGCGCGGTCGCCGTCGGACGTTTACACTTGGGACACGCGCAAAAACAGGATCGCGCGCTGGACCGAAAGCGAGACCGGCGGCATCCCGGCGTCGCGTTTCGTTGAACCGGAGCTGGTGCGCTGGAAAGCTTTCGACGGCCGCGAACTGACCGGCTTTCTTTATCTGCCGGACGCGAAGCGATTTCCCGGCCCGCGTCCTGTCATCGTTAACATTCACGGCGGACCCGAGGCGCAATTCCGTCCGACATTTCTCGGCCGGAACAATTACTTCATCAACGAACTGGGCTGCGCGATCGTGTATCCCAACGTGCGCGGCTCGGCCGGTTACGGAAAAACTTTCCTCAAACTCGACAACGGATTTAAGCGCGAGGATTGCTACAAGGATATTTCGACGTTGCTCGATTGGATCGGCACGCGTCCCGATCTCGATGCATCACGCATTATGGTCGCGGGCGCATCGTACGGCGGCCACATGACGCTCGCAGTCACGTATAACTATGCCGACCGCATCCGCTGCGCGTTGGATGTCGTCGGCATTTCCAATCTGAAGACGTTTCTCGAGCACACCGAAAGTTATCGACGCGATTTGCGCCGTGCCGAGTATGGCGACGAACGCGACCCCAAGATGGCCGAGTTCATGGAACGTATCGCGCCTTTGAACAATGCGGCCAAGATTACCAAACCCCTATTTGTCGTTGCTGGCGCGAATGATCCGCGCGTTCCGAAATCGGAGGGCGATCAGATCGTTGACACGTTGAAGAAACAAGGCACCCCGGTCTGGCATCTCGTCGCCAAGGACGAAGGCCACGGCTTCGCCAAAAAGAAAAACGCGGACTTCCAATTCTACGCCAGCCTGCAATTCATTCGCGAATACCTGTTGAAGTAGCGCCCCCTCCTGCTTCAGCTGGATCCAGTGTTCGATCCGCTCCGGAATGATCCGCGTTTCGAGAAACTCGCATCGAGCGCGCCGAAAGAAGCGAAATAGGGGCGATTGAGTCAATCGCGTAGGCGATTCGGTGAACCGTCCTTACGTCAGGCGGGATGTTTGAGCTTAGCGAAAAGGCTGGACTTGGGGGATGTTCATCTCGAATTGGATTCAGCTTGTCGCGTCCTTTTCACGGCAGACGCGCACCGCGACAACGGAAAGAGATTCATCGTCAGCGCCGATGAAAAACTGACAGCTTTTCTTGAGCTTGAAAGAGTCACCTGTGATGACAGTAATTGAAATCAGACCGCACCGCTGGGGCTGGAAAGTCTTTGAAGCGGCTGGCGTCGAGCCTGGTTTCCCGGAGAAAGATCAGGCAATCAATTATGCGCAGAATCGCGCAAGTTTTCGCTCAGGTGAGATTCGCATTTTCGATTTCAACTGGAATGATTTGCATTGATGTTGTCCTCGTAATCGAATGTTATTGATGAGGTCACCATGTCTAAACGCCATGATTCAGACTTCATCGGCCGCCGAAATTTTCTCAAGCGAGCAACATTCGTTGGTGCTGCCGTTGTGGCGCCAGGATTGGCGGCGAACGCGCAACGACCTTCAAAAAATCCGGTGACACAGATACCCGATGAAGTGACTGCCGATGAGGTTCGCAACCTGCTGAAGCTCGAGCCGCACGCCACGTGCGGATTCGTGCGGGTGACATTCATGAGCAAGGAGAGGATTGCGCCAGGGGGATTGCCTGCGCCATTCGCTGCTGGGCGGCCTACTGGCTCCGCGCTCTATTTCATGGTAACGCCGGGCGCACCCGTTCGGCTGCACCGTATCCGCAACGACCAGCTTTATCATTATTATCTTGGTGATCCGCTCGAAGTACTAATGCTGCGCGTCGATGGGACGACCGAGCACGTCGTGGTTGGGCCGGACCTGCGCCGCGGGCAGTTGGTGCAGCTCCTGATTCCCGGCAATACCTTCCACACCGCGCGCGTGATCGGACGCCGCCGCTGGTTTCTCGGTGCGAGCACCGAATGGCCAGGCGTAGAAGCGGCTGACGTCGAGATCGGCGATGTCGATGCGCTGGCGGCGAAATATCCGCAGGTTGCCGACGATCTGCGCACCTTCCCGGTGCCCGTCAGGCAGTAGGACGGCGAGCGGGAACGCGCGATGAATCCCGCTCCACCTCGATAGTTTTTCCTCGCAGTCGAGCGCTTTGAGATGAAGCGTGGAGACTGCGGCCTGGCTCGCAACGCACAACTCGATCGTCGTTTGCACTCAGGACAATGACCCTGGTCGAAGGTGAAACCTCACTAAGTCGCCTTTGGCTTTCTCGACATGAGCGCGACCAAGATATGCGGCAACAATTTTTTGGTCTAGCTTGATCGCGCGAGTAAAGTCGGTTATCGCGGCATCAAGATTGCCTTGGTCCGACTCAACAGAACCGCGGCCAGCGTATGCTGAAGCGAGTTTCGGATCGAGAATAATGGCATGGTTAAAATCGGCCATTGCGCGCTTAAAAGCGCGTTTGCCTCTCCAGGCGTTTCCACGCTCGACATAAAACCGCGCGTCATTTCCCAATGTGATGTCAATGGCGTGATTGGAATCTTCGATGGCACCATCGAAGTTGCGTTTTGAGCGCTTTATTCGGCTGCGATTGCAGTAGGCTAATGCACATTTGGGATCGAGTTGAATCGCGCGGTTGAAGTCAGCGAGCGCCGAATCTGAGTCGGCCTTCGCCAGCTCAATAACGCCGCGGTTATTGTAGTTTTTGGAAGATCGCCGCCTCCCGAACTCGATTTCTCGGAAGACGTGCGATTTCCCCTCGTAAAATGATTCTTTTTTGAAACGTAAAGCGACGTTTTGAAAGCGATGATTTCGGAATCCTAAGTCTGGCGCGTCCGCCAATTTCGCCACCCTGGCGTCAGAAACTTACTCGAACTAGCACAAATCCTAGTTTTAAAGCTTTTTTAAATTATTTAGTGGGTTATACGCGGAAGACTTATACTCGCGCGAATCGATAATAGCGGCCATCTCGTTGCGATCTCTTAGCGCCCACCGCCCCGCCACCAAAGCGGCCTGTTAGTCTAGCAGCGAGATTACTGGAAGAACGCCCCGGCGCTCACTCGTTAGCTGCGCCTTGCTGTGTCGCTACTTCTTCCTCCTCTGGCCACTGATCGTCGGTCGGTTTCCAGCTCTTGTCTGGATTAAAGCGATCCATGCTTTCGAACACCTTCAGGGTATCTGGCCCCAGATCTTTCTCGTAAACGACTCCGTTAGGCCCAACCATGAACGTTTTCACCCCGGTAACCCGGTACTGCGCCGGTGCTGCCGCCAAGGCGAACCCACCGATCATGGCTTCCCCAACGACGAAATCCATCTGACCCATTGGCGCTGCTGGACCCTGGCCTTTGAGCACCTTGAAATAATACCCATGAAATGGTTGAGGTTGCGCTTTCTGCGTGTAGCCCTGTTCAAGAGCTTTGGCGATCGTTTCACCGACCGGACCCGCCCATGTTCCGTCAGCGTTCTGCCAGGCCAGGCCATCGTGCTTTCCCGGCGTGCTGATGATCCGCTGCGCGTACTGATTCACCTTGGAATCGTCGTGTTTTTCCAGCGCGTATTCCTGTTGTGCTTCCACAAATCCGCGACAGATCGCAATGGCATCGAGTTCATTGGTGCCAATACGGCGGTTTAGTATTTCTTCGCGACCGACCTTGGTATCAAACATCCATTTTCCTTTGTTCTTCACAATTGGAATCGGCAGCGGGAAATCATCGTTGCCGACCGTAATAATGGCCCGGTTTGGATTTTTTGGATCCATTCCGACGTTGTTCTTTTCCTTGGCCTTGGCAGCGAACGCGACAGCCCGGTTCTTGTCTGCAACAGGATCCTCAGAGCTGAGGATATCCTTGCTGTCGGGTCCGAGAATCTCCGTTAGGGCTGCGACATCGAATGATTCTGCTGCCTGAACGAGACTATCGGTCGCCTCTTTCGGTGTGTTGAATTGTTTTTGTTTGGACTGAGAAGCGGCCGTCGCATCCTGCTTGGTTTTTTCCGGCGCGGCCTGCAACGCAAACCTCGCCAAGCCAAACAAGACAATCGCACAAGCGAGTAAAGAAATTTTTAATGGCATCATGATGTTGGATTTCGATTTCATAGGTTTTGGTTCCATTTCTGAATTGTTCATCTCCGGCGTCCACCACCACCACCACGTCCACCGCCACCGCCACGTCCACCACCGCCGCGACCGCCACCGCCTCCTCCGCCACGGCTGAATCCACCGCCGCCCATGCTGGAACCGCCTCTGCTGCTACTGGCCCGAGCGAAGTTGGCACTTCCGCCACCGAACGCGCTGCTGCTCCCGCCACGGGAAGGCTGATAACCACCGACACGATTGGCATTGCTGCCGCCGCTCGGCCGACTGGCCGGCATTGTGCTCGGTCGACCACCACCCGCGCCGCCCGGTCTCGCAGCTGCGCCGGCACCACCCGGTTTTCCGACACCACCCGCGCCGCCTGGTTTACCGACTCCACCTGGTTTGCCGACACCACCTGGTTTGCCGACACCACCTGCGCCACCTGGTTTTCCAACGCCACCTACTCCGCCGACGCCACCGGGTTTCCCAACACCGCCGACTCCGCCTACACCGCCAGGTTTTCCAACGCCGCCGACACCACCAACGCCACCAGGGCGTCCGGCGCCCCCGGCGCCACCCGGTCCGCGCCCACCGAATCGATCGGCGGTTCCGCGATCACCGTAGGGCGCATTTCCGCGATGCTCCGGGTGATGTTGCCATTGTCCGCCTTCGCCCCGGATGTTATTGGCCCGGTTATAGTGATTAACGTAGTTGTTATTGTGGTTGATATTGACGTCGCCATTGCCCCAGCCGCAGCCCCAACCCCAACCGCCGCCCCATGCGGCGCCGAGCGCGAGACCGGCGCCCCACGCCAGACCCATCCCCGGCGACGATCACCTGCTTACCGCTCTCTGTCTTGGTCTCGACTTTTTGTTGGGCACTGGTTTTTAGCGTGCCCTTGCCTTGAGCCTTGGCGCGCATGCGCTGAACTGCGTCCATCACGTCGGATTGTTGCGCCAGAAATGCGTTCCCCAGATCCGTCGTCCACTGGATATTGCCGGCCAACCGCTGAACCACTTCTGGAAACGCTGCCATTGCCTGCACGCTCGGATCCCAGGGCTGCTTTGTCACTGCATCGGCCAGCGCCTTGTCCTTCAAATTTTTATTTCGCTCCATCCATTGCTGAAGCTGGATGATCTCCAACGGATAAGTCGACGCGGCGAGCGTCTGCGCCAGGAGCTCGTCGGAATAAAGAGCGATCGGCGCAACAAGTGAATCCAGTTGATCGTTTGAAATTTTCGGCGCCTGTTCCGCGGCGGCGGTTGTTGCCGTCGCCGGCGACTGCGCTTGCTGTGCGATCGCCAGCGGTTGGCCTAACGACAACATGATTGCGCTACACGAAACAGCGAACAACCTGTTGATTAGCGGGCGGTAAAATCTTCGAGATTCGCGTAGCTTCATAGCTTTTTGCCTTTCGTTATTGTCGGCAATATCGGGCGATCGTTCCGACGGCTGCCATTGGACTTTGGTCCAATACCGAGCACGGACTTCAGGGGATTTAATAGAGAGTCTCGCGCCAGGCTTTGTGTGGTGGCGAGGTGAACCCTATAGAATCCGTTTCCAAACATGGACCTTTCGCAGTCCTTCGCAGAGCTGAAGCGGCGTAACATTCGCCGGCTTGCCGTTGCCGGCGCGATCGCGAGCTTACTCTTGATTCTGGCGGCCACGATGCTTCTGGCACTTTTTGAAGCAGCGGCCGGCGAACCGCACGGAGATCAGCAGCAGTTGGTGATCGCTAATGTTAACAATGCCCGGCGCTTCGCCGTCCACTCTACCTTCGTTCTATTGGGGTAGCATCTTCGAGCGGCCACCCTCTGTTCATCGCGAGCCGTCCAACTACTTGCTATCGTTCGCTACAACGCCGTCGCGTTTCAGCAATGCCTCGTAAGTGGCTAGCTTATAGAGTTCGCCAAGTGTCGGGTAGTTGAAACAAACGCGGTTAAATACACTGGCGCCCACTCCGGCCAGCATTGCGACGAGACCGATGTGTACCAGCTCCGTGGCCTGTTCGCCCACAACATGCACGCCGAGCAAGCGCATATCTTCGGGACGAAAGATCAGCTTTAAAAGACCGCTCTCATCGCCAATAATCTGGCCGCGTGGGTTGTCGGCATACCGTGCGCGGCCGATCACGTAGGGAATGTTTTTCTCCTTTAAAAATTCCTCGGTCTCCCCGGCCATGCTCGCTTCCGGAATGGTATAGATTCCGATCGGCAGAATGGGCGCCGCTGATTCCTTCTGCCGGAAATCGAACGCGACACACGCCGCCAATCGCGCCTGTTCCATACCGGTGGCAGCCAGCGCCGGCGCACCGATGACGTCGCCCGCGGCAAAAATGTGCCGAACCGCGGTGCGTCCCTGCGCATCCACTTCAATCAGTCCGCGTTTACCTGCGGTTAGGCCGGCGGCGCCAAGATTGAGATCGGCGGTGTTACTCTGGCGTCCGGCCGCGACGAGCACATCGTTCACCGCCAGGGTTGCTCCGGACGTAAGCGTAAGCGTGACATCGCCCGTGGGCGGCGCATGGCAGTGCGTTACTTTCTCTTTCCAGATAAAACGTATGCCGTTCGCCGCCATCACATGCTGGATGTTTTGTGAAATCTCGCGATCGAGAAAGCCGAGGAGCCAGTCACGTCCGTCGATCAGATGCACTTCGACTCCAAGCGCGGCGAAGGTGCAGGCATATTCCGCCCCGATCACGCCGGCACCCACCACCGCCATGGTTTTGGGCAGCATGCCGATCTCAAGAATTTCGTCCGAGTCGTGCACGCGCGGATGTTCGAAAGGAAATTCCGCCGGACGCACCGGCGACGAACCGGTCGCGATAAGAATTTTTTCGCCGCGCAGAAACGTGTCCGAGCCGACGCGTACCGTATTGGGATCGACGAAACTTGCCGGCCCATGAAACGTCTCGACTCTGTTGGTTCGCAGTTGCCCTTCCCGGAACTGCCGCTCTTTGGTCGCAACGGTTTCCTTGTGGCGCATGAAATCGGCTACGGTCGCCTCGCGGCGGAGCGAGAGATCCACGCCAAAAAGATTGCGCGAACGCAATCCAGAAAGGGCCAGCGCGGTTTCGCGTAAGGTCTTGCTTGGGAGCGTGCCGGTGTTGATGCCGGCGCCGCCGACCTGGCGAAGTTTTTCCACCAGCGCGACGCGCTTGCCAAAAATCCCTGCGGTATTCGCTCCGCAGATTCCCGCAGGCCCGCCGCCGATTACAACTAGATCAAAAGCTTGAACTGCCATGCTCGTGACGAAGCGGCCTAGCGCCTTTCGACGATCTGCTTCAAAATCGCGAGCCCGTTCGGTTGCATCGGGCCCATCCCAGTTCCCGGCAGGAACCACATGCCCTTGTCCTTCGCGTGACAGTAGATGATTTGAACGCGGTCGTGCGTCGTCGCGTGATGGAACGTGGCGCCGGGGTTCTCGGCAATGAAGCCGAAGAACTTCTCCCGCCACGGGTGATCCACACCCGGAAAGAGTTTTTCGCCGAGCGCCTTTAGCTCCTCCGTGCTAATTGTGCGAATGGATTCCGCGATCGCCTTGCGCCGGGCTTTCGTGATTTCCTCCATGTTTATAGTGTCGAATGGCATGATGTTGGTTTGGTTTGGCGTTTTTTTGCTGATCAGGGTTTGCGTTTGGCGGCGCGATAGCGGGCGAGAAATTGGCGCAGCAGTTCCTGCGGGGAACTGCCGCTGCCAACGCGCGCCAGGTAATTCTTCACGTCGGCTTGGGAGACGGGCAGGTCGCGCACAACTGGCTTGCCCCTGAGTTTGCCGAGCAGTTCGAGCGCTTCCGCGGAAGTTTTGAACAGAACATCGCCGCCTTCGGAATCGGGCCGCGCGCTGCGGGCGATCTCGTCGATCCATTGTCCATCGCGCTGCAGGTAGAACATCCGCGTCCGATAAGTTGGATCGTTAGGATCATAACCTTCCTGCATGACTCCGTATGGGCTCGTCGGATCCGCGGGGTCGATCTTGATGATTTTGCAATCCTTGTAGTCGTTAGTCAGGGCACGCATTGTGGGTAAGGACGAATAGTCGCTAGGTCGTTTCGCTTTTTCGTGGAAAGGTTCACAGAAGTCTTCAAGTCATAGTCTGTTTTTGAAATGCCTCTACCGCGTCGGCGACGGTGGTGAACCGGTTGATTCCGCCAAGCCGAGCATCCACCCCTTCGCCGCGCAATCGCTCGCGCACCGAGGAACGCGCTTCCACGGCCTGCACACTGATGCCAGTCGCGGTGAGTTCATCCGCCACGCTCCCCAGCATCTGTGCGCTGTGCATGTCCACTCGCGGCGCCGCAGAAAGATCCAGCACGACCAGCTTGGGCGCGGTGGTTTCAGCGCGCACCCGATCCATAATTATATCGCGCACGTGATGGATGTTGAAATACATGAGGCCCGATTCAGGCCGGAAGATCATTACGCCGGGAATCAACTCATTGTCCGGATGGCGCCCGTGATCGGAGAAACGCCGCGTGCCCGGGATGCGCCCGAGAACGGCGACGTGCGGTCGCGAGGCGCGCCGGATCAACAGCACCAGTGAGAGGATCGCGCCGATCATCACACCGCGTAGCAGTCCCTGCCCGAGCACGCCGGCGATGGCCGCAATAGCGACGACGAATTCAGTGCGATCGCCGCGCCAGAGATGTTTGAGGGCGGAGATCTTGAACAGGCCGGCCACAGCCACCAACACGACGGCGGCCAGCACCGGCTGAGGCAACGCGGCCAGCAAGTGGGAGAAGAAAAGCACCACCACCAGAATGATCCCTGCGGCGAACATGCCGCCGCTCACTGGGAAACCACGACCCAATCCGACGGCGAGATTAGAAGCGGCGAGCGCGAGGAATTCCTGGTTGGCATCAAGCCGGCCGCCATGTTTGGCCGTGAACATGCGACCGAGCGCGGCCGTCTCCACCGCGGCAAGCAGAAAACAGGCGAACGCCAGCGGCAGCAGTTCGTCCCAATCCGCCCAGTGAATCGGCGGAAGGCCGAGAGCCGGCAGCCCTTGCGGAACTTCACCAAGCAGCTTCACCCCGCGCGCTTCCAGGCCGAGCCAGCCCGAAGCCAAAATGCCGCCCACGACTACGAACAACGCCACGGGTTTGTTCTTGAGGAAAATCTTCCCGAGCACAAGCACCGCCAGCGCGGCGCCTCCGATCATGAGCGAGGTGAGATTGGTTTCGTGCAGATGCGTCAGGAAGTTGCCGCTGTTTTTCCAGAAATTGCCGTGGGCGCCGTGGATGCCAAACAACTTTGGCAATTGCGTACTGGCGAGAAACAGCGCCACGCCGCACTTGAACCCAACCATCACGCTCTCGGAAATAAAATTGACGATCGAGCCCGCCTTAACCAACCAGGCGATGAAGGCGATGAGCGCCACGAGGACGGCCGTACCGGCCGCCAACGCGCTGAACCGTGTCGTGTCGCCGCCGGCAATTCCGCCTAACGAAGCGCCGACAAGCAGCGAGATGGCGGACGTGACCGTGATCGTCGTGTGCCGCGAGCTACAGAACAGCCAGAAAACCAGGCCCCCAAAAAGGCACGCATAAAGTCCGGCTTCAGGCGGCAAATTGGCCAGCGAGGCGTCGCCGAGCCCGGCGGGCAAAAGATATGCCGCCAGCGTGATGCCGGCGACCAAGTCAGCACGAAACCAAGCGGGCTTGTAGCTCCGCAACCAACGCAGAGCGGGGATGATCCCGGACCAGCGGCTCGGCCGCGACGGCGTATCGTCACTCGCGGCTGTTGCGTTCATTTACTCGCCAGCAGAGCCTTTCTTGCTTCGGCGAGTTCCTTGGCCTTCGCCGCGCTGACTTTCGGGTAGCACAGATTCAGGGACGCCAGCACATCGATCACCGCCGAGGCCACGATCACTCGCGTGAACCACTTGTTATCCGACGACACCTGGCAGCCCTGCGGATTCACACCCGACATCACGTGCTTGATCGTCCCGTCCTTCCCCGCCGCATCCATCGCCTGGAAGATGAGGAGCAACGACCAGCGATCCTGCCCGTAAAGCATGTCCTGCAATTCCGTGAGCGCCTCCACCCCGATCTGCAGCGCCTCCTTCGCGCGTGGCTTGTCCTCGGACTTGAGTTCACCCGTGTCGCCCGGATCGACATCCTTCAATCGGAATTTTTTTCCGTTTCTGACGCGGTACGGCTTGGACAATCTGTGGGCTGCTTCGATGACTTTCTTGGTCTTCATAGGATGAGGTTGGATTGGATGTGTTCGGTTTTGGGTTTGCGGAAGGAGAGGTTTTCAGGCCGCGGGCATGAGGAGGGTTCGGATGACGGCAAAAACGAACAACGCCACGCCGAAGGTCGCGGCGAAAAGCCGCACTCGTGGCTGTTCAAACTTCCCCGCCGTGCCGGCAAAGAAGAGCACGGTGGCGAAGAGCACGGTGTTGGCGAGATATTGGCCGGAGCGATTGCCCGCTTCGCGCGCCTCGGCGACCCGCCGCACGGAGTCGGCCCTCACTGCGGCGGCTTCCACGGCGCCGCGCACCTCGTAAAGATTTGGCACGAATGGGTGCGGGTCGGCGGTGGGATTTTCGAATGGCTTCTCCGCAAGCCATGCATCGTAGGCTTTCTTCACGTCGGGCGGAAAACGCTCTGCATAAAAGCTCGCGAGATTGTCGTTGCCGGTGTGCTGCGCGGCGAGGAGCTGCATGAACATCGAGGTGTGAATGATTAGGGCCTGGCTGCCCTGCACTTCGAGCAACGCCGCGCGCCGTTCCAGCGCGTTGGATTCGTTCATCAGTCGGTTGCTCTGCCGGGTCCATGCAGCGGACTCATAGGAACACCACGCCGTGCCGATGGTGGTCAGCGCCATCAGCACGGCCACGACGGGCTCGATCCATTTTTTCGCGGGTGATTCTGCGGGTTTCTCAGCCATGGGCGCTCCCACTTTCAATGTTCAATGCCCAGTCGCCGGTATGAAGTAGAACATCAGCGCGATGATCGTGTACACCGTAACAAGTTGAACGCCCTTGTACCAGTTGGACTGCCCATCGCCGCAGACCAGAGTGCCGATCAGCACGCCCATGAATAGGGAACCGGTCTCGGCGCGGTTGAAGGAGAGTTCGAGCGGTTGAGGCGCGATGAAGTAACTGAGCAACACAAGCACTGGCGCGACGAAAAGTGCAATCTGGATGCTGCTCCCCAACGCAATGCCTACGGATAAATCCACTTTGTTCTTGCGCGCCATCGCAATGGCCGAACCGCTCTCCGCCGCACCGCCGACGATGGCGAGGAAGACGATGCCGATGAAAGTTTGCGACATGCCTAACGACTTGCCGGTGCCTTCGGCCGCTCCGACAAGGATCTCACTCATCCACGCCGCCAACACTGACGCGCCGATCAGGCTGCCTACAGCGCGTGCCATGCTCCATTGTTTGCCTTCGTGGTGCGCTTCGTCCCCAGTGTCCACGCTGGCGAACGCCCCGGGATGGGTCTTGAGCGAAAACAACAGATACAGCCCGTAGGCCAGCAGCAACACCACGGCGATCCCTATGTTGAGCAATTGTTCCTGGCGGATCGTGCCTTCCGGCGTCAGAATTCGGCTGAAGGCGCTTGGCACAACCAGGCTGATCACCGCGATCAACATCATCGAACTGTAAGTGCGAGCGGCGAGCGGGTTGTATTTCTGGTCGCGGTAGCGGAGACCGCCAAGGAAAAACGAGAGGCCGAGCGAGAGCAACAGATTGGCGAGAATCGCGCCGATAAGCGACGCGCGCACCATGTCCAGGAGACCGGCCCTCAAGGCCACCGTTGCGATGATCAACTCCGGCGCGTTGCCGAATGTAGCGTTGAGCAGGCCGCCGACGGCATCGCCGGTGCGATGGGCGAGTTGCTCTGTCGCTTGCACGATCAATGCCGCGATTGGCACGATGGCCAGCGCGGCGGAAAAAAAGATCACCGGTGGCGGCAGTTTGCCAACGTGTTCGAGGATGACGGTGATGGGAATGAATATGAGCAGCCAGAAGATAGATGGTTTCATGGACATAAGTCAGGTTCGTTCCGGTTTGGATCGTGGCTGGTTCATCCGGCTGACGACAGCGAAAAAGAAGGCCGCCGACCAGCCGCACATCAGGATACCTGTAAGCGCTTCGACCCCGCCGACCAGGCGCCACTCGTTAGGTAGAACCAAGTCGCCGTAACCCGTCGTCGTATAAGTCACCGCGCTGAAGTAGAAAGCCGATTGGAGGTCGGGCATTCCGTGTCCGCGCGCATAGAAAAACGCCCAAAACGCGATCTCCACCAGATGCAGAAGAATGATCTATCCCGCGGTACGGACGAGCATCCATGTCGAAAACCAAAAGTGCCCAGCCATTCGCTCGGCTGAATGCCTCAGCCATCTCAATGACGCCGTCATGCCTATCGCGTGTACGATCACGCATAGCGCCGTCAGCGACCAGGCGATGAGGAGTTTCGAGATCATTCGAGCCGGGTCAGAATCCTTCGTGGTCAAGTAAGCCACGCGCCGCGGCGCGCACTTGCGGGTCTGACATTCGAAAGACGCTTCGATCAAGCAGATAATGGATGAACCCCGTTGCAAAACCGAGGGCGACGAGCATCGGCACCCACGACGATGTCCGTAATCCTGTCGCGATCGCGCCGAATATCCGCTCTCCGTAATACGTGCCGGCCTGCCGGTTTGCTTCCACTTCGAATAATGGGAGGAGCAGAACCGATAGCACCATTAAGAACAACAGGACCGCCCATGGCCGAATGTTCAATCCATGCAGTGCACCCCGAATAACACCGCGCCTGGGAGCCGGCTCGGCGCGCGGCGTTTGCGACGCCAGTCCGGCTGCGAGAATCCAGTGCTGCGAAGTCCAGACTACCAAAAAAAGAAACAAGCTTCGCGGACGAAGAGCGATGCCGACCATCACCGCGATGCCTATTATATATAGTACGCGCGGTAACGACCATCGGGATGTGCGCAGCTCGGCAAACAACGCTGCGACCGTCACGATCACGAGCACCAGGGTGGCGCCACCGCGAATGGCGTCCTGCGCTGAGACCATCCACGTGGGGAAAAACCACCGATCGATCCATTGGTCCTGATAAGCGACAGCTCCGGCGAGAATATCTGCGACAAAAACGAGAGCGCCTCCGACACTCAACGCAAAGAAGCGATCGATGCGTCGTGTCTGCACACAAGCGGCTCGCCCAGCGCGTGAACGGTAAAGTGAAAGCGCGCCGAAGTGCTGCGCGGCGAAGTGCCAGGTAACCCATGCATAATCGACGATCGCCAGGCCAACCAGCCGCTCCGCCCGCGTCCACGGCAGCGCCGAGTCCGGCGGCAGAAAGAACGCGAAACATCCAATCGTGATTAGAACCGGAAGCACGACGAAGCGGACCGACTGAGTCCGCAGAAGTGGGCGGTACGCTTCCGTGCAGTAGGCGAGATAGGTGCTGCAAAACCGGTGACCGAGCCAGAACAATGCGGTGAGACCGAAGTAGAGCAGATCGAGCGGACTCGATTCCGGATCGTCATATCCCCAGGCCAGCCAGATGACGATGGGCGCGAGCCAAAGCCCGCTCAACATCCAGAAGCTGTCCCAAACGGGACCTCGCACCCAGGTCGATCTCGATCCGGACAAATCTCGGGCCACCGCCACGCCCGCCATTTCAACGGCTCCGGTGGCAGTGAACGTCGAGCCCATCTGGATGCTACCCGGAGCGAATTAGAATTCCCCCCGCATCTCCTCGGTCTTTCGATGGCTGTCCACCTGATAAAATTTCGCCCAGGCATTGGTGAGAGAGAAAACCAATGGCTTGCCGATAATCTTCGCTTGCAGGCAAAGCAAAGGGTTGATGCCGTACGTGCCGCCGTAACGAATGCCGGCGCTGAATCCTTCCGAGCCGATGATGGTCTTCAAACTCTGCTCGTCATAGGTTTGCTGGTCGGTGAAGCCGACGCTCTTTCTGCATTCCATTTCCTCTTCAACGGCTTCCTTGCCGCTCTTACCCAGACCGAGAAAAAGCGAGTCCTGCTCGGCAAGTCCGCATTGAATATCAAAATTTTTGATGCCGTTAACGAGGCGCTCGATTCCGCGTAAGGGCGCGTCCCAGATTTCCCGCGCGGCTTTGGGTCCGTAGCGGCGGACCAACTGATGCAGTTCCAACTCGCTGTCTGGGGTGAGGAATCCCGCGCTGCGACCGGCCGACCCGCCGCCCACGATGTTCCGCTCGATCAGCACCACGCTTTTGCCTTGCTTCACAAATTCCGCCGCCGCGCTGATGCCACTGACACCTCCGCCGACGATTAGCACATCGCACCTCAGCGATTTGCTCAACGGCGGACAATATTTGAACTGCTTGATCAGCAGCGTGGTGAACCACCAGTTTTGATGAACTAAGGACATAGGAGTGAGTTATGCGCCGGTTTTCATTTTTGCTGTCATGATGAGTCTTGAAATCAGGTTTGCATGGCCACTTCTCTGTTGGCGGGAGCCCATTCTACCACCAGCCGGTACCCAACCGCGATGCGAAACGGAGTTGCGCGTAAGGGTCAATGGCCGTCGCTGAAGAGGTAATTCGTCCACGAACTCATGCGGAGAAGCACCTTTCGCAAGAGGCCCAGGTGATGCATGTGGTGGGTATAAATAGCGACTTGAGCGGTGCTGCCCGGCACAATCAAATATTTTGAGATGCCTTCTTCCGGTTCGATCGCGACGAGGATACGCCCCTCGCCCTTGATTTGTTCAGGATCAATGAGGTTGCCGCTGGGTTGAAGCTGGCCTTGAGGGATGAAGGCGCCGACGGCGGTGACTTTGCCTTTGAAGAATCGTCCCGGCACCGCGGGCAGGATGAATTCGGCCTGCGATCCCTCCTCAATCCGCTGGGCGCTGTTTTGCAGAAAAGCGGCCACGAATTTCGGTTTTTCATCGTGCAAAAAAACCATCACCGGCCGCAGCGGCAGCGATGCTGCATACATGCCGGGACGCAAAAAATTCTGCTGGATCGTTCCGTCGGTCGGCGCGCGCACCGTGGCTTGGTCGAGGTTGAACTTCGCGGTATCGAGTTCGGACTGGAGGCGGGCTACGTCGGTATTGACTCCCTTAACGGAGGCTTCCGCCTGCAACAATGCGCGGTTGGCTTCGGACTGGGCACTTTGCGCGCTCGCTTCGGCGGCATTGTAATTGTTCTTGGCCTTCTCGAATTGAACCTGGGCAATAGTACCGCTTTCGAGCAGCTTTTTCGAGCGCTCGAAGACATCCTTGGCTCCGTCCCGGTCTGCCAGAGCAGACTCCAATTTCTTCTGAGCCGAATCCGACCCTGCTCGCAACTGCTTGGTGGCCTGGACTGCATCCGCGAGCGCTGCCTCCTTGGCCTTCACCGCGTTTTCGAACGGTTCGGGTTGGATGCGAAACAGAACATCGCCCTTTTTCAGCTTCACGCCCGATTGGGCGGGAACCTCGATTACAATCCCGCTGACAGCGGGAACGATCGGCGTGGTATGGAAGTAAAACCGGGCCTGGCTGCTGAAAGGATGATTGTAGTTCATGCCCAGCAACAGCGCGCTGAGTAAGGCGATGCCACCCAGCGCGGCCGTGAGCAAACTGAATCCGTTGACCGGGATCTTGAATAGTTTAAACGCGCCGTAAGCAAACGCGGCGTAGGTGAGAATGATCAGTAGATCCATATTCGAGGGTCATCCGGGTCAGTGACCGCTAGACTTGGATGGGTTCGTTTCGTCATCGGTTTTCTCCCGGGGCTTTCCGGCATAGCCACCCACCGGGTGATAAGCGGTGGCCCAAATCCAGAGAAACGGCCAGATGGCATGAAGGGTGAAGAGACTGATCCAACCGGCGGCGTGAATCGCATCCTGGTGAGGATGGTCCCGCTTCAGGGCTATGTGATAGGGGATGTCGTGAATCGCGATCATCCCGTAGGCGAGGATCAGGACGACAAAGATCAGGATGAGTAATGCGAAATAGCTGAGAAAGTCCATGGCGGTCAGTTAAAGATGAAGCGGTTGGGCGAGACGAAATTCTAATCGTGTGCCTGCTGGAAAAATGCTTTCACCGTAACTGAACCCACCTCTGGATTGGCGCGTTGTCTTCGCAGCTTGGGGCCGCATGCCGCCGGTCGTTTTGATCGGGACCATGCGCCCGTTCGCAGCGACGGCAGTCAGGTTCAGGGTAAGCGGTTGTGACGAAGTGGTGGAACGAGAACCGCGTGACGATGCAATTATCCCCGAAAACTGCGTTCCGGCGCGAAGCAGCACATTTCCATTGGTCACAACATCCTGATCGAGTTTTGCAGTGAAAGTTTTACCGGGTGTTGCATGCGAGGAAATTGCACCGGTGGTTCGAACATTGATCGGTGTGCCGGCTGGCACCGTGGCGGCGAGCAAAGATGACTGCATCAATGCGGCGCCGCAGATCAAAATTAAAACGAACAGCTTATTGAGCTCTTTTTTCATGGCGGTCTGGTTCCTTATTAGTTGCGATAAGTTTGCGCCCACCCAAGTTGGCCCGGATATTGGACCTTAGACCTACGCCAGGAATTGAGCGCCAGGCGCTCGGTCGGGATTGAATGAAGCTATTTGTTCAACAATTTCTTTTTCGCGGCCGCAAGTTCTTTTAGTTTGTCGTCCCCAACTTCCGGATATGCCAAGTCGAGTTCGGCCAGCGCCTCGATCACTGCGGCCGCGACGACGACGCGGGTAAACCATTTGTTGTCTGCCGGCACCACATACCACGGCGCATCTTTCGTGGCGGTTTCCCGAATCATTTCTTCGTAAGCGCCCATGTAATCATCCCAATAATCACGCTCGGCCGCGTCGTTGGAGGAGAATTTCCAGTTCTTCAGCGGATCATCGATTCGTTCCAGAAATCGTCGTTTCTGCTCTTTTTTTGAAACGTGGAGGAAAAATTTCCGCACGATCACGCCGTTTCGCGTCAGATATTGCTCGAAATTGCGAATGTCTTCAAAACGCTCCTCCCAAATTCTCTTGCCCAAAAGTTTCGGCGGCAGTTTTTGCTTCTTTAGAAATTCGGGATGGACGCGGACGACGAGCACCTCTTCGTAGTAACTGCGATTAAAGATTCCGATTTGGCCACGATTCGGCAGGCATTTCATGCAGCGCCAGAGATAATCGTGATCAAGATCTTCCGCGGAGGGCGATTTGAAAGAGTAGACCTGGCAACCTTGCGGATTCACCCCCGACATAACGTGTTTGATCGCGCCGTCCTTGCCCGCCGCGTCCATCGCCTGAAACATCAGAAGAACGGCCCACTTGTCCTGGGCGTAGAGTTTGTCCTGCAGTTCCGCGAGGGCCAAAATTCCGGTGGCCAGTGCTTCCTTGGCTCTTGGTTTGTCTTCTTCCTTGGTGAATTCAAGGGTATCGCCTGGGTCGACATCCTTAAGTCGAAAATCCTTCCCTTTGCTGACGCGGAATGGCTTGGCGAGTTTGCGGGCTCGTTTGATGATCTCTTTTGTTTTCATACGCCTTTCAAGGCTTGCTGACGTCCCGTCGGAAGGACTGGTAGCTTATTTGGTCCACTCCACCTTGCCAGTATCGAGATTGTAATAGCCCTCGATTATCCGCACCTGAGAAGCGAACTCGCCGAGTTCGGCCTGCTTTCGAATCTTCGCCGCGACCTGAGCGTCGTTTTCATGGATAGCATTCGTTAGGGCATCGCCCTCCTTCGTTTTGCTGGCGACCACGGCGGGTTGAATATCGCGCACCAATGAATTGATGTGGCCGGGCGCGGACCCGCCGGCGAGCGCTGCCGTCACCGCGCCGCAGCGTTCATGTCCGAGAACGACGATGAGTCGTGTTCCAAGATGGTCCACTGCGTACTCGATGCTTCCCAGCGCGTAGTCATCCACCAGATTGCCGGCCGTGCGGATGACAAAGAGATCCCCGATGCTTTGATCGAAGATGATTTCGGGCGCCGTCCGCGAATCGGCGCAACCGATGATGATGGCAAACGGATGCTGATCCTTCGCCGTCTCGGCGCGACGCGCAGCCACAGGTTTGCCCGTGCTGACTTTGCTTTTGGCGAACCGCTCGTTGCCGGCCTTCAGCCGACTGAGAGCCTCATCCGGCGGAACGGATGGAGTTGTAGGATCAGCGGCCAGCGCCCAGCGGCTGAGGGCAATGACTAGTATCAAAGTGAGATTGCAAGACTTTAGCTTCATAATTGAGGAGGTGTTGGCGTCGGACTTCTACAGATTGAGCGACTGCCCGAGTTTGACTGTTGAGATAAATAAGCCACGGCTACGGTTTCGCTGGCTATAGGACTTTAGGCCTATGGCTAGTGTCCGTCTTTGTTTATACATTTGCCGCCGCACGATGAATTCACAGATTATTTTTTTGATCAGCGCCGCCTGCATCTTTGGCGGAGCCTTGCTAGGCTTGTCGCTAAGCGGCCGGCTACCGGAGCCGCATCTGCGCGACAAATCCAAGGACACGGTGAAGGTGGTTGCCGGCATGATCGCCACTCTGGCCGCCTTGGTTCTAGGTTTGCTCGTTGCCTCGGCCAAAAGTTCGTTCGACACCATGAATATTGCGATCACTCAAAGTGGCGCGAAAGTGGTTCTGCTGGATCGCGTGCTGGCGACCTATGGCCCGGAAACAAAAGACGTCCGCGAACAGTTGCGTCGAGCCGTTGCCGCGGGAATCGAAATGTTCTGGCCCGAGGAAAAAGCCGAGGGATCGGGATTGGCTGGCTTCGAGCGGGCAAACGCTATGGAGATGATTCAGGCGAAGCTTCGCGACCTCACGCCGGCGACCGATGCGCAGCGTCAGTTACTGTCCCAGGCGCAGCAGATCAGCAGCGATATGCTGCAAGCCCGCTGGCTGTTGATTGAGCAAGCGCAGAGCGCGGTTCCATTACTGTTCCTCGCCGTGCTGCTTTTCTGGCTCACGATGCTGCATATGAGCTTCGGCTTGTTCGCAGCTCGCAATGCGACCGTGATCACCGTGCTACTCATCAGCGCGCTGTCCGTGTCGGGCGCGATCTTTATTATCCTGGAGATGAGCCACCCGCTCCAAGGCACGATCAAAGTTTCCAGCGCGCCGATGCGCAAGGCCCTGGAACATCTGGGCCAGTAAGGAACCAATGCGGTGCCCCTGTTCCTTTCTTTCTGGATTGTCCTGCTGATCAGTCCTCGATAAAGGCTGCCGTTTCTTCAGCCTCTTCAACTTTCTTTTCATCCGCATCGCTTAACTTTGAAGGGCTCAGATCAATCGTTACCTTGTCGATCTTGCCGGTGAACTTGTTATCGCCTTGCTTGTAATCATTTGAGACAGCCGTTTCGCCATCCATTCCAACGTCGGCCCCTTCATCTCCAGAGAAAGCGAACGGCTGTGTCTTGGGAATATGACCTTCGGCAACTTTCTTGTCGTCAACCAACAAAGTGCATTTGCCTCCCGTACCCGGCTTCGGTTGATCGATCTCATATTGGAATTTGATCAGATGTTTTCCTGCGGGCAGGGAAGCGGCTGAGGCAATTTTGGTTCTTTCCACTCCGAAGAAGTTATATTCGTAGTGCACCTTTCCCTGCTTCATATACAGGGTCCAACCGCCAAACCTGCCGGCTTG